>Ga0075423_10000389_pt1 | contig 34820 bp, 52 predicted proteins | sample SoiMethybrSBSTD2_FD_80114 | JGI IMG/M metagenome (GOLD analysis project Ga0075423, IMG submission 80114) | Bulk soil microbial communities from a Populus tree surrounding site in Tennessee, USA - Soil MetaG P. TD hybrid SBSTD2 | ecosystem: Environmental > Terrestrial > Soil > Tree plantation...
TGAGGTCGAATTCGTTGCAGCCGTGATTCGAGTATTCCTCAGCGGTGTACTTCAAGAGCGCGATCAGTGCCTTGCGAATGGCGGTTCTCATTTCGTCGACCCTCCCGTCTCGTCGTCTCCCTCGACCTCGAAAACGTCTTCGAATCCTTCCCAGAACGGATCGTCATCGAATTCGCTCGGCTCTCGTCCTCGACCCCCACCACGACCGCCCCCCGTTCCGCCCCCCGGACCTTCGCGACCGGGTTCGGCAGGCTCCCTGCGGCCCGTTCCTCGCCCCTTAGGAGCGATGATCGGACGTCCAACGGGAGATATACCCTTCGGGAACGCAGGGGGCCGTCCTTCGCGCTCTCGCTTGCTCTCGACCGCCCGAACGAACGAGAGCGTTTCCCTTTCGAGCTCCCACGTTGCTTTGCTCACCCGGTGCCCGGTCGCACGCTCTGCGTAGTACGTCCGACCAAGTGCGTCGGTCTTGCGTACGTACGCGCCACGTGCGCCGGGTTTGGGGGCCATTGGACGAGTCTAGCGCTTAGAGCGAGCTCTCGGCGGTCGTTGCGTCGAAAGCGTCGGGATCGAAGTTGTCGTCGGTCTTTCCGTTCGACTTCGACTTCGGCGACACGTCGGCAAGTGCGTTCTCGTATCCGGGGTTGCCCTTGACCTTCGACCGCTTCGGCGACTTCGACTTCTTCGCGGCTTTCGTCGGCGACTTCGACTTCGAGCTCGACTTCGGCGTGCGATGGTCCTTCTGAACGACACCGTCAACGAAGGTCTTCGTGCTCGGTTTGCCGTCGAGACCGAAGAACGCATATCCGTTCGTCTCGTTCCCCGTGATCGCTTTCGCGACACCCGAGAGACCGCGGAAGTGATCGGCCTTGTACTTGAATCCGTTGTCCATCACGGTCACGATGTGCGTCTCGCCATGAAAGACCCTCTCGATCTTCGTGCCGATCGGGGGGACTCGCTTGTCGTGCGTGAAGCTCGAGACGTCCGGAACGGGCTTCGACTTCGGCTTCGAGCTCGGCTTCGTCGACTTCGACGGCTTCGACTTCGCGATCGTCTTCTTGTTCGGCTTCGCCTTCTTGCTCGACTTGCTCGTCGACTTCTTGCTCGACTTCGACGGCTTCGCCTTCTTGCTCTTCTTCGTGGTCATCGGAATCTCCTGGTTGATTGTCCTCGGTGGATCGGACGGGAGTCGAACCCGCTTGCCTAGGTGCAGTACCGCTGCCTACCGACCCGATTGGATTTTTTTCCTCGCGTACCAGGCTCGTTTCCACGCTATACGGCGATCCCGATATTTCGTTGAATTGAGTAGCTGATGACCCTCTCGGCAAGAGGTCGACAATCCATCGGGTCGATCCGTTTGGCGGTCGAAACGGTTACGCATGCAAAATCGCTTGTGTGCCGTGCACCATTTCATGACGCGAATCGCTTGTAGATAGTAATCGAGACTTACCCCGATTTTCTTCGCAGCGGTTTTCTGTGCGCCAATTTTGGTGCCCATTATTCAGGTCCCTTGATCGACATTCTTCGTCGGCGTCGCCGAGCTATCCCCTGCAGTGGGCTGGCGCCATAGCGACCAGTCGTTGAGCGATATCGTGTCACTCCCAACGCTCGACGACGCCGAAGAAGAATGTCGATCGAGAATCCGCTCGCTCGCGGGATGTGTACGCATCCCGCGAGCCGACGGAATCTTCTCAGTAGTGCTTCCCTTTCGCCGGCTGAGCTCCGGGCTTTCCGAGTGCCGGACGCGCCGCAGGCGCAGCCGGTTTCGCCGCAGCCGGTTTCGTCGGCTCTTCGAGCTTCTGCGTGTCGAAGCTCGTATCGCCTTGTGCGCTCGCACTCGCGTTCGATCGCTCGGCCAAGACTTTCGCGACCGTCCCAGCCCAGGTCTTCGCGATCATCGTGCGCTGCTCGGGTTCGATGCGCTTGCTCGTTCGGCCTTCACCTCCGAGCGGATTGATGAATGCGACGCGAGGACGACGCGATGTCCTCGGGTTCGGATTCTGCTCGGTCGCTTCGGGCGTGTACTCCTCGATCTCGATCTGCACGTCGACCTCGACCGACCCGCACCCCTCGAAGTTCTCGAGGTCCGGCTCTTCGCTTCCCTCTTGCGGCGGGAACGTACAGCCGGCGAAGGCCATCGACTTGATCGTACGCTCGGCGGCCGAGTCGGTCAGCCACCCTTCCCACGGGAGACGCGTCCCCTTGTGCGGACCGTCCTCCGTGATCCGAATTGTCGCGTGAATGCACGGCTGCTCTTTCTTCGCGGAGACTCGGATTTCCGGCTCTTCGACAACCGCTTTGTAGTGTCCTGCTTCGATCGCCATGGTTCGTTTCTCGTTTCTCGTGACGTTCCCGTCCAACGCTCGGCCGTGGACCATCCACGCGCGAAGAGAAAGACGGGCAGAAAACTTAGGTTTTTCGGATCGCAACGTGATGCGGTCCCTGATGACCGTGTTGGAGAACGCACTGATTGTCGCCGAGCAATCCTTCGACGTGAATCTCGCATCGGTTCGGTCCTTCGCATTCTCGCTTGATTTCTTTTTTGAGCTCGACGATCGCGCTCGTCAATTGCGCGAGCATATGCAGCAGGTTTCCGTTTTGCTCGATGATCAGCAGCGCAAGGACGGTCGGGCTTGCAAGGCACGATGGACACGAAACCTCGTCGACCTTCGTCGTCGTCTGTTCATCGTTCGTCTTTCTCGTTTCCCATGTTGCACCGCACGGAATGATCAGTCCCCCACGTCCATCGAGCATTGCAAAGTGTGTCCAGGAAGACATTAGAGCTCGCTCTCTTCGTCGGTCGAATTCGATGCGTTCGAATCGTCTCCTCGCGCTTCGCTCTCGGCTTGCTCGACGATCGCGCTTACGATGTGCCATTGACCAGCGTTCGCGTTTCGCTCGAAGGCCGACAGCGCAAGCTCTCGACGAGTCGTGTCGATCGACTTGAGCGCTTCGACCAGTCGGCCGTACAAGTGCGACGCGATATCCTTGCCGTGGTGCGCGATCAGATCGCGCACGGTCGCAAACGTCGCGTAATTGAGCGGAAGCCGTTCGGGCCAGGGAATCTCGCCGCGCGTCTTCGCGTCGAAGCTCGCAGTCGGTCGCGTGTAGATGTGCAACCCCCCACGCAACGCCATCACTTTCTTATTGTCGACGCTGACGAGCACGTCTTGCCGTGCGAAGAGAACGTCGTCGCACCAGTTTATCAGGAGCTTCGCGGACCTTCGACCGCCGAGATCGATCGTGAAATGCGTATAGTCCTTCCCCTCGAGGTTATTCACTTGCTCGGCCTTCGAGTGACCGAGGAGAAAGACTGTCATGTCGCGTCGGTCTCGGAGCTCGTCGAGACGACCGAGCAAGATCCGCCATTCGTCCGCTATCGCAACGTGACCTGCGCCGTAGTCGTCATTCATCTCGGCGATCGTCTTCGGTCCCTTGACCTTCGATGCTCGCAGTCGTTCCTCGATCTTCGAGCAGATCAGCTTTTCCGTGTCGCCGACCGTGTCGAGTGCGACCGCGCGATACGGGTGCTTTCCGTCGCGCAAGAGGTCGAGTGCGCGATAGAGAATGTCCAGACTCGTGATCCGAGTCTTCCATTGCGGCACTCGGATCTGGTTGACGCCTTCGTCCGTCGGCAAGAAATAGACGTCCGGACATTCGGCACAGAACGTCGATTTTCCCGTTCCTCCCGGACCGTAGATCATCGTCCGATGCGGTGCGGTCGGTCGTCCGGTCGACGTGAAAGCGTCAAGATCGTTCGTGTTGACCGCGCACGTCTCGACGTTCTTAGTTTTCGATGGCATGGCGCCTCTTGAAGTCGATCAGAATTTCGGTGTCTTCGTTGGCTGCGAGAAGAATCAAGCGCTCGCTATCGTCGAGCGCGGTTTGCGTCATCATCTTCGTGATGATCGTTGCGAGGGAATACGTTTCGCTGAGGATTTCGGACACTTCTTTTTCGCGATTTCCGATCGCTCCGAGGTGTCCAGCTTTTGCCGAGAGAAGCGCGAGTCGCGAAACAATGTTCGCGATCGGCTTTGCGGGTTCCGTTTTCGCGCTCATCGGGACCTCTCGATGCACTTCCCACATCGGTAGTCGTCTCGAAGCGCCGGACCGTCCTCAGCCGTCATCGGCTTGCCGCATCCGGGGCATTCGTCTTGAATCGCTTCCGTCAGGAATTTTTCGGCATTCAAGCCGAATGTCGAGGACGCGTCACGCATGAGCGAGTGCGCGAGCTCGTGTGCGACTTCGTCGGCGTTCCGGTAGCGCTCGACGAGCGACAGCGTTCGGTTGCCCACGATCCGCCCGTACGCGCGAAGCAACGCAGCGGTGCGGATCGTGATGTCGATCGCTCGGTTGCGATCGTCGTCGAGGTGCGCCGACTTGAGCGCGTGCATGCGACCCGAACGAAAGGCCGGATTGTCGTTCGGGTCCTCGTCGAAACGACGCAACGACCTCACGGTCGCGAGCTCGACGCACGCAGGGGAATCGACCGTGTCGGCCGTGTGCGATCGACCGCACTTCGAGCAGCCGATGAGGTCGGGAGCGAACGCGTTCACAGGCCCGCTCCACCCTTGAGACGTTCGGCACGCCGATCGGGGCAGTCGTCGCACTGCAAAAGGTCGCCTTTCATGCTCTCGACGAATTCTTCGTCGGGGAGCTCGACAAGCTGATCATAGTCGAGCTCGCTTCCGCATTTGTCGCAGCGGGTCGAAGCGATGAACGCGTCATGCGCCTTGTCGAATTCTTCGGGGCTGAGCGAACGCGTATCCGCGCCACCTCCGAGGATCGGATCGTCCTCGATCAGCTGCGAACGCATGAAAAAATCACGCGTGCTCTTCGTCATGCCCGAAAGGGGCACGAGCTCGACGTAGCGGATGAAGGCTTGCGCCTCAGCGTCGCTATAGAAACCGAACCCGAAGGGGCGTTCGGTCACGGAGTCGTAAAGGACGGCTCGGCCTTTTTCGTTGTCGTGCAAGATCCAGGTTCCCATAGCCAGCTAGACGGACGCTACGCCTAGGCATTCACGAGTGCAAGAGAATCTTTCCAATGGTTAGGCTGACTTGCCTAAGTGCTTGACAGCTGGGGCGTTTTTCGGTCAAGGTTCTTGGCCATGAGCCAATCGAAACCGACCAACCACGAAAAAAGACAGGACACCGTCCTTTATGCACGCGTCCCGAAAAAGCTGCTCGCCGACCTCGATCGCATGGTCGAACGCGAAGCACGACGAATCGACGGAAACGGAAAAGACCCGTACCCGAAGCTTCGAGCGAGCGTGTCTCGCTCCGTGCTCGTTCGACGTGCACTCGTCGCGCTCCTCGAGTCGGACCGAAAAGAGCGTCGATCGTGAGCGTCGCCGACGTTCTCGTCGGGATCGTTTCCGGTTCGATCGCGACGATCGGTGCGGTCGGATTCTTCGCGCATCTCATGCATCGGAAGTCGACGATTTGGCTGGTCATTGAATCGGTCGACACGACCGACGAGAAGATTCCCGCGTCGCTTCGTCGGCCGAGTGCGTCGCTTCGTGTCTCGGGTTCGATCTATGGATCGAATGTGCTCGGCGAGATCGAATCGATCGAAGACGCTGCAATGTTGGCCGTGATCGTTCATCGAGCGGAAGATGTCGTGACGCGCAAGCGAATCGAGAAGGGACGGCGCAAATGAAACTCGTATACGAGAACAAGGATCGCGGCATCACGCTCTATCAAGGATCGTGCATCGAGCTCTTCGCGTCGCTCATGCCGCATTCCGTCGACCATGTCATCAGCGATCCGCCGTACGAAGCGGAAGCGCACACGCTGCAGCGTCGCGTGAAGCGTGGGGGAGGAGTCGAAGAAGAACCGCTGTCGTTCGTCGCGATCGACGAGAACATGCGCGACCTTTGCGGGATGCAATTCGGGCGACTCGCTCGACGATGGGTCCTGGTTTTCTGCCAAGTCGAAGCGGCGATGCTTTGGCGTACGAGTCTCGAAGTGCGGCGCGTTCCTATGGGTGTTCCGCCTGAATCGCTTCCTCGATGGCGTGATCTCGGCGACGACGAAGGACTCTCGTACCTGCGGACGTGCATATGGGTCAAGACGGATCCACAACCGCAGCTGACCGGCGATCGGCCCGGAATGGGATACGAGTCGATCGTTACGGCGCACTCGCGCTCGCAGCGATCGAAATGGAACGGTGGGGGAACCGTCGGCGTATTCACACACTCGAAGGTCGATTCGGAGAATCGTCGGCTCGGAAATCAGCACCCGACGCAAAAGCCGCAGTCGCTAATGCGTGAGCTCGTCTCGAAATTCACGGATGAAGGCGACCTCGTTCTTGACCCGTTCGCCGGAAGTGCGTCGACGCTCGTCGCCTGTCGTGTGCTCGGTCGACGCGCGATCGGCATCGAGCTCGACGAAGGCTTCGCCGAGATCGCTGCGGAACGACTTCGAGCGCTCGACAAGCAGGGAAGCATGTTCGATGAGGTGCGGAAGGAAGAGGCAAAGTCGAGCGTCGTGTCGACCATCGTCGAGAAAAAAATCGAATCGCTCGAAGTGCGTACGGGTGATGGCGTTTTTCCGATTGCACTCGAAAAACCGATTGAGCCAGGAGATTCGATTTCGGTTGAATTGAAAAATAACGTTTCGCCGATCGTGCTCGCGATTCCTGCACCCGAAAACGAGGTGCGTAGGATCGCAGTCGAATCGGAAACGCTCACACTTGCCGATACGGGTGCGCTCCACCGTTGCGACGCGCTCGAGGGTCGACCGTGGCTCTACGTTCCCGCACTCGACTTCGCTGCAGTCGACGTTCCCGGTGGGGGACTCGTCAGCCGTGACTTCCGAATCGCATCGATCGCGTTCGATCCACCGCTCGACGAAAAGCTCGAAGGCGCGTGCTTCGTGTGCGCGTACGCCGATCGGCTTCGCATGGACAAGGCGCATGGCGTAACTCGGAATCGACCGAACGAGAGAGAGGCACGAGAAGTCGGATACGAACCCGTCACGCTCAAAGACCGCTTGCGTTCGCTCGGCCTTCTCAGCGTGGCAAAGGTTGCGGTTGCAGAGACACGCCTACGGGCAGCCGATGCTTCGAGCGTGCCAAGTGGCAAAGGCGAGAAAGTCGAGCAAGATTCGATTGGTTCGACCGGGAACGAAATCGTTGATGACATCGGCTTTCATTGGAGAATTCCTGGCGCTGTCGTCGGGTCCAAGAAACAAGCGAATCTTTTTCCGAAGTGAAACGAAGCGCGAAAGCGCGATGAGGTGTTCCATGTCCTATGTGCCGCGACCGCGAGTGCGTGATCTCTATCTTCTCGTCGATTGGCGAGTCGTCGGCACATTCGCCAGCACGTTCATGCTCGGTCTCGCCGTCGGGATCGTGGTCGTGTTCATGTTGGGTGGGTGTAGTGGCGGAGAATTTCAGGTGCAGGAGGCAATTCATGTCGATGATTCCGCAAGAGACGAGGTCGAAGACGGTCGATCTGATGGTGGAGCTAACGAAGGTGGCCGAGACGGAGAGTCGAAAGACACCGATGACAGCGGAAGTGAGGATGGAGCTTCGATCGATTCAAGAATCGATCTCGACGCTCTCTCGGATGCTCTGGAATCTGGATGGGGAGTCGACTCGGGAGTTTTGAGCGACGCGGATTCGTGCACGCTCATCGAGCACACGAACGGCGCAGGACAAACGTTCCTTTCGTGTGCTCCTCTCGGCTCGCCGGGAGTCGCGTCGACCTACTCGCTTGCTCTCGCGCTCGAAGCGCGAAAAGCATGGCCATACCCAGGCACCGACTCGACGTTCGTGTGCGGCGACGGTTCATGCGTGCAACGAATCCGGACGTCCGGGGGTTGCGCCGTTTGGAAGTTTTCCGGCGCACTCGCAGGACACCTGATGACGAGCTCGGGAGCGTGCTACGTGCCCGACACGTCGAGCGCACCGACGTGGAATTGAGGCGAGTATGCCGAAACCGAGAGTCGTCGAGGTGCCGAGCCGTCGAAGAGCCATGCCCAAAGTCTACTCGCTTACACGCTCTCGAACAATGTGCACTCGTGAATGCCGCACAAGGCGCACGGTCCTTCGTGGTCGCTGCTCTTCTCGACGAGGTCGGTGTGCAAGACCTTCACGTGACCGCACTTGCACATCGGTGCATCGTCCCGAATCGGAATGTCGCCGATCTCGGCGATCGTTAGGCTCCGAAGCGTCGAGCTCCGTTCGTGCTTCGGCGCCACGAATTCGTGATGGCAGTTCGGACATCGAACGTGTTGCACGCGTGAAGCGTAGCACCGTAAGACGGCAAACGACTAGCGCGACTCCTCACGTGAAAAGATTGGCGACGATTCGAGTCGCACTGTGATTCCACCTTCGACCTTTGGGTCGAGCGAAACACAGACGACCTTTCCTCCCGCTTTGGCCCATCGGCACATCCGATCGAGTGGAGTATCGATGCCGCATCGTGCGTGGGGATGTCGCTCGAAAGATTGGATCGCTACGCCGAGCTTCATGGCTTGTCCCATTCGCCTGCAAGCTTCATCCGGCGCACGACGAGACCGATCGTGCCTTTCTTGCATTCCCCGTTCGTCGCGTAGGCGCCGAGTCCGGACTCGACACTTCCGCACTTGTCGATCAGGTGCTTCATCGTGCGCAAGCCGACGCGAAATCCGTCGACGCGATTCTTCCGAACGCTATCGCACGTGGCTCCCTTCAAGAGTGCAAGACCCGTCGAGGTGACTTGCATCACGCCGCACGATTTGCCTGCGTCGCCAAGTGCATCCGTGACATAGGCACTTTCAAAGAATGCCCACACCCATGCACGACGCGTCCACGTGGCTCGATCGGCTTCCGGAATTCCTTCCGCTTCGATCGCCGAAAGGAGATCGTCCGCAGCCGAGCTCGCGCGGATTTGGAACGGATGCGACGCAGGCAAGCTTGGAAGGCCGGTCAAGGACGGGAGGAGAGCGAGCAGGATGGCTTTCATGCGCGCGGAAGTAGCACGGCTCTCGAGGATCGCCAAATCGATCGAGCTCGTTAGCAACGGAAAATTGCGACGACGCGGATTCGTTTCTCTAGACCGATCGGCATCGACTTGGGAAATCGACGCTCGATCGTCAGGTACTTTGCGTGCTCGGTTGCCCACTTGTCATCAGGCTTTCCGTTCCATCGAAAGAAGAACGCGCGGCGCTGCGTCGTGCGCCATTGCGTCGCACCGTTCGCGTAGAACGATCCGCACTTTACGACGTAAGCAACGATCGTTTTCATCGTTAGCCTTTCTTGCTCGATGAATCTCGAATGACAGTCGATCGTGGAATGTGCACGAAGCAATGCAAACCAGCCGACGAAATTCGCAGCCGTCGAAGGACTCTTTCAGCGCACCGTTGGCAATAGAGCCAGAAGATCGGTCGCGTCTTGCGCTCGCAAAGAGGACAAATGCTGTAATTCGTGAAGCTCATTCGGCTGCCGCACAAAGAAGATCCTCGTCCGTCAATCGTTCGGCACCTTCACAACGACACGAGAACGATTCTCGAGGAGCATTTTCCTGCTTGACGATCAATCGAACACGTTTCGGCGAGAGCGACGAATCAAAAGTCTTATCCCACATCGAGACTTGCGATCCGTCTCGATAGACTTCGCCACGTGCGAGTTCGGCAAACGGTACGCCATGAATGCCGATGTCCGTCCACCGCTGATGCCTGCGATTGCGTGTTCGCTCACGACCCCCACCCTTTCAGAATGCTCCCGAGCATCGTCCTTCTCGAAAGGTCCTTCGCCGTTCTCGCCGCAATCGCAAGCGCTCGACTCGATCCGACCACGATGCACGCGCGTTGAGCTCGCGTGATGGCCGTATAAATCAGCGTTCGTTCCAACATGATCCGCTGATAGTCGGCGAGTGCCACGACGACCGCAGGCGCTTGCCCACCTTGCGCCGAATGAATCGTCGAACACCAGGACAACACGAGGTGATTGCAATCGTCGCGTGCATAAGGGACCTCGCCCCGTTCGTCGCCGAAGTCGACTGCGAGCACGATGTCATCCTTTTTCTTCTTCGTGTCCTTGTCTTCGCGTGCGACCCATACGACGCGCCCATGGTCGCCATTGAATACGCCGCGCGAATAGTCGTTCTTCGTTTGCCTCGCTCGGTCGCCTTCTCGGAACGTGCGCACGTTTTCCCCACGACCGACCGAGACTTCGATGCGGTCCTCGCGCCCCTCGAGAGCGATCGGATTGAGTGCTTCTTGCAGTGCCTTGTTCAAGGTATCGACTCCCATCGGACCTTTGCGCATCGGACTCAAGACGAGGACTTCGCGCGGGTCGATCCCGAGCTCGTCTCCCATCGTCGCGACGATCTCGACGAGAATCTTCGCTGCGCTTGTAGTATCCGATCGATCGACCAAGTGCAGGCATCCCGACGATCGATCGCCCGGTGCGCTCGGCTTTGGGCTCATGCCACGCAGGATGGCGTGTGCACCTTGTACGATCGCACTTCCTTGTGCTTGACGGTGAACGTGTTGCAACCGAGCGACCGGAATCGAAGGCGAGCTCAGCGCGTCTCGGAACGGTGCACCCGCACCGACCGGTGGAAGCTGGTCCTTGTCGCCGACGAGGACGACGCGACACCCTTCCGGAATTGCGTCAAGAAGCGTCGCCATCAGGACCGCGTCGATCATGCTCGACTCATCGACGACGACGAGGTCGGCTTCGAGTGGGTTGTGCCGATCGAATTCGGGTTTGTACGAGAATTCGCTCGCGTAGTCGCCTTTCATCCCGAGCATGCGATGAATAGTCGACGCGTCGCGTCCAGTCGCTTCTTTGAGACGTCCGGCCGCTTTGGCCGTCGGTGCGCATTGGAGCACATCCATCCCGGCCGACTCTGCAGCTTTGACGAGCTCGCGGCAAAGCGTCGACTTTCCGGTTCCAGGCCCACCTGTGACGATCGCGAGACCGCGCGAAAGAGCGAGACGCACCGCATCGATCTGTTCGTCGGAAAGCTTGACGGCCATCGCATCGAGGTCGGCACTCGTGAGCATATCGATCGCGCGTCGACTCTTTTCGCTTGGCAGACTCGCCATCGCGCGCGAGAAGCCTTCCGCGATTCGACGTTCCGCGTCGGCGAGCTTCGGGAGCGCGAAGACTTCGATCGAGTCGGCTTTGCCGCTCGAAAGGTTGATCCTCGGGAGTGCGACCCTTTCGAGCTCACCTCGAGATAGGCAACGCTGCACACTCTCGACGACAATGCGATTCGGATCCTTCGCGAACGTCGTCGGTGGAAGTCGCGTCGAGAAGAGATTGCAAAGGACCGAGACGAGTCGCGGCGCAGTGACGACCGTATGCCCTTCTTCGGCGTCGACGCTCGCAGCATGCACCACGGCTGCGTCAATGCGTTCGATCGAATCGCGAAGCACGTTTCCCGAAGCGAGCGCGATGTCGTCGGCACGAAGAAAACCGATCCCGCTGACTTCGCGTGCGAGTCGGTAGGGTTCCTCGCGCACGATGCGGACCGCGTTCCCGCCGTACATCGCGCGCAATTGCGCACGCAAACCCGGCGCGAGACCGATCGAAGCGAGCATCGTCTCGATGCCTTTCTCAGCGCGTCGTTCCTTCCAAGCGTGTGCGAGTGCGTCGAGAATCTTCGGCGAGACGCCTTCGACGAAGACTCCGACGAGTGCGTCGGGATCGTCCTCGTCGAGCCGTAGGATCGCCTTGTGGGCGCCTCCGAGTGCTTCGACGACCTTTCGAGCTCGGATCGGACCAAGACCGCTCACAAGGCCGATGAGCGCTCGAGAAAGACCCTCGTCGGTCATTCCGTGATCGTCGACCTCGACGGAAGTCGCCTTGAGTCGTTGCCCGTAGGGGGGGCGGTTCTCCCATTGTCCTACCGCTCGCACCCTTTCTCCCTCATGCGCGCCCCCCGAAGGACCGGCGACAACGATCGCGCCCCCCGAACCGTTGGGAGGGGGATCGAGCGCGAGCCGAAAGACGCAGAAACCGCTGCGATCGTCGGGACCCCACAGGAATCGGTCGATTTCGCCACGAAAAACGATGTCGGGATCGGTCATGAGAGCCCCCTACGGATGAGGTGTCTTGTCCTTCGTCTTGCGGGTGTCTTGTCCTTGGACGGGAGGACAAGACAAGAATTCCAATTATGAGATCGAACACTTAGGAATAGCTGTCTTGTCTGTCTTGTCCTTTCTTATATATATAAGGTATTTATGTATTGTATAAACTGCTTATATAGTCGCGATCGAACAAGACGGACAAGACAACTCATCCGTAGCGGTCGAAAAGCGGGTGCGAATCAATGACATAGAGGTGTCTTGTCCTCTGTCTTGTCCTTGTCTTGCCGGAAGGGGGGGCAAGACGGGCGCAAGACACTACCTGCTGGTGTGTGTGGGCGGGAACAGCGGATAGACGCGTCCCTGGCCGTCGGGTGCGCGACATTGTTTGCCGCGCGTCCATTCGAATCGCTCGATCATGATGCGCGAGATTCGCGCACGCTCTTTCGGTCCCCACGACTTTGGGTCCGTGATCTTCACGGCTTTCTGCAGGAGCTCGTTCACCGTCACGAACGCACCCGGCATCATGAATCGCCATGCGTTCTGGTCGATGTACCGCGAGAGGAGCGGTTCCCATTCGTCGATCTCGGCGCGCGCACCTTGCTCGACACTCGCAAGCGCTTCGAGCTCGCCTTCGAGGTACCATCGCTCTCGTGCGTCGTGCGCGAGAAGCGCTTCAGCGAACAATTGGCCACGGTCACGCTCGATGCCGTCGACATCGAGCTTCCCATTGCAGACCGGACCGACCGCGATCGGCCACCATCGGCGTGCACCGTCCTTCGAGAGCAGCCATTCGTGTTTCGAGGTCGTCGCGGTGAACACGCACGTACGGGGCTGTCGCTTCTTCGCGTTCGTGTGCTTTACGACGTAGTCGTCGCGGTCGAGCGTGACGAATTGATTGACTTGTTCGGGGGTCGCGTTCTTGAGCATCGCGAGCTCGTCGAACGAGAAGAACCAGACACCGTCGAGCATGATCGGTGCATTCATGATCGAGCTCATGTCGATCGGCGAATCCGAGAAATGCTCTCGACCCGCGAGCGCACGAAGCAAGCGAGTCTTTCCGAGACCCGTCGCACCCTCGAGGACGAGCACGTGCTGAACGGTGCATCCCGGCTCGATCGCGCGAGCCACGGCCGACAGAAGAAACTTCCGCGCCATCGCTCGTGTGAGCTCGGACGCTTGTGCACCCGCGTAGACTTCGAGCCACGTGTCGATTCGCTTCGTCTCGTCCCATGTCACGGAACGAAGCTCTTCGAGCAGCGAATGATAGTGCGTGCGGTTTGCGACGATGTCGATCGCGTCGTGCAACACTTCACGCGTTGCAGTCATCGAGTATTTGTCGCTAAGCCATAGACGAGTCTGCGAGTAGTCGTGCGCGGTCCACGGCTCGCCGCTCTTCTCGTCCTTGTTCCAGGGGGTTGGTTTTCGCTTGACGATCTGGTTTCGGTAGTCGTCGAACGCGAGGACGCCTTTCCAGTCTTCGTGATCTGCAATCGTGTGACAAAGACTATAGAGTCGAGCGCTCGCTGCGGCACGAAAGCCAGGAGCATTGTCGGGATCGACGCGTCGACCTCTCGGTCGGAATTCGATCACATTCCCGGAAGATTCGCCCGCTTCTTCGACTGAAGGCGGCTCGATCGGTCCGTCGGGTGCGCTCATCGCGCTGCCCTCGACATCGAATTCGGTCTGTTGTATTCCTTCATGGGCTCGCTCCTCCCGAGAGCGACGACTTAGAGCGCCGAGCGGATTCGCGTCCGTCTCGGCGTTCGCTTTTCTTACGCTTGATGTGTGTTTCTCGTCAATAGACCCGTCGGGTTCGTCGCGGAGTCGACGCATGATATCGACCGCAGGAAGTCGTTCGATATCCTCGACGCGCGCACGGAATCGACGTTTGCGTCGCGTCGTTCCCCCGGTGGGTTTCTTAGGTTGCATCCCCTAACGCCGTGTGTAGCATGCTCGACCATGAGCGAGAACGAAGAAGCGGTCGAGGCGAGCGACAACGAGACGAAAGCGGAGCCGAACGGAACGCATGACGAGAAGCCGTCGCACGAAGACGCGATCCAAGCGACCTACCTTCGACAAGCGCTCAGCCAAGAACGAGAAGGCGCAAAGAAGCTTGCAGAGCGTGTTCGCGAGCTCGAAGCACTCGTCGAAGAAAAGAGCTTTCGTAGCGAACAGCGCGTCGCTCGCTTCGATCAACCGCCGATGCTCGAGGGTCTTGCACCGCTCCCACAAATGCTGCTCTTCGACGACGACGCAAACGGCAATCGTCCCGTGTGCGGCGCAGCGCTGCATACGCACGATCTCGGTCTTGGACTGCTCGTCGTGATCATGAAAGTTCGTGATCCAGTCAAAGTGCGTCGCATTCCCGACGGCGAAATCGTCGAGGTGCCCGGACGAACAAACATCGCTGTTCCGCTGATTTCCGATCTCGCATCGATCCCGGTCAAGATGGCCGAAGACGTCGATCGCACGCTCGAAGTCGAATTCGTGCTGATCGAGAAGCGCGAGATTTCAGCTGGAGTCGTCGTGCCGCGATTCCGCGTCGGACACCGATGGCTCGAAGGGAAACCGCAAGACCTGATGGGGGGATAAGCGATGACCATTGCGCAAACGAGTGGAAACAATCCACGCGTGCACGAGCTCGACGAAGCCGCACGCGTTCTCGCCGAGAAAGCGATGACGATGATTCGACCGCCTGAGATCGCGATCATCATCACGGGAAACTCGATGAATACCTGCTATCGGTCGAACATTCTTCCGGAACAACTTCCGGACGTGCTTCGACAAATGGCGAGCAAGCTCGAAGCGGAAATTGCAGCGTCGAAGGCGAGGTCGGGATCATGAGCGCTTCGGTTCAGCGAAGAATCATTCGGAGTGCCTACCGGAAGAATCGGCCCTATGGCGGTTCGGCCCGCAACACGAGCTCGGCCGAGCGTGCAGAACATGAACCGAGCCCCATGACGGGCGAAGGAAACGATCGAAGGCGCGTGCGTGTCGCGCTCGAAGCGCGCGAAGCCATGCGCGTGCTCTCAGCTATGTTCAAATCTGTACTGAAAGGCAAATCGCTGTGACGAACGACGAAGTTTCCGGTTCGGTCCAAGCACTCGGGACCTACGTCGTGCACCTCGACCGCGAGGAAATCGTGCCGAAGCTTCGGCGCGTCGAGTGGATGCGAAAAAATGGTCTCGTCCCAGCGAAGCAAGCATGCAAGCTCGAAGCGACGCTCGAGACGTGGGAGGAATTCGGTGCACAAGTGCAAGCCGACGGCACGATCAAAATCGAAGATCGATCGCTGCTTCGCTACTTGACGAACGTTCTCAATGCGAAGGCACGAGCTCGAAAAGGAATCCTCTCGGAAGTGCCGATCGAAGAAGTGCGCGATGTCCTCGACGACGCACGCTTCGCACTTCGGTGCGAGACGACAGGACTTCCGGTCGAGAGCATGATTCCCAAAGCGACTCAGGCGATGATCGACGAAGCACTGAGCTCGAAAGGCAAGACGAAGCCGCTTCTCTATCGGATCGTGTACGAGCACACGCCGAGCGATTTCGATCCGATGCTCGTTCGCATCGAGGGTCCCTGGGACATGAGTGGATCAAACGCGATCGACCTCGAAGCACTTCCGTCGCTCGGTCGACGCATGTACGGGCGACTGCTCGTGCGGGTCCTCGTCGCGTAGGGAACGCTCGCCATGCGTGAAATCAAATTCAACGAAACGGAAGTCGAAAAGCTCGACGCGTTCATCGGCACTTGTCACCTATGCGATCGACAAGACCATCGCGTCGTTGCGATTGATGTCCGATTCCAGCACCTTCAGACTGCCTACTGTGCGATTTGTCTTCGTCTCTTGCTCGATCGTGTCGAACGGGTCTAACAATGATTCGCTGCCGCGGGTGTCGCCGATTCTTCGAGCCGTCTCGGCTCGGTCAGCGGCATTGTCACCCGCGATGTCGAAGCCGAGCTCATTGGCGACGCACGAAGCGTGATTATCATGCGCTCGGCCGTCGGTGTGTCGTCCACCGGAAGCGAACCTGCCGCGGGTGCCGCGCGAGCTTCGTCCCGATCACGCGCGAGCGCTATTGCTCGAAATGTATGCGGGTTCCGCCGTGGAAACGACGGATGCACTTCCGTTAGACGGCATTCGATCTAGGCGTTAGGGGCGCAACCCTCGATCTAGCCTGTGGATCGTTTCTCGAGGTCCGGTAGTCCTACCTCAACACGACGCGCACAATCGAATGTGCGGAGCGTTCAAGGGAGCACACCGATGGGTCTCAACGAATCCTGGGCGACCGACTTCGACGACGCGATTTCTTCGGGCACGGTCAAAGAGGTCGGAATCCTCGCCGGTGCCGCGTTCGCGACTTCAGCGCTGCTCGCCGGTTCGGCCGGCTACCGCAACGCGAAGAACCCGAACGATGGAATGTACCAGGTCGGTGGGAAAGTCGGCATCGACGCGGTCGTCGGTGGCGTCGGTCTCCTCGGCGCAATCTTCGGTGGCGACTACCTCGGCGAGACGGGTTCGCTCATCGCGCTCGGCGCAGGCATCGCCGGTGGTTGCTCCGCGGTCTCGCACTACGCCGCGATGGCGGGTGCGAAGATGGCAACCAAGTCTTCGACGGCCGGTTCGGGTCGCGACCCGCGCGAGCTCGCCGAAGGTGGCGTCGGCAACATGAACGCCGAAGCGCGCAAGGCGTACGAGAGCTATCTCGGTCGCTGAACGGCTTCGATCGCAACCCCGTGATGGGTGCGAGGCGACGATTTCGATCAGCGTCTCGCACCGTCACACACGCTCGCGCAATCACTGATTCTCTCGCGCATTCGTGCGCGCTTTCGACACGCAACCCCAACGAAACGAACACGGAGAAACGAACATGGAAGCAGGACACTCGGTCGAAGCCTCGCACGTCGGCGCTGCGGACCCGGCCCCGAACACCACGCTGATCAAGGCGGACGGCGACGACCGTCTTGCGGGCTTCGTGCTCGCCGCGGTTCCCGCGGGTACCGCGCTGACGATTCAGTTCATGCCGATTCGTCGCGTCCAGATCCTCTGCTTCGTCTCGAGCGAGCTCTCGGCGTCGCAGTGGAACATGACTTCGCTGAAGGTCGGCGAGTCGGAGAAGATCAACGCAGCGAACGTGACCGTGACTCCTCCCGGAGCTCCCGCATTCCTGCAGGACACCGGCGTCAACCTCACGGCGTTCTTGCCGTTCGCGACGTGCGCCGACGTGGTCGCGGGCGATTGCCTCAAGCAAGGCGTTCCGCTGACCATCCAGGTGGTCAATCGCTCGGTCGGCCCGGCCGGTCTCGCGATGACGATGCGCGGTCGTACCTTCAAGAAGGACGACAACGCCAACTGCGACTGATCCTCGTTCAAGAGGTCGATCGCCGCGCGCTCAGTCCTTCGATTGAGCGCGCGTAATCGGCCCCTCGAATTGTCTTCGAGAGGTATCGAAAGGAACCCGGAACATGCTCATCGGCGAATCCCTGGTCGCTCATCTCGCGTTCACCTACGGGAACAACGCGATCACGGTCAACCGCAACTGGCGTTGCATCGCGGTGCACTCGGCTGCGGGTGTCGTGACGATCACGACCGACGACGACACCCCCGAAGTCGATCTCGACGTGGATCTGACGACGACGCCGAACGGAAACGTTTCGGCAGCGCTCAATCCGATCCTGTCGCTTCGTCGCACCGGAGCGAACACGTACGAGCTTTCGACGTCGATCGCCATCGCGGTCGCAGCCGATCCGGCCGCGAACACGATCCACCGCTGCACGATCAAGCGGGTCGACACCGTCTGATCGACCCGAGGAAAGCACGCGCGTGATTGGATCGTGCGCGTGCTCCTCGATCTCTCGCGGTGTGCGTACGCTCGGAGGATCGTCCCATGCTTGTCGGAGAAAACCTCGTCGAACACGTCGTCTGGCAAGTCGGCGCCGAAGGCGCGATCACGACCTTGCGCAACTGGCGATGCATCGTCGCTCGTATCGGTGCGGGTGCATTCCGCATCACGATGGACGACGACACGATGGAGGTCGACGCCGACGTAAACGCGAACGCGTCGCCGAACGCGGGATCGCAAGCGGGAAGCTTCATCGGCGTCAATTCGCTGCGAATCGCCGCGAACCAGTGGTTGATGACGACGCACCCGGCGACGGTCGACGCGGCACGCGGTGCCGAATTCAAGTTTCTTGGAACGATCACGAACATCGCTGCGGGCAATTTCTTCGCAGACACGCAAGGTGCTACCACAACAGTCTTGAGTGCCTACCCGATGGCGACCGCAACGACCCTGATTCGTCTCGAGACGAACGTCTTGACGAATACCTATGCGGCAGCTGGTGCGGGTGGCGTGACGACGATTTCGCTGTTCAAAAACGGCGTGATCGTTCTCGGAACGTCCATCGTCTACAACCCCGCAGAGGTCGGCGTCAAAGGAATCGATTTCGTCGTTCCATTTGCACAAGGCGACACCTTCGACGTGGGAGTGACCAATCCGGGAGACGGAAACGTCGCTGCGAGTGCGGAAATCAGCGCAACACTCGCGGGCGACGCTGTTCTTGGAATGACCGGGATTCCGGCCGATCCGAGCGCGGGAACGATCCTTCGCTTCACGATGAAACGAGTCGACACGGTCTAGAAAGGACGGGCTATCGGGTGTGTATCGGCCGACGTACGCCGTTTCGGCTGTCGGCGGTAGAAACCGACGGCTCGCAGCGCAAACGCTCACAGAGCTCTGTCTCGGCCTTTGTCGAGTCAATCTCCTGTGGTTGCTCGCGTACCCGAATACCCCTCGACTCCGCGATTCGAAGATCGTTTACAAGGACGACTCAAGGGTCGTCTGCTCTCGGGATGGACAGTGCCATTTCGTCGAGGACGAATGGGCGGACGTTCGTCGCGTGCACGATCTCGGGTACGGCGACTGCGAAGACCTCGCATGCATCGTCGTCGCCGAAGAATGGCTCGAAGGTCGAAAAGCCTGGCCATTGCCTCGGTGCTACGGATGCGACCCGACGCTCTTCTGTCCGAATTGCAAGGGTCCGCTCCGTCATCGCACGAGTGGCGATCTGTGGCACATCCAGGTGCTTACGGAAACCGGACGAATCATCGATCCATCGCGCGATCGGGGAATGCGACCGCACCCGGACGGCGACGATCGCGTCGTGTCACCCTTCGACCAAGCGGGAATCATTCTCTTGTGAGAGAATAGGGCAAAGGTAACACCATGCTCGGCTGGATCATTCCCTTTGGAATCGGCGTCTACGTGATCGCGCGTGGCATTCGTGCACTGCGCGAATACAAGGAAGTACGCGATCCGAAGATTTGCCCAGGGGCGTTGCTCACGTGTCCACCAAACGCGGGAACCCCGAACCCGGAAGGAAAACAGATCGAGCACGGCCGAGCGAGCTCGCTCGACTATCAATGGTGCCACGTCGTCAAGGCCGGCGAGAGTGCTGGATCGATCGCGCTCGCAGTGACCGGCGACGCCGAGCGTTATCGCGAGCTCGTCGCCACGAACAAGGCGAAGCCGACTGCGATTTCGTCGACAGGCGAAATCAATTTCGTCGCACTCTGCGTCGGTGAACGGTTGCTCATCCCGAAGTCGTGGAACCTTTGGATCGACCAATACGGCAAGCCGCGCGGGTCGAGGGTCGCGTATCCTCCCTTCGATGTCATGCCGTCCTATCCGTCTCCCACGACGCTCACGCTCGGTGCTATACCGACCAAAGAAGGCGGGTGGTCCTGATGGCCGACGGAAGCGACGCGGGAAAGATCGAGCTCGCCACGATGAACGAGCTCCGCGCCTACTTGCGCGAACAAAGCAAGGCGATGAAGGAGCTCGCTCGATGGGCAGAGCTTCGGAATCGAGAGTTTCCGAACAATTTCGGATCGACCGGAACGCCGTCGAAGGTGCAGCCTGGCGCGAACGGTCAACCGCTCCTCGAGTTTCCGAAGGACGGCTGTGCACCAATCCTCGACGCGCTGACATTCGATATCGATTGGGATTTCGATAACGACATGTCTGGAGTCAATCACGGTGTCAACGCGCAAGCGACGATGGAAGGCGCCTTCCTCTCGATCTATTGGGGCGGAATCTCGCACCGCTGCGATTTCGATCTGATGCGCGGAACGAGCGTCACAGTCGCTGGCTTCCGCGGTCTCTTGAAGGTCACGTATCCGCAATTGCCAGCCGATGGGGAAGGGATTCGACCGTTCCAGCCGATCCTCAACGTTCGTGCAAGCGTCGGACTCGGAACGAAGCCGACGAGCGGAATCATCGGCAATGCGCGACGCACCTTCGATCTCGGAACGATCGCTGCTGGTGCTGTCAGCCCACTCATCGAGATTCCGCCGTGGTGCAAAGAGATCGGGATTTCCAATCTGCAGATCACGGTTCCGAACATGACCTGCAGTCAATTCCCGAACAACAATGCGGGAGCTCAGGCGAATTGGATCGGCTCGGTCGGCAAAGGTCCGATCGATATGGTTCCGCGCAGCAGCTGGTCCAATTGGGTTTCCTTTACGAACATCTCGGGAGTCCCCATCAACGCGAAAGTCATCTTCTATCTCGGCAAGTGAGCCGAGAACGAAACGGAGAATCTGTCATGGCGAGTCCTTGGATCATCGGTGGCGCGGTCGTTGCGGCGGGATACGGTCTCTATCGCTGGCTCAAAGGCAAGGCGAGCGGGTCGACCGCCGATGAAGCCGCGTTCAAGAAGGGATTCGCCGACGGACAAGCCGACGCAATCGAAGACGTGGGCAAGGCGCGAAACGAGCGACCGCTGCTCAATTCGTATCCGACCGACAAGGCACTGCAGGCGACCTATGAAAAGGGGTACTACTCGGGATACGACTCGAAATATGTCGGTCCGTCGACCGAGCCGACCACGACGAAGACGGACGCGATCCCGACGACCAGCACTTCGGCGACTCCCGCTGAAGCGGTCGAGCGAGCGACCAAGGACGCGGCGAAAGCAGCCTGGCTCGATGGGTGCGCGCGCGGAGTCGGCTTCGGTTGGAAGGACGCGGCAAACGGATACGAGAACAAGCCGACCCCTGCGACCGGAAAGTTTTCGTCCCCCGAAGCCAATGCCGCGTACGTGTACAGCTACTCGCGCAGCTACAACGTCGGATACACGACGCGCGAGAAGATGAGCGGTCTGCCGGGATACGACGAAGGCGAGGCGACCGAGATTCCGGCGAGCATCGCTTCGGACTCGGTCAAGACGTGCAATGCACAATTCGAGTCCTGGTACACCTCGAAGGTTGCGGGACTCGGAACGGCGGTCGGCACCTTCACGCGCCAAGACCCGCGACGAGCTCGATCGGGTGCGCTCGCGAGCGTGCTCGGCAATCCGAAGTGAATTCCTGAACGACAAGACAGGCGCAAGACACGACGACACGAAAGGACGAGAGCGAACATGGAACCGTTGACCTGGGTGCTTCTCATCGGTGGCGTCTCTTACGTCGTCTATCGTCTCACGCGTCCGAAGTGTCCGACGGACGATGTCGTCAAGGCAGCCGTCGCCGATACCGACTCGGGAAAGCTCTCGCTTCTCGACGCGGAAAAGCTCGCAGCGATCTGGGATTCGATCGGTTGTTCGGCTGCCGCGACCGCACTTCGAGTGACCGCGCAAGCTCGGCGAGCTCGTGAGAACACGGGACCGAAAGCGATGTCGACCTCGAGCGCGACTATGTCGTCGATTCCGAGCGACGCGGGTCCTGGTCGACCCGAAGCGGCAAGACCGATGTTCCCGACCGATACGACGCTCGCGACGGCTGGCATCGGCCGTCGACCGCCGTTCGGCCGAGCTCGAAACTTCCGCTGATTCATTTTCGGAGAATGTCCATGCTCACGCACGTTCGATGGATGCGAGGAACGCAATCGGCGACGACGATCGTCGGTCGCATTCACTCGATCGATCCGAGCGTGCGCGGAGTCGAGGTCGACTACTCGGAGGCGAAAGCGGCGCTCGACAAGGCAACGGCCGACGCCGAAAAGCAGCTAGCCGAAATCAAGAAGGCTGGAGCCGACTTCCAAGCGGGTCTCGGGTCGAGCTCGACATCGACGAAGGGCGATCTCGACAGTGCCGTCGCTCGCGCGAACGAGCGCGACGAACAAGGCTATCAAGACGCGCGAAAATCGCTCGCGACGTGGGGTTCTGTCGGCACGATGGCTCTTGCCGCATTCCCGCCCGCAGCGTTGGCGTGGGCTGCGTGTGTGACGCTCGCTCTCGGTGCCATGGAAGCACTCAAATCGATCGGTCTCGACAAACTTCGCGTCGGTCGATCGCGCGACGCATACACGCATGAATGGCTCGATCGCGCGCACGCCGATCAAGAGCGATTGCGATTGGCTGGCATTCCGTTTCCGCAATACAACGAAGGCCAGCACGTCTCGCCCAAAGAATACGCAGTCGACTATCTCGAGGCGCAAAACATTGCGCCGATCGACGCGCTTCGTCCGTTCGATCGAGACTTCTTCGACGTGATGGGCGCAGCCTTCGTCAAGTTCCGAGACACCGATCCAGTCGTGACCTATCTCTATGCAAAGGCGTCGCTGCCCGTGCTCGGGTGGATCAATTTCGCTTATGCGACGATGCCCCCGAACGAGAAGCGGATCACGACCTACGAATCGATGTCGACCAATCCGAACACGATGGTCGATCTCATCGCTGTGACGGCGATGCGAGAAGTCAACGCGAGCCCAGCTTACTACGCCGCGATTCGCCACGACGCCGAGACCGGATGGAATCTCGGGATCGCAATGGCCACGCCGACGAGCGGACCCTATCACTACGGCCGTGGAGCTCGCGCAGCTGCACAATCGTGGCGCTACGCGATCGAGAAGGCGCGAGAACACGCCTATACCGGACCGAGCCGAATCGATTACAAGATGGTCCTTCCGCCTTCGAGCTCTTCTTCGTCGAAGGTCGTTCCGTACGCACTCGGCGCAATCGGTGCGGGTGCCTTGTACTACGCGGGTGCCGCGCTTCCATGGGTGGCAGTGCCGCTCTTTCTCGGCTGGTGGTTCGGACGTCCGAAGTCGAGCTCGCACACGGGTGCGATGGCGCTGCCGATCGCCGACCGTTCCTTCGGTTCGTCGGCGCACACTCCGCACAGTCGACCGCACGACCTCTCGATGCGCATTGCGCGCGCGAGAATGCGATAGGTGCACTCGTGCCCTGGTCGCTCGGTAAAGTCTCGCTCGTCGGTCTCGGCGTCGTGAGCATCGCTGCCGTGGGTCGAGCGCTCTATCGCATGTTCTCGAGGAGTGCGCCGACCATGGATGGACCGATCGACGAGGAAGGCTGCTCGCGTGCGTTCATGTCGCCGAACGAGAGCGGCAAGCGAGCGAAGATGCCACCTGATTGGATCGTCTTGCACGATACCGAAGGGGGATCGAACGCCAAGAACATCGCGCAGTATTTTTTCAATCCCGCGACGAAGCTCTCTTCGCACCTCGTCGTCGACAACGAAGGCGCATGCTATCGCGTCGTCGACGACGATCATGTCGCCTGGCATGCGGGCGCAGCCAATCCGAAGAGCCTCGGAATCGAGCTCGTCGCACCAGTCGGCGCGTGGAAGCGAAGTCGCGACGAATGGCTGCGCGAAGATACGCTGCTCGATGTCGCTTCCGATCACGTGGCACGATGGGCGCGACGCTTCTCGATTCCGGTCGTCTTCCTCGATGCCGCAGCGCTCAAGCGTGGCGAGCGAGGCATCACGACGCACGCGGAAGTGACGAAAGCGCTCGGCGGTTCCCACGTAGACCCAGGACCGAATTTCCCGATGGATGACTTCATCGATCGGGTGGCAAGGCGAATGCCAATCGTCTAGTCTGAAGCAAGAAAGAAGGTTTCCCGCATGCCTGCCATCGTTCCCGCACTCGCGCTGATCTCCCTTTCTCCCGGTGCCGCGATTCCGGTCGTCGGTGGCGTGGCAGTCGGCGCCCACATGATCGACCGAGCTCGGGGCAATCCCGGTGCCTCGCAGCGCCTTCAGGGGCGTCTCGCGAAGATTCGCGTCGGTGCATTCAACGAAGAAACCGCGCGCGGTCCGGTCGGCGTGGCTGCCGCACTCGGATTCGCCGTTGCGGGATTGCCCGGTGCGGTCGTCGCGGGTCTCGCGACCTCGGTCGGGTGCGCTGCGTGCGAGCGCTTCGAGACGACGCGCGAACCGAAGTGCGTCGACGAGTAAAAAAGTCGTGACGACTTCCGCCACCATTCGACAAGCCGACGCGGTCGTGCGTCGTCGTCAGCCGTCGCTCAATGCGGCGGCGCGACAGATTGCACTCGCGATCGGCTTGCTCGAGAGTGGATACGGCGTCGACGGGTCCTGGGTCTTCGAGGACGGGACGAAGTCCTACAATTGGGGAGCGCTCGTCGGCAAAGGCACGGCGGGATCGATCGACCATGGCGACAAAACGGCCGACGGTGCGCCAACCAGTTACCTGTTCAAGGCGTTCCGCTCGATGGATGAGGGATTCGATGCGTTCTTCGCGACGTGGTCGAGAGGCGACATCAGCGGAATCGGACATCCAGAGGTCGTGCACGAGACGACGACGCTTCCGCCCGCGAGTCGCGGCGATGCGCGCGGAGTCGCGACCACGATGTATGCGCACGGATATTATACTGGAGTGAAGGGAACGGCCGACGATCGAATCGATGCCTACGCAAACGCGATCGTCGGTGCCGCACGCACGGTCGCCAACGCGATCGGCGAACCGCTCGCAGTCACACTCTCGGCCAAACCGATCGCGAGCTCGCTTCAGGCTGGGACGGCTGCCGTCGTTCTCGGCGCTGCGTCGCTCGCGGTCGGCGCACCGTTCGTCGCCGTCGGTGCGATTGCGGTCGGTACCTATTGGCTGCTTCGCCGGATGAGGTCCTAATGCGTCCGCTCGCACCCTACTTGCTCGTTTCCCGTTCCTCGAGTCGCGTCGGTGGCACCGAAATGGGAAGCTTCTACAAAGACGACAACGGCCACCTGTGGCGATACGACGTGCGTCGTTATGTGGCGGATGAAGGCGGGTCGTTTCCCTATGGGGACGCGCGCGGAGTCACAGACGCGTACGATGGAGCCGTTACGCAGTGGTTTGAACGAGGATCGATCGACAACGCGCATGACGAGATCAATGCTGCGATCGATTTGAAGGCAGCGATCCTCGGAGCGAGCGAAGCCGCGGCGAAGGCTGCCGCTTCGGTCAAGAAAAGCGATGGGACCGGCACGAAACCAACCCCCCCTGGGTCGTCGTCGGTCCCGTCGACTACCAAGAAAGACACGACCCCCACGACGACGAGCTCGCCGATGTCGTCGAACATGAAAACGCTGCTGCTCGGCGTTCTTGGAATCGGAGTCGTCGGAGTCGCATGGAAGATTCGAGAGAGTCGAGCCACATGATGGAAGGACAGCGCGCACTCTCGACGCTCGTCGACATCGCGTTCTTCGTGATCGTCGGAATCTTCGGTCTCAATCACATTCTGAGCGAAGCGGTTCTCGCCACGTTGCTCAGCGGATACGCGGCCCATCGATTCGGAATCGCAAGTGGCAAGCAGCAGGCAATCGTTGCCCTCTCGTCGAGCGGCAGCCTTCCTCCCGGTTCGGGGGGCGGTACCGGAAGCTCTCAGAAAATGCCTGCCGTTCGACAGCCGATTCGAGAAGAAGTCGCCGACAATGGACGCGATCCACGACGCATGCAGCGCGAGAGCATGCAGCGCGAGAACGCGATTCGACACGACGCAATCGAGAACATGAGTCGACTGATCGGATGGTGGGGCGCATGAGCGACAAGACCTCGAAGGAAGACGATCTGACCGAAGCGGCTGGCGAGGTCGCGAGCATGCTCGATCGCTTCGGCGCGAAAGAGCTCGGCGACGGTCTTCGGCTCGGCGCTTCGCTCTTCGGCAAGACGACGAAAGCGGCGAAGGCACTCGAATCGGCGTATGCGAGCAGCGCGACGAAGCGCGTTGTCGATCGCGTCGTTCACGAAGCCGAAGCGCACGGAGCTCGATCGCCGCTTCGTCACGTCGGCAAAAAGCGCAAACGCGTGATCGTGGTCGAAGAGATCGACGACGAACGAGAGGACAAACGACGATGAGACGCCTGCCGCAGTATCTCTTGGTTCGCAGGTCACATGCACATGTCGGCGCGAGCTCGGTCTCGCCGCTCGCTCAAGCGGGCGCGACGATCATTCGAGGTGCAGTCATGTTCGGTCCCCCCGTCATCGGCTATCTCAAATGGGGATGGCCAGGGGGAATCGGCGGTCTCTTCGTCGGAATCGTGGCGCATCAAGTCGTCGCCGACCTCGGCGTCTGAATCGTGAATCTCGCTCGTTCGCGTGGTAGATTGGACACAAGGATCGCACCATGACGCAAGCTCTGCAGCCGTATCTTCTCGTTCCTCGCACCTCGAGGAGCGCGCGCACGACGCACACGGGATCGATCCTCGGTCGTTTGCTCCCGGCGAGCACGTCGACGGTTTACGCCGAGCTCCAAGAAGCGATCCCGCAACTGTGGAAGGACATCCAGATCGACGCGTGCGTCGAGTCCTATGGTCCCGAATGCGTCGGGAGCGACGCGGAGGTCGACGCGATTGCGTCTGGCATCACGAAGCTCGAAGCCGACGGGAAAGTCGTCGACGCGAAATCCATCTTGACGTTGGCTGGGGTCGACCCGACAGAGGCGAACGTCAAGAAATTCGGCGAGTGCGTCAAGCCGCGACTCGGCAAGGCGACCGGAAGCACGCCGAAAGGGACACTCGCCTACTGCGCGCTCGTCGTGAAGCGATCGGGCAAAGGCGAGAAGGCGCACACCTCGCAAGCATGGCGCGACGCTTTCGAGACGTGGGAGCGCATGTGGCAGGTATTCGTCGAGAAGACGAACGACCAGATCACGGGACCCGACTCGACCGAAGTCGAGAAGTACCGCGCGCAGTACATCGCGCGTCGAAATGCCTTCACGGACGCAGGGGGCGAGACGAGTGCACCCGACATCGATCCGTCGCGCATCATCCCGCGATGGACCCTTTGGGTGGGCGGCGCAGTCCTCGCGTATTGGGGATTCACGAAGGTGCGCGCCTTCCTTCCGTTCTGAGGAAATCATGCGAGACCCGCGTCGAAGCTGTAAGAAGTGCATCGAGAAAGGCGAGAGCTCGACCGCTCCCGTCGTTCAGGCACTTCTCGACGACTACGATCGACGCGTCGAGCGTCCGACGACAGCAGCGATTGCGCCCTACGATGTCTCGAGCGATGCGGCCGACGGAATCTGTCCGTGCAAGCTCACGGCGCTGCTGGCGAAGATCGGTGCGCCACATGCCGCACGCATGCACGCGAACATGGCTGGGAAGTGGAGCGTCGACGACCTCGTCGCGCACATGGACGAAGAAGATCGCTTCTTGTTCCCGCTGCTGCGCAAGGTCGCGCGTCACCTCAAGAGCGTAGGCGCGACACGCGACGCGGACCGTATCGAGCGCAACGTCGATCGGCTCGCAAGCGAGCACGTCGCGTATCGCCGCGACTACACCGACAAGGGTCTGATGGTTCCAGGATTGATGCTCGGTCCGCATGGACACGCCGAAGACGCGATCGTCGCGAACTATCTCGACTTGATTTCGCTCGAAGCGACCTCGAGTCACGACCGACCGAATGCGGAAGCGTCGAGCGTCGGTGCATGGACCCGCACGATGATGATTCGGAGGGGGTAGCAATGGCCACGTGGGGACGCGAAGAACGACAAGAAGAGCTCAGGCAAAAGCTCGCGGCGTGGAAACAGCTTCGAGGTGCTGATCAACCGATCGCCGAAGACGGAAGCAAGAAGCCGCTGACGTTGTGCGTGGCTCGGTGCGCGACCGATGGTTCGGGGCGCATCGTCAACCGATGGCCTGTGCGTCCCGATACCGACCCGATCGATCTCGCCGATGACATTCACTCATGGTGCTACGGCCATGGTGCGCACTACCAGCTTGCCGGAAGTTTTCCGACCTACGTGATCGAATTCCACTTCGCGAACGAGCGCGAGCCGACGGCGGAATTCCCGATCGAAGTCATCGTCGACAAACCGAACGGTCTCGGCATGCCGATGACGGACCTTCGAGACCGCAAGAACCAAGAAGCAACGGTCGTCACGCACCTACTGCAACACGGAACGCGCAAAGACGAATTGTTCGTCGGTGGAGTCGGCGAGCTCATCCGGGGCTACAAGGACCTGAACGAAGGCTATCGGAAGTTCAACGAGCAAGTGCAGGCCCGAGCCGACAAACTCGCCGACCAAAACGAAAAGCTCGTCACGCGAGAGCACGAACGCATTCGCAGTGACTTGGACATGGAGATCAAACGCGACGAACATCGAGTCAAGACGTCGATCAAGAAGGCCGGTCTGGAGCTCGGTCTGCCGATGCTCTCGCTCGTCGGTGGCCAAGTCTACAAGGCGCTCGGGAACGGTCTCGGCGTCAAATCGATGCCGTTCGACGAACGCATGATGAAGATCGCCGAGAAGCTGTACAAGGACCCAAAGGCACGCGAGATCGTTCTCGAGACGTTGGATGACGACGACAAGGCTGCGCTGGCAATCGCGCTGCAGGAGTACGAGCGCAAGAAGCAAGAAGAGAAGATGACAACCGTTTTTTCGGCAGCGCAGAATGGTGTCATGCGCACGATGCCGTTCGCGGCGTTGGAACAAATCACGAAGAAGCAAGCTGCGGGCGAAAGCTAGCGGCGAAGAAGACGACGAAACGAACGAAAGGGATCATCGGTCATGCTCAAGCGAAGGAAGCGAAAGAGTCGTCGATACAGTGCGAAGTCGTCGAGCGGTGCGCACAAGGTCAAGATCGCGCAGCTGTCGCCGGAAGCGACCGCCGAGATTCGCGCGCTTCATCGCCGCGGATACTTGCATCCGGGCGTGACCAAGACGGGTGCAGTCGTCGCGACCAAGCGCAAGATCCGCCGCAAGCGAGCGCGCTGAGAAAGATCGTGCTTCGACTTCGCTCGTCGCTCGCATTCGCACTCGCTGCATTCTCGGTGTGCAGCGGGTGCGGTTCGTTGCGTCCGGCGAACGCTCCACCGAACGATCTTTGCGAGAGTTATTCGAGCAAACACATCACGGCGGGAACGATCGCTGCAGCGGGTGGAGTCGGAGCGGGTCTCGGTGGATTCTCGACGGGCGCATTCACAACCGAGGAACAGCAGAAGACCCGCATGATTCTCGGCATCACGACGCTCGTCGTCGGAGCCGTCACTGCGGGTGCGGTGTACTATTCCAATAGCTACGCAGCGCGCTACGCCGAACGGTGCGGGAACGGGAACAAGCCATGAGAGAGCCGAACCGATACCGCGATGGAGTGACGACGATGGCACGCGTCGGACGACACGATTTGCCGAAAGAAGTCTTCGGCGCGCGTGAAGCGCCGACGGTGCACGAGGTACGAGCTCGCGCCTACGCGCTCGGTCCGGCCGAGCCGATCGGCGAAATGCTCCATTCGCACGCGACCTCGCGCAACGTGCACACGGGATCGAGTGCGAGCTCGCTCGACCAAGCGACGACCGAGAGCCAAGAGAATGCCTTCTCTTCGCCGTTCCCGCTCGACCACGCGAATGCGAGTCGCTACAAAGCGGAAAAGCAGCTGCTCGCACTCGAAGATCATATCCGCGTCGACCCTTGTCCTGCGTGCATGAGCAAGCACCTGACGAGTGCGATCACGTTCCTCGAGGAAGCGAGCGGACTCGACGGGGGAACGAAACAAGACGCGAAGCGAGCTCGGACGCTCGAAGCCATGCGCGACACGATGCGCGAGAACCGATGGCAGGCGCTGCCGATGGTGCGCAAGATGCGAGCCGAGCTCGCGAAGCAAGTCGGACACGTGAAATAGAACCGAGGACGACGATGGCCCTTTCGAGCGACAAGATTTCAGCGCTTCTCTCGACCGCGAAGTCGACGTCCGAAGTCGACGCGATCATTTGGCAGCTGGTCAAAGACGATCAAGTGCCATCGCAGATCGCGAAAAACTTCTGGAAGTGGGTCACGATCAAGGGAGGTGGCCACGTCCTCGAAGTGCTTTTCGCACCGAGCTATTTCGCGGTCGGCGAAGATGATGATTTCTGGTGGGTCGATCGCACGAGCGAATTCCTCGCGCAGAATGTCGCCGACAAGTACAACGCGATCCTTCCCTCACGCAAGCTCGTGAAGGAAGGACAAAAGCAAAGCTCGCCGATCATTCCGTATCTCGACGTGAAGGCAGCGGGAATCCCGCTCACGCAGATCGAAACGCACAAGGCGAGCGTGAAAGCGAACGACCTCACGAACGCTGCTTTCGAGAAGCGCGGGATCGAGCTCGGCGACGGTCTCGTCTTGGGATTCAAGAAGGCGATGATCGTGCATCCCGACCTCGATGGGACGCGCGTATGCATCTTCGGCGGAACATGGGACGCGAGCGGCACGAACTATGTACAAGACGCCTGTGGTCCGCATGATTCGAGCTACAGCGATTATTCGCACGGAATCGTGCTCGTCTCGAGGAAGGCGAAACTCGACGGCGAAGATGTCGATCTTCGTGACGACGTGTTCATGAGCAAAGACCCGTCGATCTGGTCGCTCGTCAATGACACGTCGACGCGCTTCGATCCCGTCTTTCCGAACAAGGGAAGCGGTCCTGGTGGAAAGATGAGCGTCGCGAGCGATCCGAGCACGGGAAAGCCGCTCGGAGGTCGAGACGGTGCTACGGGACCCGCGGGGAGCTCATTCGTGCGTCTCGTGACGGGCGGGATCATCGGTCTCGCGGGTGGGCTGATGCTCTCGTTCCCTCCGACGTGGATCGTCGGGACGACACTCGTCGGTGTCGGAGTCGCGAAACTGTCGGAACCGAAATAACGAGAATGCCTCGCGCCGCAAAACCGATCGTTGTCTACGAATGCGAGATTTGCCTGAAGCGAATCTCGAAAGACGCGATCGTGTGCATGAATTGCGGCACGACCTATCCGGCTGTTCCCGCATCGATCGTCACTACACCCGAAGCCTTCAAGGCACGATCCGAACAGCAGCGCATCGTTCGCGGTGGAGCTCCGCGACTCTACGATGTCGAAGACGTTCCGATCGTGCGTTTGCAGACCGGCGATCCCGCAATCGATCTCGTGACGGGTGGCGGGTTTGCGCGAGGAAAGGCGTACGCGATCCACGGTCCTGGCGGTTCGGGTAAGAGTCGAATCGCGCTTCGAGCAGCCGTGTGCTTGTGCGCGATCGGTCACGTCGTCTACGCGAGCGCGTCGGCCGAAGAAGAAGCAAAGGACATTCGTCGCCACGCAAAGACGGCCGGATACTTCAAGAAGCGCTGCGTGCGCGACCGGCTGATTTGCTTCGACCGAATCGACGATCCCGAAGAGCTCGTCGATAAGATCATTTCGGCCGACCCGACCTTCGTCGTTGTCGACGCATCGAGCGCGCTCGAGGACGATCGATACGCGGCAAGACTGCTGCGCGACCTCTCGCACGAGACCGAGATCACGCTGCTCGGCATCCATCACGAGAACGTCGACGGCAAGATGAGCGGGGGAAGCAAGCTCGGATACCTCGTCGACGCGGTTCTCGATGTCGATCGCGTTCGCAAGACGAAGAAAGGAACGATCGAGCGAACCGAGGAACCGAGCGCGTATGTGCGATTGCGGTCGACGGGGAAGAACCGATATGGACGTCCGGGCGTGTTCGCGCTTCTCGAGCTCGACGACAAAGACGGATTCGATCACATCGATATCGACGCGATGAAGGTCGAGACGAAGAAGAGAGGAGCGGCAGCATAATGCGCCAGTCGACCGCAAACGCGTACGTGCGCAAGGTGCATCGTCGTTACAAGGCGAAACCGCCGAAGGTGCGAATTCGTCGCGTTCGCGGTCTCTTCGGCTGGCACGGTCGATTCGTACCGAACAAGAACGAGATTCACCTTTCGATCGGAACCCGCGTACACGAGAAGGCGCAGCGCGCGCTACTCGTGCACGAGACGACGCATTCGATCGCGCGCGTCGTCGAGCGTCGTCGCAAGGGAAGCGGCAAGACGACCAAAGGCAAGCGCCGGAAGCGCAAGTCTCGGCTGACGTACCATGGCCAGCACGATCGGCATTTCTACGGCGTCGCGCGTGAGCTCAATCGACGGGGCGGAATCGATCCACGCACGGCGATGTTCATCGAGTCGAGCTCGGGGTATCGTCCGCCGAAGTCATGGAAGCGCGCAGTCCGCAGGGGGAAGTGGCGATGACGACCAACGGCACGAACGGGATCGAAGTGAGCTCGAAGAACGGAACGATCGACGCGTACAAATCGCAGCGTCTCGTGCCAATTCGAACGAAAGCCGAAGAGCCGTCGAACGCTCGAAGCGGACGGATGACGAAAGCGATTCCGCTCGATTCGATTTGGATGGTGAAGCCTTCTCGTCCTCGAGACTCGATCGACGAGGAAAGCGTGCAGGGGCTCGCGAAGTCGATCGAGACGCTTGGACTCATTCAGGCGATCGTCGTCGAGCGCATGAACGAGCCGAATGGGACGCGTCCCTATCGACTGCTGGCGGGTGAACGACGGCTGACGGCACACGTGATGCTCGGTCGCAAGGAGATCGACGCGACGATCGTCGGCACGCTCGACGACGAGACGCGCGAGGACATCGCCTGGCACGAGAACGTCGAACGAGAGCAACTGTCGATCTGGGACTTCTACCGCGAGATCATTCTGCGCCGAGAGCGTCGACCGGACGAGAAACCCGCACGCATGGCCGAGCGCACGGATCTATCGGCCGTGTTCATCGAAGATTGTTTCTCGATCTCGGACTATGCCGCTCCCGAGCTCGTCGCGGTCTTGCGTGCCGATGCACGTTCCGAGACGTTTCGGCACCTCGCGCAAGCCTCGAGAATCATCGCGCCGACCGAAAGCGAACGGCACGCGCTGCAGCGGTCATGGTGGCAATCGGAAGGGTGGCGGTCGCTCCCGAAGCGTGGGGGCAAGCGTGGACCGAGAGCGCGAGTGCGCATGAGCGAACGCGAGATCGAGAAGCTTGCGCGACGCATCGAGGACGAGCGGATCGTCGAGTCGGGTGGGGAACGGGTCGAGCTCGGTGCAAAGGCCGCACGCGTCGTCGCCGACCTCTTGCGGCGCACGATCGCTCCACCGGGCGGAAAACGTGCGGACGGGGCGGGAAACGGACCGGAAGGCACCCCGGAAGGGTGACCGTCGAGGTCGTTCGGTGTAATCTCGAAAGAATGGAGCACGGACGATGAGCGCAAGCGAAGCACAAGGACGCGTCCGAAATCCCGGAGCCGAACCCGTCGGGAACGAATACCCGATCCCGTTCGACCCGGTCACGGGAGCCGTCCAAGTCGTGCTGATCACAGGAGGAGGCCCCTTGCCTTTCGGATCCAAAATGGGATCGGGAACCCTCGTCGGTGCAGCCGTCGCGGTTACCGGATTTGCCGCTGATGTCCCGAACGCGCTCGCGGTCACAGCGATCAAGTATGCACGCGGAGTCGGCACGACGAAGTGCAAGCTGAGCGTGAACGTAACCGTGAACACGTTCGTGGTCGCTGCGACGACCTTCGAGGTGTTCCGAAATGGAGTCGCTACGGGATTGCTCGTGACGTTCGGAGCGGGTGTCGTCGGCAATCTGAATGCGACAGCGAACGTCGCTTTCGGAGCCGATGTCGATACCTTCGATCTTCGCGTCACGAATCCCGGCAATGCAGGCGATGTCGGCAAGACGATCGAATTCGGGTTCGACGTCGAATTCTTCTAAACGACTCGAGCGAGCTCGTCACAATGGAAATGATCTTTTCCAAGCTGCGAACGATTGCAGACGGGATCCTCGAATTGGGGGTCGGTGGTCCGCAAGTTCGCAAAGGGACGGGATCGCCCGAAGGCGTCGTCGCTGCTCCTCTCGGGACGCTCTACCTTTCCGACTCGGGAGGGTCCGCAACGACCCTTTACATGAAAGAGGGAGGGGGGACTGGCAACACGGGCTGGGTTGCCTATTCACCCGGAGCGAGAGACACGCCGATCAACGCGAACACGTTGCACTGTTGGAATCTCAACGATGCCGCGAGTCCATTTGCAGACACCGGAACGGCTGGAGCCACGCTCGCGGTATCGGGCGTGGCCATTCGCTATCAACAGACCGGCGCAGGCCCAAACCTCGGCGTCGCGCTCTCGGCTTCATCGAAGACGTTCCTGACGGGTGCGGCAGGCGCAGCGAATCGACCGGCCGGAAATAACTTCACCGTTCTTTCGTGGGTGCGTTGGCGATCGATCGCGGGCGTTCAGCAAATCATCCATCGAAAGTACACGGCAAGCGGTGGAACCTGGGTTGCGCCTTTTACGTGTCTTGCGCTGAACCTTTCGGGCGGAAACCTCGGAGCAACAATCACCGCGGGTGCCAACGGTGCGGGAGCAAGTAACTCGATTCCGACCGATCTGATCGTATCGACGGGAGTCGACTACCTCGTCGCGCTGTCCTACGACGGCACCACGGGATCGGTGTACGCAAACGGTGAGCTCCTTGCGACCAACGCAATCGCAGCGAATGTCGATTGGAATACGGCCGTCGAGGGTCCATGGGTGATTGGTGGCGTCGACTCGCCGGCCGGAAACAACCCATTCGTAGGAGTCACGCGCCGAGCGCTCGTCTATAGTACGTGCCTGACGAAGTCGGAGATTCAGACGATTTACAAGCAGGGAATTGGTTCCACGTAGCTCACGAGACAAGAGGAAAGACCGATGCCGCAAGCTTTGACCTTCGCGATTCCGAACAAGAGCGTAGCGACCGCCGCA
>Ga0075423_10000391_pt1 | contig 34721 bp, 35 predicted proteins | sample SoiMethybrSBSTD2_FD_80114 | JGI IMG/M metagenome (GOLD analysis project Ga0075423, IMG submission 80114) | Bulk soil microbial communities from a Populus tree surrounding site in Tennessee, USA - Soil MetaG P. TD hybrid SBSTD2 | ecosystem: Environmental > Terrestrial > Soil > Tree plantation...
CCCAGCAGTACACGGACGACCTCGTCGGGAGCATGTTCCACGTCTTCTATTTCTCGCTGGGGATGATGCTCGTCTTCTCGAATGCGATCATCTCCTACACCTCGTTCTTCAAGTCGAAGGAGACCGCGTTCCTGACGGCGCTGCCGGTCCGCGCCGAGTCGCTCTTCCTGTACAAGCTGGCGGAGTCGATCGCCTTCAGCTCGTGGGCCTTCGTCTTCCTGGCGACGCCGATCACGGCCGCCTACTGCACGGTGATGAAGCTCCCGTGGACGTTCAACCTGTGGGTCCTCGGGTTCTACCTCGCCTTCATGTTCATCCCGGCGTCCATCGGGGCGTTCGCGTCGATGATTGTCACCGTGCTGATTCCCCGGTCGCGGAAAGGGCTCGTCATCGCCTTCGTGGTCGTCGCGGTCGCCGCCGTCGGGTACGTCGTCCTCCGGATCGTGACGATCTCGTCCGGCCTGAACCAGAATCTCCGGATCGCCTCCGAGGTTTTCGACAGCGTGCGGTTCAGCGAGAACCCCCTCCTGCCGAGCGCGTGGCTGACGCGGGGGATTCTCCACCTGCGGGACGGCCATCCCGAGAGGGCGCTCTTCTTCCTCGGGGTGATCGCGGCCAACGCCGTCTTCCTCACCGCGGCGGCGCACGCCGTCGCGGGCCGGCTCATGCGGCGGGGCTGGTTCGTCTCGCAGGACCTCCCGAGCCGGAAGCGGCTGGCGGCCCGCGCGGGGATGGATTTTCTCTGGGCGCGGCTCCTCTTCTTCACGAGCCCGAACGTGCGGCAGATCGTGATCAAGGACGCGAAGAGCTTCGTGCGGGATCCGGTCCAGTGGTCGCAGTTCCTGATCTTCTTCGGCCTGCTGGGGATCTATTTCGCCAGCCTCCGCTCCTTCGCGTACGAGGACCGCGACCTCTTCTTCAAGAACCTGATCGCCCAGATGAACCTCCTGGCGACGTCGCTGACGCTGGCGACGTTTTCCAGCCGGTTCGTCTTCCCCCAGCTGTCGCTCGAGGGGCGGCGGTTCTGGGTCATCGGGATGATGCCGATGCCGCGGGAGGAGATCCTGTTCGGGAAATTGGCCCTCTCGTTCGCGGCGTCGCTCGTGATCAGCGAGACGCTTATCGGCCTCTCGAGCTTCATGCTCCGGACGCCGGTGAGCCTGGCGGTTCTCCACGCCGTGGCGCTCTTCGGGATCTGCCTCGGGCTGTCGGGGCTCTCCGTCGGGATGGGGACGCTCTATCCCAATTTCGCGGAGGACAATCCCTCGAAGATCGTGGCGGGATTCGGCGGGACGCTGAACCTCGTCCTGAGCCTGGGATTCGTCCTGGCGGTCATCGCGGTGCAGGCGATCTCGGGGTTCGTCGGTCGGGAGGGGGGAGCGGCACAGCCTTCCACCTGGGTGGTGGGGGGGATGGTCGCGATCGTCGCGCTGAGTCTCGCGGCCTGCCTGCTGCCGATGGGACTCGCCTTGCGGGCGATCCGCCGGCTGGAGATCTAGTGCCGCAGCAGGACGGTTTGGATCGAGGGCTGTCCGGAGTCCTGCGTCCCTGACGCGACCCTAGGTTTCCGGCTCGACGCTACTTCAGCTCCTTGAGGAACTTGTCCGCGAGATCTCCCGCTTCCGTCCCCTTCATCTCTTTCGAGATCTTGGCGAGGAGGGTCTTGGATTCCTTCTTCAGCTCCGGCTTGTCGGTCTTGTCGTACTGCTTCTTGGCCCGCTCGCAGATGCGGACGCAGTTCTGGATCAGCCCGTTGTACAGGTCCTCGCCCTGCTTGGCGAACTTCTCGAACTTGACCTCTTTCAGCTTCTTGTAGAGGGTGAGCGCGCGCTTCCACTCCTGCTTTCCCTCGGCCTCCTGGCCCTCCTTGATGAGCTGCTTCACGTCCTCCCAGTCCTTCCGGGTCATGTGCGCCCCGGAGATGCGGGCAAGGGCCTTGTCCATGTCCTTGATGAGCTCGCCGGCGCTCTGGGGGGCGCCCTGGAACCGCGTGATCTTGAAGAGCTCCGTGCCGTCGGGCTTGCACCACACCTGGCAGGGGATGTCGAACTGCCCCTCCTTGAAGATGCCGTCCATGGCGCGCTGGCAGTCGGTGTGGACCTGGCACATGATGCCGTCGTACGCCTTGCACATGGGCGTCTTCACCCTGTTGATGTACACCTCGCGGACGCCGTGCTTCGTGTCGCCGTTGGAGACCACGCAGACGACTTTCCGCGACGCGAGGATGAAGCTGGTGTCCCGGAAGGCCTGCTCCATCTGCTGGCAGCCCTGGTTTTCATCCTGCTGGACCGTGAGGAGGATGGGGACGTTCCGCTCCTGGGCCTCGGTCTTGGCCTCGTCCCAGTTCTTCGCCCACCCGACGTAATTCTCGGGACCCTGCTGCTGCGGCGCGGCGCCCAGCGCCAGCGCGAGCGCCGGCAACAACACCCACAGTCTTTTCGCCATCGCCCACCCCCACTAATGGCCCTTGCCTGAGTCTTGAACGTCGATCTTCTTCAGAAGTTCCGAGGCTTCGCGGCCGGCGTCGAGGGCTCCGAATTCGTCCGCGATGTATTTGAGGAGCTCCTTCGCGCGGTCGGTCTTGCCCGCCTCGACGGCGCGCTTGGCCCGGTCGAGCATCGACACCGCCGCGCTCACGAGCCCCGCGAGTGATGTGTCCGCGGCCTTCCGGATGCCCTCGATCTTCCCCTTGGAGGCCGCGGTGAAGGCCTCGATCGCCGCCTTGTATTTCCCGGCCTTGAGGGCGGTCTCTCCGTCTTCGAGCGGCTTGGCCTGGAGGTCGTAGTCGGACTTGGAGATCCGCGGACCGGAAACCTTGCCGAGCGCCTCCTTGAGATCCGACTGGAAGACGTCCGGCTGGCGGAAACCGTACTTGCGGAAGATCTCCTTGCCGGCCGGGTCGCACCACAGGCTCACTGGGGCGGCGAACCGTCCCGAGAGATAGAGCTTGCCCACCTCCGCGGTCCGGACGTGGTCTTCGCAGGAGATGTTGGGATAGATCTTGCAGCGCGTAACCTTGCGGCCGTTCTCGACGACCTCGATCGTCCCGTGATCGTTGTCGATGTGGGACGCCACGGCCACGATGTCGGTCGTCGCGGCGATCACCTGCGTGTCGGGTAGGGTCGATGACTCCATCAACCGGCAGGCATGTCAACCTTCGCCGATGGAGACCAGGATGTAGATCGGGACGTTGCGGATCTTGGCCTCGCGGAGCGCTCCCTCCCACGTCCGGGACCACAGGATGTACTTGGGAGCCGGCGCGGCGGGTTTCGCGGGCTCCTGCGCTCCCGCGACGAGCGGGGCCAATGCCGCCGCCGCGGCCAGGAGGATCCGTCCGACGGACTTCATTTCAGCGACCTTTCTCCGCGGCCGACTTGAGGAGCTCCTCGGCCTTTTTCGCGCAGGCGAGGGGAGGATATTGAGACGCCACCCGGCGCAGGATGTCCTTCGCTTTCACGGGGTCCTTCTCAAGGAGCTGGCGGGCCTCCTCGACGAGGTTCTCCCCCCTGCCGTCGATCTCGTTCAGCTTCTCCTCGGTCATCAGGCGCAGTTTTTCGACCGGGGTCTTCGCGGCCTTCTGGACCGTCTCGATCGCCTTCCGGACCTCACCCTTGGCGACCAGGGCGTCCGCGGCGTCCAGGTTGGGGATCACCGCGTCGTAGTCCGCCTTCGAAATCGACTGTCCGTCGATTTTCGCCAGCGCCTCCTCAAGCAGCTTCACGTATTCCTCGCCCGTCCGGGTCGTGACCGGCTTGGTCGGATTCTTCCCGCGGGGGTCGAGCGCGACGGAGAGGACCGTGCCCTGTCCCTCGAAGAATTCCTTGCAGGCGTGGTCGGCGATCAGGAAATGCTCCTCGCAGGTCAGGCTTGAAACGATGCTGCACCGCTTCTCGCGCCTTCCATTCACGTTCACCGCGATCGAACCGTGCTTGCGGTCGAGAATCCCCACCAGGGTGACGCCCTTGATCGAGGCGTCCACGGACACCTTGCTCCGGAGCACGCTGCTCAGCGCGCCGCAGCAATCCGCTCAGGTGGCCATCGCCGACGTGAAGATGATCGGCACGTTCCGGATGCGCGCCTCGCGGTAGCCCTCGTCCCACGTGCGGGCGAGGTCGATCGAGGAGCTTTTCCGGTCCTGCGCCCAGCCGGGCTGGAGCAGGATCGCGCCGACCGCGGCGGCGAACAGCAGGCGTCTTCCGAGATTCATATCAGCGTCCCTTTTCCGCCATGAGCTTCAGGACTTCCTCCGCCTTCTTGGCGCAGGCGAGCGGGGGATATTCTTTGGCGATCTTCACGAGTTCCTTCTTGCCCTGTTCCTCGTTCGACTCCAGGAGCAGCACGGCGGCGTCGAAGCGAGCCGTGCCCGATTCATCGAGGCTCTTCAGCTCCTGCTCGCCGAGCGCGTGCACCTTCTCGTTGGGGCTCTTCGAGAGCTTGGTGAAGGCCTCGATCGCCTTCTTGATCTCGTCCTTCTTGACCAGGTCCTGCCCCTGCTTGATCGAGGACAGGGCCGTGTCGTATTCCTCCTTCGACATCTTGGGGCCCGTGATCTTGGCGACCGCGGCCTCCACTTCCTTGACGAGCTCCGGGGCGGTTATGGCGCCCGCCCGGCGGGTCATCTCCTTGCCCGAGGGCTCGCAGAAGATGTGGGTCGGCGTGGCGAAGACCTTGTCCCCGAAGAAATCGCCCGCCTTCTCCTTGCCGATCGTCACGTGGTCGTCGCACGTGATCGAGCTGTAGATCTTGCAGACCTTGACCTTCTCGGCGCCCTTCTTGATCTCCTTGGATCCATGGTTCGTGTCCCAGTTCTTGGCGCCCAGGTGGCCCACGATGAACACGACGTTCTTTGACGCGGCGACCGCCGCGGCGTTGGGGTAGGTCCCCTTTTCCGTCATGGTGCACTCTCCTCAGCCATCCTTGTGGATGGTGAAGACGAGGGGGACGTTGCGCGCCGTGGCCTCCTTGACGGCCTCCGCCCACGACTTCGCCCAGATGATGCTCGACTGCTGCGGGGTCGCGGAGAGGCTGAGGAGCGCCAGGAGACCGACTGAAATGACGCGAACCATAGGCAACTCCGGATAGACGGGTTCCCCGGACCCTATTCTATACAACGACGAAGTGAGAGAAAATAGTGCGCTATTCGGGGGAGGCGGGGGCCGGGGTGGAACGACGGAGGCCCACGAACAGGCCCCCGATGCCGCTGAAGAGCCCCCAGGGGAGGACGAGGAGCCATCCCACGAAGGGGACGCAGGCGGCGGCGAAGAAGACGAGCCAGCCGACGGCGAGGTTGGAGGCGCGCGACCCCTCGCGGCCGGCGTTCCAGGCGATGCGTCGACCGAGGTTCTCGGAGGTCGCCGCGAGTCCGAAGAGGGAGAGTCCCGCGAAAGCCGCGACTCCGAATCCGGCGGCGGGGGGGACCGCTTTGCCAAGGGCGGCCAGTCCGAGGAAGACCGCGTAGGACGCCGCCCCGAGGCCCAGGGAGATGAAGGGTCGCTCCCGAACTCCCGTGGCCGCGCGGCCGACGAGGTCCGGGGCCGCCGACTGCAGGAGCACGAGGAGGCCGAGCAGGAGCGCCGCCGATCCCGCCGCCGAAAAGAGGATGAATCCCGTCATGAAGAACGCGGCGCCGGCCTGGTGGAAGGCGAGTTCGGGCGTTTGCATGGTCACTCCTGGAGGGTCAGGTTCAGGTACTGGGGCACGAGCCGCGCGGCGTCGACCAGGACGCGGGGGCCGGACCGGACTTCCTGGGGCAAGCTCCCCGCCCCGGCGCCCGCCGCGGCGGCGACGCCGACTCCGCCCGCCAGGAGCAGGGCGGCCGCCACGCGCCAGAGCTCGCGCTTGATCCGGACTGGACCGGGCGACAGGGCGCGATCCGCCAAGCCGCGGGGAGGCTCGAGCCGCGCCTCCTCGCGCAGGCGACGGTCGACGAATTGCAGGACGCGCGCCTCGGCGAGGCAGGTGGCGCAGGATTCCGCGTGGCGGGCGAGCAGCTCCCGGGCGGGCTCGTGGAGATCGCCGAGCACGTAGTCGTGAAGGAACGCCCGCCAGTCATCGCAGTTCATCACAAGGGGTTACCCCATCAATGGGTCTCTGGTTTCAGGAACCGAAAAGATTCTCAACTTGGGTCGTGAGCCTGGCCCGGAGCGATTCGCGGGCCCTGAAGAGCCACGTCTTGATCGTGCCCGACGGGACATCCATCGCGGCGGCGATTTCGGCCACCCCGAGCTCTTCAAAATAGAAGCGGGCCAGGACGAGGCGCTGTTCGGGAGGGAGGGTCTCGATGGCCTTGCGCAGCGCGTCGCCCGGCTCGGTCGCCGCACGCGCCTCCGGAGCGGCGGGATCGTCCTCGCCCAACGGGGCGGGACGTCGGGATTGGTGGCTGCGGCACCAGTTGAGGCACGCGTTCGTCGTGAGCCGGCGGAACCACGGGAGAAAGGGAAGGGCCGGGTCGTACTTCGCGAAATGGCGGTGGAGCCGGAAGAAGACCTCCTGCGACATATCCTCGGCGTCGGCGGCCTGGCCCGTCATGCGCCAGGCGATGTTGTACGTGAGTCCGGCGAGGTGGTCGACGAGTTTGCGAAAGGCGCCGGCGTCACCGCCCCGGGCTCGGCGGATCAGGTCCGGGGGAATCTCCGGGGCGGACTGCATCCGTGATGAGTGTACCCGTCGTGGAAGAGGCCGGTTTCAGGAATCGGACGGACTACTTCTTCTTCGCGGGCCCTGAGGGATGCCCTTCGCTTCCCTTGAGGGCGGGGGCGGGATCGGTCGCCTTCGCCTCAAGCGCCTTGGAGTGCTTGAGCAGGCGATCGACGGCGGGGGAGGGCAGGGCCCCGACCGAGAGCCAATGCCTGAAGCGGTCGAGGTTCAGACGGAACTTCTTCTCGGGTTTCTCGTGCGGGAGATAGAGGCCGAGCATCTCGAGGTACTTGCCGTCGCGGCGGGTGCGGGCATCGAAGACCGCGACGCGCCACTGGGGCAGGTTCTTGCGGCCCATGCGGGTGAGACGGATGCGAACGGCCATCGACCAAGCCTCCCGTTAAGAGCGGGAGACTTTATTCCATCCGATGTCGCGAGTCAAGAGCCGCGCGTCCCGGGCTCAGAACTCCCAGCCGACGTTGAGGAAGGTGCGCGCGTCGGGCGAGTCCGATCCGACGCCCTTGAGCAACGAGAGATTCACGGTCATCCGGGGCTGCGGCCGCCACTGGATGCTGGGCCCGATGAAGAACTCCTTCTCGAAATTCCCGCGGTCCTGCGCCGTGTCGGCCCAGATCGCCTGGATCTCGCCGCCGAGGGAGAGCTTCATGTCGGTGATCGTCTTGGCGATGCCCGCCGTGAACTGCCATTCGTTCGTCAGCGCGTCGTGCAGGTCGCGCTCGAGGACGGCGTTGACCCCCCAATGCCATCCCGGCGCCAGCTGGTCGCCCAGGAGGAGCTTGAATTCCACCTGGTCCGACTCGTCCGCCTTGTTGACGTACTCCGCGTACACCGTCGGATTGCCCCAGATCTTGCCCCAGTCGGCCAGCGCCCACCGCACCTCGAGCTGCTGGCGCGAGAAATTGAAATCGCCGTCGGAGCCGACGGCCTCCATGCCGAAGTAGAGGTCGATCTGCAGCCGGTAGGGGAGGCCCATCTCGATCTCCCAGAGGTACCGGACTTCGGCCGGGCCGCCGTCTTTCGGAAATGTCGTCCGCATCCACCATTCGAACTCGACCTTGCCCTCGGGGACGACGTAGACGCGGGTCGTGGGGAACCGGCGCGTCGCCGTCCAGCGCGGCTGACCGTTGGGGCCGATGAGGTCTTCCTCCTGGAGCTCGCTCGTCCGCTTGCCCACCACCTCGTACGTCGGGATGCCGGTGCCTTCCTTGGTCTCCTGCCTGGGCTTCGGCTGCTGGTCGGCGGGGTTGGGAGCCGGATCCTGGAGGAACAGCGCGGCCAGGATCGAGATGAAGTAACTCGTGGGCAAGTGTGTTTCCTCCTCCGTAGTGCGCGAGGGATACGCAACCGCCGTGCCAAGCGGCTTGCCGAGGAGAGATCGTGGGAGTGTGAGGCGCCCCTTGGCCAGAATCTCATCAGGCGCGGACAGGAACTAGACAAGCGGCCGTCATCGCATTCCGAACATATTCCCGAAGCCGCCCTTTTTCTTCATGGTCTTGATCATCTTGCGCGCCTCGTCGAACTGCTTGATGAGGCTGTTGACCTCCTGCACCGGGCGGCCCGATCCGCGGGCGATCCGCTGGCGTCGGCTGGCGTTGAGGAGCTCGGGATTGTCCCGCTCCTGCTTCGTCATCGACTGGATGATCGCCTCAGAGTACTTCATCTCGTCCTCCTTGATCTCCCCGGCCATCTGGCCCATGCCGGGGATCATCTTGAGGAGGTCCTTGAGCGGCCCCATCTTCTTCATCTGCTGGAGCTGCTCGTAGAAGTCGCCGATCGTGAGCTCGTCCTTCCGGATCTTCTCCTGGAGCTTGCGCGCCTTGTCCTGGTCGATCGTCTCCTGCGCCTTCTCGACGAGGGAGACGACGTCGCCCATCCCGAGGATGCGGCCCGCGAGGCGGTCCGGGTGGAATTCCTCGAGCCCCTCGATCCGCTCGCCGGTGCCGATGAACTTGATCGGCCGGCCCGTGACGGCCTTCACCGAAAGCGCGGCGCCTCCGCGCGCGTCGCCGTCGAGCTTGGTCATGATGACGCCGTCGATGCCGAGCGCGGCGTGGAACTCGCCCGCGCTCTTCACGGCGTCCTGGCCCGTCATGCCATCGACGACGAGCAGGATCTGCGTCGGCTTGACCTTGGCCTTGATGTCGACGAGTTCGTCCATCAGCTCGCGGTCGATGTGGAGCCGGCCCTGCGTGTCGAGGATCACGGCATCGAGGCTCAATTCCTGCGCTTTGGCGACGCCCCGCTCGCAGATCTTGACCGGGCGTCCCTTCTCCTCGGAATAGACCGGGACATTGATCTGCTTCCCGAGGGTCTGGAGCTGTTCGACGGCCGCCGCGCGGAAGAGGTCGGCCGCGACGAGCAAAGGTCTCCGGCCGCGCTTCTGGAGGAGCTTCGCGAGTTTCGCGGAAGTCGTCGTTTTGCCCGACCCCTGGAGACCCACCATCATGATCACGGTGGGCGTCTTGCCGGCGGGGGGGATGGAGGGGTCGACGGGGCCCATGAGGTCGACGAGCTCGTCGTGGACGATCTTGACGATCTGCTGGGCGGGGTTGACGCCCTTCAGGACCTCCTCGCCGACCGCCTTCTTCGTGATGCGGTCGATGAAGTCCTTGACGACCTTGAAGTGGACGTCGGCCGCGAGGAGCGCCATGCGGACCTCGCGCAGTCCCTCCTCGATGTTCTTCTCGGTGAGCCGTCCGCGTCCCGCCAGCTTGCGGAAGACGCCGCCCAGGCTCTCGGTGAGGGATTCAAACATGGCGGGGGATTGTAGCAGGGGACGGAATCAAGAATCAGGAATCAAGAATCAGGCGGTGGCGGCCGCCGGAGCCGTCGCGGTTGCGGCGGCGTCTTTGGCGCGGCGGATGTTGGCGCCCAGGGAGGAAAGGCGCTCCTCGAGCCTGTCGTACCCGCGGTCGACGTGGTAGACGCGCAGGACTTCGGTGCGGCCGCGCGCGGCGAGGCCGGCGACGACGAGGCCCGCGCCGGCGCGGAGATCGCTCGCCATCACTGGGGCTCCGGAGAGTCGCGGAACGCCGTGGATGATCGCGGTGGATTCCTGCTTGCGGATCTCGGCGCCCATCCGCGACAGCTCGGCGGCGTGGGTAAAGCGATCGGGATAGATGCGCTCCGTCACCACGCTGATCCCCTTCGCGAGCGTCAGGATCGCCATGAACTGGGCCTGGAGGTCGGTGGGGAATCCAGGGTAGGGGAGCGACGTGACGTCCACGGGATCGAGCCGCTTCAATCCACGGGCGTTGACTCGCACGGTGTACGTCCCGGCCTCGAGGCGGACGCCCATCTGGTTGAGCGTCTCGAGGACGACGGTCATGTCCTCCGCGTGGACGTTCTCGATCGTGACGTCTCCACCGGTGATCGCGGCGGCCGCCATGAAGGTGCCCGCCTCGATGCGGTCGGGAATCACGGTTTTCTGCGCGCCGTGGAGCCGGTCGACGCCGTGAACGAGGAGCCGGTGATTGCCGATCCCCTCGATGCGGGCGCCCATGAGGTTGAGCAGGTGCGCGAGCTCCTGGACCTCGGGTTCCTGCGCCGCGTGCTCGATGACGGTGCGGCCCTTCGCGAGGACCGCCGCCATGAGGATGTTGTCGGTGCCGGTGACGGTCGAGCCGAACGTGCCTCCGAGGTAGACGGTCGAGCCGCGGAGCCGGCCGCGCGCCATGATGTACCCGTTGCGGACGCCGATGCGCGAGTGGAGCCGCTGAAGCCCTTTGAGGTGGAGGTCGACCGGACGCGAACCGATGGCGCAGCCGCCGGGGAAGGAGACCTGCGCCTCGCCGCGCCGGGCGATCAGGGGTCCGAGGACGCAGATGCTGGCGCGCATGGTTTTCACGATGTCGTACGGCGCGCGAACGGGGCGGTCGTCGACGACGGTGAGCGCGAGGCTGCTGCCGGAGCGTTGGACGTCGACGCCCAGCTCGCCGAGGAGGCGCGCCATGGTGCGGACGTCGGCGAGATCGGGGACGTTCCGGAGGACGAGCCGGCCGCCGCGGTGTAGGAGGAGGGAGGCGGCCATCATGGGGAGCGCCGCGTTCTTCGAGCCGTGGACGCGGATGCGGCCCCGGAGCGGACGCCCGCCGTGGATGACGAACTTGTCCATCGCCCCCTCTCGCCCGAGTCGTACTTTATGAATTGTAAGTTATAAATGACGTCGCGTCAAGGGGGATCGATCGGGCGGCGGAAGGGGAGGGAGGCCGCTTACGGCCGGGCGAGGATCTCGTGGATGTACTTCGGAACCCCCATGACCTTTTCCTCGTAGGGGGTCAAATCGAAGACGGACTCGACCGTCTCCTCGTCGTTCGAGCCCATGTCGAGCACGTGGGTTTCGCCGACCTGCGTCCCGTCCGCGAGCACCAGGCCGAGCCGCACCGCCACGTCGCCGCCGTGATTCCCGCGGTTCGCGACGACCGCCTTGACGCGGACGCTGAGCTTGAGCGGTTCGCCGTCAGGGCGGAACGTCTCGGCGGTCCGCGACACGAAGGCGAGATCCTTCATGGGCACCGGATGCCAGGGAGCCTCCGGCTTCATCGGCTCGGAAACGTGCGGCTTGTTCTCGGCCGCCGGGGTGTAGGGCGAGGGCTCCGAAGAGCACGCGGCCAGGGCGAGGAGCGCGGACGCGATCCAGAGAATGCGAGTCGACATGGCGGGATCCCCCAACGATGACGTCTTATACAACGAAAAGGTTCAAAGTGCGAAGTTCAATGTGCAAAGTCGTGCAAAGTCCAAAGTCCGATGTCACGAGTCCAAAGTCGGTTTTTCGCTTTTGGGGACTTTGGACTTCGGACTTTGCACGACTTTGAACTTTGCACGTTGCACTTCCGCACTACTTCAGGAGCGCCTTCTGGGCCTCGGCCCGGCGCTTGAGTTCGGAATCCGGGGTTGTCGCGATCGTCTTCGCATACCACTCGCCCGCTGCCTTGTTCTCGCCGTTGCGCCGCGCGATCTCGCCGAGAATGAACTGGCACTGCGCGCGCTGGGCGGGATCCAGCGCCGCGTCCGCGAGCGCCTTCTCGTACAGCTCCGCCGCCTTCTTGAACTGGCCGCGCTCCGCCTCGATCGATGCCCGCACCTTCTTCGCCGCGTCGTCGACTACGGAGTTTTCTCCCTTGGATTTGTCGACCTCGTCGAGCCAGCGGAGGGCGTCGACATTCTCCCCACGGCGCCGGTAGGTCATCGCAAGCAGGTAGCGCCGGAGCAGAAGGGCCGTGCCCGTGTGCTTGCCCGCGGCGATCTCTTTCTCGAGCCGCCGGCACGCCGCGAGATCCTCCTCCGAGCGGTTCTTCTTGCCGAGCTCGATCGTGCTCTTCTCAAGGCCGGCCGACTTGCTCGCCTCGACCCAGTCGTCGTAATCATCGAGCCGCACCGCCCCGGCCTGGCGAGCGGCCCAGGCGGCGTTTCGGTGGCGCTTCGCGATCTCGAGCGGGGGGGACCCGAGCAGCGCTTCGACCTGCGCGGCCAGGTCGTACTTCACCCACCCGGGAATGCTCTCCTGCTTGGCTCCCGACGCAATCGCCAAGGCCGGCTTTAGCGCTCCAGGGATCTTTTTCTTCAACTCGTCCGGCGAGACCTTCTTTGGATCGAATCGGGACGTGCCTCCGGAGTACCAGCAGGTGGGACAGGTCCAGATGTAGTGCTCCATCGGGAGCGTGCAGAAGGCGTGTGAGCAGTAATCGCTGTAGACGCCGCCCCAGCCGAGCGACGCGTCGGTCCGGACGACCTCCAGCGCCGAGAATCGCGTCCCGTCGACGGGGCAGACCACCTCGACCTTCTTCGTCTCGTCCGCCGCGGCGGCGAGGCACAGCAGCACCAGCAGCGTTCTCATTGTTCGACCACCCGTTCGCTCCCGGCCAAGTCCTTATGAAATCGGACGCCGGGGAACTCGGAACGTAAAACCGCCGCCTGTCCCGCGCCGATTTCCACGAGCGCCCGCCTGGCGCCCTTCAGAATGCGCCGGACGATCACGAGCCCGTCGGGGCCGCCGTCGAGGGCGATGCGCGGCTCCTTCCGGACCTCGGGGTCGAGCCCGTCGATCTCGGCCGTCGGGATGTACGGCGGATTGCTCACCACGAGGTCGAACTTCTCGCCCTTCACCGGCTCGAATTCCGATCCCTCTTTCAGTACGACGCGGGCGGGCAGGTTCTTCTTGGCGATGCCGAGCGCAGCCGCCGAGATGTCCGTCGCGACGATTTCCGCTTCGGGAAGCTCCGCCGCCAGGGCGGCCGCGATCGCGCCGCTTCCGGTGCCGAGATCGAGCACCCGGCGCGGATGGATCGCGATCGCCCGCTCCACGAGGATTTCCGTTTCCGGGCGTGGAATCAGCACCGAGGGGGTCACCTTCATGGGAAGACCGTAGAACTCCTTCACCCCCGTGATGTACGCGACGGGCTCTCTCGAGCCACGGCGGGCCACGGCCCGATTGAACGCGCGAATCTTGGGCAGGGGCAGAAGGTCGGTGCCGAGCGAGAGGACCCGCTCGCGCGATTCACCGAGGACGTGGGCCAGGAGGATCTCGGCGTCGGCACGCGCCTCGGGGACTCCGAGGTCGCGGAGGTAACCCGCGGCGGCCGTGAGCAGGTCGGAGGCGCGACGCCCGCGCCGCATCGTCACGACTTGCGCGCCCCGAGCGCCTTGAGCTTCTCGGCCCGGTCGGCTTCCAGGAGTTTCGCGACCATCTCGTCGAGGTCGCCCTCCATGAATCCGGCGAGATCGTGAATGGAGAAACCGATCCGGTGGTCGGTGATCCGGTTGTCCTTGAAGTGGTACGTGCGGATTTTCTCGCTCCGATCGCCCGAGCCGATCTGCGAGCGGCGCAGGTCGGACATCGCCTTCTTCTGCTTCGTCTGCTCGTACTCGTAGAGTTTCGCGCGCAGCCAGCGCATGGCCAGGTCGCGGTTGCGGATCTGCGAGCGCTGGTCCTGGCACTGCACGACGATGTTCGTGGGGATGTGCGTGATGCGGACGGCGCTCTGGGTCTTGTTGACGTGCTGGCCGCCGGGGCCGCCCGCGCTGTACGTGTCGATCCTGAGATCCTTGTCGTTGATCGCGACGTCGACATCCTCCGCCTGCGGGAGGATCGCCACGGTGGCGGTGCTCGTGTGGACCCGGCCGCTCGCCTCGGTCGCCGGGACGCGCTGGACGCGATGGGTGCCGCTCTCGAACCGGAGGTGCTTGTAGACGTCCTCGCCCTCGATGGAGAACGTGGCGTAGTTGAGCCCGCCGAGGGCCGTGTTCACGACCTCGATGAGGTCGGTGGTCCATCCCTTCCGCTTGGCGTATTTCAGGTACATCTGGAGCAGTTCCTGGGCGAAGAGCGCGGCCTCGTCGCCGCCCACCCCGGGGCGGATTTCGACGATGACGCTTCGGGCCGTGTCGGTGTCGCTCGAGAGGAGCTCCTCTTCCATCTCGAGCTGGAGCGCGGCCGTGGACTCCCTGAGCTCGCGCACCTCCTGCTCCGCCATCGACCGCATGCCGGCGTCGCCTTCCTCGGCCGCGAGTTTCTGCGCTTCGGCGAGGTGTTTCTGGTGCTTCTCGAGCTCGCGGAACTTCGCGGCCCACTTGGAGAGCCGGGCGCGCTCCTTCATGAGGGCGGAAGCGCGGGCGGGATCGGACGAGACGGCCGGGTCGGAGAGGAGGCGGTCGATTTCATCGACCCGGTCCGCCTTCCTGCGAAACTCCTCGAACATCGTGCGACTCCAGTAGAAACAGAAACGCCGTCGAAGGAGTCTCTCCCTCGACGGCGTTTCGGTATCGGCGTTAAGACTGCTTGGCGTCTCCCGGGTTGGCGGCCTTCTGGGCGGCCTTCTGGCCGATGTCGGGGGAGAGCGTGGCGGGGCCGGCGCCGGGGAGCTGCGACTGGAGCGTCTTGGCGGTGCGGGTGACGACGGCGGGCTTCGACCCGGGGGCCGGCTTCTTGCCCGCGGCCTGCTCCTGCGCCTGCTTCGCCTTGTCTCCGGACCACTTGCGCTGGAATTTCTCGACCATGCCCGCGGTGTCGACGAACTTCTGCTTGCCGGTGTAGAACGGATGGCAGCTCGAGCAGATTTCGACCGCGATCGCGCCGGCCTTGGTCGACCGCGTCGTGAAGGTGTTGCCGCACCCGCACTTGACGGTCACTTCGTGGTATTCGGGATGGATGCCTTTTTTCATCGACGTGGGCCTTTCCCCTAGGGAGGGGAGAGTATAGGAACGATGAATCACGGATTCAATAGGAAAGGCATCCGGCATCAAGCATCAGGCATCAAGGGCCGCCGCTCGCGCAAGGCACCCCTGATCCTTGTTACTTGATGTCGACGATCCAGGACCGCCAATCGGCAAGCAGGTTCTGCGAGTCTTTCAACACCCACTCGGTGAGATCGCGCACCACGGCGGTGACCTTGTACCGCCCGGCCGCGACGCGCGAGTTGTTGAGGGTGAGCGTTTCGCGCAGGGCGTCGCCCACCTTCTTGACCGCGCCGTCGAAGGTCTCGCCGCGCGGCGCGCGCCAGGCGGGGCCCTCGCCGTTGCGGGGGCCGACCTGCCCGTCGGGGCAGCGAAGCAGTTTCTGGAGGATCCCCTCCTCGTCCTTGCGGCCGCCGGCGTCCTCACCGGCCTTGTCCCCGGGGCCCGCCTTCTCGACGTACCAGCCGACGACGAGGCGGTGGGTCGCGGGGGCGAGGGGAAGGACCCAGATGTCGAGGCTCTGACCCGACGGGATCGTGATCACCTTGTCGAAAGGCATCCCGTCGTCGATCGGCCGGACGAAGGAATAGAGCAGGAGGAGGAGCGCTTCGCGGCAGACGGGGCAGTACTCCTGCCCGTCGTTCATGACGCACTGGTTCTCGTCGCAAGGACGCCACGCCTTGGTGGGGCGCAGGGCCGCGCCCTCGATGACGTCGATCTTGGCGGCGCGCTTGTCGCCGTCCTTTTTCGCCTTCAGCCAGTGCGCCCAGGGGACGCCCGCGGGGTCCTTCGTGTCGGAGATGTTGGCGGCGACCGGAAGGGGGGGCGGCTCCTTCTTGCGACGGTCCATTCCATACCACCCCTTATGGGTCGTGCACTCGTCGCCGAGTCCCGCGAGCGCGTGGCCGAAGGAGTGGAGGATCTGGGAGGGAGTGGGGCGGGGCGAGCCGACGACCGCGACGCCGTAGCCGCTGATGCCGTGGGAGTCGCCGGCGGGGCGGACCTGGACGAACGCCAGCTTGTCCTTGGCGCCGGTGAGGGCCGCGATGTCGCGCACCGCGAACCCGTCGGTGAGGATCTCGCTGTCCTCCTCGCGCGACTTGAAGAACGAGAGGACGGGGCCGTCGGCCTTGTTGAGCTTGCCCGTCTTCGACGCGACGTGGATCCGGTAGGTGTTGAAGTACTTCGCGTACTCCTTGAAGAGCTCCGCGGCGAAGAAGGTCTTGAGGATGAGCTCCGCCTCCTTCTCCCACTTCTCCTGGACCTTGTTGTCGTACTCGACGCCGTCCGCCATGACCGAGAGGTCGATCCGGTTGGAGGCGGGTCCATTCACGTCGACGGGGACGATGCGGAGGAAGGCGTTGTCGAGGGTGTAGGGCTTGGCGCGCTCGGCGGCCTGGGTGCGCGGGAAGCGGCTCACGATCGACTGCGCGATGGCGCGCCCCTCCTGGTAGTGGCCCGCGTCCATGAACTGGTAGAGCTTCTCCATCGCCTTGTCGGCCGATTCCTGCGGCGGGAGGAGCAGGAGGAGGAGCACCGGCAGCGCGCGCATACCCATCCAATCCACCTTTGGGGGGTCCCTATCACTATAACGACACGTCGAATAACATTATGAAAAACGCGTAGTCAAATATGCGATGAACACTCTCGACGCCCCCGGCAAGCCCGCGCCCCCCGTCTCCCACCGGAAGGTCTGGTGGATACTCGCCGCCGTTGCCGTGCCCATCGTGGGCTTTATCGCGTTTCTCTTGATTTCGGAATTGAGTCGAGCAACCAAGGCCGTTGATAACCAGCGCAGGATCGTGCAGGAACGGATCGCCGCGCTGAGAGCCCAGCGGGTCCTCCGGCCGAACCTCTTCGAGCCGGCGGAAGAGGGAAATGCCTGGGACCTGCACACGCAGGCGCTGACCGCGATCGGCGCCCTTTCTGAAGAGGACATTGACGTCCTTCAAACCTTCATCAGCGGGGAGGCGGAGGCCAACCCCGAAAAGGTCGACCGGTTGTTGGCCGCGCATCGGCCGCACTTGGAAATGATAAAGGCCGCCCTCCATCGCCCGTGGGTTGAACCGGACTATCGCTACGAGCAGGGGACGGCGTTGAAACTCCCCTTGGCCAGCCCGTCGATCCAAGCCGCCAAACTCCTGGCCGCGGCCGCGAAGCGGTGCCACGAGCGGGGAAGGGACGAAGAGGCCGCGGATTACGTTCTCGTCGGACTGGGCCTGGCCGATCACATGGAAGTCAAAGCGCCTCTGATCGGCGCACTCACTTCCAACGTGTGCCAATGGATCGCGTTGGACCAATTGAAACGGATCCTGGCGGATCATGAGTTGCCGCCCGCGGCGCTTGAACGGCTGGCGCGGGCGCTGGAGCGGCTGGACGCGGCCCGCCCGGACTTCCAGGATTGCCTCCGCCGGGAGGACATCCTCGCCCGGAGCACGATGCGGGGACTCGAGGAACGGGGGGAGGCCCGGCAGGCGGCGACGTGGCGGGATTTGGCTTCGGACCAGGTCGCGGCGGCGCGGTTCTACGGCGTACAGGACCGTTTCATGGAGGGGCTGGAACGGATCGCGAAGCGGCCCGCGTGGGAGCGGCAGGAGGCGGGCGACAAGCTGGTGAAAGAGATCATCGATACCGGGAGTCCCTTGCACCTGCTCCTGATCCCGCAAGTCGGTCGGGCGTGGCGGAACCTGTGGTTGAGCTCCGCGAACTGGGCCGTCGCACGGGTCGCCGTTGCCGTGGCCTGGCACCAGGCGGCTAACGGAAGCGCGCCGGCGGACTTGAAGGACCTCGTTCCCAGGTACCTCTCGAAGGTGCCCGACGACCCGTGCGCGCCAGGGCCGATCAAGGGAGTCGTCCAGGCGGGAACCGTGACCGTCTATTCCCTGGGTTTCAATCGCGTGGATGACGGCGGCAAGCCTCCCGACCTCGATCTCGACGACGAATCGGGCGACATCCTCTGGACGGTGAAGCGGCGGAAATGATTAAGGGCCGGAGCGGGCTTGCATGCCGCGCCGCGCTCCCTATAATGTCCGCTCCTGCGTCGCCCGGGGGCGATCAACGTGGGCGCGTGGCGGAACTGGCAGACGCGCCAGGTTCAGGACCTGGTGGGCTCACCCCCGTGGAGGTTCGATTCCTCTCGCGCCCACTTCCATTCCCTTCACGTCATCGCCAGCGCCACGATGACCGATAGCGCGATCGTCGCGACCACGAACGCCGCCCGCGCGACCCATCCACCCCCGGCCCGGCCGAGAATCTCCGCGACGAACACCGTCGTCAGCCCGCGGAGCGGACTCGAGGCGCCCAGGACGAGGATGTACGCCGGGGCGAGCGCCGGCCAGCCGTCGAGGAGCGCCGCGCCGGGACGATGGCCCTGGGATAGCGCCAGCACCGCCGCGATCTGCAGCATCGCCAGCGTCGAAGCCTCGGCGAGCTTGCCGCGCGTCGCGAAGAGCTGGTGGAGCGGGTACCACGCCTCGGGGAACATCGAGGCGCCGGTGCGCACGCTCAACGCCGTGTCGAGCGGCCCCGCCAGCAGCACCAGCATCACGCCGATCGCGCCCGCCAGGACGAGCTTCAACGGCGAGGCGGGGTCGGGCGCCTCGGGATCTTCGCCCGTCCGTATCCGGGACAGCGGGATGAGCATGAGCGCCATTACCCCGGCCGCCGCGAGATAGAACGACGTCTCGCTGCCGCCGCTGAGCACCGCCAGCGTCCCGGCGGTCTGCGCCGCGAGGGATCCCGCGAGGATCGTGATCGCGCGCGCGGCCACCGACGGCCGTTCCGCCTTCGCCACGGGAAGAGGGCCCGGCCTCGCGATCCGGAAGAGCCCCCAGAGACCGATGTAGATCAGCGAGAGCAGCAGGGCGAGCGCGACCCAGGGGAAGGACGGCTCGTAGAAGCCGATCGCGCTCATCAACGACGAGCCGCGCTGGGTGTCCTCCGCCAGCTGCTGGCCGAGGCGGGAGATGGGTCCCTTGATGCGCAGCGCGGGGTGGAACCCGACGATCGTCGCCAGCACGGCGGCCCAGGCGAGGCCGGAGACCCCCCGGGCGATCCAGGGAAGGCTCCGCACTTACTTGCGCTCCGCGACCCGCCGCTGCACGGTCCGAACCTGGTTGCCCGTTCGCGAGGTGTGACTGACGCTCCACTTTCCCGAGCGGAAGAGGTCGAGGACGAGATCGACGCCCCGATTCCAGCCTTCCAGGTGGGCCTGCATCCGTTCCTGCGGTGGCCGCCCTTCGTATCCCTGGAGCGTGAGGCCGATCATCCCTGGGATAACCGGGTCCAGGAAGGACCGGACCTGGTCCACGATCGAATCGCCCCGCAACAGGAAGACCGACGCGACTTTCTCCGGCACGGACCCCGGTGGAAGCGCCTGCAAGAGTCGCGCGGTCAGCGTCCTCGGCCCCTTTTCCTCCACGGTCGCCAGGGCTTTCCAGCAGTCCACCGACTGCGTCACGAAAATGCGGCTCCCGCGCTGCAAGACGCACAGCGAGAAAACCAGGTACTGGTCGCCGTTCCCCATCGGGATGTAGAAGTCCATGCCCGCCACCGGATGGTCTCCGATCCTGGTGACGACCAGCTCGGTGCCGAAGGGCGGCTCGCCTCCATTTTCCGCGAAATCCTTGTGCCGCTCCTTGAAGGGGAGCGGATTGAGCGCCGACTGGGCCTTCGTCATGAAAAACTCGAACGCCTCGAAGGCTTTCGCCGGATTCTCGAATTCGGCGAAGCAGGTGACGGCGGGGATCCGCGCCAGGAAGGCCTCGGGGCCGGGCGGACCCTTCTGCTCCTCCTTCGGATGGGCCGGGGAGATCGCGATCCCGATTTCCCCCCGCACGTTGCGCAGGAATCCGTCGACGAAGGCGTCGCGGAACTCCACGAATTGGGGATCCTCGGTCGGGAAGAGCTCCTTCACCTGGTCCTCGCCGCCGGGCAGCGCTTTCACGAAGGCCTGCCGCAGCGCGTCGTACGCCGGCTTCATCTGGAGCTGCTGCGTCCAGAGGAACCACGTGTCGTGGGGGAGAAGTTCGGCCGCCCCCAGGGCCGCGTCGGGCCGGTCCATGGCCGGTGCGCGCTTCTCCGCCTCGGGATCCATCAGGGTGACCGATTCTCCCATCGCGTCGAGGTCGGGATGCATCACCGAGATTTCGGCCCTCACCATCGAGGTCCACTTCACCATCTCGTCGATCGCGGAGAGGCCCGCGTGCATGATCTCGAGCGCCTCTTCCGGGGCGCCGCTGTTCTCCTTGATCATGTCGATCATCCCGCGCCACGATGACCACGAGGCCTGCGCCCGGTCGCCCGGCTTGGAGTAGGAAAGATAGAAATATCCGGGCTTGACCTGTTCGCGCGCCTCGCGGAAGAGGGGATCGTCTTCCAGCGAGTTTCCCGCCGCGGCCGAGGAGATCGCGACCGCCTCGTCCGCCATCTGCTTGCCCGTCACGATCAGGAGGCGATTTCCCGCGAGGAGAATCGTGGGCCGGAGGCCGCCAAGCATCCTGTCCGTCATTCCCTGGTTTCCCCCGGGGCCCTCTCCCTCCATCATCTTCCGGACCTGCTCCATGTTCAGGAACCAGGCGAGCGTTCCGGCGCGCTCCTCGCGATTGACCCACTCGGGAATCTTGGAATGGGCGAGGTCGAGGCCGCCCGCGAGCAGGAAGAGCGTGACCGGATCGAGGTCGATCCCGAACGCGTACTGGGCCTCGGTGGTCGCGTCCTTGGCGGGATAGGCCTTGGCCGCGAAGACGAATTCTCCGGAAGAGGCGTCGGCGACGGAGTCGAACGCCGACTTGACCGCGTCGCCGATGAACGCGACATCATTCGAGAGGCGCGCCAGGAGCTCGTCGTCCGGCCTCGCGGACGGCGGCAGCGCCTCGCGCAGCAGCTCCTTCAGGCGCGGCGTGTCCTTCAGGAGCGCCTCGAGCTCCTTCCAGAGCGGCTTCTCCGTGAACTCCTTGAACTGGGCCTCGAGCATCCTGCGCGTCCCGCCGGCGGGAAGCGCTACCGACATCTCGAGCTGGAAGAGCCCCTTGGGAAGCGACCGGGTCCACGGGCGGGGCGCCTCGCTCCGGAACGAGCAGCGCAACGGCGCGGACTCTTTCGCCGGCGTCTCGGCCATGGCGAAGGCGACCGCCGGATCCTTCGGAGCGAGGACGAACGCGTTGCCGATGAATTCGTCGACGGGCGCGAGATCGGCCTTCCAGTCGGCGAACTTCGTGTCGCGCTTGAGGTAGAAGACGAACGACTCGTTCTTGCCCGGCGTGGGGCAGACGCGGCGGAGAATGGCGTCGCCGGAGAGCGTCGCGGCGGGGTGGTCCGGCTTTTTCTCGTCCGTGGCGTCCGCGAGCCGGTCGAGTCCGGCCTTGAGGGCGGGCGCGGAATCGGCGACAAAAAGATACCCGCGTCCCACGCCGTAGAAGACCCGCTCGTCGCCTTCGGCCGGCTCTTCGAAGACCGGGAATCCGCGGTGCATCGGGGGATTGCTCGGCTTCACCCCCGTCGCCTTCGCCAGCTGGCCTTGCAGGAGGGAGGCCGCGCCCCCCTCGGGTAGGCGGGTCACTGCGAGCATCCGGGGCCGCTCGCCTTTCGCCCCGGGAAGGAGTCCGAGCGCGGTGTGCTTGCCGTACGTCTCGAAGAAATCCCGGGTCGTCGGGCGATAGCCGAATTTCTCCTTCACCTTGTCGAGTTCCCCCTCGAGCTTCTCGACCGCATTCACGGCCTCGGGCGGGAGACTCTCGCGGTCCTTCTCCCAGGTCCGCCGGATCGCCAGGTGGGCCGCGGTCGCCTCGAACTTTTTCCACCACGTCTCGAACGTGGCGTACGAGCGGTCCCAGCCGTGGACCTCGGCGTACAGGACCGTGGTGTCGGGGAAGAGATCGGGGGCGAGGACTTCGACGGGGGCCATCACGCGCTCGACGGCCTTCTGGGTGCCGCGCAGGCGGACGCCCGCGGCGATCGCGACGATCACCGCGACCACGAGTCCGACGAGGGCCAGCCGCTTGCCGAGACTCATGGAGACTCCTGTTCAAAGCCCGTCGAAAGGTTGAAGGACAGCCGAAACCCTACCAGATCGGATTTGAGGAACCAAGCACGACCCAAGGCGTCCCGCCGGAACTTTGGAAATTGTCGACTTGGGCCGGGCGAGTCCCGATAATGTCCCGCCATGAGCATTCACTTCATCGGCGAGTCGGCCGCGGCGGCGCCCCCGTTCGACAGCCTCTTCTTCAAGTCCGCATTCGACCAGATCGTGGAGAAAGCGGGGAAGACCGCGACCCGGTTGACGCTCTTCCTGTCGGACGGCACGTCCTTCGACGTCTGCCAGATGGAGGATCTCGCCGACGCGTACATGGTGGTGCGCGGGTACCGCGAGGCCGGCGACGCCTGCGATCTCGCCCTCAACATCATCCCGTACGGCCTGATCTACCGCCTCGAGCTGGGGCCGAAGGGCGGGGGCGAGACGCGCGTCGGTTTTGCCTGGACGCCGACGACGGTAAGACGGAAGGGTGAAACGAAGCGCAAGTAAAGTCCCGGCTCCGCCGAAATCGCCCGCCTCAGCGCTCGCCGCCGTCCGTAAGGATCCGCCCCGTGGAATCGTCGAGGGCGGGAGTGGGCCGACCGGTCGCCAGCATCCGCACCACGTCCGCGATCCCGTCCGCGTCCAGGTGGAGGAATTTCTGCAATTCCGGCCGGCTCGCGTGCTGGAGGAAGGCGTCCGGGATTCCGTGGATCTTCACCTTGGAAGCCTCTTCGTCGCGCAGGGCGAGCGCCTCGACCACCGCCGATCCGAACCCGCCGAGCATCGCGTGGTCCTCGATCGTGAGGACGAAGGGGAAGCGACGCGCCAGCGAGGCCGCGAGCTCCGCGTCGACCGGCTTGGCGAAGCGCCCGTTCGCGACGGCGATCTGGAGCCCCTCGCGCTTCAGGATCTCGCGCGCCTGGAGCGCCTTCACCGTCATCACGCCGTACGCCAGGATCGCGCCGTCCTTGCCTTCCGCGAGCAGTTCGCCCCGTCCGACCTTGACCGAGTTCTTGGGCAGGTTGAAGTAGCCCAGGTCCGGGACATTCTCGCGAGGGATGCGGATCGCGGAGGGGCCCTTGAGGTTCACCGCCAGTTCGAGCATCTCGTGCAGTTCGACCTCGTCCTTCGGCGCCATGAGCGTGATGTTGGGCAGGGTGCGGAGGAATGCGATGTCGAAGTTGCCGTGGTGCGTGGGGCCGTCCTCGCCGGCGATGCCCGCGCGATCGAGGACGAGCGTCACCGGGAGATTGTTGAGGCACATCTCCTGGAAGATCATGTCGTACGCGCGCTGGACGAACGTCGAGTAGATCGCGACGAGCGGCCTCAGCCCGGCCTGCGCGAGCCCGGCCGCGAACGCGATGGCGCACTGCTCGCTGATTCCCACGTCGAACGCGCGGTCGGGATAGGCCTGGCCGAACTCGAGGATGCCGGTCCCGTCCGGCATGGCGGCCGTGATCCCTATGATGCGGGGGTCCTTGGAGGCCATGGAGATCGCCGAATCGAGGAACGCGCGGGTGTACGACCTCGAGGCGATGGGCGGCGCCTTGCCCCCGGGCTCGACCTTGCCGGCCGCGGCCTTGGGCTCGACCGGCTTGTGGACGCCGAACGGGTCGTTGTCGGCGTCGGGGTGTCCGAACCCCTTCTTGGTCACGACGTGGAGGAGGACGGGGCCCTCGATATTCTTCACCTTGTGGAGGACTTCGACGAGGTGCTTGAGGTCGTGGCCGTCCACGGGTCCGTAGTACTGGAATCCGAACGCCGTGAAGATGTTGGGGAAGAGCGCCTGCTTCAATCCTCGGCGGGCGCCGTCGAGGACCTGCTCCACCGTGTGGCCGAGCGGGATCTTCTCGAGGATCTTGTGGATCTCGCGCTTCGCCTCGTTGTAGAGCGGCGCGGTGCGGAGCTCGGTGAGGTACTTCTTGAGCGCGCCGACCGTGGGAGCGATCGAGAATCCGTTGTCGTTCAGGATGACGAGCAGGTTGCGCTTCGAGTGCCCGATGTTGTTGAGCGCCTCGTACGCGACGCCGGAGGTCATCGACCCGTCGCCGACGTAGGCGATCACCTTCCGGCTGCGGTTGAGCTTGCCGTCGGCGACGGAGACGCCGTACGCGGCGGCGAGTCCGGTGCCCACGTGGCCGAAGTTGAAGGGATCGAACTCGCTCTCGGGCTTCCATCCGAATCCGCAGAGTCCGCCGATCTGGCGCAGCGTCGGGAAGCGTTCCTTGCGACCGGTGAGGATCTTGTGCGTGTACGTCTGGTAGCTCCCGTCCCACACGATGAGGTCGCGCTTGAGGTCGAAGACGTAGTGGAGCGCGAGGGTGAGGTCGACGACGCCGAGATTGGACCCGAGGTGGCCGCCCGTCTTGAGGACGACCTCCATGATGAACGTGCGGATGTCGTCCGCGAGCTCGGGCAGCTCCTGGAGGGTCAGCTTGTGGATGTCGTTGACCCCATTGATCCGGTCGAGCATCAGCGGCATCACCGAGTCCTTCCCACGATAAACTCCGCCAGGCCGTTCAGCGCGCGCGACTTCTTCCCGAGCGGCGCGACCGCCGTCAGCGCCTGTCGCGCCAGGAGGTCGGCGCGGCGGCGTGAGGGCTCGACTCCGAAGAGGGCGGGGTAGGTGGCCTTGTCCTGCGCGGAATCCTTGCCCGGCGTCTTCCCGAGCTCGCTCGCCGTGCCTGAAACGTCGAGTATATCATCGACGATTTGGAAGGCAAGACCGAGCCGTTCCCCGAAGGTCCCGAGGCGGGCGACCCACGGGGAAGAAGCGCCGGCCGACAGGGCTCCCATGCGCGCCGCGCCGCGGAACATCGCGGCCGTCTTCATGCGGTGGATGCGCTCGAGATCCCCGGCATCCGACTTGGAATTGCCGGAGAGGTCGAAGACCTGGCCGCCGACCATGCCGAGGCTGCCCGCCGCCTCGGCCAGTTCCGCGGTGAGCGCCGCTGCCAGGGCGGGTCGGCGGACGTGGCGGGCGATCGTTCCGAACGCCTCCGCCTGGAGCGCGTCGCCCGCGAGGATGGCCGTGGCCTCGTCGAAGGCCCGATGGCACGAAGGCCGGCCGCGCCGGAAATCGTCGTCGTCCATCGAGGGCAGGTCGTCGTGGATGAGCGAGTACGTGTGGATCATCTCGAGGGCGCACGCCGCGGGCATCGCCGCCGCGGTGGCGCCGCCGAGGGCCTCGCAGGCGAGGAGGGCGAGCGCGGGCCTCAGCCGCTTGCCGCCGCCGAAGACGCTATACCGCATCGCCTCGTGCAGGCGCGTCGGGGGTTTGGAGGCGGGGGGAAGGCGGCGATCCAAGGCCCGGTCCACGGCGCGGGCGAGCGAGACCAGTCGTCCTTCCACGGCGGCGGTCGCCGCCGTCATGAAGCGTCCGCCTTCTTGCGGGAGGGCCTGGCCTCGGCGTCGAGGTCCTTGGCGGTGAGCGATCCGTCCTTCTCCTTCACCAGGACCTGGATCTTCCGCTCCGCCTCCTCGAGGATCCGGTAGCAGGAGCGCAGGGCCGCGATCCCCGCCTCGTACTTCTCGAGCGACTCTTCCAGCCCCAGCTTGCCCGACTGGAGCGAGTTGACGACGTCCTCGACGACCTTGAGCTGGTCCTCGAAACGCTCCTTCTTGGCGGGGGATTTTTCGGCGGCCATGGGCGGCATTCTAGCAGGCCTCGCGGACGGATCAATGTTCGACCCGGGACCGGATCGAGCCGTCGGAAAGGCGCGTGTCGATGGCGTCGCCGGGCTTCACCTCGGAGGACCGCTTGATGACGCGGCCCTCGAGCGTAGTGATGCTGTACCCGCGACCGAGGACGGCGACCGGGCTGACCGCCTCGAGATGACGGGCGACCGACTCCGTACGCTCCCGCGCGGTTTTCGACGCGTGGGCCAGCTCGCTCGAAGCCCGCTGCGCGAGCACCCCGAGCCGCTCGCGCGCGGTCGCCACCGTGCCGCCCAGGGCGACTCCGAGGCGCTCATGCAGTTCGTCCAATCGCTCGCCGTGTCGAACCACCAAGGCGACGGGTTCACCCAGGGCGTGGCTGTCGCGGAATCGATCGAGTTGTGAACGGGCGAGCTCGGCCCGCGTCGTGAGCGCGCGTCGCAGCTTCGCGTCATGGTCGCCGAGCATCGCCAGGAGATCGGAGAGCATCGGGACAACCATCGTCGCGGCCCCGGTCGGAGTCGGGGCGCGTACATCCGCGACGAAATCGGCAATGGTGAAGTCGGTCTCGTGTCCCACGGCGCTCACCACCGGAATCCGGCTCCCGTGAATCGCGCGCGCGACAAGTTCCTCGTTGAATGCCCAGAGGTCCTCGATCGAGCCTCCGCCGCGTCCCACGATCATGACGTCGATGTCCGGCCGGGCCGAGTTGAGATGCTCGATGGCCGCGGCGATTTCCGGCGCGGCTCCCTCGCCTTGGACGCGGACCGGGTACAGGAAGACATCGACGGCAGGGTTGCGGGTAGCGATCGTCCGGAGCATGTCCTGGATCGCCGCCCCGACGGGCGACGTCACGAGGGCGATCGCCCGCGGCAGCATCGGTAGCGGCCGCTTCCGGTCGGGATCGAAGAGCCCCTCGGCCTCGAGCTTCTTCTTGAGCTGCTCGAACCGCATCGCGAGGGCGCCCGCGCCCCGGGGCTCCATCTTTTCCACGATGAGCTGGTACTGTCCGCGCGGCAGGTAGACGTCGATGCGGCCGTACGCGAGCACCTGCTGGCCGCTCTCCGGCTGGAAGGCCAGCCGCACCGCGGAGCCCTTCCACATCGCGCAGGGGAGCTGCGATTCCTCGTCCTTCAGCGTGAAGTAGAGATGGCCCGACGGGTAGGTCTTGAAGTTGGAAATCTCGCCCGCGACCCAGACGTAGCGGAGATTGTCCTCGAGGATCTTCTTGATCCGGCGGGTCAGATCCGAGACGGAGAGCGCCTTCCGTTCCTCGGCGAAGGGGAGCTCGGCGGGAAGGCCCATGGCTTAAGAGTCGCGGGTCAGGCGTCGGGAGTCAAGGGTCGAACCCGGGAGGTCGCACGTCCCGTGTCTCGAAGCGGAATGGAATTCCCCTGAATTGGCCGTTTCCGTATGATGCGCATTCATTCTCTGGAGAACCCCGACATGCATCCGGTCGCGGCGATCGCCCTCGGAATCCTGATCGCCCTCGCCCAGGACGGCGCCGGCGCGAAGGATTTCGGCAAGACGTTCATCGTGAAGGTGCAGGCGAAGACGCGGTGGTCCACGAGTTTCCGCCAGGCCGATTTCGACAAGGAACTGAAGAAGCACGCGGACGAGCTGCGGTTCCTCAAGCGCGAGGCGATCGAAGAGGACAAGGCGGGATGGGACACCTGGACCTTGGAGGCCGCCCAGAGCTGGAAGCTCGAGCTCGACGTCATCCAGCTCATCTTCGGCCGCCACATCATCATCCGCCGCTACGACATCGACATCGAGGGCTCGGTGAAAGCCGACGCCCAGCGGACGTACTGGCTCACCCACGAGGCGACCGGCAAGCGGTACCGCCTCTCCAACCGCCCGAAAATTCCGAAGGAGACGGAGATCCCGCCCGACATCCGGTCCAAGATCGACGCGGCCGTGAAGGCGGGCAAGAAAACGTTCCGCGTGACCGGGGAGATCATCCTCAACCCCACGCCCGCCATTCTCCTGGCCTCGGCGGAGGCGGTCGAGGAGGAGGAGAAGAAGTGATCGGGACGCTCCTCCTCGCGGGCTTTCTCCTCGGGGGACAGGACCCGGGGGAAGATCCCAATCCGCCGCCGGCCCTCTACACCGTGGTCGTGACGGCGAAATCGCAGGCCATCCACGACAAGGAATCGTTCACCGGCTTCAAGGATCGACTCAAGAAGGCGATGCCCCATCTCGAATTCCAGAAGTGTCTCGCCGTCTCCGGCCCGCGTGAAGGCCTGGAAGATTGGAGAATCACCGGCGACGCCCGCGTCAAGTTTGACCCGGCCAAGCTGAGGCAGGTCTTTCTCGACATCAAGATCCAGAAGATGGAGATCGATGTGGAGGGGGAGGCGGTGTCGGTCGACGGAAAGCTCGAGTTCGTCTGCCACTATTCCGGCTGGAGGGTCGCGCTCCAGCCGCGCAAGAAGCGCGAGGGCGAGAAGAAGCAGCCCGAGAACCTCCTCGACGAGATGCGCCGCCACATGTCGGCGAAGGAGACGCACTTCAGCGTACGGGGGGACATCATTGCGAGCCCGACGGGCTGCGCGATCGAGGTCGAGGAATGCCGCACCGTCCCGCCGCCGAAGCCGGAAAAGAAGAAAGAGGCGGGGGACTAGTGTCGCATCAAGTTTGATTCACCCGGTCGATTCGGATGCGACAACAGGTTCTGAGTTCGGAGTTCCAAGCCGAAGATTCGCCCGCGTTCCGCGACTTTGAACCTCGAACCCTGAACGAACTTTGAACCCAGAACCAAGAACCCAGAACTTTCTGTCGCCCCGCTTGCTCCCGGGTCCACGGGAGGACCCGTTCAACGACGCGGATCAATTCTGACGCCACACCAGCCTACCGAACGGGCGGCGCGGGGATCGGCGCCCCCTGCGTGAGGACCACCCGTTTCACCTCGAGGGCGCGCCCGGTTTCGGAATCGATCGTCGCCACCGCTCCGCAGATCCGCACGTCGCCGGTCGCCACTTCGAAGTACGCGGGCATGCCCGTCGTCATCCGGTGCAGGACGCGATCGATGCGCCGCCCGATGACGCTCTCGTAGGGGCCGGTCATGCCGCAGTCGGTGATGTACGCCGTGCCCTGGGGCAGGACGCGCTCATCGGCGGTCTGGATGTGCGTGTGGGTGCCGAAGACGAAGCTCGCGCGGCCGTCCGTGTGCCATCCCATCGCGACTTTCTCGCTCGTCGCTTCGCAATGCATGTCGATGACGATGACCGGGGTCAGCTTCTTGAGCTCCGCGATGCACGTGTCCGCCATCTTGAACGGGTTCCCCGCGGGCGTGTTCATGAAGACGTTGCCCTGGAGGTGGATGACGCCGACCTTGAGGCCGTCCGCCTCGATGACCGCCGCCCCTCGTCCCGGCTGCTCGGCGGGGTAGTTGGCCGGACGGAAAATCGCCGGCGTCTTGTCCATGTACGGGATGATTTCCTTCTTGGCCCAGACGTGGTCGCCGCAGGTGATCGCGTTGACACCCGATCGGAAAAGCTCGTCGGCTTCCTCCGGGAGAATTCCGCTGCCGCCCGCGATGTTCTCGGCGTTGGCGACGACGAAATGGATCCCCTCCTCCTTGCGGTAGGAGTTGAGGCGCTCCCGGACGAGGGCCCGACCCGGCCGGCCGACAATGTCGCCGATGGCGAGGATCTTGACCCTCATGCCGGTCTACCGGAACCGCGGCGGGAGCTGGGTGAGCGCGCCGCCCTTTTCACCCCGGGGGACCGGGGCGTGGTGATGATTGTCGACCAGGTAGTACACGAGGACGGCGATCGCCGCGACCAGGAGGATGAAGATGATCAGGCCGCCGGCATCCCCTCCCACGAATTTCTGCAGTTCCGGCGCCTGGGCCTGGCGCTGGGCGAATTCGGCCGCCTCGGCCTTCGATCCCTTCTCGCCCGTGCCGTTCGCCAAGGCTTGCTTCGGAAACGTCGCGACCATCAGGACCAGACACATCACCCACGCGATGTGTTTCATTCGGTGCGCCTCATTCGGGTTCCCATGCCGCCAGCAGGAGTCGTCCCGCCGGTTCCCATTCCGCGAAGAATCCGTCCAAGTGATTCTCGCGCCAACCCCGGGCCGGGTCAAGGGTGACCACGCGCTTTTCGACCGGATGGACGCCCACCACGACTTCGTAATGGAGCGAAGCGCGGTCGAGATAGGGGAGGACGAGCCCGACGATCATGGGTCGACCCTTCCCTACCTGCTTTTCGAGGTCGGCCAGGCTCCCTTCGACGACGTAGGCCTGCAGTCCCTTGGATTCGAGGAAGGCCCGAAGGTCCCCTGCGGGTATCCCCTTGGCCTCCGGCGGAAGCAGCCGGGCGGCGATTTCTTCGACGGGGACGCTCCGATTCCAGTGTGACAGGACCATGGCCGCCGCGGCGGCCCCGCAGTCGCGCTCGGCCTTCTGGAGGATCAACGGGACATCGCCCGTCCGAAGCCAACGAGGGTCCCGGGAGAACTCCGCCGGGTCGAAGTTCCGGGCGGAGCCCAGGTAGCCGCACCCCGCCGACGCCAAGACCGCAACGATAACCGGGAGCCGCCTCATCAACGGGCGTACTCGATGACGCGCGTCTCGCGCAGGACGGTCACCTTGATCTCGCCCGGGTAAGTCATCTGCTGTTCGATCGTCTTCGCGATGTCCCGCGCGACGGAGAGCGCCTGGCTGTCGTTGATCTTGTCGCTGTCGACGAGGACGCGCACCTCGCGGCCCGCCTGGATCGCGTAGGCGCCGGTGACGCCGGGCATGCCCTTGGCGATCGTCTCGAGCTGTTCCAGCCGCTTCACGTACCGGTCGAGGTTCTCGCTGCGCGCGCCGGGCCTCGAGGCGCTGATGGCGTCGGCCGCAGCCGCGATGACGGTGTAAGGGAACTTCGCGTCGGCGTCGTTGTGGTGGTTCGCCGCGGCGTCCACGACTTCCTTGGCCTCGTCGAACCTCTTGAGCAGCTCACCGCCGATCACCGGGTGCGAGCCCTCGAACTCCTGGTCGACCGCCTTCCCGATGTCGTGGAAGATTCCGCACCGCTTGGCGAGCTTGGCGTCCATCTTGAGCTCGGCCGCCATGACCCCGCAGAGGTGGGCGACCTCGCGCACGTGCTGGAGGACGTTCTGGCCGTAGCTCGTGCGGTACTTGAGCCGCCCGAGGAGGGTGACGAGCTTCGGGTGGACGTTCTGCAGGTCCATCTCGTAGAGGAACTGCTTGCCCACCTCCATGATGTGCTGCTCCATCTCCCGCTTGTTCTGCTCGACGATCTCCTCGATGCGCGTGGGGTGGATCCGGCCGTCGATGAGCAGTTTCTCCATCGACCGGCGGGCCATCTCGCGCCGCACCCCGTCGAATGCCGACAGCACGATGACGCCCGGCGTGTCGTCGACCACGACATCGACGCCCGTCGCCCGCTCGAAGGCGCGGATGTTGCGTCCCTCGCGGCCGATGATGCGTCCCTTCATGTCCTCGCTGGGGAGGTCGACGACGCTGACGACGCTGTCCGCGGTGTGCGAGGCGGCGAAGCGCTGGATCGCCATCGTGATGACGCGTTTCGCTTCCTGCTCGGCGTTCTCCTTGGCGGAGTCGACCCGCTTGCGGATGAGTTCGGCCTTGTCCCGCTCCAGCTCCGGCTCCAGCTTGTCCATGAGGAGCTTCACGGCCTCATCGCGGGTGAGCCCGGCGATGCGGTGGAGGGTTTCCTTCTCCTCCTTGAGGGTCTTGGAAATCTCCAGTTCCCGTTCGGTCGCCTCGCGATCCTTGCGCTCGAGATCCTTGGCGCGCGCTTCGACCGTCCGCTCCCGGGCCATCAGCCCTTCGGCGCGCTTCTCGATGACGTCTTCCTTCTTGACCAGGCGGTTCTCGAACTCCTTCAGCTCCCGCTTTTCCTCGCGGATGACCTTGTCCCCCTCGTCCTTGACCTTCACCGCCTGGGACTTGGCTTCGACGACGAGCTTTTCCGCCTTGAGGCGGGCTTCTTCGATGACCTCCTCGGACTTGCGGAAGGTGGTCTTGTTGAGGCGGCTGAAGTAGAGGAAGCAGGCGGCGGAACCCGCGACGAGGCCGATGACACCGGCCACTATGGCTTCAACAGGCATGGCTCGCGCTCCCGAAAATAGGGGAGGCGCTCGCCCGGGGTGGCGCCGCGGTTCAGGAACGGTCCAGGACTTCCGGCTAAACGGTCCTCGTCCGCGTCGTTTCGTCGATCAACACTCGTACTACGAACAAGCCCGCGGCCCCAAGGGACCGCGGCGTGGAAGGCATTCGGATGATCGCCGCGTCACACCCGGCGGTTGCGCCCATCTATCGTGAACCCTTCGCTCTGAGTTAACCTTCTGCAAAGGGGGACCGAGCGACATGTTAGGGACGCCCTTGGGGATAGTCAACAACGAACAAACCTCGGATCGAGCGCTCCTGATTCCTGAAGTCTGATGATCGAAGCCTGGGACTGCACAAACGCTTGACCCCCGGCGTCTGGTCATATAACGTTGCGTCGAACGTGGAGCGGGCTGGCTGCGACCGACGGGAACGAGCGCCTTCCGATGCCCGATCCGCGCACAGTAACCGGCCCGACTTCCGGCGAAAATCCTCCCGCCATGCCTAAAGTTATCGTGCAATTCGGGGGCCAGGAATGGCCGGTCGACCTCCGCGAGGGGGTCAACGTCGTCGGCCGATCCCCCCAGGCCGCGGTCGCCATCAAGGATGCCAGCATGTCGCGCGAGCACTGCGACATCCTCCTTGAGGAGGGGGTGGCCACCGTCGTCGATCGGGGGAGCATGAACGGGACGCTGATCAACGGCGTCCGGATGGAGCGCAAGATCCTCGCGGCGGGGGACCGGATCCAGATCGGCAAAGTCACATTGTTTTTCGAACAGAAGCAGGGGGGCGCGCCGACCCCGGCCGGTCCAAAGACGCCGGAACCCGCCCCGGAAGGGGTCGATGACTTTTCTTTCTGGCAGCGCGAGAGCGGCGGGTGGCTTTCCGCGGTCGTGGCCCTCGTCATCCTCGGCGTGATCGCCGCGGGAGCCGTCTATTTGTTCAAGACCATCGGCAAGTCGGGCGAGATTCCCGTCGACGCGGAAAACCTCATCGGCACCGCCGGCCGGTTCGAGCCGGGACCCGAAGGGCACGTGCTCGGCTGGGGGTTGAAGCCCGGCCTCTCGAGCCGCCTCTCGATCGTCGAGGGCTCGTCCAAAGAGGGCAAGACCTGCCTCCAGCTCGACAAGAGCGTCGGATCCTCCGACCTCATCACGGAAATCCTCTACCAGGATCCGATGGAGATTCCCTCGACGGGCGCGGTGGAGCTCTCGTCGTGGATCCGTTCCGACGCGGCCAACGTTTCGGTCGGGCTCAAGGTCAGCTGGCTGGCGGCCCGGAAGGGGCCGGTGGTGATGGAAGAGTCCGCGGAACCCGCCTCGTGGACTTCCGCCTGGACGCAGGCCACGCAGCTTTTCACGCCGCCTCCCGGGGCGACAGCGTTCCAGCCGGCGTTCATCGTGACGGGACGCGGCGGGCGGGTCCTTTTCGACGACGTCCGGGTGCGCGCGCGTCCGGCCGGCTCGGCGGTCAAGCCGCTGGACATGGGCAATTACTCCGCGACCGCGCTCTCCTCGGGCATCCTGGGCGTGAGTAAGGGCACGGGCCGGATCCTCAACAACCTCCAGATTTTCCTCGCGAGCGACAAGGAAGGGACGATGGCGCAGGTCGCGGCGCGGGGCGGCAAAATTTCGGCCGACCCCGCGGCGAAGACGCTAACCGCCTCCGGCCGTCTCGACAGCCCGGCGGATCTGCGCCCCGTCGATTTCGAATTGGAGGTTCGCGGAGTCGCGAACGGCCTCCTTCTCGGATGCCGGCTCCGGGGCGATCCCCTCAAGCAGGTGGACCGGATCGGCGTTTCGTTCCTGCTCGTCGGCGGCGACATCAAGGGCGACTACACGAATACCGTGTCACGCCTCCTTTTCCGGGGCGAGGGCGGCGACTACATCCTCGAGATCGCCGACGGTCTCATGCGCGTCTCGGGCGAGCGGCTCCCGGGGGCGCGGCGCGTGCGTCTCGATATTGCTTTGCAAAGAGGCGTGGCCGAAGCGGCCTTCAGCTTCGTCTTAAGGCCGGGCGGCGGCGGGGCCGCGGATCCCGTGGCGGAAGCGAGGAAGGCGGAAGCGGAAGGCCGGATGTCGGATGCAATCGCCGCGATCAAGGAACTGCTCGCCGTGACGCGTGAAGAGGGAAAGAAAGAGGAACTCCAGCGCGAACTGCGGCGCCTCGAGGAGATCGAGATGGCCGACTGGAAGACCGTCCTCGGCCTGGGATTTCGCGCGGAGCTCGTGGGCCTCAAGCCGTTCTATGAAGAGGCGATCCTCAAACTGGACCAGTACGAGAAGCGCTGGCCGGGCGGTCGTCACATGACCGCGGCCCGGGCGGAGCGTCCCAAGCTGACGACGGGCCTCGGCGCGGCCGCCGCGGATCGGGAAACGGAACGTGCGGACCGCCTCCTGAAGCGCGCCAAGGCCCATGCCGCCGAGGGACAGAAGGTCCTCGCCCGGGAATTGGCCGAGGCCGTGCGCAAGCATTACCCCTCGACGCCGGCGGCGGCCGAGGCGGCGGAGTTCCTGAAAATCCTGGGATCGGAATAGCGCCATGGGCTTCGGCATCGACATCGGGACTTCGGGATTGAAGGTCGTCCGACTCCATCGGACCCTCCGGGGATTCCGCCTCATCGGCGCCGCGCGCACGACCCTGCCCACGGACGCGGATCGGAAATCGGCCGTGCCGCAGGCGCTCCGGCAAATCCTGGCCCGAACCAACCCTGGACTGGGCGTCGTCGGACTCGGCGGCCGGGACGTCAATCTCCAGATCGTCCAGCAGCCCGCGATGCCGGCGGTCAATTACCGGGCGATGATGGGCTACGAGATGGAGCAGCGCCGCGGAAGCGAAGGCGGCCTGTACGGCGATTTCGCCACGCTGCGCGAGCCCGACCCGTACCACCCGGGCTACCTCGCCATGGCGGGCATCGCGAAGTGCGAGTACGTCGACCAGCGCATCGCCATGGCGGCGAGCGCCGGCATCGACGTCCGCGACGCGATCCCCACGCCCTTCGCGCTCTTCACGGCCTACCGCCACGCGTACGGCAACGAGAACGGCATCGTCATGCTCCTCGACATCGGGGCGGACAATTCGGATCTCGCGCTGGTCCGGGGCGGACGCCTCATCTTCTGCCGCAACGTCGCGGCC
>Ga0075423_10000392_pt1 | contig 34703 bp, 36 predicted proteins | sample SoiMethybrSBSTD2_FD_80114 | JGI IMG/M metagenome (GOLD analysis project Ga0075423, IMG submission 80114) | Bulk soil microbial communities from a Populus tree surrounding site in Tennessee, USA - Soil MetaG P. TD hybrid SBSTD2 | ecosystem: Environmental > Terrestrial > Soil > Tree plantation...
AGCCGGCGCGCGATCGTCTTGCGCGTCGGCGACAGCTTCTCGACCTCGACCTCGCCGACCGGGGCGGCGAGCACAGGAGCAGCCGCCGGCGCCGCCGGAGCGGTCGCGGCCCGCTCGACGTCCTCGGCGACGATGCGGCCGTCCGGACCGGTCCCGGTGACCCCGGCGAGGTTGACGCCGCGCTCGCGGGCGATTCGCCGCGCAAGGGGCGACGCCTTGATCCGGCTCCCGGGCTCTGAAGGCCGAGCCTCCACGGCGGGCTCGGGCTCTGCGGTCGGCGCCGCCTCGGGCTCCGCCCGGTGACCGTCACTCGCGGGTTCGACCGCCGGAGCAGCCGCTTCTGCCGGAACGTCCTCGCCGGGCTCGCCGATCACGGCGACCGGCTTCCCGACCTCGATCTCCTCGCCCTCGCCCGCCAGGATCTTCAACACGACGCCGCCCGCGTCGGCCTCGACCTCCTGCGTCACCTTCTCCGTGTCGAGCTCATAGAGCGCCTCACCCTTCTCGACGCGGTCGCCCTCGGCCTTGAGCCAGCGCACGATCGTGCCGGACTCCATCCCCTGGCCGAGGCGCGGCAGCGTGACGCTAGTTGCCATCGCGCTGAACGGTCCGCCGGATCGCGGCCAGCACGTCGTCGGCGTGCGGGACGACCCACTCCTCCATGATGGGCGCGAACGGCAGCGGCGCGAACTTCGAGCCCACCCGCTCGATCGGGGCGTCGAGCCAGTCGAACGCCTGATGCTGGACGAGCGCTGCGACCTCGGCGCCGAAGCCCATGCGCGTCACCGCCTCGTGCGCGACCACGCAGCGATTCGTCTTCTTCACGGAATCGACGATCGCCTCCTCGTCGAGCGGCTGCAGCGTGCGCGGGTCGACGACCTCCACAGAGACGCCTTCCTGCTCGGCCTGCTCGGCCGCCGTGAGCGCCTCGTGGACGAGCCGCCCGGTGGCGACAACGGTCACGTCCTCGCCCCTGCGGTGCACTCGAGCGCGCCCGATCGGGATCGGCTCGAGCTCGTCGGGGACGTCCTCCTTGATGCCGTAGAGCGTCCGGTGCTCGAAGAAGACGACGGGATTGTCGTCGTAGATCGCCGACCAGAGAAGCCCGCGGACGTCGGTCGGCGTCGACGCGAACACCACCTTCAGCCCGGGGACGTGCACGAACCACGCCTCCACCTGCTGTGCGTGCTGCGCGCCCGGCGACCAACCCGCTCCGCCCTGGGTGCGGAGGGTGAGCGGCACCGTGAGCTGTCCGCCCGACATGTAGCGGTGCTTGGCGGCCTGGTTCACGATCTGCTCCATGGCCAGCGTCAGGAAGTCCTCGTACATCACCTCGACCACGGGGCGCATCCCCTGCATGGCCGCGCCGATGCCGGTGCCGACGATCGCCATCTCCGCGATCGGCGTGTTGCGCACGCGCTCCGGTCCGAACTCGGCGAGCATGCCCTGGGTCACACCCATCGACCCGCCCATCTCGGCGATGTCCTCGCCCATGACGAAAACGCGGTCGTCCTCGCGCATCGCCCGCGACAGGGCGTCCCGAACAGCCTCGCGGTAGCTGAGCTCAGCCATCGGCGTAGACGTTCTTCAGCGCGTCCTCGGGTGCCGGATCGGTGCCGTTCTTCGCGAACTCCACCGAGGCCTCGACGATCTCGATGACCTCTCGGTCATGCTCGTCGAACTCCTCGTCCGAGAGCTCGAGCCGCTCCCGCGCGCGATCGAGCGGATCGCGGGTGTCACGCAGCGCTCGCGGCTCGTCCTTGTCCCGGTACACCTGCGGATCGCCGACGTAGTGACCCGAGAAGCGGCAGGTCTCGAAGAGGAGGAAGACCGGCCCGCGGCCGCTCCGCGCATGCTCGAGTGCCTCGAGCGAGAGACCATGGACCTCCTCGACGTCCTGGCCGTCGCCCGAGAGGCTCGTCATCCCCCAGGCCACGGCCCGCTGCGACAGGTCCTCGATGGGCATGTGCTGCACGGCCGGCGTGGATTCGGCCCAGCGGTTGTTCTCGCAGACGAACACGGCCGGCACCCGCCAGAGCTGCGCGAGGTTGAGCGACTCGTGGAAGGTGCCGATGTTCGTGGCGCCGTCGCCGAAGAACGCGAGCGCCACGTGCGGCTCACGCCGCATCTGAAAGGCGAGTGCCGCGCCAACGATCGCGGGCAGACCTCCGCCGATGACGGCGTTCGCGCCGAGCAGGCCGCGCTCCACGTCGTAGAGGTGCATGGAGCCGCCGTAGCCATGCGAGCATCCCTCGACCTTGCCGTAGAGCTCGGCCATGACCTCGTTCGGCGGCGTTCCGTTCGCGAGCGCATGCCCGTGGGCGCGATGCGTCGACGCGATCACGTCACCGTCTTCCAGCGCTTGACAGACGCCCACGGCAGTCGCCTCCTGGCCTAGCGCCACGTGGAGGAACCCCGGCAGCTCACCTGCCCGGAACCGCTCCTCGACCTTCTCCTCGAAGCGCCTGATGAGGAGCATGTCACGGAAGAACTCGAGCAGGCGCTCGCGCGAGACCTCTCCCCTGCGTTCCACCTTCGCCATCTCCCTGAGTTTATGCTCGGACTATGGGGCTGGTCGACCAGTGGCGGGCAATCGAGGGCGCGCTTCCCGACGAGTGGGCGGACGCGAGACTGCTCCTGCGGATCGACGACGCCGAGAAGGCCGACCGTGCCGCGGCGCTGCTGGCGCCGCTCAACGTCGGACGGGTCTCGGCCGGGCTGCGCTTCTACACGGCGCGCCGTGGCTCCGGCCCGCTCCCTGACCTCATGAGCCGCCTGCTCGCCCGGCTGGACGCGGAGGGGATCGACGGCGCCCTCGAGCTGGTCGGAAGCGGCGAGGCGGAGCCGCCGCCGTCACCGGTGGCACGGCGCACGCTCGCCGCGACCTGGGACACCGAGGTGGCCGCCCTGCCGCCCGACTGGAGCGACGTCTATGCCGAGCTCGAGCTGACGTCGACGGACTACCTCGACCGTGCGGCGCTGCTCGTGGCCCCGGTGAACCCCTCGCGGTACGGCGGAAGACCCGGGTACCGCTTCCGCTGCGCGCGTCGGTTCGGGTACGGCGCCTCGCCCGGAATGGTTCGGCGCTGCCTCGAGCGGCTCGACGGCGAACGGATCACCGGCGAGGTGCGCATCCTCCGCTCGCTTGCCGATACCGAACCCGTCAGCACGCAGGGCCCGGTCTGGTACATCGGCGGTCGGTCCGTTTGAACGAGAGGCCGGTCTCCTGGCTCGTGATCGAGAAGGGTTGGCGTGTCATCGCCGCGGACAGTGCCGACGTGGGTACGGTTGACCGCGTCGTGGGTGACGAGAACCTCGACATCTTTGATGGCCTCGCGATTTCCACCGGCACGCTGCGTACGCCCGTGTATGTCCCGGCCGAGCAGGTGGACGAGCTCACCGACGGAACGGTGAAGCTCACGATCCAGGGAGCGGCGGTCGACGAGCTGCAGGCCTACCGCGAGCCGCCGGCGGTGGAGGAGATCCTCCCGGAGAAGGCGTCGCTCATGGACCGAATCGCCGACTGGTTTCGCGGCCCGCGCCGATAGGGTCAGACCCCCGCATGTTTCCGCGCACCGGCCCCGCGGTAAGCTTCCGCCGGTGATTCTGCGAAAGATCTTGTGGGGTGCGCTCCTGGCGGCGAGCGCCGCGATCGCGAAGAAGGGCGCGACCAGCGTCTGGCGCGTCGCAACCGGCGAGGAGCCGCCCGTCAAGCGATGAGCCTGACCAAGCGACTCGACGCATTCGTCGAACGCGGTGCCGGGGCGCTCGAGTCGTGGGCCCGCGATCTCGCGGTCGACGGCGGCTTCCGCCGGCAGGTCGCCGAGGAGCTGCTCGAGGACGCGGCGTTCCTCCGGAAGCTGGCGCCGACGAAGATTCAGGCAAGGGCCAAGGGCGAGACGCCGCCGACCGGCGTGCCGGCGGAGCCCGCGGTCGCAGCGGCAGAGCCGACGGCGGCGCGCGCGGAGCAGCCGACCGTCGCGGGAATGCCTCCCCCGATGCCGGCGCCGCCGGCGAAGCCTCGCCCGGCGAAGAGCGACGGCCCGAACCCGTTCGTCGTCATCGGCGTGGCGTTCGTGGCGGGCGTGGCGCTCGCGAAGCTCATCGACTGGAGAGGGCATGCACACCCCAGACGGTGAGCCGAACCCGAATCTCGGCACAGCCGCGCGCGAGGTTGCCGAGCACGCGAGCGCGCTCGCGCGGCTCGAGGTCGAGCTCGCCGGTCTCGAGCTCAAGCGAAAGCTCGGGGCACTGGCCTTCGGGATCGGCCTGGCGGTCGCCGCGGCAGTCCTGTTGCTCTACGCGCTCGGCTTCGCGCTCGCAGGAGGCGCGGCGGGCCTCGAAACCGTGCTGCCGACCTGGGCGTCGCTTCTCATCGTCGCCGGCGTACTGCTGCTCGTCATCGGCATCCTGGCGCTCGTCGCCGTCCAGGCGTTCAAGCGCGGCGCGCCGCCCGTGCCGGAGCAGGCGATCGAGGAGGCAAAGCGGACACAGGAGGTCCTGAGCGGCGATGGCAGCACAGCCTGAGCGCTCCGCCGACGAGGTTCGGCGGGACATCGAATCCGAGCGGTCGCAGCTCGCGACGTCCGTCGAGACGCTGCGCGATGAGGTCCAGAAGGCGACCGACGTCGCCAGCACGCTCCGCGGAAGGCTCCCCGTGCTTGCGGTAGGAGCGCTCGGCGCCGGCTTCGTCCTCTGGGGCGGCATCGGCGCGACCGCCCGGCTCCTGGCCCGGAAGAGCCGGGAGGGGCACGAGCGGGCGCGCCTGGGCCGCTTTTCGCTCGTCGACCGCGACTAGGTCGCCCGGAAGGCGCCCTTCAACCGCGTCGGGCGAGCATCGCTGCGGTACCGGTACGTCTTGCCCTTCTTCAGGCGCACGGCCCACGTCTTCGAGCCCTTGAACTCGACACCGGTTCGCTTGTTCACACCCGCTCCGAGCAGGTGGAAGTTGTCGGACGCCGAAGCGTCGCGCACCGAAACGCGGTACGAGCCGGCCTTGACGGACTTGACCCGCTTGCCGGAGGACGACCTCAGCGCGATCGTGCGACCCGGGCCCACCGTTCCGCTCAACCTGTTCACCTTCTTCTTCGGCGGAGGCGGCGGCGGCGAGGTCACTGCCCCGACGGTGAAGCTCCCGCGCATCTGGGTCGGGTGCGCGTCGCACTTGAAGTTGTACGTGCCGTCAGTCAGCGTCACGTTCCATGTCCTCGTCTCGGTGGCATCGACGTCGGTGGCCTGATCCACGCCGGGTCCGGACAGGTGGAAGTTGTGTTCCGGTGATTGGTCGCTGACCTTGATCGTGTAGCTCCCGGCATCGAGGTGCGTCACCCTGCCACCGCTGTTCGTGAGCGTGATGTTGAAACCAGGCCCAACGGTGGCGTCGAGCTCGTTCTGTGCCGAGCGGCTCACCGCCGCGCCGGGTAAGAGCAGCGCCGCCGCCGCGGCGGCGAGGACGGTGACGACAAGCGGAATTCGAAGCAGCACGAAACGTTCCCCTTTCCTCGAGAACCCTACCGCCGTTTTACGGCGGCGCGGGCGAACCGGATTTCAAGGTTAGACTCGCACGCGTGCGACTCGGACGGCGCGTCAGCAAAAACGACAAGATCGCGCTGATCAGATCCGTACCGCTCTTCGCCCGCTGCTCGAAGAAGGAGCTTGGCGAGATCGCCTCCCTCGCGGACGAGATCGACCTGCCCGAGAACAAGTCCCTGATCCGCCAGGGCGAGCGGGGCCGCGAGTTCTTCGTCCTGCTCGACGGCGAGGTCGACATCGTCCGGGACGGCACCAAGATCGACACGATGCGCTCCGGCGATTTCTTCGGCGAGATCGCCCTCGTCTCGAACGTGCCGCGCACCGCGACGGTGATCGCGAACATGCCGATCCGCGTCCTCGTCATCACCGACCGCGACTTCCGGATGCTGCTGGAGCACACGCCGCAGTTGCAGCTCAAGGTGCTCGAGGCGCTCGCCGAGCGGCTTGCGCAGCTCGAGATCGGCCGGGCGTAGCCTAGGCCTCGATCCCGTCCACGATCGGCACGATCGGCCGCGCGTCGAGGCAGTCGGCGGCGAACAGCGCCGCGCCAATGTCCCCACTCCAGAGCGAGAACCGGTACCGGCCGCGCTCCTCGCGCCAGCGCTCCACCTGTCCCAGCGCGTGGACGGCAAACCTGCGCGCCCGCTCCAGCCAGAGCTCGTCGCCCGTCCGCCCGAAGACCTTCAGGAACGCGTAGCCGTTGCCGGCCGTCCCGTGACAGATGCCGGGTCCCTTTTCCATGCCCGGCGGGCCGGCCTCCCAGACCAACTCGGCGCCGGAGAGCAGCAACTCCTCGTCGAGGTAGCCGGAGGCCGACGCGACGACCCCGGCGCCGCCGTGACACCACTGCAGGCGGATCTGCCCGTCGTAGCCCACGAGCTCGGGAAGCTCCTCGGCCGTCATCGGCCAGTTCGCGCGCCCGCCCTCGAGCACGGCGGTGCGCTCGAGCGCCCGGGCCGTGGCACGACGAAGCTCGTCGGCGAGGCGGGCATCGAGCAGCTCGCTGCCCTGGAGGAGGACGGCGGCGTTCGTGCTGGCTCCGTGAGCGGCGCCGAGGCCTCGCCCGTACGGGCGGTAGGTCCAGAGCCCTTCGGCGTCGCGCCGACGCACGAGGACGTCGGCGCTGGCACGCCAGGCCTCGGCCCAGCGCTCCTCGCCCGTCGGCAGCATCGCCTGCGCGACCAGCATCGTTCCCGGCGAGCCGTCCATCAGCTCGTTCGTCTCGTTCTCGGCGTTCCCGCGCACCAGCTCGTAGATCGCGTCGGCGAGATGCGAGCTCGACGCGAACTGCCACGCAACGAGGAGCGGAAAGGTCTCGCCGAAGTAGAGGCTCGCATTGGTACGCACGGGCGGGGTATGGCGAGCCTCGAAATCGGGCTCCTCGCGCCAGCGCTCGAGCGTGTGTACGGCAGCGGAGGCGAGATCGACTCGCGTCTCGGCGTGGCCTCGGCGCCCGAGGTTGCCGAGCGTCCACAGGATTCCCGAGGCGCCTGCGTACAACGTCGTGAGGGGTGTCCGCGCCTCGAAGGCGTCCCACTCGTCGGTGACCGGCCAGAGGGCGTCCGCGTCGAACACCTCATCGGCCTCGGCCACGATGGAACGGATGCCGTCGCGGACCCGGCGCTCGTCCCAGCTCTCGTCCGTCAGCCGCTCGAATGCCTCCGGCCGGTAGAGCACGTTATGCGCGCAGGACCGCGCCGAAGCGCTCGTGCAGGGCGTCCACGACCCGCTGACGGAGCTGGGCCGCGTCGGCGTCGGAGAGCGTCCGCTCCGGCGACTGGAAAGCCACGCGGAATGCGACGGACTTTCTGCCGGCGCCGACCTGCTCGCCGTGGTAGACGTCGAACACACCCATCTCCCGCAGCTCTGGAACCGCGGCCCGCGCCGCCTCGACGAGGTCGCCGGCGGGCACGTCCTCTCCGACCACGAACGCGAGATCCTGCTTCACCGCCGGGAACGTGATCACGTCCTCGTACTGCGGCGCCTCGAGCGCCTCCGCGAAGAGGGCCTCCAGGTCGAGCTCGAAGGCGCTCCACGTCCCCTCGAGCAGCGCCGGGTGAAGCTCGCCCACCCATCCCGCCCGCGTGCGGGCCGCCTTGCCGGGGTGCAGGAACGGCTCCGCCGCGGGCTCGTACCGAAGTTCGGTGTGGAGCGCCTCGCATATCGCCTCGACGGCTCCTTTTGCGTCGGCGAACGGGGCGGCGGCGATGCCGCCCACGCGCCGCGGCTCTCTCGGGAGGCGGTTGCCGGGAAGGTAGACGCGCGCGATCTCGTAGAGCGCGATGTCGTCGTTGCCGGCGGCGACGTTGTGGCGGGCCGCGGCGAGCAGGCCGTGCAGCAGGGTGCGTCGCAGCACGGCCAGTTCCTCCGTGATCGGGTCCGGGAGCGCGATCCCCTCCGGCTCCTCGTCGGCGCGGACGAGCGAGGGCGTGTACACCTCGGCGAAGCCGGCGGCCACGAGCGCGTCCTCGACGGCGCGTGACAGCCGCTGATCCCGGGTCAGGCGTCCGGTCATGTGCCGCCGGAGCGGCAGCGTGAACGGCACCGACGCCAGCTCGAACCGCGCCACCTCCTCGACGAGGTCGATCTCGCGCGTCAGGTCGCGTGAGCGCCACGTCGGCACGGTGAAGGTGTCCTCACCCGTAAGCTCCGCGCCGAGCGCCGTGAGGATCCGGCGCTGCTCGGCGACGTCGACGTCGAGGCCGGTCACGGCGGGCGCGCGATCGGGTCGAAGCCGGACGACCGGTGGCGCCGGCAACTCGCCGCGGACGTCGACGTGGCCGACCCAGCGGGCGCCGGCGTTGGTGACGATCAGGTCGGTGGCGAGCGCCGCCGCCTGCGGCGCCAGGTAGGGATCGACGCCCTTCTCCCATCGATTCGACCCCTCCGTGCGGAGCTTGATGCGTTCCGACGTGTGCAAGAGCCCGATCGGCTCGAAGTTCGCGGCCTCGAGCAAGACGTTCTTCGTCTCGGCGGTGACCTCCGTCTCCTCCCCGCCCATGATCCCCGCGATCGCGACCGCTCGATCGGCGTCGGCGATCATCAGGTCGCGCTCGTCGAAGCGGCGATCGACGCCGTCCAGAGTGCGGAGGGCCTCGCCGGGATGGGCGCGCCGGACGACGATGCGCCCTCCCGCGAGCGAGTCGAAGTCGAAGACGTGCGTGGGATTGCCGAGCGCGAGCATGACGTAGTTCGTCGCATCGACGACGTTCGAGATCGGCCGCATACCCGCCGCGTTCAGGCGCGCGCGCAACCAGGCGGGCGACAGGCCGATACTCACGTCGCGGAAGAGCCGGCCGATGTAGCGCGGACATCCGTCGTAGTCCTCGATCTGGACGTCGACGGGCTCGTCGCCCGCAGGAGTGGGATCGCGGCCGGGCGGCGGCGCGAGCCCGACGTCGAGCAGCGCGGCTATGTCGCGAGCGATGCCGTAGACGCTAAGCAGGTCGACCCGGTTCGGAGTGGTCTCCAGCTCGAGCACCTCGTCGACGAGCGGCAGCACATGGCCGAGCTCGGTGCCGGGCTCGCCCTCTGGGAGCACGAGGATGCCGCTGTGATCCGGGCCGAGCTCCAGCTCGCGTTCGGACAGGATCATCCCGTCCGAGACGGCCCCACGGAGCTGGGCCCGCTCGAGTTTCTGCCCGCCGGGGAGGATCGCCCCGGGCAGCGCGACGGCGACCGTTGCCCCGGCCCCGAAGTTCCATGCCCCGCAGACGATCTGACGCGGCTCCGGCTCGCCGACGTCGACCTGGCAGAGCTGGAGGCGGTCGGCGTTCGGATGCTTGCCGGCCTCGAGCACCTTGCCGACAAGGAAGCGCCCGAGGTTCCCGTCCTGATCCGGCACCCCGCGAGCCTCGATCGCCTTCACCTCGGCGGACGAGATGCTGAGGCGCTCGGCCAGCTCGGCCGTCGGCACCGGGATCTCGACGTACTCGCGGAGCCAGGAGAGCGGAACGCGCATCAGAACTGCCTCAGCACGCGGAGGTCGTTCTCCCAGAGCTCGCGGAGGCTCGGGATGTTGTAGCGGAGCTGGGCCACGCGCTCGAGCCCGCATCCGAACGCGAAGCCGGACCACTCGTCGGGGTCGATGCCGACGTTCTCGAAGACGAGCGGATCCACCATTCCGGACCCGCCCATCTCGATCCAGCCGGAGTACTTGCACGTCCGGCACCCGGCGCCGCCGCAGATGCCGCACGAGACGTCCGGCTCCATCGACGGCTCCGTGAACGGGAAGTAGTGCGTCCGGAAGCGGACGCGCCGTTCCTCGCCGTAGAGCGCCCGCATGACATGGAGCAAGGTGCCTTTCAGGTCGGCAAGTGTGAGCCCGCGGTCGACCGCAAGGCCCTCGAACTGGTGGAAGATCGGGTAGTGCGTGGCGTCGATCGCGTCACGCCGGTAGCAGCGCCCGATCGAGACCATGTAGATCGGCGGCTCGTGCTCCTCCATCTCGTGGATCTGCGACGGCGACGTCTCGGTGCGCAAGACGACGTCGCCGTTCAAGAAAAAGCTGGCGCGCGGCGACCGCGACGGGTGCGCGGGCGGGAAGGCGAGCTTGTCGAAGTTGTACTCGGTCGTCTCGACTTCGCGGTCGTAGCGGACGTGGTAGCCGAGCCCCAGGAACGCGTCCTCGACCAGGCGCCGGATGTGGGTGATCGGGTGGAGATGGCCGCGCCTGGGGCGCTCCCCGGGCAGGCTGACGTCGATCCGTTCCTCGGAGAGCCGGTGGTCGAGCTCCGCGCGCTCGAGCGCCGTGCGCCGTTCGTCGACCGCCTGCTCGATCGCTTCGCGCGCGGTGTTGAGCGCCATGCCGGTTTGGCGGTCGCGGACGTCCCGCAGCGCTTGCTTGAGGTCGCTCTTCCGGCCGAGATAGTGGATACGCAGCTCGTCGAGCTCGCCGAGGCTCGGGGCTGCGGCGATCGCGTCCAGCGCCTCCGCTTGCAGGGCGGCCGCGTCCATCGCGGCGACTGTATCGGAGCTTGCATCGGTCATCGGGTCCTCCCTGGTACGGGACTTCGGTCACGAAAGCCCCGGCCCGAGTGATCGGAGAACCGCGGCGCTAGCTGCGTGCGGCGAGCGCGCGGACCCCGGCCCCGAGCCGGGGCTTCGTAAACAGAAACCGCGTCGCCGTCATGCACAAACGATAGCGCGGCTGTCCACGCGAACGCCAACGCGGAATCCCGTGGCTAGGATCGCCGGGTGCGATCGGCGACCGCCAGCCGAGCGGGTGTACACGACCGCCGGCAACCCGGCCAGACACGTCCACGACGGTCACGACTCACGCGGGGCCGGCCGCGGGCCTCCCTCCGGGTACACCGTAACCGGGAAAAACGTGTCGGTGGGTGACGGTTCTGGGACAGATGTGCGACGTGCGGCAAGGCGGCCGCGCAGCGCGTACGACGCGATCGCCCGGCTCTACGATCCGTGGAGCCGAAGCGTCACGGAGGACATCTCTTTCTACGTGGACGAGGCCCGCCGTGCCGGCGGGCCGGTGGTCGAGCTTGGCGTCGGCACCGGTCGAATCGCCGTCCCGCTCGCGGAGGCCGGGATCCCGGTCATCGGGGTCGACGACTCGTCCGCGATGCTCGAGGTCTGCCGCGAACGCGCCGTCGAGGCCGGCGTTTCCGACCTCGTCGACCTCCGCCGAGGCGACCTTCGCGAGCCGCCGGTGGGCGAGCGAGTCCGGCTCGTCGCGTGCCCGTTTCGCGCGTACCTGCATCTCCCGGACGACGCAGAGCGGCGTCGCGCGCTCGAGGCGGCGCGCGAGCTCCTCGCTCCGGACGGGCGCCTCGTCTTCGACGTGTTCGCCCCCGGCCGCGAGGACATCGCGGAGACGCACGGCCGCTGGCTGGAGCGCGAGCCGGGCATCTGGGAACGGGCGGACTGGAACACGAGCAACCGCACGCTGACCCTTCAGGTGCGATCCGACCGCGAGGAGACGACGATGCGACTCGCGTGGCTGTCGGCCCCCGAATGGCGGCGGCTTCTCGACGCGACAGGCTTCGAGGTCGAGGCGCTCTACGGCTGGTTCGATCGTCGTCCGTTCAGCGGCGGCGAGGACATGGTCTGGATCGCCCGGACGACGGCGGCCGAGAGTGGGCCTGCCGTCGCGGTGGAATAGGCCGATCGGCCCTTGCCCCGCGGACGCTTACGTGCGAATCTCGCACGATGCACCTCTCGGTCGCGACCATCTGGCTCTGGATCGTTGGCCTCGGAGTCCTCGAGGTCTGCCACCTCAAGTGGATCTGGTGGGATCGCTGGCACTGTCGCTCGTGCGGCGTCGTGAACCGGCAATGCGCGTGCGGCCGGGCGCACCGGATCATGCGCTATCTCTAGGATCGGTGCTTGCTAGGCCGGTTGCGGGGCCTGCGGCGCCTCGACGTGGATGCGGCCCTTCGACGTCTTGAGCGAACCGCCCTCGCGGCCGGCGCGCACCGCGAGGATCTCGGCGAGGATCGACACGGCCGTTTCGGCCGGCGTCTCGGCACCGACGTCGAGGCCGCACGGCCCGGAGATGCGGCCGATCGCCTCCTCGTCGACACCCGCCTCGAGCAGCTTCTCGCGGCGACGCTCCTGGTTGCGCCGGGAGCCGAGCGCCCCCACGTAGAACGCGTCGGTGGCAAGCGCCCCCTGGAGAGCGGGAACGTCGAAGCGGTCGTCGTGCGTCAGGACGACCACCGCGGTGTCGTGATCCGGGCGGACACGAGCGAGCGCGTCATCCGGCCAGGCGACGATCACTTCATCGGCGCTCGGAAGCCGCTCGGCGGTCGCGAACTTCCCGCGTGCATCCGCGACGACCGTCCGCCACCCGAGCGCGCCGGCGTGCCGGCAGAGTGCCTCGGCGGTGTCGACGGCGCCAAAGACGAGGACTTTCGTCGGCGGGCCGTAGACCTCGGCGAACGCGGTCATGCCATCGACCTCCAGAAGCTGGTTCCGCTTGCCCTGGATCACCTCGTCGATCCGCTCCGCAAGCTCGGGAAGATCTGCGCCCACGCGATCACCTTGCTCGGTGACCAGCATCTGGGCGCCGAGCGGCTCCCCCGTGACGACGGTGAAGAGGACGGCTCGCTCCTCCCGCTCGATGACCTCGGTCAGGCGAGCGAGGAGCGCCTCGGAAAGCTCCTCGACGAAGACGTCGATCTCGCCGCCGCACGGAAGCCCGACCGAGAACGCGAGGTCGTCCGAGATCCCGTACGAGAGCAACTGGGGACGCTCGCCCTTGAGGACGTCGCAGGCGTGCCCGTACACCTCGTTCTCGACGCAGCCACCGGAGACCGAGCCGGCCATCTCGCCTGCTCCGGACACGACGAGCTTCGAGCCGACCGGCCGCGGCGCCGATCGGCGGCTCGCGACCACGGTGGCCACCGCCACCTTCTCGCCGTGCTGTCGCCAGCGCTGGATGTCGGGTAGCACGTCCTTCACGGGTCCCTCCAGCTTAGATACTCCCGTGCTCGCGGGAACGATCCCGGCGCTCATCACCCCGTTCGACCGCTCGGGAGACGTCGACCTCGAGTCGATGAAGCGGCACGTCGCCTGGCTCGCCGAGCGGGGAGTGACGACCGTCTCGCCGCTGGGCTCGACCGGCGAGGGGCCCTCGCTCGCGTTCGAGGAGCGCCGACTCGTGATCGAGCACCTCGCGCCGCACACGCGTCTCGTGCCTGGCACGGCGTGCACGTCGCTGCGCGAAACGATCGCGCTCTCGCGCGCCGCCGTTGCCGCCGGGGCCGCCGCACTCCTGGTGGCGCCGCCGTCGTACTACTCGCCTGACGAACGCGGTGCCCACGCGTACTTCGCCCGCCTGTTCGACGAGCTACCGCCGGACGCCCGCGTGCTCCTCTACCACATCCCGATGTACAGCGGCGTGCCGATCACGTCCGACCTGTTGCGCTCGCTTCGCAACGACTTTGGCGCACTGCTCGCCGGTGTCAAGGACTCCGGAGGCGACCTCGACCATACGAGGGCGTGGCTCCGCGAGTTCCCCGAGCTGGTCATCCTGAACGGCGCCGACCGAACGGCCGCCGCCCACTACGACGCCGGCGGTCGAGGCACGCTCACCATGCTGGCGAACGTCTTCCCCGACCGGCTGGAGCGGATCCGCGCCGGCAACGGCGCCGGCGACCAGGAGTTTCTCGCCGAGCTGCGCGAGGTCGTCCGCGGCATGCCCGAGATCGCCGCGGTCAAGCACCTGGTTCACCGGCTCGTCGGTGTGCCGCTCAGCCGGGTCCGGCCGCCGCTTCGCGACCTCGACCCCGACGAGGCCCGGCGCCTCGACGGCCGGCTCTAGACTCGCGGCGCGTGCCGTCGGTCCAGCTCTTCGCCACCTGTCTCGGCGATCTCGTCGTGCCGGAGGCGGTTGTCGACGCCGCACGACTCCTGCGAGAAGCTGGCTTCGAGGTGGAATTCCCGCGGGCTCAGGTCTGCTGCGGGCAGCCTGCCTTCAACGCCGGGCATCACGCCGCCGCCCGTCGCGTCGCCGGCACCTTCGTGCGCGCCTTCCACCGCCGCAGCCCACTCGTCTGCCCGTCCGGCTCATGCGCGACGATGGTCGACCGCTACCTACCCGACCTCGTGAGCGCGGACGGCTACGACATCTGGGAGCTGTCGGCGTTCCTCGACCACCACGACGCCAATCTCCAGCCCTGCAATGCCGGCCGGCAGCTGGCGTACCACGACTCGTGCCACATGCTCCGCGAGCTGCGCATCGCGGACGCGCCGAGACGGCTGCTGAAGCGTTCCGGGGCCGAGCTGGTTGCGCTGCCGAGGCCGGACCTCTGTTGCGGATTCGGCGGCACGTTCTCGGTTCGCCAGCCGGAGCTGTCGGTTGCGATGGCCGACGACAAGCTCGGAGGGGCGCGTGCGGCGGACGCACTCGTCACCGCCGATCCGGGCTGTCTGATGCACCTCGCCGGCCGCGTGGAGCGCACGGGCGGCGGCATGCCCGTCCTGCATCTTGCAACGGCACTCGCGCGAGGCATCGAACCGTGAAGCCCTTCCTCGCACAACCGCCGAGTCGCTTTCGGACGAGAGCAAAGGCGGCACTCGCCAACAGCCAGATGCAGGCTGCAACGGATGCGGCGACGTTCCGGCTCCACCAGGGGCGGCTCGACGCCTGGGATGCCTTGCAAGACGTCGAGGCGCTCAGGGAGCGCGCGCACGCGATTCGCATGGAGACCGTCGACAACCTCGACGCGCAGGTTGCGCAGTTCGCCGCCGCGGCCGAGGCCGCAGGCGCGAACGTCCACCTGGCCGGCACGGCGGACGACGCGTGCACCTACGTCGCCGACGTCTGCCGACGACGCGGCGCAAAGCTCGTCGCCAAGGCGAAGTCGATGCTGAGCGAGGAGATACGCCTGAACGACGCACTGGCGGCGATCGGCGTCGACGCCGTGGAAACCGACCTCGGCGAGTACGTCGCCCAACTTGCCGGCGAGCATCCCGTTCACATTCTCGCGCCGGCACTCGAGAAGACGGCAGCCGATATCGCCGAACTGTTCGCCCGCGACGGCGACCCGGTCGAGCCGGAACTCGAGGCGCTCGCGGGGGTGGCGAGGCGCCGGCTCCGCGGCGTCTTCGAGAACGCCGACGTCGGCATCACCGGCGCCAACTTCGCCGTTGCGGAGACCGGATCGATCTGCCTCGTCACCAACGAGGGAAACGCAGGTCTGGTGACCGCCCTGCCTCCCGTCCATATCGCGCTTGTCGGTATGGAGCGCCTCGTGCCCAGGCTGGCCGACCTCGCCGTCCTGCTGCAGCTGCTCGCCCGGAGTGCGACGGGCCAGCCGCTCTCGAGCTACACGCGCCTGCTCACCGGCCCACGCCGCGAGGAGGAGAGCGATGGTCCTGAGGAATTGCATGTTGTCATTGTAGACAACGGTCGGACGAACCTCGGCCACGGCAAGTACAGGGAGATGCTCGCGTGCATCCGGTGCGGTGCGTGCCTGAACGTCTGCCCCGTCTACCGAAAGGCCGGGGGAGGCTCGTACAGTCCGGTGTACTCCGGGCCGATGGGCGCAGTCCTGGTTCCGCTGCTCGTCGGGCTCGACAAGGCCCCGTCGCTGCCGCATGCCTCCTCGCTCTGCGGAGCCTGTACAGCCGCCTGCCCGGTGAAGATTCCGCTGCACGAGCTATTGCTCGACCTCCGCCGCGACCTCGTCGGAGACGGCGTCGCGTCCAGGAAGGAGCGGATCGCGTTCCAGCTCTGGTCGCTCGCCTGGTCCCGACCGCGGCTCTACCGGCTTTCGACGACTGCTGCCCGGGCGCTCCAGCCGCTCGCCTCGCTCGCCGGCCCCGGGAGACGATGGGCCGCGGGCCGCCGGATCCCACGCCTCCAGAAGCGCTACCGCGACCGATGACCCACGCGAGCCTCGTCGAGACCTTTGCAACGGCCGCGAGCGCGGCGGGTTTCCGCGTGCACCGCGGCCGGCCGCCGCGGATCGAGGGCGCCGCCGTCTCGAATGCGTCCTTCGGGCTTGCGGACACCGGCAGCGTCGTCCTTGCCTCCGCGCCGGACGAGCCGCGCTCGCGGCACCTCCTCGCCGACGTCCACGTCTCGATACTGAGCGAAGTGCGCATCCTGCAGGGGCTGCCGGAGCTGTTCGCGGCCGTCGGCGACGACCTGCCGAGCGCCCTCGCCATCGTCACCGGCCCGAGCCGGAGCGCGGACATCGAGCAGCGCCTCGTCGTCGGCGTCCACGGCCCGCGCGAGGTGCACGTCGTGCTCGTACCGTGATCTACACGACCTCGACCGCGTCACCGACGCGCACCGGGCCAGGCGCCTCGATGTCCGCATAGACGCCGAAGTCGACGAGCCGCCCCTCGCGCCGGCCGCGATACGCGGCGATCGAGCGCAACGTCTCGAGATCGGAGATGCCGGTCGCCGGATCCTGCGTGGTCACGACACACCGCGGAACCGGGCCCGCGACCCGCACGACCGCCGCTCCGACTCGCAGCGCGCGTCCGTTCCAGGCGTCTTCTTCGTGCGGGGCGCAGCCCGCCAGCGTGAAGAGCATTCGGAAGCGGCGCGGATCGACACGCGCCGACGCGCGCCGGCCGAGTTCCTCGCACGACGCCTCCGAGACGATCGTCGCGAGGTGGACGTCACACGCGTCGCCCTCGCGCTCCGCGCGCACGAGGTGCAAGGGCGTCCCGGTATACGCGGACAGCGCCGCTGCCCACGGCCCTTCGACGCGACGCCCTGCGACGGGCCGGCCGTAGAAATCCGTCTCGACGGCGTCGCCGAGGGCGACTTCGCCCGCGACGGCTCGCCCGTCGGGGAACTCGAGCGTCAGCGCGCCCGTCGCGTCGTCGTAGGCAGGTCGCACGCGGACGAGCGGGCCGTGCCTCGTGCCGTTGTAGAGACGCTCGCCGTCGTCGACGAGGTAGAGCCGCCGGTTGCCGGGCACGCCCTCGGCCGTCAGCTCGACCTCCTGCGGGTGGGCGAGGCCGAGCGACTTGACCGGCGTGACGGAGATCAGCGAGACGTTCGGCGTCTCCACCACTCCCAGAGCGTGATCGTTCCCGCCATGGCGACGTTGAGCGAGTCGCCGGCCTCGACGGGGATCGTTGCCCGTGTCTCGCAGCCCTGCGCCACGATCTCCGGCAGCCCCTCACGCTCGGCGCCGAGGACGAACGTCACCGGCTCGGCGACCTCGAAGTCGGTAAGCGGCGTGCCCCCATGCGCGTCGAGCGCGACACGCAGGCCTGCGGCGTCCTCGAAGCGGCCAACGGGAACGCGGAAGATGGCCCCCATCGAGGCGCGCAGCGCCTTCGGGCCGGTGGGGTCCGCGCACCCACCTGAGAGGCAAACCGAGGCGCCGAAGGCGTCGGCCGACCGGAGCAGGGTCCCGACGTTGCCGGGATCGGCCACGCGCCAGAGCGCGAGCGTTGCCGGCGCCGGCGTGTACTGGGGCAGGTCGGCGCGCCGGAAGACTGCGACGACGCGCGGCGGGTGCGCGAGCTCCGACGCGCCGGCGAGGACGCCCGCCTCCACGTCCCGACCTGCGACCAACACGTCTACAGGCTGGAGACCGGCGGCGAGGCCGGCGTCCACCAGGTCTTCGCCTTCGACGGCGAACAGCCCGAGCCGCTCGCGCTGACGACGGCCGCGCAGCCGGCGGACCAGCTTGAGTCGCGGATTCGCCGGAGAGGTGATCAGGCCCGTTCGAGCGCGGCCTTCGCCTGCTCCGCGATGTGCGCGAACGCGGCAGGGTCGCTGACGGCGAGATCCGCGAGCACCTTGCGATCGAGCTCGATGTCCGCCTTGCGGCAACCGGCGACGAACTGGTTGTACGAGAGCCCGTTCTCGCGCGCCGCCGCGTTGATCCGGATGATCCAGAGCCGGCGGAACGACCGCTTCTTGGCCTTGCGGTCGCGGTACGCGTAGACGAGCGACTTCTCGACCTGCTCCTTCGCCCGCCTGTAGCTCGAGTGCTTGAGGCCCCAGTACCCCTTGGCCTGCGAGAGCACCTTGCGGCGCTTCTTGCGCGCGTGGACGGATCGCTTGACGCGCGGCATCAGCCCCTCCCCAGCAGCTTTTTGACTGACTTCCTGTCGCTAGGCGCGAGCGGCCCGCTCCGCCGGGCGCGCTTCCGCTTCGCTTGGCTCTTCACCAGCTTGCCCGGAGGGGTCGTCCGGTGACGCCGGCTGCGCAACAGCTTCCCGCTCCTCGTCACCTTGAACCGCTTCCTCGCGGCTCTGCTCGTCTTCTGCTTTGGCATTGTCTTTCGTCACCCCTGCGTTCTTCGTCGGGCCGAGCAACATCGTCATGTTCCGGCCGTCAAGCAGTGGACTCTGCTCGATCTGGCCGATGTCCTTGACGTCCTCGTAGAGCCGCATCAGCAGGTCGCGGCCCCGTTCCGGATGGGTGGTTTCCCGCCCGCGGAACATGATCGTCACCTTGACCTTAGCGCGCTGGTTGAGGAACCGGACGACGTGGCCCTTCTTCGTGTTGTAGTCGTGATCCGAGATCTTCGGCCGGAACTTGATCTCCTTGACGTTCACGGAGACCTGGTGCTTCCGGGCGAGTTTGGCCTTCTGCTCCTGCTCGTAGCGGTACTTGCCGTAGTCCATCACCCGCGCAACGGGCGGGTCGGCCTGGGCAGCCACCTCGACGAGATCGAGATCCTTGTCCTGCGCGTAGGTCAGCGCATCGTCGATCGACTTGATGCCGATCTGGCTCCCATCCTCGTCGATGAGCCTGACTCGCGGCACCCGAATCCCTTCGTTGATCCTCGTCTGGTCGACAACCGGAGCCTGTGGTCTGGGCCGGCGCCGCGGTCTCAAAGGCCGTTCATCAAGCGGTTGCTTCCTCCTTCATCGAACAACAAAGCCGCTGCAAGCAGCGGCCGATTCTCGTCTTCACCGGCTCGGTTGAACCCCCGACGAGCGCGTCGGCTCCGGAGGTGAGGAACGGATTCGCCCCTGCTTGCAGGACTAGAGCTTAGCAGCGAGATCGCGGAGCAACGACTCGAGATTCTGTGTCGATTGTGTGCCGCCTCGCGCGCGAACGGCGAGACTGTCCTCCGACTCTCGGTCTCCGTAGACGACGACGTACGGGATCTTGTCGACCTCGGCGTCGCGGATACGCTTCGAGACCGTCTCGTCGCGCTGGTCGACCTCGACGCGCACGCCGGCCTCCGCCAGCCGGTCCCGCACTCCACGTGCCGCCTCGCGGTGCGGTTCGCCCACCGGAACGACGCGAACCTGGACCGGGGCGAGCCAGACCGGGAACGCGCCGCCGTAGTGCTCGATGAGGATGCCGATGAAGCGCTCGAGCGAGCCGAACAGCGCGCGGTGGACGACGTAGGGCGTGTGCTCGTCGTTGTCCGATCCCGTGTAGCGGAGGCCGAAGCGCTGCGGCATCTGCGAGTCGAGCTGGATCGTCCCCATCTGCCACGACCGGCCGAGCACGTCGGTCATGTGGAGGTCGATCTTCGGCCCGTAGAACGCGCCGTCGCCGGGATTGAGGTCGTATGCGAGGCCGCGGCGTTCGAGCGCAGTCCGCAGCGCCGCCTCGGTGAAGTCCCACTCCTCGTCGGTCCCGAGCTTGTTGTCGGGCCGTGTCGAGAGCTCGAACCGAGCCTTGACCGAGAAAAGGTCGTAGAGGAAGGCGGCGAAGTCCAGGCAGCCGAAGATCTCGTCCTCGATCTGCTCGCGGCTGCAGAAGATGTGCGCGTCGTCCTGGGTGACGTGCTGGACGCGCAGCAGCCCGTGCAGGGTGCCGGCGCGCTCGTTCCGGTGCAGCGTCGAGGACTCCGCGTACCGCAGCGGGAGATCGCGGTAGCTGCGCAGGTCGTTGCCGAAGAGCAGCATGTGGCCCGGACAGTTCATCGGCTTCAGGCCCAGTTGTCGGTCGTCGCCGTACGGGAGCAAAAACATCTCGTCGCGGAACTTCTCCCAGTGCCCGGACGTCTTCCAGGTGTCGACGTCGAACATCAGCGGCGTTTTGACCTCGACGTAGCCGCGCCGGAGGTTCTCGCGCCGCCGAAGATCTTCGAGCGCGTTCCAGATCACCATCCCCTTCGGATGCCAGAACGGCATCCCGGGGGCGTGCTCGGAGAGGTGGAAGAGGTCGAGCTGCGTGCCCAGACGCCGGTGGTCGCGGCGGCGCGCCTCCTCGAGCCGCTCGAGGTAGGTGTCGAGGTCCTCCTGGGTGTAGAAGGCCGTACCGTAGATCCGCGTCAGCTGCCGGTTGTGCTCGTCGCCGCGCCAGTACGCGCCCGCGAGGCTCGTGAGCTTGAGCGCCTTGATGGGGCGCGAGTCCTGGAGGTGCGGGCCGCGGCAGAGGTCGGTGAAGTCGCCCTGGGTGTAGAACGTGATCGGCCCGTCGGCCTCGTCGACGAGCTCGACCTTGTAGGGCTCGTTCTCGGCGACGAGCCGCGCTCGCGCCTCCTCCCGCGACACCTCCTCGCGGGTCCACGACCGCCCCTCGTCGAGCTCCCGATCGATCTCCGCTTCGATCCGCTCCAGAGCCTCCTCGCCGATCGGCTCGGGAAACTCGAAGTCGTAGTAGAAGCCGTTCTCGATCGGTGGGCCGATGGCGATCTTCACCCCCGGGTAGAGACGGCGGACCGCCTCCGCGAGCAGATGCGCGCTCGAATGGCGGAGCACCGCGAGCGCGTCCGGGTCCTGCCGGTCACGCGTCGTGAGGATCTGGATCCGCTGACCCGGCTCGAGCGGCTGTCGCAGGTCCTGGACGCGGCCGTTCTGACGCACGAGAATCGCCTCGTCGGCGAGCCTCGGCCCGATTGCGTGCGCGGCGTCGAGCCCTGTGGCACCGTCGGGGAGTTCCAGAGTCGAATCGTCGGGAAGGAGAACCTCCATGGACGACAAGGATACTGAGCGGATTTCCGAGAACCCGGGCCGGAAAGACGACCGCAACGAGCTCGTCGAAGGCTCGCCGATTCCCGATCCGGAGGACGAAGAGCCGGGCAGCGACGACATCCCCGAGGCCGACTAGAGAGAAACGGGGGAAACCAGGTTTCCCCCGTTGCCCCGTTCTTAAACGGCACACGCGACTTCGCGCGGCGTGGCTCCGCGGAGATCTACCCCCGGAACTCCATCAGCACCCAGCGGTCGGCGTGTTCGTCGTCCGGCGGTCGCTCGTCCACAGGCTCGAATCCCGCGCGCCGCCACGCCTGGACGGCCCGCTCGTTCCACGCGTACGGGTCGACGGTCAGCGGCTGGCAGCCGCTCGCGACGAGCCGCCGGGCGAGGGCGCGCGCTGCGTCAGGCCCGTAGCCGCGTCCGCGCGCTGACGGGATCAGGAACATGTCGAGCCCGAAGCCGTCGTCGCTCCAGGCCTGGAGGTAGCCGACGGGCTCGCCGTCGGCCTCGATCACGTAGTGGTCGACCTCCGGTCGCCGGAGACGCACGCGCATCTCCTCGACCGTGAACGTCTCCCAGTCCCAGAAGCGGGCCACCTCGGGATCGGCGTGCCAGGCGGCCAGTAGCTCGGCGTCAGCCTCCGTCGCCGGTCGAACGATTGTCAGCCGTCCCCGTACTCGAACTCCCACATCGTCTCCTCGTGCGGCCGCACCCCGCCCACCGTCCCGTAGAGCGCCATCGCCGCCTCGTTCGAGCGGTCAGTGAGCACCCAGCCCATACGGATGCCTCGCTCCTGCGCGAGGCGAGCGAGCTCCTGCATGAGCGCAGAGGCGATCCCGCGGCGCCGGTATGCCTCGGCGACGTCCACCTCGTAGACGAAGAGCTTCGACGGATCGCCGTGGCGCCGGATCAGCTCGTATGCGAGGACGAAGCCGACCGGACGCTCGTCCTCGAAGGCGACGAGGAAGAGCGTGCGCGGGTCGGCGAGCAGCTCCGCGGCGCGGGCGGGCGCTCCCTGCGTCGCCAGCTCGGCGACAACCCTCTCGTCACCGGGGCCGAGCCGGTGGATCCTCACTCGCGGAAGGCTGCCTCGCGAAGCTCGGCCGGGGCCTTCAGCCAGTAGCTCTCGCGCAGCCACTCCAGCGCCGCCTCGAGCGCTTCCTCGCCCGTCACCGCGACGGTCACCCACCCGTACCGGCCGACGTACCTCGCCGTCGAGACGTACGGGAGCAGGTGGGCGACCTCGCGCTCCTCGGCGGTCAACTTGACCGTCACGCTGAGCGGGTCGGCGTCGGGACCGGACATCGCCGCAAACATGCGGTTCGCCCCCACCTTGAACACGGGATGACCCCAGGGCTCGTCCTCGTAGGTCTCCGGGAGCGACAGCGCCAGGCTCCGGATCCGGTCGGCTGCCTCGGACGGTTTCATCCGGCTAGCCCTGACCGTTGCCGTTCCGGCCCACCATCCGGATCAGTGCGAGCGGCGTCTGCTCGTGGCCCTGGCCGAGCGGGTTGTCCTGGAGCAGCGAGAGGACGAGGTCTCGGTCGACGCCGTCGCTGGCCCCGAGGATGGCGACGCCGATGTCGTTAGCGTCGATGACGGCAACGCCGACCGGGCCACCGGCGAGCCGGCTCAGCGCAGCCGAGAGCGACGCGGCGACGCGATCGGGCTCGGCCGGCGGGAGCTTCGCGTGTGTGTTGTACGGCGGCAGCGTCCCCGCCGTCGGCCCGTCGATCGCGGCCACCCGCGCCCCAGCGACGCGGTAGAAGACGCCGCGTACGCCGAACGGGCGGGTGACGGCGGACGCCGCGGTCGCGAGCAGAATCCGCGGCGCGCCCACTTCCTGCAACGCGAGCTGCATCGTCTGCGGCATTCCGAGGCCGATACCGACGGGCGTGCGGCGGACGAACCGCGACAGAACCTCTGCGAGCGGGCCCGGCTCGATCTCCTCGACGGGGCGGGACCGGCCCTGGCTGATCGCGACGACCTTCTCGCTGATCGCGAAGACGTCTCCGGGATGGACGTCGCCGTTCGCCTCCAACGCGGAGACCGCATCGACCACGGCCGCCTCGAGGTCGTCGTGGGGCTCGACCTTCCGAGTCCGCACCGGCGCGCGGGCGTAGACCGCGCCGCCGGACGAGCGCGCGAACAGATGACGGCCGCGATTCGGCGAAAACGCCCGGATTGCCGCCGAGGCGGCCCCGTCCAGGCTTGCGACCGCCTCCTCGTCGCCCATGCCGACGTAGCCGCCGGCGGGCGTCGTCCGGTTGGTGACCCGCCCGTCCCCGCCGAAGAAGACCCGGAGCCAGAGCTCGACGTTGAGCACCCGCCAGAAGAAGAGCGACTCCTCCATCCCCCCGGCGCATGCCTCGCGGAACGCGTCCGCGACACGGAGCCCGTCCCAGTATTTCCGCGCACCGAAGGCGGGCGAGCGAAACAGGCTCTGGACCGCCGTCCTCCGCGCCTTGAGCCAGCGCATCTCCGGCGTCGTGAAGCCGACCTTCCACCGCCGCAGCCGAATCTTCTCCGGCAGCACGCCGCGCATTGCCTCGCGGAGGATCGCCCGGCTCCAGCCGCGCGAGACGAGCGCCTCGGGAGGAAGCGCGAGCACATGTTCGACGAGCTCCGGATCGAGGTACGGGACGCGGCTCTCGAGCGAGAAGGCCATCGAGTTGCGGTCCTCGTAGCGGAGGAGCGAGGGAAGGCTGTAGCTCGTCAGGTCCTGGAGCAGCCGAAGCTTTAGGTCGTCCTGCGCGCGTGAGTCGCGCGGGGCGCTCATCGCGGCCGCGAACTCGGGCCGAAGTAGCCGGTCGATCGGCACACGCTTGCGGCGCTCGCTCAGCCGGCGTCGAAGCAGCGGGGCGAGGACGTCGCGGGCGTCCCACGCCTCCCGTGCCAGATCCGCGTAGCGCCGCTCGCGGAGCAGCTGGCGGAGGTAGACGTACTGGTAGGGCACGTACCCGCCGAGGAGCTCGTCGCCCCCTTGCCCGTCGAGGAGGACCTTCACGTGCGGAGCGGCGAGGCGCATGACGCACCACTGCGCGTAAGGCCCCGTGCTCACCATCGGCTCCTCCTGGTGCCAGACCACGCGCTCGAGCTCCTCGAAGAACTCCTCCGAGCTCGGCTCGACCAGATGGCTCTCGACCCCGGTCGTGCGGACAACCTCCTCGATGTACTCGGACTCGTCGATCGGGTCGTCGCCGAAGACGGCGGAAAACGTCTTGATCCGGTCGCCGAGCGAGACCGCGTCGGTCACGTGCTCTGCAAGCAGCTCGCTCATCAGGCAGACGATCGACGAGGAATCGAGCCCGCCCGACAGGCATGTCCCCACGGGGACGTCTGCGACCAGCCGGCGCTCGATCGCCTTCTTCCACAGGCTCCTGAAGGCCTCAGGGTCGGCATTCCCATCAGTGGAGAGCCGCGGCTCCCAGTAGCGCCGCCGGCGGAAGCCGCCGTCGTCGATCACCGCGTACGTGGCCGCCGGCAGCTGGCGGATTCCCTCGAAGAACGTCTCGTCGTCGTGATCGTGCAGGCCGGCGACGAGGTAGTCGTAGACGCGCTGGTCGTTCGGAGCCGGGGTCAGACCCGGATCCTGGAGCAGCGCCTTGATTTCCGACCCGAAGAGGAAGCGGTCGCCCGCCTGGGCGTAGTAGAGCGGCTTGATGCCGAAGTGGTCGCGCGAGAGGACGAGCCTCGGGCGGTCGCCGCGCAGGTCGAGGACCGCAATGCCCCACATGCCGTTGAAGCGCGCGAAGCACTCGGGCCCGTACTCCTCGTACGCGTGCACGATCACCTCGGTGTCGCAGCTCGTCCGGAACACGTGGCCGCGCTGCACGAGGGCGGCGCGGAGCTCACGGAAGTTATAGATCTCGCCGTTCTGGACGACGCGCACACTGCCGTCCTCGTTCGCCATCGGCTGCTGCCCGTGCTCCAGGTCGATGATCGACAGCCGCCGGTAGCCGATCCCGCCCCGCTCCGTCTCGAAGAACCCGTCGTCGTCCGGGCCGCGGTGCCGGATCACGTCCGCCATGGCCTCGAGCAAGCCGGCCTCGGGCGGCCCCCAATACCCGACGATTCCACACATCGGACTAACGGCCCAGTCTACGGGCGGCCCGTGTCTGCATAAGCACTCAAGGTCGGCCGGAGAGGGCTCGGCCCTCTCTGGCCGAGCTGTCCCCCGCGTCAGTTAGGCGTCGACGATGAAGACGGGGGTCCCGACGTGAACCTGGCCGAAGAGCCATTCCGCGTCGGCAAGGTGCATGCGGATGCACCCGTGCGAGGCCGAGTACCCGATCGACGCGTCGTCCGGCGTGGCGTGGATGCCGACGCCGGGCGCGCTCAGTCCCATCCAGCGGGTGCCCAGCGGATTCCCCGGGCCCGGCGGGATCGGCTGCGCGCCGGCCGCCCACGCAGCGTTGGGCGGCGGCCGCCACCACGGGTTCATCTGCATGTCGACGATCGCGTAGTTCCCGGTCGGCGTCGGATAGGCAGGCTGCCCCGTCGCCACCGCGAACGTTCTCCACGTGCTCGAGCCGTTGTAGAGCTGCAGGACGTGCGAGTTGCGCTTGATCACGATCACGGGGCCGAAGTTCGACGCCGTCACGCTCGGCTGCACCCAGTTGGCCGCGAGAGCAACGGGCGCCCGCTTCTGATGTTTGAGGGCGCGCGTGATCCGCGCCGCCATGCGCGATCGGTCGACCTGGAGACCCGGCTTTCCTTCCGCGATGATCGGCCGGTAGCTGCTGGTGAGGCCGACCGCGGCCGCATCCTGCGCTGGACGCGAGAGCCGGTGGTCCAGTCCGGCGATATACGTACGCAACTTCTTCCGGTTGATCTTGACGTGCAGCCGGACGCGCCCGCCGGCCGGTGTCGTGAGCGCCCGGACGACCGCGTTCTCGGCGGAGGTCGTGGCGCCGAGCACGGTCGGCGCCGCCCGCCAGCGCTTGTCCTGGAAGTGGAAGCGCAGCGAGCGGCTGAACGCGTCGCGGATGCGCGCCCGGGCCGGCTCGGCCGTCAGGCCGCCGACACGGATCCCGCTGACGCGGACGCCTTGTGCGATCACGTGCGGCGGCGGGCTCGCGTTCGGCGCAGCCGCGCCGACGCCGAAGAAGACGAGCAGCGAGCAGATGAAGGCCCGGATCAGCACGCGAGCACGCGATTCTAGTACGAGGAGGCGGCTGTCAAGGATTCCTCATGAACACGGCGAGCGTCGCGGTGAAGGCGTGCACGAACGACTGTCCGCCGACCGGTCCGATCTCGCCGCCGCAGAAGAACCCCGCAACCGCGCCGTCTTCGACCGATTTCGCGACGAGCGCCGCGTCGTGGTCGGACTCGCTGAACATCCGTGTGCCGCGGCCGTTGCAGCTGAACAGCAGCGCGCCGGCGGGACGCTGGCCCGCGAGGGACGAGCCGAGTGACTCGCGCAGATCGTCGTCCGCGGTCCGCGCGTCGCGGATGTGGAAGCGGAGCGTCTGCCCCACGCGCACGCGATCGCCGAGCGCGAGCGCGCCGCTGTCCTCGTCGGCGCCGAGCAGCGAGCGCATCAGGTAGTCCCCGCGGCCGTACTCGGCCCGGTTCTCGTCGATGACGACGCCGGCGAGGATGCCGCGGGACGCAAGGTGCTGCTGCTCCGGCGTGAGCTTCTCCAGCTCGCCGCGGAGTCGCGAGAGCGCGGGCTCGCCCGCGAGCTCGTAGACGATGTTGCCGTCGGCGTGCGTGACAACCGCCTCGCGGCCGAACGGCGCGCACCCCTGCGAGACGACCGTCACGACGGGAACACCGGCGATGGCGACGCCGACCGCGCCCTCCTCGTGAATTCCGTCGTCGAGTAGAAGCGCCGCGGTGCCGGCCGGCTCACCGGCGACGGCGAGGCCGCCGACGACGGGCAACCCCGGCCGATGGTCGTTGAGGCGGGAGAGGAACGAGGCCGCCGGGAAGCTGAGCGGATCGGCGAGCATCGTCACGAGCGACGCATCGCCTTCCGGGAACCCGGCGACGACGGTGCCTCGGCCGGTGTCGATGGCGACGGCGTGGAAGGACTCGAGCTCGGCTCCCGGAAGCGACGCCGCCCACACGGCTGCCGCAGGCCCCGCCTCGACCTCCCGCGGGCCGCCGATCACGCCCTCTGCGACGCAGCCTACGAGGTGGGCCGGGCGCAGCACCTCGCGCGCGATGTCGGCGGCGTCTTCGACGCGATCGGCGTGGTCATGAGACAGGAACAGAAACGCCAGGTCGACGATCTCGCTCGGCGACGCGGCCTCTGAGGCCGCACGGACGGCGCCGGACGTGGCTGGCTCGGTCGACAGTCCGGCTCCGACACGACACAGGAGACCGGTTCGATCCACGGACCTAGTCTACGACCCTCACCGCGAGCTCTCGCTCGAGCACAGCGGCGACGGCTGCGAGCGCGAGACGCGTCTCCGCGAGGCCGGGCTCTCGGGTCGTCAGTCGTTGGAGCGCCAGGCCGGGCCAGAGAAGCATGCGCAGCAGCCGCCGGGTCGACGCCTGGACCGCCTGCCAGAGCTCCATCGTCACCGCCAGCGAGATCAGCACCACGGCGACGGGAGTCCACGCCGCGAGCGCGAGCGGCCACAAGGCCTGGGTGAGGGCGGCGATCGGGAGGGCTAGCGCGGCGAAGTTCGTCCCGCAGCGCGGAGAGAAGCGCGACGGGCGCGCGGCGCCCGCCCAGGTCGCCCAGAGGCGGCGCTGCTCGGCGGCAGCGATCGCGCGGTGCTCCGCGCCGTGAAGCGAGAGCGCACGTCCGCGAAGGAGCAGTGCGAGTACGAGAGCCGTGAGCGTGAGGCCGGCGACAGTCCCGAGTGGCTCCGGCAGAAAGAAGAGGCCGACCGGCGCCAGGATTGCCGCCATAAGCGCCATGCGTTCCGCTCCGCGCGCGGCGCCGGTGCGCCGGAAGAGCGGTGAGAGCGACGCGCCGAGCCGAAGCAACCCGCGGACGAGCGGAATGCGGCCGAACCGGCCGAGCGGACGCGGCATCAACCCCGTGCGCGTCTGTCCGTCGGCCGAGGCGAATGCCCAGAAACGCTCGCTGACGATCACGACGCCGTTCGGGCGCGCCATGCCGCCGAGCCGCGGCAGCTGTGCGGACGCGTCCCAGCGAGCGAGGAGCGACGGGAGCTGATCATGGGGCACACCCCCAATCTGCCTGAACTCCGGCCGCCCGGCAACGGCCGGGCGGCCACCGACTCATTTCCGTTACCAGTAGCCGCGAGTGAAGAAACCCAGCAGCGCGAGTACGACGATGACGATCAGGACGATCCAGAGGATGCTCATGTGGCCCTCCTTTCGGATCGCAGAGATACCCGCAGCGCGGAGGCGGGAAACCGAATCGTTAGCGACCGGTTAAGCCGTCGGTACGACGTGGTCGTCGCGAAGCATGTGGATCTCGGCGACCTCCTGGAAGCCGAGGCGACGGAGAATCGGCCGGGACATGTGACCCGCCTGCGTGACGAGCGCCGCCTTGCCGTGGCGGGCGGCCTCGTCCCACCGCGCGCGGATGAGGGCCCGGTACGCACCCTTTCCGCGGAGCTCCCGCCGCGTCGCTCCGCCGAACAGAATCGCGCCCGCGTCCGCCATCGTCCCGTTCGCTGCAGCGGCTGGCTCGCCGTTGATGAATGCGAGGAATGTGATCGAGGAGGCCTGGCGGTCGCGCCAGCGCTCGGCATCGCGCTCCTGCTCTCGGACGATGTGCTCGGGCGACATCCCGAAGGCCTCACGCATGATCTGGTTGGCGATCTGGTACTCCTCGAACGTCTCGACCGCCCGAGCGGTCACGCCCGGAGGCGGCTCCGGGGGCAGGTCGGTCAGCACCATCCCGACCGCGAACGGCTCGTCGTCGGGCACGAGCCCGAGCTCGACCAGCCGGTCGACGAGATCGGGCGGACGGGTGGAGAGGTTGCCGATCTCCCAGGTCGCGGCGCGGCGGCCGCGGTCGCGAACGGCCGCCCGCACCTCCTCGAGGACCTCTGCGACCTGCGACGGCTCTGCGCGCACCTGCTGTACGACCGTCCAGCCGGGATGGTCCCCGCGGCCCAGCCAGAGCGCGTAGCGATCGGTCTCCACCAGCTCCTCTCCGGGCGCAAGCGGCATGCGCGTGTTGGGGCTCTCGGCGAGGAGCTCGAGGTCGGTGGGCATGCGCGGGATGGTACGCGCCTTAAGGCGACTTTAAGAGCACCCGGCGAACCTGGTCGGACCGCGATTCGAGGAGGGAGACATGCACAAGCTCGCACTCATGCTCGTCGCCGCGGCGATCGCCGCGGTCGCGGTCGCTCCGGCGGCGCTGGCCGGCGGCGCGGACGTGACGACGCAGGTCGTCAAGGACGTGACCGAGACGATCCAGTTCACGAACCCGTGCACGGGCGAGACCGGGATGGCAACACTCACCTACAGCGGCGTGTCCATCAGGTGAACCGCCCGAACGAGACGTTCATGTCGATCAGCAACATCCGCGGGGCGTTCTTCCTTGACCCGGACGCACCCGGAGCGCCGAACGTCAGGGGCACGTTCTCGAGCAACGACATCATCGCCGCCGGCTCGAACACCGCGAACACGCAGGTGTTGAAGGCAACCGGGGCGGACGACAACGGGCAGCCCTTCGAGCTCAAGGTCGTCATCCACCTCACCGTCAGCTCGAGCGGCCAGACCGTCAGCTTCACGCAGGGCTGCTGATGGGCGACTACGCGGCGTAGTGCTCGTCGGCGATCGCTAGGGCCTCGTCGAGGACGGCGAGGCCCTCGTCGAACTCGTCCCGGGTGATGGTCAGCGGCGGGCAGACCATGATCACGTTCCAGTGCGTCATCAGGTAGAGGCCCCGGTCGAGGGCAGCCTTCATCAGCCTGGCCACGGGTGCGAAGGCCTCGCCCGTGGCGTTGAAGGGGACGAGCGGCTCGCGTGTCTCCCTGCTCCGGACCAGCTCGAGGCCCCAGAAGCAGCCGAGCCCGCGGACCTCGCCGATCGACGGGTGCCGCTCGGCCAGCTGCGCCAGACCGGTGCGGAACACCTCTCCCATCTCCGCCGCATGCTCGACGATCCCCTCCTCGCGGAACGCCTCGATCGACGCCACGGCAGACGCACATGCGAGCGGATGGCCGCTGTACGTCAACCCGCCCGCGAAGTGCTTGTCGCGCACCCAGTCGGCGATCGGCTCGGAAATCACCATGGCGCCGAGCGGGACGTACCCCGAGTTGATCCCCTTGGCGACGGTGAGGATGTCCGGAACGACGTTCCAGTGCTCACAGGCGAACCAGCGCCCTGTACGGCCGAAGCCGGCCATGACCTCGTCGCAGATCAAGAGGATTCTGTGCCGGTCGCACACCTCTCGGATCGACTGTAGGTAGCCGTCCGGGGGCACGAGGACCCCGTTCGTGCCGACGACCGTCTCCAGGATCACGGCGGCGACGGTGTGCGGCCCTTCGTACTGGAGGATCTCCTCGAGGTGCGGCCCACCTGAGCAGACCGGGCACGGGTCAGGGTGTCCCGCCGGGCAGCGGTAGGTGAACGGGTCGAGCATGCGGACGACGCCGGGCAGCCCCGGCTCCGCGGCCCAGCGGCGCGGGTCGCCGGTCAGGGTGATCGCGCCTGCCGTGGCGCCGTGATAGGAGCGGTAGCGCGCGACGATCTTGTGGCGCCCGGTGTACCAGCGCGCGAGCTTGATCGCGTTCTCGTTCGCCTCCGCCCCGCCGTTCGTGAAGAACGACAGCGCCAGGTCGCCCGGCGTCACCTCCGCGAGCAGGCGCCCGAGCCGCGATCGCGACTCGGTCGCCATCGGCGGCCCGATCGTGCACAGCCGCTCGGCCTGCTCCCGGATCGCGGCTACGACCTTCGGGTGCTGGTGCCCGATGGAGACGTTGACGAGCTGCGAGGCGAAGTCGAGGTAGCGGTTGCCCTCGTAGTCCCAGAAGTAGCGGCCTTCGGCGCCGGCGACTGCCATCGGCGTGATCGCGTCCTGCACCGACCACGAGTAGAGGACGTGGCGCTTCGCCTCCTCGACGATCTGCTGCCCGGTCTCGGGATCGGCCCCGACGAGCGTCATGCGGCTAGCTTAGTGCCCCCTGTGATCCGAGTGTCCAGGTAAATCGGGTCAGCGTCTCGGGCGGCGCGATGCCGCTCGGCCGGAAACCGCGCCGTACGAAGAGAACCGGCGCGTCCGCCTCTCGCGCAACGGCGAGGCGCGCACGCCCGATCCCTTCGCTCCGCCATCGGTCCGAGAGTCCGACGACGACGACGCGGGCGTCGAGCGCCGCCTCCAAGACGCCCTCGACGCCTGCAGGGACGAGAACCGGTTCCGTGACGATGCCGACGACCTGCTGGACCAGAAGCGAGGCCCTTGCGAGGAGCCGACTCGCATCACGCCGGTCGAGATCCGGATCGGCCTCGGTTCCGAGGAGTCTCAGCGTCGTTCCGAGCGACGCCGCGAGCCACGCAGCGAGCTCGATCGCCGACCAGTCGTGGTCGACGCCCCCGAACGGCGTCATCACCGGGCCGTCGCTGCGTGCGCCGGCGCCGCAGAGGACGCCGACGTCGCAGGGGGCTCGATCGAGGACGGCGGCGAGGCGCTCGTCCGGCTGGCCGTGCTGGAGGAGCTCCGGCGGTGCCTCGAGCAGGACAAGGTCGACGTCCTGCTCCGTGGCGAGGAGCGCGGCATCGCCTCCCGGGTCGCCCGACGTATAGGCGGCCACACGACACGGCACCGAGCGGCGAGCGAGCGCGGCCCGCTCGTCGGCGAGCGCCGCATTCGCCTCGGCGATATTGCTGTCTCCGGACAGGAGGCAGGCGAGGATCAGCTCCCGCGGCGGCTTCCGCGCGAGCGGCTCGGCAATTGTCAGCAGGTGCTCGAGCCGGTGGCCGTCGCCCGCGACGATCAGAATCGATCGTTCGGGCGCCGCCACGTCGCGCGCCGCGGAGAGTGCGGGGTCCTGGCGGAGAATCGCCCGCTCGAGCTCCTGAAGCGCCGGGCTCGGCTCGATTCCGAGCTCGTCGACGAGCGCGTCTCGGGTCTCACGGTAGACCCGTAGCGCATCCGCTTGCCTGCCGGCGCCGTAGAGCGCGCGCATGAGCGCCGCGCGGAGCCGCTCGCGATACGGATGTTCTTGCACGAGCGCCTCGAGCTCGGCGATGAGCTCTGCGTGCCGGCCGAGCGCGAGGTCGGCCTCGATCCGCCGTTCGAGCGCGGCCAGGCGAATCTCCTCCAGGCGGCCGATCTCCGCCCGCGCGACCGGCACGTCGGCGAGGTCCGCGAGCGGGGGGCCGTGCCAGAGGCCGAGAGCATCTCGTAGGAGCAGCGCTGCCCGGTCCGGAGGCGCCTGTTCGGCCTCTTCGAGGAGTCGCTCGAAGCGGAGCAGGTCGAGCTCGTCCGGGGCCACACGGATCACGTAACCCGGCTCGCGTGTGAGGATCGTCTCGGCGGCGCCGAGCGCCTTGCGCACCTGCGAGACGTGGTACTGGAGCGCGTTCGAGCTCGGCGCGCGCTCGCCCCACAGGGCGTCCGTCAACGCGTCGACCGAGACGACCTCGTTCGCCCTCGTCAGCAGCAGCGCGAGGAGCGTTCGCTGCATCGATCCGCCGAGCGTGATCTCCCGACCCCCGTCGACCACCTCGAGCGGCCCCAGAATCCGGAATTCCACGCGGCCTCCGTGGCGACGCTATCACCTTGCTCCTCAGCCGTCGCTCAGCGGGGCCTCAGCGCCAGCGTTGGCTTCCATCCCCGCCGGGCGTATCGTGGGCCGCGAGGCCGCTACGTGGTGAGTGTCCGAGCGAATATCGGTGTCGGAGACGAGTTCCTCGGCTACCGGATCGACGAGCTCATCGGACAGGGCGGCATGGGCGTCGTCTATCGCGCCTACGACCTGCGCCTGAAGCGAATCGTGGCGCTCAAGCTCGTCACGCCCGTGCTCGCGCTCGACGAGCGCTTCAGAGAACGCTTCGCCCGGGAGACCGAGCTCGCGATGTCGCTCGAGCATCCCAACGTCGTGCCGATCCACGACGCGGGCGACGTGAACGGCCGGCTCTACCTGGCGATGCGGCTCGTCGCCGGCACCGACCTGCGCCGGCTGCTGCGCGCGGAGGGCGCGCTCGAACCCTCCCGGGCGCTCGCGATCTGCCGCCAGCTCGCAAGCGCCCTTGACACCGCCCACGAGAAAGGGCTCGTCCACCGGGACGTCAAGCCCTCGAACGTGCTGCTCGACGAGAGCGAGCACGCCTACCTCGCCGACTTCGGGCTCACGCGCCGCACCGATGAGCAGGGCGCCCAGGCCGGGGACGGTCGCTCCATCGGGACACCTGCCTACCTGGCGCCCGAGCAGATCGAGGGGAAGCCGGTCGACGGCCGTGCCGACGTCTACGCCCTCGGCTGCGTGCTCTTCGAGTGTCTGACGGGCGCCCCGCCGTACAGCAGTGGATCGCCGCTCGGAGTCGCGTGGGCGCATTTGGAGGAGGAGCCGCCGAGCGCGAGCTCGCTCCGGTCCGACCTGCCCGAAGAGATCGACGACGTGGTGCGCAAGGCGCTGGCGAAGGAGCCGGACGACCGCTACCCGACGTGCGCGGCGTTCGTCGCGGAGGCCGAGGAAGCGTTCGGGCTCGGCCGGCCTCCAGCGTTCTCCCGGCGCCGGCTCGTGCTCGGTCTGGCCGCGCTCGTGCTCGTGCTCGGCGCCGCTGCCGTCGCCGCCGTGCTTGCAACTCGCGGCGGCAGCGCACCAGCAAGTTCTCCGCTGTTCGCCGGCGCCGACACGCTCGCCCGCATCGACCCGGCGACGAACGCCGTCACGAACGTGATCGCGGTCGGCCCGCATCCCTCGGAGACGGCGGTCTCAGGGCGGAGGGTGTGGATCTACAACCGGGGGGATTCAACGATCTCGGAGATCGACGCCGAGACCAGAACGGTTCTCCATACGACCGCTCCCCTCGCGGGCACCGACTCCGGCGGTCCCCTCGCGGGGCCGGTGCTGGCCGCTGACGCCGGCGGCGCCTGGTTCGTCGGCGCTGACGAACGCGGAGGCGTGCTGACGAGGATTCGGCTCGGCGGGGGAGTGCGTCTGTACCGCCTCGACCACGAGCCCAGAGCGGTGGCGGTCGGATACGGCACCGTCTGGATCGTCGGCCGGCGATCGGGCGATAACGAGCTGATCCGGGTCGATCCCTCCACGGGTCGCGTCACGCACCGAACGCCGTTCGGGTCCTCGTCGATCGACTCGATCGCCATTGGCGAACGCGCCGTCTGGGTGGTCGCGTCGGCGAAAGGTGTCCTTTACCGCATCGATCCACGCACGGGCGGCCGCGACGGAGCGATCGATGTTGGCACTAACGCTGGCAGGCCGGGGCCGTTTCCGGGTTACGTCGCCGTCGCGACCGCCGACCACGGGGGTCGGACCTCATTCATTGATCCTCCGACCGTTTCACTCAGCGGTGTCGATGACAGCTGCTGCCCGCCGACCTGGGGTGAGGGTGGATACGCGAGCGGCTTGCTGTGGTGGGACGACTGGCCGAGCGGAAACGTCTACAGGCAACGCCCCCCGGCCGGGGACATACACCAGATTCGCGTGACGGGGGATGCCCCCCAGGCCGGCGGTCCCTGCCTGACCTCGATCGCTTTCGGCGCCGGCGCCGTCTGGGTGACAGCCGCGTCGGCCCCCGGATTCGCCGGCAGTCTCAACTGCAACAGTCCTTGACGAGCCCGCCCGGCCTCAGCACGCCCTCAGCCGTGCCTCAGGCCTCCACGCGACGCTGCTCCGGTGACGTGATCGAACGCGAAAGGAGCAGAGATGAGCACGAAGTTGATTGCACTCGCGGTGGTCGCGGCTTCGGCGGTCACGCTGAGCGCAGCGGCCGCCGCCGGCCCC
>Ga0075423_10000395_pt1 | contig 34611 bp, 40 predicted proteins | sample SoiMethybrSBSTD2_FD_80114 | JGI IMG/M metagenome (GOLD analysis project Ga0075423, IMG submission 80114) | Bulk soil microbial communities from a Populus tree surrounding site in Tennessee, USA - Soil MetaG P. TD hybrid SBSTD2 | ecosystem: Environmental > Terrestrial > Soil > Tree plantation...
GCGAGCGCGAGCTGGATCCAGGTCGACGAGGATCCATGCATCGACGTCATCGCGAGGACGACGAGCGGGGCGGTCAGGAGGGCGCAGACCCAGAGTCGGCGTGTCATGTCGGCCAGCTCGGGATCGGGCCCCTCCGCGGCGGAGACCGAAATTGGTTCGAGCGCCATGCCGCATTTGGGGCAGGAGCCCGGCCCGTCGCGCACGATCTCGGGATGCATCGGGCAGGTGTACTTGCCCTGAGCGACCGAAGGGAGTCGAAGGGCGCCAGGTCCGGCCGGAGGGGGAGACTGCGCCTCGAATTTCTGGCGGCAGAAATCGGCGCAGAAGTAGACCGTCTTCCCGTCGCGCACGACGTGGGCCGCCGCCTTCTCCGGCGGAAACCTCATCCCGCAGATGGGGTCGGTGACGAGGTCATCAGGAGTCGAGTTCGTGGGACTTGCCATCGATGATGGGACTTTATACCGGATTGGCCGGAGGCGCGCGCCAGTGGGACAAGAACTTGCGGGGTTAAAGGGTCGCCTACTCTCCTTGGAGGGTGGTCTCAAGTGGAGCGAATCCCTGCGCGGCGAAACTCGCCCGTCGGGCCTGGTCGATGAGGCCGCACAGATGGAGCATGTCGATCGCGGCGTCATCCATTCGAGTCTTCGGCCAGACGTAAAGCCGCCCGTTGTACGTGAAGAAGTAGACGCCATCGGTCACTGCGATCTCGGGAAGGTGGACATTGCACCATCCCGCGCGCCTTCCAATCGTATGGCTGAGGGTCACGTGATAGTAGTGATGCTCGGTTGACCAGCTCTCCTGATCCAGCACGTAGTCCATCCATATCTGCATAGGCCGGCCCAGAAGATTGATCTCGAAGCTCTGCGTTCGCGGCATCTTTCCCGGGTTGATGCCCAGCACCTGGTAGGAGAGGCCGTGCTCCCGGGCAAGCCGCTTGATGGCTTCCGCGAATGGAGGCGTGGGATCCTCTGACCCCGGTTTGCGATTGTCCTTCCGAACAACGAGAAACGGCCGATAGGCATTGCCCTTGGAGATACTGAGAATGCAGCCGGGGGAATCCCTCTGAAGATCCGCCTCGACTTTCGCACGCCGGGCCTCCTCCTTCTCGACGATCTTCGACGTCATCTCATCGGTCCACGAGGTGAAGGCCAGAAGGTACCAACGCCGGAGAGGGCGTCCACCCGGCGCATGTAGATCAAGCGTCAGCCTGTCGATCCAAGCGGCCAGGCGTCGGCGATCCTCCAGGAGGGCGGCCGAATTGTACTCGAGGTATACCCACAGCAGGTCCTTCGCGCCGTTGAGCCAATTGATGGCGTTGAGGTGCAAGTAACTCGCCTTGCCGTCCGTGAAATTCTCATAGGCCAGAAACGCGCGCCAGACATCCCAATCCAGTCGGGGGTCCTCAAGCATCCCCGGTGCGCCGGAGATGCGATCGAGGATGCGCTCGAAGCGATAGTCGTACGAAGCCAGCCCATTGGGCGTCAGTTCCGGTGCGGTCGCAAACTCTCGGAGATAGTGGGCGAGGAATGCCGGCGTGTCGAGGACGTCATCCGGCGGAGCCGTGACAAGCGTTCCTCCATAGCTGCCCTTCACCTCCGCGATGACTTGATCAATTCGGGCGCGGGAGCTCGGGCTCAGAGCGTAGTCCGGTGCACGAAGAAGCGACCAGAGGCCGTCTTTCAAATGTGCTTCATTGCATCCCGGTCCCCAAGGCGCACCCTCGATTGGCGCCTCGTGTGTTAATCCACCCTGCGCCGACTCTTCGGTCGAAGCAAAGGGCCGTGCGCATCCGAAGGACACTGCCAACGCCAGGAAAGAAACCAGTCGACGCAAGTGCATGGATTCTGCCCCTTGAATCAGACGCGAAGGAAGTTCGAAGGGATGCATGAAACCCAGATCCGGTGGCCCAAATCGACTCCGCGGCCTGCGGCTCAAGACGCGGGACTCGCCTTCAACGCGCCGAATCGTTAGAGTGGTGATCGAAGGGGTTTCTGCCGAGACGTAAATGGGCTTTACACACCGAACTTTCCTGGTCTGTTGCTTCCTGGCATCGGCCTTGCCCGTAAGCGCACAGCAACTTACCGTCACCGGCGTCAGCCCCTCTCCCGGCAGTCAAACGACGACGAGTCCCACATCGGTCTCGATCGTTTTCAGCGCTGACCTAGATTCCGCCACGATAGCGCCTTCCACCGTCACGCTTGTCGAGGCGGGACCGGACGGCACATTCAACACGGGTGATGATGTGACCCTTACGCCGACATCGACAACCGTCAACGGTGCGACGGTGACTCTGGATTTGACGGGCCTGACGCTGCCCCTGGGTTCCTACAGGATCAAGGTTTCCGGCACCGCGGTGGTGCCGACGCCTGCCGGCGGATTGTACGCCCGCTGGAAGCTGGATGAGGGTACGGGGTCAACCGCGGCCGACTCGTCCGGCAATGGCCGTACGGGCGTTCTCAACGGACCCACTTGGACGACGGGCCTCTTCGGGAATGCCCTAAAATTCGATGGCGTGGTGCCTCGCGTCGACATCGACGCCGGAATCATCGTCCCTGATTGGACCGTCACGATGTGGGTCCACCGGAGCGCCGACGTGGTGGGCACGGCGGCCACCTTGATGGATTCCAATTCTCAATACGGGACATCGCTCCGGATGGAGCAGGTCAACCAGGTCGACCAGGTCGGGATCACGGAGTACACGACCGTCGATTACGGCTTCGGCTACGTGGCGCCCCTGGGCACGTGGGTCCACCTCGCCTTCACGAGCACCGGATCCAACGCGCAGCTCTATGTCAACGGCGCGCCGATGAATACCTCTTCGCGGGGATTCAATCTGCACCTGGACAAGCTGGGCAGCGCGCGGGCGAACGTCACCCACTCCTTGACCGGCCTGCTCAGCGAAGTCCACGTCTACCCGCGCATCCTGACGGGTGCGGAGATCACGAGCCTGGCCGAACTCACCGGTTGCGTACGTAGCGCCGCCGGCGACGTCCTTGACGGCGAATTCTCAGGCGGCCTGCCCTCCGGCAACGGGGCCGCGGGCGGCGACTTACTCAGCACCTTCGCGATCGTCCCTGAACCGCCGGCAGTGGTTGAGGAGGAGAGCGGCGGTGGGAATCGCGGCTGCGGCGCCTTGGGAATCGAGTTTTTGATCCCGGTGGGAATCCTCTCTCTGGTGAAACGTCTCCGACGCGCTACTCTTGCGTGAATCCGGCCGGAGTTGAAGGTGAGCCTCGGGCGCATGATGGTGCCGGGACCGGGATTCGAACCCGGAGCCTACGGCTCATGAATTCGGGAAAAGGCCGCCTAGACCCCGAATCGGACGAGTCCTAGCACATCCGACGAACCTGAAGGCATCTGAACGTCGCCCAGTGGGGACAGGTGCGGGGACCGGTTCCGAACTACGGCTCGCTGCTTTCATGCGTCGCGATAAGACTGAACCTCACCACTCGAATCGATCTCCCAAGCGGTCGCGCAGGTGGTTGATGTCCCAGAACTCCTCCATTCGGTTTGCATAGATCTCGATGTCAAAGTGTCTTCCGAGAAAGGCGGCATCCTCAATCTGGGGCTTGATAACCACGCACCACCGGTTCTTCAAACCATGCAACAGGTCCTGAATCCGGAAAGCCACTTCCTTCTTCAAGGAGGAAAGCGAGTACACCTGCACCCAGAGAATGCCCTCCTTGGGCTCTTCTAGAATGAAATCAGCGTGCGCTTCATCGATTCTTCCGAAGCCAGTCAGCACCTTCTTCACATTCTCATGGAGTCGTCCGCCCTCCTCCCGCATCAGTTCGGGAGCGCGCTTCCCATCGAGCGCGCGAAAGTGTCGGATTTCAACCCTCTGAAACGAACGCCATCCCTCGTCCACAATGGAACGGAGTGCGGGATGCTTCAAGACGCACTTCAGGACCCGGCGCCATCGAAGGATGCCTGGAGTCCGGTGAGTCGCCCCGAATGATGTCGACTTTCCCCGGAAAATGAGCCGTTGGAGCTCGGTTCTGGCGGGACCGTCGGCCATCCGCCTATGCCACTCGTCCCACCACATCGGTCCCCACGTGCGAACGTAGAATTTCAGGTCGAAAACCCTGTCGACCATTTCGTGAATTTCTTCTTCAGTCATGACATGATCCGAAGTGATTCTGACTCAGCAGCAACCTCCGCGAGAACATTTATTGCAGGTACTCATGGGGTATAGGGATTCAGTTATTGGCCTGTTGATGACGGTTTCTGAACTTCAATTTGCCATCAGCCTTCCGCTGGGGTACCCAATGGGCGGAGGAAAGGATTGAATATCAGTCACTTCACGCCTTCGTCGGACTGAATCAACCCAGTCGGGATTGCGTTTTCTACGAGTTCCACCCCCCGGGCTTCACGTCTGCGATGAATTCAACATTCAAGGTGAATGGTGCCGGAACCGGGATTCGAATCCGCCATTGCCCCGCTACTACCTGAGAGTTTCTGTTGGGACTACGGCGAGATTCTCATGAGTTCGGTTGGGGCTTCGGAGAAAGTCGATTGACGCCTCGGGCTTAAGAGAATGCCGGGACCGGGATTCGAACCCGGAGCCTACGGCTTATGAAACCGCCGCTCTAACCGTTGAGCTACCCCGGCCTGTCTTGCGGCCCAACACCTTACACAGCCTTCGCATTCGAGGCAACTTCCATCTTGCAGGAATCTAGCAGTTCTGGCACTCGGGGGAGCGTCGGAAGGCTGTCCAGCCCTCCCTGCTTCACCGTAGCGCACTCCAAGTGAGCGTACCTCCGCGTCATGCTGTCGCTCGAATGCCCAAGGTACTGCTGGACTTCCGAGTCTGTCAGCTCTCCGCCCTGAATCGACCAGGAAGCGAACGTATGCCTCAGCGTATGGAAACATGCCTTCCTGAGCCTTCCTGCCGCTTCTGTCTGCCCTTGCTGGTCCAGCTTCGAAGCTGCAAGCTCAGCCGCCCTCTTGAAGCTGTGATAGACCGAGTTCCCCCGGTATGGCTGCTTCCGTCGAGCGTTGTAGAAGACCCAAGGGACTTCGCCCGTCTCCCCGATATGGCGGGAGAGCCCTTTCAGTACGTCCTTGGCTTCCTGCCTCAAGGGGACGAACCGCGTCCTTCCGCCCTTGGACTCGGAGCCGACACGGACGAACCCGGGGGAGTGTTCCAGAGCCGCCCAAACCAAGTTGACCAGTTCAGAGAGCCGGAGCCCTGTGTAGCAGGCAAAGATGATGAAGGGCTTGACCCAAGTCTCAGCGTACTTCAGGAGCCAGGTAACGTCTTCGGGTCGAAGCCAAAGGTCCCGCTGATTCCGTTCCCTGAGGGGTCTGACGCGGGCAACGGGATTTACGTCTACCAGTTCACGCCGGAACGCTTCGGCCATGATGTTCGATAGGAGTGCCCGCTCCCTGTTTCGCTCTGACACGCTGGCCCCGTCCTTGGCTCTCTTGGTCATGAAGTCCGTGACGCTCCCCGCGTTGATGGCTCTCAGGGGAGTCAAGCCGAAGAAGGCCACTAGATGCTTGCCAAGCTGTTCCTTACGGGTTTGGGTGCTTTCGCGGACTCGCTCTTTCGAGCAATCCATGTAGGTATCGTCGAAGAACGTCTTGAAGGCTACGGGCTTGATGCCGTCCGTACTCTGCCGCCCAAGGATTGCCGCCTTGTGGTTATCCGATTGCTTGGTAGAGAGCAGGGCTTCGGCCTGAGCCTTGGTCTGTGCTTCACAGGCGACGGTTTGCCGCCTACCCCCGGCGTCCTGATAGTCAAGGAACCATGTGGCCGTGCCCCTGTACTTCTTCGGAGCCCGGACCCATCGGGACTTTCCGTCTTCGCCCAACTGCTTGACCATCTGAAAAACTCTGGCCATCGGCTACCGTCCTTTCTTCCTGCTTTCTACATGGTCCAACAACGCCAGCCGGATGTAGTCGATTAGGTCCCGCCTGTCCTTCAGAGCCAGAGCTTCCAGGGCTCTGTAAAGATCGGCGGGCAGCCGCAACTGGATGCGGGGTGACGGTCCCTTACCCTTGCCTAGCCGTCTCATGCCTTGAGTATGAGCGGCATTGTATACAGTTGTCAAGAGGATTCCGCCTGACTACTGCGATTTCGACCGGAGCCAATCCATGAATTGGGACCGCTTGAAGTAGCGGCGGCGCTCAGAGAGCTTAGCAACGTAAGGCTGTAGCTCTGTGCCCAGTTCGCTTCCTCGCTCAATCTCCTTCCGCAAGCCAGCCACAGTCATGCCGGGTAGCATGGCTGCTACTTCCTCGAAGCTCATGAGTGGGGATTCCTCTGCGGACTCAATCCGTCTTGGTCCCGGTAAGTCAACTAATGTCTTGCCCATACAAACCCTAATGGAGTTTTTCCCAGTTAACCGCCCGCAAATCGTCTAGGAAGGGGGTATCTCGGTGTCATCTTGGCAGTTTTTGGGGGTTTCAGAGGGCGGGGAGGCACAAAATCTTTTATACTATTTTGCCCTACCTTGCAATTGTGTTAGACCCCGGGCGCAATGGCAATCACGCCGGGGTTGCATTATGGAGGTTTATGTTTTTGGTGTACGGCGGATCACCGTTCGAGTTCCGGAAACCTTCGGACCCATGACCGTAGTGGGCCCGGAATCGTCGCGGATTACAGAAGTTTCTCGAATTTCATCATACTGCGGCATTGAAAGTTCCGGGGCGACGTTCACAACCGGAGCAGGGTTCCTGATGGCCGCGATACTGGCCGCTATGACTTTCATTCCCTCGAGGAAGACTTCGGGGGTAATGATGGCCGGAGCTAGCTGTGGTTCGAAGTCGAATCCTATGGAGTTTTCAATCTCACTGGCCTCTTGATCCGACAGGTAGCCGTCCGACCGGCCGGGGGTGAATGTGTTCTCCATCCTACAGCACTCCAAGCTGGGATAAGGCACCCTTCAGAGCCAAAATCGCCGCCTTGATTTCGGTTTCGCGCCCGCCGCCCATGAGGCTCCGGCGCTCGCGCTCGAGGTCGTCACGATCTGCCAAACTCGACGCCTTTTGAAAGCCGCCATCGGTTAGCCTCTCAATCTTCGCCAGGCTCACCCGGACCGAATCTAACAGTTGTTCGTGCGCGTTGTTGTAGTCGCTCATGTTTCCCTCTCTTTCATATTTAAGCCCCGCCATCCCCGGGTTGAGAGCCATCACAACCCTGAAAAGTCTGGCGGGGCGGTAGATTTCTAGCCCAAAGTCTTGAGGCGCGCCTTCCCGAGTCCGCGCTGTTCGCGTTCAAAACGGGCCTGATCCAAAGACCGGTCGAGGACGTCCTTGGTCCGAACCGCCCGACATCCTTCGGCGATCCGGTCCCAGAATCTCGCTGGGTCGATCTTGAGTAGGGCCGCCTCGAGGCGCTCCGCCTTCGACAGCGGCGAGGATGTCTCGGCCAGCTTCTCCTCGAACAGCTCCCGGGCCCGGGCTTCAATTGCGGCTTGACACTCCGGCGATACTGAATGGTCCCGCCCAGTGATCATCTCCAGGATCTCGGCAGCGTCTGATTGCATCTGTTCAAGCGCAGGGTCTGACTCGCCTTTAACGCAAAGGACCTGCGCTGCTGGAACCGCCGGGCGTCCGGGCGCGAAGATCAACGAGACCTCGTTGACCCGCACATTACATAGTTTCCTTGGCATGGTTCCTCCCTATTGTTCGACGTTCGAGACACCCGCGACGCTGAACCCGGCGATTCGCCCATCCAGAGCCGCCTTGTAAATCGTTTCCGAAATCCTGAGCTTCAAGAGCCAGGAGCCGGGTTTGATAGACTTCCCATTCAGTTTCATTGGACTTTCGGTTATGTAGCTTTCAACCACCGCGGCATCGGACTCGGACATTGGGCCTTGATGGTCCTTCCACAAGGGCCAGTTGCGCCGGTTGTAGTCGTGGCAGGCCTTTTCGACCTCAGCCTTGCTGACTACGTCGTTTTGCGTATCGACCGCGTCCGGTTCCAAAACAAGACCTACTAGATAATGCTCGTTGGACTGCTTAGTTACTTCGAACATGGTGTCTTCCTTTTGTTGCTGGTGGTATATTCTGCTCGATCCTTCGGCCAGACCCTGACAGGTTCAAAGCCCGGTAGGGTCTTCCGGAGTTCATTTACTGCATTTATTGCATGGCAATCCCATTCCCTCTTCTTGCCCCGACCCTTCGCGGACTTGATCTTGGCACTACGAGCCATTTTCAGAAATCTAGCCACCGGCAGTTCACACAACTCGGCAGCTTCGGCGGTCGGGAAGGTGTACACATGACCGGCCGGGGTATCGTCGCGGTCCTGAGCTGCCCGCCAGCCCCGGCGCACGTAATTGGTCGATGGATGCTCTTTCATATCACTTACTTGGACAGGACTGCTGAACCCCAGCGGATGGACTTTTGCCCGAATTGAAGGGATTAGTTTGGAATTTGACGTTATGGATTGAGTCAGGATGTCCAAGTTGATGGAACTACATTTTAAGGAGGATGGTTGATGGTTGGGATTTATCTGACAACTAGGGAGCTGTGCCAGCGGAGCGGCATCCGACGGACCAACATTTTCTACTTGCGGCAACGGTTTGGGGCGACGAACCTTCAACCTGCGGCCCGCGTCGGGCGTTCGGACCTCTGGCTTGAGAGCGATGTCCAGAAGGTGCGTGGACTGGTGGCCGCATATCTCCCCACCCGTGGAAGGCCTAGGAAGTCGCAGGCCATGGCGTTGACCGAGGGGCGGAAAGCCTAGGGCCTATGCCCGACAAACCGCGCGAGGCCCTGCACGATGACCCTGAAGCCTACTACTGGGACCTGCTTGCGGTTAGGCGAAGGGACACCAACAAGGGCAAGACCTACAAGCGCCGGGCCCCCAAACTACCGGAAGGTAACTGGGGTTCGTGGTTGACCAAGGAGACTGAGCAAAAGCTACTGAGCAGTAAGTCCCTAGCCGCAGTAGGGGTAATGTGGGGCTTGGTACGCAGGGCCAGGAGCAAGGGGCATTGTATGGCGTCAATGGAGGACATCGTAAACGAAACCGGATTCAGTCCCAGCGCCGTGAGCAGGGCATATCGAGTCCTTCAGGGGTTGGGGCTTATAAAGCAAACCGTTAAAGGCCATCAAGGCATGATATCCGAGTTCGATGTCTATGGCTACCGGCGTCCGTCCGGCCAGAATCACAGCCAAGCATAGCTTTCAATTGATTGTAATAGCTTTCAATTGATTGAAACCCAAGTGGCCGTAGCTTTCAATCAATTGAATGCTTTTGGGGGAATAGCTTTCAATTGATTGAGACCCTCTAAGAGTCTTGAGACTCTGAGACAGGAAGGAAGGAGCTATGCCGCCTTCGGCGACTAGCCGCGTCCTAGGACGCGACAACTGGTGCGCCTGAATCTGAGTTCACAATGGGCCAGGAGCCCTTGGAGTTTGGGTTTATCCACACTTGGAACAAAACAATGAACGTCTGCGGCCAAGCCGAAGGCGCGGAGGTCCCCATTGCCCTGTAGGAGCAGGATCGCGGCTCCTGTCGTCGCCGCTCCGGGGATGGGGCATGCGCCTCCTGCTAGTTAAGTGTTCCGGCAGTTCCAATACGCACAGACCCCACGTAATGCTTCAGATTCCCGGCAGAACTTTTGTAACAAAACAGGCCGGGGAGCGTCTAATTGATCGAAAGCCCCGAAAGCGAGGACCAGACCGCGTGCGAGTCATGCTCGCAGAGACACCCCATTTGGTCACGCCGCGCGAGTAGGGGCATTATTCATACCCCCCGTTGCGGTGTACCTATCACTATAGGAAGTTTCCCCACTCCGACAGAATTGTCGGAATGACCTAGGGTTTGCGGCCCACTCCACTAGATAGACTCCCCCGCACCCGACAATTTTGCAGGGTAGTACCCGTTAAGCCCCTGGCTCACTCATGGCCGTCGAGTCCGCAAGGCTTGCTAGATAATATTCGTGCCTTTCTGAAGCCTAGGCGGAAAATAGTCTGTAACAAAAGGGGCCTATGGGAGTCTAAGTGACATGAAGAAATCCACTGATAGAGAACGGGCCCTTGATAAAGCGGCAGACAAGGCCGTAGTGGAAGCACTTGTGGCGGCGTACAAGGATATCTGTGAATACAAGCTAGAGAACCCAAGAAGTAACCTTGCAGTTCGGGTAATCGCAGCGTGCAGAGAACTATCTGCCGCACTGCATAGGACGAAAGCAGCAAGTGCGGCGGCACTGCAATCGGGTGCAGGCATGGCTAGCGCTCCGAACCAGAGTGTGAAATCCGCAATGCAACGGGTGTTTGACGCCCAGCAGCAAGCCCTAGATGCGGCTTGGGAAGTGACTTCCGTCCTTCAGGAGTGCAAGGTCATTCATCCTGAGAGCGCTGTTGCGGTGCAGCTTGTAGAGTCGATGCTCGAAGCAGCGGACGCTCACAAGCAATTGGAGGCGGTAAGTAAGGGGCACCTTAAGGCTACCTAGGGCCTACTATTCAAAGAAATGACTAGCGGTGACCGATGGCTGATCCTTTTCGGGCTCCTCAAGTCCATAGCCGCCTGAAGGCTTTATTTGAATTCGTGGTTGGGAGTATCCGCGAAGCTCAATGCCGGAGGGAGATTAGTCCCGGCGCCTCTCAGAGGGATACGACTTTGGTAAGAGCGTGTACGCCAGCGCCGATGGCAAAGCACCAATTTCCGAGGTTAAATGCCCTAATGAACTCTTGATTCCGCTCCTTGAAGGTCTTGTCGAATACCTCTTGAATTCTCTGGCTGTGCTCTAGTACCTCTTGAATCTCCGCACCAGTCCACGCTTCCTTGGAAGTCTTGAACGGCGTTACACCGCTTAGCGTGGCCTGCTCCAAGTCTCGCGCTTGTGATTGCTGTTGCTCGTTCAGAGCTTCGATTCGGAGTATATCGAGATTCAGCGTCAATCGCTGAATTGACGCCGCAAGTGATACCAAGTACAGACCCCATGAAATGACGTATCCCAACTTTAGCCACCACGGGCTAGGCGGAGTGTAAGTCTGAACGCTCAGTGCCAACGCCGCCGCTGCTAGGCCCGCCATGAAGTAACTGAACTTGATTGTTGATGCGCGTTGGTCTTCAGCAGGTGTCATACTTGCCCCCCCTAACCGATCACTCCGTCGCTTCTATTTGAAAGCATCTGGATTGAGATAGTCCAGAGCTTCTATTCTCAGGCCGGGCTGTACGGCTAGGTCAGATTCCTTCTCGATACGCTTCCAAGTCTTCGCCACTGTTTCCCAATCCAGCTTCTCGGTAAGAATACCCCGCGTTGTGAATCCCCCTTTGATAACATCGTAGAAGCCCCGGCCCTCTTCCAATTTGACATTCCCTAGAAAGAGTCGCTGCTCTACAAAAAGATTGGCAGTTAGCTGAAATGGCCCAAAGCGTATCCCCCTTGACTTGGTGAATGGCGGCTCCTCTGCCACTTCAAGCCCCTCATATTGGCCGGGTTCGGTAGGCAACCGCTTCTCATTCCATGCTTTTACCAGAAGTGTATATGGGGTGCCAAGTTCCTTCTCATCCTTATTGTGGATTATCAGCTTGAAGGGGTCAACCGAAGGCATTTCGAAAGGCGTAGGGTCTACATGCCGGAATTGAAAGCTGAAACGCCGGGGGCTCCTAAAATCACAAAGGGTGGTTATCGCCATCAAGAAAGGCCACTCTTTATTCTGAGCATCCACAGCGGAATATAGTCCAATGCCCTTTTGCTCCGCTTTCACTTTAGCGGCAGCGGTGAACCCGTTATTGGCGACTATAGCGCCCTTGTTGGCCTTTACGTCTTCGACTGCGCCAATGAACTTTTCAACGTCCTGTATGTCAACGGCGGTCTTCCAATCCTTGCAATCAATGACGGTAAGTAGATGGAATTGCCCAACCGTAGCCCGGATTGAAATATCAATCTGACGCGCAACCCCTGAAGTACCAACTATCTTGTCATTGTGAGTGACCTTGGCATCAGGGGAAATCTCTTTCTGAATTGAGGCTACGAATTCCTCGAAGCGCTTGAACTTGGGTTTACCCCCCTCCGCATCCTCAGCCATGCGCTACCCCTCACTCCTTCTTAAGTCCATCTATTCCCTTCCGGTCAAACTGGATTTCGTTGTCGCCTACTTTGAGCTTGAGCCCGGCAGCACTGCCAAGCATGGCGCTTGCGAGAGCATCGGCAGGGGTGACACTTCCTTCCTTTCCCTCTACAGACTCAAAGAGATTCCTGCTCAGCCTGTCCACAAGGTACTCTGGAATGTCCGAGCCCTTCTCTTCTTTCCACTCCATTGCCATTTCCACTACCCAACTTGCTCTATCAACGTCAATCTCTTGCCTCTTGAGTCTGAATTCCTCCTGGGCATGGTCCCTGAACCACTGATTATTCCACTTGATGAAGAAGCCCGTAGTAACTGCAAAGGCGACAAGGAGCCCCGTTGACCGAAGGACATGGGCCAAGTCTCCCCCTTTCTCGGCAACAAACCCAAGGTAGACCCCACTAGCGAGGAAAACGGCCATGAGAAGAAGAAAGAGATACGCTACGGGTCTGCGTAGTCTTTGTGTATCCGCTGTCAGCGCGAACTTTTCGCTTCTATCCGTAAAGAGCTTCTTCATCTGCTCCCTGAGATATCTGCGAACGTGACGCACCCCCCGGTCATCAAAGTCCCTTCTTTGTGCGTCAAGTGCGGCCTGCGAAGCGTCAAGCTGTTCCTTCCCCCTCTTCTGTTCTATTTCAATCTCGGCCCGCTTTCCCTCATTCTCTTTAAGAAGCCGCTGCCGCAGTTCCTCAATGTCTTTAGTTTGCGTGAGGGTTAGCGCCTGAATCTTCTCAAAGAAGGACTTGCTCATTTCTTCAAGGGTGCGTAAGGCAGCTTCCCGGGCATCTAGATTCTTCTTTGCGTCCTTGTCTAACAGGTCCGATACGGTCAAGGTAAGGTCCAGTTCCCCAAGGTGCTGCCTCGCGGCCTCCGCGAACGTCATGAAGACTTCGAAGGCCGATATGTTGCCGGGATTGACGCTAACATCGTTTGAGTAGCGGTCTGCGGTACGAGTGAATTGGACACTCGCGCCTTGGTCGAAGTAGAACTGAGCGTTCTTTATGAAAGTGGCCTTCTTGCTCAATATCGCCAACAATTCAGTGTCCGTCCCAATCGTTTCTAGGGTGAAGGTCTTCGGCGCGTTTCTGTAATCGAAGTGAATATCCGCACGACTAAGGGCAAGCCCCCCGGCTCCGCTTAAGTCCTGAATGCCTTTGAACAGCCCATCATCCGTTGACTTCGCAATCTTGAATTGACGGCCTGTAAACGTGGTCATTGTGCCTGCTCCACAATCCTCTAGAGTAGCTACCTTGTGCTGAGTTTGACTCTGACAGTAGCCTTATCCGCCTTGCCAAGAATGTTCGGTTGGCTGCTTTCCGAAATCACAAGGGCGTAGGCTCCTGCGTTTAGACCCCCGTAGGCTCGATGTTGCTGCTTGTGTTTTCCTTCCAGAGCGGGGTAGTGTTGGAACTGTCCCCCCGTGACGCTCGTATTGGCATTTGCGAATTTCTCCCGCTCGGCATCGTCAATGACGTAGGCGGTAGCCTTGTCCCCCTTGGTTACGTCGAATTCAAGTTCTACCGTCGCCTGTCTTTCCAGTCGAAAAGTGAAAATCTTCCACTTGTCGTCCGTTACCTCTACCGTTTGATTTATCAAGACCTCTGGCCCGCCCAAAATGGGGCGTACCTTGCCCCCCGTGGTAACGCTAAGCGTCTGCTTGAAGACAATCCAACCAACTACCAGAGCGCCCACAACGGCCAGCACAATGACAAGATGTTTGCCGTTCCGCTTCAGGTCCAGGAAGCCGCCTGTACTCTTTTGGGACGGGGCCCGAGGTAGCGGAGGCTGTGGGGGTACTGCGGTAGGTTCGGTCATACGCCCTCCCGGTCCAATGAAGGGTTCCAAGGTTATTCGACTGCGGGCTCAGGGGTCAAGAAATTCGTTATTCCATTCGGATTGCTGGAATTCGTCCCAGCCGGTAACATTTACCCTGAGCGACGGAGCGGGCTAGAAAAACTAGGAGGGCACAGACCGATGTTATCTAAAGCCCTGCTGAAGCGGCTCAGCGTCGATGACCTCCGTGCCGCCATCCGCCAGAAGGCCAACCTGGACAAGGTGACCGCCTTGGAGCGCAGCCGGGCCAAGCTTCAGAAGGCTCTCGGCCGGATTGCCCGAAGGCTGGCCCGGCTGAACGGCACGGGGGCAGCTACGGCCAGCAAGCCTGGTCGGAAGCCGGGCCGCAAGAAAGGCTACAAGGTCTCGGCCGCTACCCGCAGGAAGATGCGACTGGCTGCGCTCCGCCGTCATCGGGGCACCGGTAAGCCTGAAGCTCCGGAGGCTGGCAAGCCCAAGCACCGGAAGATGAGCGCCGAGACTCGTTTGAAGATGGCGGCTGCTGCCAAGGCCCGGTGGGCGAAGGTCAGGGGAGCGGCTACGGGGAAGTAGGGCCTAAATCCACTGGTATCCGAAATTCACGAAGTGATCAGAGGCTGCGATGGTAGATTCTTGATCGCCCCGTTCGGTGCTTAAGACGTCAGGACTACTCCTTCACCTCAAAGGCGATCACCTCCAGAACCTTTTTTCCCTTTGCGACGCCCGGTCCAGTCCCCATTTCCCGGCGGGCCATACCCCCAGGGATTTCCGCGCACATCCAGACGGTCGACGTGCGACCTTCCGTTCCTTTGCCTGCTCTGTTCTCTCTGAAGGTCCCTTCGTACTTGACACACTTCATATTGCGACCAGCGATTTGCAGCTCCGAGTTGAAGTTCACGAGCGTGAGTTCCAACGTGCTGTCCCTCGCACCCGTAGTGATTTCAATGGTTTTCAACGGAAACTCGATTCCATCGGCAATCCATTGCCTTATCTCGACACTGCCAGTCCGAACCTCGAAGCTACTTTTAAGGAGCTTGCACCGGTATTCCTTTCCTTCCACTTTCAGCGACTCCTCGGCGCTTGAGGCCTGATCCAACCGATAAAGCGATTCCCTCTCTTCCTGCTGGTGACCCATTCCAGTTGGAAGATGCGTATAGGCTACCTCAAAGATCACCTCGCCTACAGTTACCTCCTTGAGTGTTTGCTTGTATTCAATAGTCGCCTCCCCATTCACGCTCTGACGCAACTTGATGCTCGTTCCCGGCTTGAAACGCGCCCATGAATAAGAGGTGTCTGCACGTATTTGTGACTCTCCTGCGCCTTGAGACCGGTCACCCGGTGCCCTGTCTTCTCTCCACAAGCTCTCATATCTCTCAATGCCCATAAGTCGAGTCCACACGGTGTAGCCTACGCCTTCATGTTCTGTGTGAATGTCCTGCAATGACGGATGTCGGTCAAAGTGCCGAAGAGCGCTCAGCGTAGTTTGCGTCTCATCCAGATACAAGTGCTTTAAAGCACGAAGTCCCTCAATGGGAGCGAACTCACTGCCGTGAATCGCGGTAAATGACAAGTCTAGGTCAGTCAACATCGGTAATTCGCCTAAGAAAACGAGCCCCTTGTTCGTCACCTGGGTTTTCGATAATTCGAGGGTGCCAAGACTCTTCAATTTCGCTATGCTGACCAATCCCCTGTCTGTGATTCGGGTTTCCGACAGGTAGACCTTCCGAAGGTTTTTCAACTTGGAGACGGATTCCAGTGCTTCGTCGTCCGTATTCGTATTCAACAAGCTAAGTTCCATAACACTTTGAAAGGGCGAGAGCTGCTCCAATTGCCTGGCTTCAAAACGTGAATCGGTCAGTTTGACAAAGTAGGCACCTTCCGGTTCTATTGGAAGCGCCTGGCCTCCCAGTCGGTTAACGACGACGTCAAGCTCTTCCTTGGATGCAATGGATTCTGGGAGGTCTGCTTTCGGCCTCTTCGCATCACCACAAGACACCGTCGAGACCGTCACTAATAGTGCCAATAGACACTTAGGTAAGACTCCTGTCATGTTATTTGAACTCCTGAGCATATTCTTCCGTACTTTTCATCCAAGTCGAATTAGTCATTGGATCATACTTCTCATAGTGGTCAATTTGTCCACTAAAGTCATATTTCGGTATCCACTTCTCTTTCTCATGCTTTAGCCATACTGCCATTACCTGGAGACTGGTTTCACCCTCGCATTTGCATTCGCACGTCACTTCATACATCTGCCAAACCAAAACCATTGGGGGGCCGTTGCGATCCCTACTAGGACGGAATCCCCCCTTGGGCGGAGGCTTTTTGAAATAGTCTGGCGATTTGTTGAAACTCGGGCCCGTTGGTGGTTTGCCTGCTTCCACTGCCCTCCTTATGTATTCACGAGTCACCTCCTCTTCCCATTCATAGTCAATTGTCAGATGCCTCATAGATACAACGCCCCTGCAAGGCACAGGTGTTTCACACACCTTCTTGAGGCACCTCTTGCTACACTCAATCTGAGCCTTTCTGAGCGCATCCGCGTATAGGTTACCATCCAATTGCGCAAGTTCAATAAACATCCTAAGCCTGTCCAATTCCTGACCAAGCAGAGCAATCCCTTCAAAAAACTGCGCTTGCGGTGGAACGAGCCCAGGGCCTATTGTCGAGCCTTTCCTCATGATATCCCGTCTGCTTGCATAGAAGGCCTCCGTATCAGGGGGGTCGCCTTCTTCAGCTGGCTCACCGGTCGGAAACACGACAGCTCCCTCCTGCTTATAATAGTATTTGCCTATGCAGGGATTCGTGGTCGTGTCCCCTGGGCGCGTTACCTTCTCCTCTTGATCCGGTTCAATTAGCGTGATGCCGTCCTCAATGATCTCATCCCCCCCGCTGAGTGGAGAATAGCCAGACAAGCCTGGTACACCCCTCAGGCCAAAACCACCTTGCTCGGAGAAGTGGGATTGGATAAATGCAGCATGTGGTGGGCCAAGGTTGAATTGCGCTGGAATTGAAGGGCGCACTACATGAGCTACATAAGTGGTTAAGCCGTTGATATACGGCAAGGCACTATGGGAGGTCGGAAGTGACACGGTGGTTGCAGCGCTGGACCACGCCATTTCACCGCAAAAGAGCGGTCTACTCCCGGCACAGGTGTGCTCAGTTCGAGGGGCCTCCTCCGTGCTGCAACCACAAGAGCTGTCTCGGGTAGAGCCTGGTATTGGTATGGCGCTACAGTCGCAGTGATCGTGAGCAATTACCTGCGAGTGGCCTGGATCATGACCACCGTTCACTGTGCCTTGAGTCAGCCTCGTCGCTTGAGTCGACATCATGTCGACCGGCTTGCTGTCGGATCGCATAGTTCCGATTCCCGCATCAGATTTTGCTATCTAGGCCTTCACAGAATTGAACCAGACCGGCGTCAGCATCCGGAAGAGCACCCAGTCGCCCACGACTGTCCCGGTCACCTTGAAGCGGTAGCGGACGAGTTCCTTCAACGTGGCCGTGCCGGAAGTCCACTCGGCGGTAGTCCGGCCGGTCGCTGCGAGGGTGATGTTGGTTGCGGCGTCGGCGTTGGTGCCGTCGCCGGTGTCTTCTGTGTTCTTGCTGAAGACTTCGACCTTCAGCGTCCCCCCGTTCACCTGCACCAGCTCAGCTGTGGCGCGAAGGGAATCTCCACCTCTTGGAAACCACGGACTGTACACCATGATACCAGTGGCCGGAACCGTGCCCGGGAACAGCAATTGTGCGTCGAACATAAGACCTCCTAGGGAGTACGAATCATCGAATCCATTTCTCAGTGAACTGTCTCTATTTGAGACGACCAACGTTAGGGGAACATTCAAGAAAAGTATGATTCCTGTAACGAAATGGGTTATTTACCCATGCGGCCCGTCAGCCCTACCAGCACCATCCCGGACTTTCAGGTCTGACTGTAGAGCCCCGAAAATCATTCGTCCGGACACCAATAGGGGTGGGTTTGACAGAATCTAGAATGGCGGGGGTCCGGGACCGGAAGAAATGGCTTCCCCAGTGAGAGCAGGTCCAAGATAGGGGAAGTCTGTCCATCAGAGCGAAAACGGGCCTGAGGGGCTGAAATACTGGGGAAGTTTGCTGAGAGCCGTAGGACCGGGACAGGACACCGTGACGGCAGGGACGGTCGAGGGGCTTGTGGGACCCGTTCCCCATCTAGCAGAAATCTAGCAAGGTTTGCGTCTTGCAAGCTCTACAAGGTCGGATTCAGTCGCCTAGAGTCGCTTCCTCCTGAATCTCTAGAATGCCCGTTTGGACAGCCCTTACAGGCTTCCGGGGCTGAATGTCGTTATCCGTCTAGCTCCGTAAATTTCCGTCCAAGGTGCCCCGGCTCGAATTATGAAACCGCCGCTCTAACCGTTGAGCTACCCCGGCCCGAGGCGCGGACATCCTATCGGTCCCCGCAGGCCGAATCAAGACGACCCCGGATCCGGTCGCGCCGCCCTCTTTCCATCGGGCGTGAAACTCGAAGCGTCTGGAACGGGGAACGGGTATCGGGCCGCGGGAAGCTCCACACGCACCCCAACACCTACTCCAGGGTCCCCTCCCAAACGTACGGGAGGTTCTTGAGTCGCCCCGGCCGGTCCATCGCCTTCAGCGCCGCGACCAGGTCGTCCACGATCGACCGCTGCAGCGCCACCGCGTGCGCCGGGCCCAGCGTCCGGCCGAACGGGAAGTTGATGAAGAGCGGACGCGGCACCCGCACCTGCTCCGTCACCTCGCGCACCGTCGAGAGCGTCACCGTCGAAAGCCCGCCCGCCTCGAGCTCGCGCGCCACCAGCCCCGCCGACTGGTTGCACTCGAACGACGCCGGCACCACGAACGCGACGTCCACCTCGAGATCCTGCCGCAGCCGCCGCGCCACTTCCGCCGCCGACGCGCGCAGATCGGAGATTCGATTGGACCGCCCGTAGAACGAGAAGAACGTGTCGCCCACGCCGCCGATCACGCCCCGATCGACGAGATCTTTCAAACGATCGGCCGGCGCCACGACGTTCAGGTCGGACTGCGCCGCCCGCGGATCGAACCCCGCGAAGTCGAACGCGACATCCGCCGCCGCCACGTACATCGAGAGCTCCCGCGCCTCCGCGCTCCCCGTCGCGCGGTCGGCCTGGAACGGGGCCCCGGTCTTGAGACGCAGTCCCGCCGTCGAGACGAGCGACGCGCGGCAGTGGGCGAGATCGTGCCGGAGCGGCGTCCACGGCGTGGGCTCGTCCTGGACGTACGTGTACTCCGCCGCCGCCCGCTCCAGCCGGTTGCGGACGTCGGGAGGATAGAATGGGAACTGGGTCATGCGGACTCCCTCGGCGCTGCCGAAAAGAACACCCGGACGCTGGGGGAGCCGCCGTTAAGTCTCGTGGCCGGTCGACGTGCCCGACGGTACTGCAGGGTACTCCCTACCGCGCCCTCTCTCCATTCCGCAGTTCATTTTAGCACCTCCCGGCCGAAAACGGAAGTCGGTTCGGGACCCCGGCACATACAATGGCCTCGCCGCATGAACCCCGCGTCGCTCCCCAGGCCCCTCGGCGCGCTCCTGCTTTTAGCGCTCGCGCTCCGCGTCGCGGCGGCCGCCAACACCGCCGTCATCAACCACGACGGCGCGCGCTTCACGATGTCCGCCCGGGCCATCCGCGCCGGCGACTGGGAGACCGCCCTCAACGTCGAGCCGCGCATGCCGCCGCTCTACCCGATCGCGATCGCCGGGCTCTCCGCGATCACCGGCAGCCTCGGCTTCGCGGGCGTCCTCATCTCCGTGCTCTGCGGAACGCTCCTCGTCGTCCCCGTCTACCTCCTCGCCCGCGCGATCTGGAACGACCGCGTCGCGTTCCTCGCGGGACTCGTCGTCGCGATCCTCCCCGACCTCGCGCTCAACGCGGGCGACGTCTGGACAGAGCCGCTCTTCTTCCTCATGTTTTTCATTTCCGCCGCGGCGACGTGGTTCGCGGGGGAGCGTCCGGCGCTCTGGAAATTCTCGGTCGCGGGACTCGCCGGAGGGCTCGCCGTCCTCACCCGCCCCGAGGGGCTCTACACGCTCGCCGCGATCCTCGGGTGGGGCGCCCTCGTCGCGTGGATCCGACGCCGCGAGCCCGAGGGCCGCGCGCTGCGCCTCGCGGGGCCGCTCGTCGCCGCGCTGATCTGGATCGCGGTCCTCTTCCCGTACTCGGACTGGATCCACCAGCGGTTCGGATTCTGGAGCCCCACGGCGAACCAGTTCGCGGTGAAACTCCTCGGGCGTCCGAACGTCGAGCGCAGCTACACCGAGGGCTACCACATCGACGCCAGCGAGCTCTTCGAGGCGGGACGCGACCAGAAGGTGCTCGGCCACGTGCCGGGCCTGGCGTGGAACTCGATCAAGACCTACGTGCGCGCCGGCGCGTACGTCTTTCCCCTCGTCCTCATCATCGGATTCTTCTTCCTGCGCCGATCGGCGGGACTCCGGCGCGGCGTTTGGTATCTCATCCTCCTCGGGGTGGGGTACGCGATCCCGACCTGGATCGGCCTCGGCGCGGGGCTGCCTTTCGACGACCGGTTCGCGCTCCCCACGTTCGTGGCCTTCGCGCCGGTCATGGCGATCGGCATGATCGGCGCATGGGAGCGGATCGGCGCGGCGTGGACCCCGGAGCGGCGCTCGCGTCTTGGCGCGGCCGCCCTGGCGCTCCTCGTCCTCGGGTGTTCCATCAAGTGCTTCCAGCCCCGCGACCAGCGGCGGCTGACCCTGGTCGACGCGGGTCGGTGGATTCGAGACAAGTACGGGCCCGGCCGGCGGATCCTCACGATGGACCGCCGGGTCGAGCACTACGCGGATGGCTGGTCCGACCGCCTCCCGGCCACGATGGAGGAGACGCGCCGCCTCGTCGCGGCCAAGGCGCCGGTCGCGATCGTGCTGTACGATCCCTACATGGACCGCCACGAGCCCGACTTCGAGGCGAAGCTCGCGACCGAGTACGCGAAGGTCCAGACGATCCCGAAAGGCCCGCGCGGACACGAAGTCCGGATCTACGAAGTGAAATGAGCCGCACCGAGACCGCCGCCGCCGATCATCCGGACCTGAAGCCGTTCTTCACGCTCCGCCGGAGCGACGCCAACGTCCCCGAGGGGTGTTTCATCGGCGACGGGCGCAAGGTGGTGCGGCGGATGCTCGAGTCGCCGGCGCGGCTCCGAACGATCGTCCTCACCGAGCCGTGGCTCGACTTCTTCCGGAAGGGGATCGAGGGGCGGCCCGAGACCGACCTGCGCGTCCTCGTCGTCCCGAAGGCGGTGGTGGACGGCATCATCGGGTACAAGGTCCACCAGGGGGTGATGGCGCTCGCGGAGATTCCGTCCGCGCCGGAGCTCGAGGAGATCGCGACCTCGCCCCAGCCGCTCCTGGTCGCGCTCGACGGGATCGCGGACGCGGAGAACGTCGGAGCGGTCGTCCGGACGTGCGCCGCGTTCGGCGTGACGGGGCTCATCGTCGGCCCGCGGACCTGCTCGCCGTGGGTCCGGCGCGCCGTCCGGGTCTCGCTCGGGGGCGTCCTGCGGGTGCCGATCCACGCCAGCGCCGATTTGCCGGAGACCCTGCGCGCGCTCGAGGCGCGGGGCGTCGCGAGCTACGCCGCGCACATCCACGGCGAGAACCGGTCGAGCTGGGAGACCGATTTCGCGCGGCCGACGTGCCTCGTGCTCGGCGGCGAGGCGGAGGGCGTCACCGCGCCGGTGATCGCCGCGTGCCGCCACGTCGTCTACATCCCGATGGCGCCCGGCTGGGACTGCCTCAACGTCACCGCCTCCGCCGCGGCGTTCCTGTACGAGGCGGCGAGATCGCGATCCACCAGCAGCGCCTAGCAGCCTTCTAATCCTTGCAGGTGTCGCCGAAGAACATCTCAAAGAGGCTCGGATACCAATCCTTGAGATCCGTAAAGGACTTCGAAAGGCGCCAGTGGATCGTACGGACACGCGGGTCGGCCGAACTTTCGGACGCCTTGATATGGGCGTCGCGATAGACCGCTCCCGCGAAAGTCTTCCGGCCGACCCCCTCGTACAGGTTGTCGTGCAGGTCGCGGGCAAACGTGAGGTTCTTCTTGAAAGCGTCCACATCCAGGGAGCCGGACATGGCATGGATGACCGTGCCGTCCCAGGCCGCGAAGACCGACGTCACGTTGTCCGGAGCCGTTCCATTGGGCAGCGCCTTGGCCTCCTTGCCGGCGTAAAGTCCGTCCTCGAACTTCTGGAATGGGCGCTTGTTGATCCACGCGCAGACAAAGGACTCGTTCAGGAGTTTCACCACTTCGGGATTGGAGAACGTCACGGTTCTCATCGAGTGGCCCGCCGCTCAGCAGCCCTCCTTGTCCAGGTCGCCGACGATTTGCTGCCAGAAGACCATCTTTCCCTCGGCCCGCGCGATCTTCATCGCCTCGTCGATCGAGTAGTGCCACCGGATCGACTTGGCGTACCCGTCCCAGTCGACGCGCGAGCCCGAGGCGCCGACCTTGCGCGCCTTGCACGTACAGAGGGGATGCGGTGGCTCCTGCGCGGAGGAGATCGCGAGGCCCGTCACGAGGATGAACGGAGTAAGCAGAGCGAGCCGGCGAAGGTTCATGCGCCACCCCCTATGGAGTGTGACGCCGCGGATGGGTCATTGGTTCAATCGGTTTCGCCTCAAGGGGGGCCCGGTCTCAATTCCCGCTGTAGACCTTTTGCAGATCTTCGAAGAGATCCAGGGGAAACGTCGAGATCGTGAAGGGTTGCTTCGCCATTCGCCGGTAGGCCGCGCTTCGAACCCGATCGCGGACGCTCTCCGCCGCCTTCAGGTGCGCCGCGGCCCGGATCTCCTCCGCATCCTTGCGTCGCACTCCCCCCTCGTACATGCGGTCGCGCAGGGCCAGCGCGAAATCCAGTTGCTCGAGGAATGTCGGCGCGTCCATCGCGCCCGGCATGGCCAGCAGGACGGTTCCATCCGGATGGGCCAGGATGGACGTGAGATTGTGGGACGCCGATCCGTTGTTCGGCCTGAAGCTCCACCCGAGGCCCCTGTAAAGCCCGTCGGGAATCTTCATGGCGGGACGCTTGTTGAGCCACGCACTGACGCACGTCTCGCCGATGCGCTTCACCACCGAGGCCTCGGAGAACGTCCCGGTTCTCATGAAGTTGCCGGCCGCTCAGCAACCCTCCTTGTCGAGGTCGCCCGCGAGATGGAACCAGAAGACCAGTTTCTTGTCGTAGTCCGCGAGTCTCGTCGCCTCATCGACCGAATAGTGCCAGTCGATGCCCTTGCGATACCCCGACCAGTCGACGCGCGATCCCGAGGGGCCGACCTCGCGTGGCTTGCACGTGCAGAGGGGGCGCGGGCGCTCCTGCGCGGCGGCGGCCAGCGCCAAGGCCGCGAGAAGGGGCAGGGTTCTCATGCCCGGTTAGACGGTCGGTTCCGGCCCGTGGATCAGTCGAATCGCCTCGACGGGCCGACGAGCCTGCGCTCTTCCGCAGAATCGAGAATCAACAATCAAGAATCGAGGATCGGTCCACTCGCCCCGACGGGGCGACGAGGCTCTACCCTCACCGCATGACATTGCCCAGGCCGTCGAAAAACCCGAACTTGAAATCGGCGACGCGCATGAGGCGCGGGGCGAGCAGGCCGTGCGCCTCGGCCTCGTTCTCGTCCTTGGCTTCCTTCGCGGCCGACAGGTGAGCCTTCGCGTAAAGGCCTGCGCGGTCCTCCTTCTTGACGGCCGGATCGTACAGCCGCGCCTGCAGCTTGAGCGCGAAGTCGAGGTGGCGCTTGAAGCCGGCGACATCGAGGTACCCGGGCATCGCGTGAAGTATCGTGCCGTCCGCCGCCGCGAAGACCGCGGTCACGTTCGTCACCGCCGTTCCGTTGCAGAGTCCCCGCGGGCGCCATTCCTTCGGATAGAGCCCGTCCTTGAACTTGAGGTCGGGCCGCCGGTTCACCCAGGCGCAGACGAACTTGTCGTTCAGGAGCTTCACGATGCCGGCGTCGGAGAACGTCACGGTTCTCATCTCATGGCCGGCCGCTCAGCATCCCTCCTTGTCGAGGTCGCCCGCGACGTGGTACCAGAAGACGAGCTTCTTCTCCGCCGTGGCGATCTTGAGCGCCTCCTCGACGGCGTAGTGCCACGCCAGCCCGCCCTTGCGGTACCCCTCCCAGTCAATCCGCGAGCCCGACGCGCCTTCCTCCCTCGGATGGCACCTGCAGGGGTGATTCTCCTGCGGCGCCGCCGACAGGAGCGCCAGGCTGACCAGGGCGATCGGAATCCATGCGATCTTGGTTACGGCCATGCTCCACCTCCAGCCCCTTTGACGCGGGCGGAGGGCGGGCGGTTCCCTATAATGTCACGCCATGACCCGACGCCTTTTCTACGAGGAGCCGCGCCTCCGCGAGTTCACGGGCCGGATCGTCCGGAGGCTCGAGTCGGGCGGCAAGCCCGCGGTCGTGCTTGACGCCACCGCGTTCTATCCGACCGGCGGCGGACAGCCCCACGACACCGGCACGCTGAATGGCGTCCGCGTGGTCGACGTCGTCGAGGAGGGCGAGGAGATCCTCCACCTCCTCGAGCGGCCGGTCGAGGGAGACCAGGCCAGAGGCGTCGTCGATTGGGACCGCCGCACCGACCACCTCCAGCAGCACCACGGCCAGCATCTCCTCTCCGAGGCGTTCGTGCGCGTTTGCGGAGCGGAGACCGCGTCGTTTCACCTCGGGGCGGAGACCTGCTCGATCGACCTTTCGACCGACCGCGTCACGCCCGACGACGTCGCCTCGGCCGAGTCGATGGCGAATGACGTCGTCCTCGAGGACCGCGAAGTCGAGATCTCCTGGGTGACGCGCGAGGAAGTCGCGAAACTCCCGATGCGCAAGCCGCCGCAAGTGGAAGGCAAGATCCGCGTCGTGCGCGTCGCCGACTTCGACTGCTCCGCCTGCTGCGGGACCCATCCCGCGCGCACCGGCGAGGTGGGCCCGATCCTCGTGACGGGCCTCGAGCGCGGAAAATCGTCGCTGCGCGTCACCTTCGTCTGCGGACGGAGGGCGATCGCGTGGGCGCGGCGCGATCTCGCGATCCTGAAAGCCGCGGGGGGCAAGCTCTCGGCGGGGCGGGAGGAACTCGAAGCCGCCGTCGAGCGGGTTCTCGGCGAGCGCGCGGCGGCCCACAAGGCGCTGCAGGCGGCCGAGAAGGAACTCGCGTCCCACGCCGCGGCCGCGCTGGCGGCGGAGGGCGCGAAGGTCGTGTCGAAGATCTTCGAGAACCGCGGCCTCAAGTTCCTCCAGGCGGTGGCGAACGATCTCGTCGCGGCGCCCGGCCGCGTCGCGGTGCTCGGCGGCACGGGCGAGACCTCGTCGCTCGTCCTCGCGCGGAGCAAGGATGTCGCGCTCGATCTGAAACCGGTCGCGGCCGAGGCCTTCGCTCATGTACAGGGCCGCGGCGGGGGATCGCCCTTCTTCCAGCAGGGCGGAGGACCGGGGAAGGACGTCGCGGGGGCCGTTCGCCTGGCATTGTTGAAGCTTGCGTGATGAAGTCGCTCCTCGTCCTGCCCCTCCTGGTCGTCGCCGCCTGCGCGGCGCGTCCGACGCTTCCCACGTCCGGACCCTACGCGATCAAGATCGAAAGCTACTCCCCGGAGGACCAGGTCAAGCTCCACTCCGTCTTCGATGTGCCGACGGCGATGGTCGAGCTTCCCGAAACGCGCGTCGTCACCGACTCGAAGATTTACACGTTTCTCCTCGGCGACCTGCAATTCACGGCGGGAGTGCTGCGCGCCCGGGGCCGGGCCGCGTACAAGATCTGGCGGGAGGAGGGCGATCCGCCGGAGCAGGTGCGGTTCGACGATACGACCGGGATCCGGCAGGTCGTGCAACTTCTGCGAAGAGAACCGGGCCGCTGGGTGTTCTTTTCGAAAGGGACGTACGACCTCGGGCTCTTCACCGTGCTCGGCGAGACCGCGTTCGTCGTGATCTTCGAGGAACGGGAGGGCGCCCTCTGGACTCAGGCGCGCGTCTATGCGAAAGTGGAGGGCGTCGTCCTCGAGCAGGGGGCGCGGATCCTGGGACTGGTCGAGGGCCTGATCCGCCGGAAGGCGTTCGTGTTCATCGAGGCGGCGAGCTCGGTGGCGGCCGCGGCGGCCGCGGATCCGGGGGGCCTGTACGCGGAAATGAAGGGGTCGAAGGAAGTCGACCTGGCGACGCTGGAAGAATTCAAGCGGCGATTTTGCCGATAATTGGCGATCGGCAATCCGTAATCGAGTTCTTTAACAAACGGGCGATGTCGGCGCGGGGGCCGGGACGGTCGCGGAGTCGCTTCGGCGGCCCCGAGGAAAGTCCGGGCTCCGTAGGGCGGGATGGTTCCCAACGGGAACCCGGCGGGTCACACCGTCGAGGGAAAGTGCCACAGAGAACATACCGCCCCGAAGCAGGGCCGCCTGACGGCGGCACGCTTCAGGGTAAGGGTGAAAAGGTGCGGTAAGAGCGCACCGCGCCCCCGGCGACGGGGGCGGCAGGGTAAACCCCATCCGGAGAAAGTCCAAATAGATGTGCCTCGTCCCCGAAAGGGGAGGGCGGCCGGCCCGGCCGCGCGGTTCCTAACGGAGCCCGGGCGCATGGGTAGGACGTTCGAGGCCGCGCGCGAGCGCGGTCCCAGACAGATGACCGTCATCCGTCGAAAGACGGGGACAAGACCCGGCTTACAAGGCCCCCGCACCCGCATCGCCCCCTTGAGAACGCTATGAAACTTGCTTCGATCCTGATCCTGGTCGCCGCGGCCTCCCCGGCCCTCGCCCAGGAAGATCTCAAGACCCGGCTCAAGAAGCGCGTCGAGAGCGAGCTGCAGCAGGCGCTCGAGGAGACGCGCGAGAAAGTGCGGAGCCTGGCCCTGCGCGAGCTCGAGCGGGCGGGGAACCCGAAACTGCTCCAGTTCGACCTCAGTCTCAACCGGTTCATCGATCGGCTTCCGGACAACGGACTGGAGGGCCGGTTGAAGAAATTCCTCCGCACCGAGCGGGGGCACGAAATGGCGGAGGAACTCTTCGCGCAGTCGGGCAACGACACCTTCGAGGAGGCGGTCGCGCAGTACTTCGAAGCCGGCAAGGACGGCAAGCTCCGGATCCGCGAGGAGTTGGAGGCCCAACTCGAGCAGCTTCTCGAGCAGATGGCCCCCGAGGCGCCCAAGCCCGAGAAGCCGGCGCCGACGCCCGCCGCGAAGAAGGCGTTCCTCGGGTTCAAGCCCGACCCGCTCACCGAGGCGGAGCGGAAGACGCTCGGCATCGCCGAGCCGACGGGCGTCAAATCGTGGGAGATCGTGGACGGTTCCCCCGCGGACAAGGCGGGTCTCGAGACGGGCGACGTGCTTCTCTCGATCGGCGGGAAGGACCTGACGCTCGCGAACGTAGACGAAGTGATGGGGTCGTTCACGCCGGGCGCCGAGGTCGAAGTGGTCTATTTCCACGGGCGGGCGAAGCGCTCCGTGAAAGTCGTCCTGGGTTCGCGTTAGACCGGAGGATCGGATGAAGATCGCGGGATGGCTGACGGCGTTCGCGGCGCTGTTCCTGTCGGCGCTGCCGGCGCTGGCGCAGGACGACAAGGAAGAGCTGAAGAAGAAGATCCTCGCGGAGATCGACAAAAAACTCAAGGAGGAGGAGGCGAGGATCCTCCAGGAGATCTCGAAGCTCATCGATGAGGAGATCGCGAAGGCGCGGGCGAAGAAGCCCGACGCTCCCGCGCCGGCTCCCGCCCCCGCTCCCGCGTCGAAGCTCCCGTACCTCGGCGTCCAGCCCGACCAGGACCAGCCGGGCGACGAGGACTTCAAGGCGTGGAAGGTCGACGGCGGCGTCCGCATCAGCGTCCGCGACGACGGACCGGCGGGCAAGGCGGGCCTGCAGGACGGCGACGTCATCGTCGAGTTCGACGGCACGAAGGTGACGGAGATGGCGGAGCTCCAGCAGGCGATCCTCAAGAAGAAGGCCGGCGACAAGGTGAAGGTGAAGGTCATCCGCGGGAAGGATCCCAAGGAGATCGCGGTCACCCTCGGCATCCGGCCCGACGCCGCGACGCCGCCCCCCGCGCCCGAGCCGCCGAAGGAGAAGCCGAAGGAACCCAAGGAGCAGAAGGAAGAGGCGCGGCCGGGACTCCTGGGGATCCGCCCGGGCACGGCCACGGGCAAGGGGATGTCGATCGACAGCATCGTCGACGGGAGCCCCGCGGCGAAGGCGGGCCTGCGGGCCGGCGACGTCCTGACGAAGCTCGGCGACACGGCGATCTGGAAGGAAACGGACCTCGAGAACTTCATGAAGACATCCAAGGCGGGCCAGGAGATCGAGGTCAGCTACACGCGGAACGGCGAGGAAAAGAAGATCAAGGTCGTTCTGGCTGAGCGGTAGCTTCGAGCTTGAAGCTTCGGGCTCCGAGCGGCCACAGGCTCGAAGCTTGAAACTCGCCGCTCGGAGCTGCATTTCGGCGAACTTTCGTCCCGCCCCGGATACCCATCCGTAGTTGAGTTTTTGGTTACTTTCGCGCCCCCGTAGTCGTCTATCTAGAAGAAACCCCTAGATACAGGCGCGCCCCGATGCCGGATCCCCGGGAAGTGGAGCTCATCCAGCGCTGCCAGAAGGGCAGCGGGGATGCGTTCCGCGAACTCTTCGACCGCTACCAGCGGCGCACGTATTGGATCGCCCACAACATGCTCTCCAACTACGACGTCGCGCAGGACATCTCGCAGGAGGCGTTCCTCCGCGTCTTCCGGAACATCGGCCGGTTCGACACCAAGAAGAACTTCTACACCTGGCTCTACCAGATCGTCGTCAACCTCTGCATCGACCACATGCGGCGCGCGTCGCACAACCGCTCCACGGACCTCGATGAGGTGGGGGGGATCGCCGACGAGCGGCGCGATCCGCGCGAGACGACGGGCCGGACCGAGCTCCGCGCCCGCGTCCAGAAGTCGCTCGACCGCCTCCCGCCCAAGTACAAGGCGGTGCTGACGCTCCGCGACATCCAGGGATTCAACTGCGAGGAGATCGCGGAGATCGTCGGGGCGACCAACGCGACCGTGCGGTGGAGGCTGCACCGCGCCCGCAAGCTCTTCCGCGCCGCGTGGGACGGGAAGGCCCTCGAGGCCGTGCGCGATGACGAGGGCGACGAGTTGGTGTGAAGTCTGTTCCAATCACTCCCCCGGTGCTAACGTGAACAACCGCCATCCGTAGTATCTGTGCACTGGAGAATCACGGAATGAACTGCGAAGCGATCCGGGACCTGATTGCCGGCGGGGCGGGCGGCGAAGCGACCGACCACGAGCGGATCGCGATCGAGTCGCACGTGGCGGTCTGCGTCGAGTGCGCCCGCGATCTGGCCGAGGTCCGCGGTCTCCTGGGCAACCTGGCGCTCCTGCGCGAAGGGGACGCGCCGGCCGGCATCGCCGAGCGCATCTGGCAGGGCGTCCACGCCGCGGTTCCCACGCCGCGCCGCTCGACGATCCTCGCCTGGACCCTCCGCGCGGCCGCGCTCCTCGTCCTCGGCGTCTCGGTCGGATACTCGACCACCTCGATCCTGCGCCATCCGACTTCCCGGCCCATGACAACCGAAGATTCGATGGTCGACGAAATGAAGGCGACCTACGTGCCCAGGCCGCTGGAAGTGACGGCCGGCATGGAGTCCGCGCCCAAGTCGCCGGGACCCATGCTCGAGGTCGTTCCGGAAGGCAGCGTGTTCCAGGCGGGCACCGGGTACTACCTTCCCAAGGTCGACCAGGTGCTCGATTCGGACGAGATCAGGTTCTAATCCGGGTTTCGGAACGACATGAACTCCGCCATCATCCTTCTCCTCTTCTTCTTCCCGGGCCAGGCGCCCGAGACGACGTTGGAGAAAATCGAGAAAGAGGTCTCCGCGGTCGTCGAACGCACCAAGGCCTCTGTGGTCCAGGTCCAGGCACGTGTTGAAACGGAATACCAGCCCCGGGTCATCATCTCGCGAGTCCTTTACCTCTCCGGGCTGGTTGTCTCCGCCGACGGCGGGATCCTCACGGACCTCGGGGGAGTGGAGCAGGCCCGCGAATTGCGCGTGGCGCTCCCCGACGGGCGCCTGCTCGTGGCCGAGTTCGCGGGGGGCGACCGGCGCACGGCCGTGGCCTACCTGCGCATCAAGGCCGAAGGGCTCCAGCCGATTGAATTCGCCGACGGCGCTTCGATCCGGCAGGGGATGCTGGCGATCGCGGTGGCCAATCCCGCGGGCCTCAAAGGCTCCTGCTCGGTGGGATTCGTGAGCGGCCTCAACCGCACCGTGATGGTCCAGGGGATGCAATTCGATGACCTCATCCAGACGACGGCGCTGCTGCAGCCGGGCGACGCGGGCGGACTGCTCGCGAACTCCCGCGGCCAGGTCGTCGGCATGGTCCACTCGCGGTACGTCACGGACGGCTTTGACTCCGGCCCCGGTCAATTCTTCCGGGTCGTGCCGGGCGAAGGGCTCGACTTCCTTCCGGCGGGCGGCCAGTCCGTGGGATTCGCGACGCCCTCCACGACGCTCAAGTTTGTCGCCGAGCGGCTCATGAAGAGCGGCAAGGTCACCCGGGGGTGGGTGGGCGTCTCCGTGCGTCCCTTGGATGCGGTGGTCCGGACCCGGGCGAAGCTTGCCGAAGGCCAGGGGGCCTTGATCACGAACCTCGAAGACCGCGGCCCTGCTGCGCGCGCGGGTCTCCGCAAGGGCGACATTATTGTCGAATTTGACGGCCTGCCCGTCTCGGACCTTTCGACCTTGCGCCGGCGGGTGGTCGAATCTCCGGCTCCCAAGGTGGTCCGCGTTCGCGCCTGGCGGGCGGGCGCGACCGTCGACCTGGACCTCGCCATCGAGGAGGAGCGCCAGCCGTGAACCGCGGCCTCTCCACGCTGGCTCTCGTGGCGCTCCTGGGCGCCGGCATCGCGGGCGGCGTGGGGCTGGCGGCGCGTCTCGAGGGCGGCACGGGAGCCGATCCCCGGAGCCTGGACCCGGCGCTCGTGCTCCAGTCGGCCTTCAACCGCGCGGCGGCGGTCGCCACGCCGGCGGTGGTCCACATCATGACGACCGATGACCAGAACCTCGAAGGGAACAACGCCGGCGGCGGCACCACGGACAATGTGGGCTCGGGCGTGATCGTGTCGAGTCAAGGTCACCTGGTCACCAATCTCCATGTGGTGCATGGCGCGTCGGGCTGCCGGGTCCGGTTCGTGGATGGGTCGGAATACGCCGGCACGGTCATGGGTGGGGATGAGGAGAGCGACCTCGCCATCGTGAAGATCGACGCCGGCGGAAAGATGCTGACGCCGATCGTTTTCGCCGATTCCGATCACGCGCGGGTGGGGGACATGGTCTTCGCAATCGGGAGCCCGTTCGGGTACACGCACACCGTGACGTCGGGGATCGTGAGCGCGAAGCATCGGCGACTCGAGTTCGGCAGGGCCTATGAGGATTTCCTCCAAACGGATGCCGCGATCAATCCCGGCAATTCGGGCGGCGCGCTCGTCAACCTGAAGGGCGAGCTCGTGGGCCTGAACACGGCCATCGTCTCGCGCAATCGGGCGAGCGACGGGGTCGGCCTGGCGATCGCGTCGAATCTCGTGAAGTGGGTGCAGGAGCGACTGATCCGCGACGGCAAAGTCCGGCGGGGTTACCTGGGAATCAATCCGAGAGATATCGATCGGAAATTGCTGGAGGACGCCCGGAGGGTGCGCAATCCCGTCTTGGGGGGCGCGGAAACCCCGGAGGAGCTGGCGCAAACGTTGAAGGTTCCCAGCACTTCGGGGGTGGTGATCGTGGGGGTGATCAGGCCGTCTCCGGCGGTCGAGATCGGGCTCCGCATCTATGACGTGATCGTCGAGTTCGACGGCCGTCCCGTCCGGAACTGCCACGAGTTCTTCTTCCAGGTTGCCGAGCTTCCGCCGAAGAAAGCGATCCACCTGAAGTACTATCGCGAGGGGAAGGTGCTCGAATCGAACGTGGTGCTCGCCGAGCGGCCGCCCCTGAATTCGCGCTCCCTGCCCTTCCAGCCGGATCTGCCGAACAGGTAGGCGCCCGTCGGCTTTCAGATTGAACCTCGGCGGCATCCCTGCCTCGTGCGCCATCGGCACCGACGCTCTATTATGGACCGGCGTCGAGGGCCGATCCGATGGCCGATCCTGAATCCGGCAGCGAGCTCTACCGGTCGGTGATCGGCCGCTCGTGGGAGCGGCTGGATCCCGGCGTGCATCGCCTCCACGGGAAGAACGGAACCGTTCAACGAGGCCGGTTCAAGGTGCGGCGCGGCGGGAACTGGCTCGCCCGGGCGGTGGCGGCGATCCTCCGTCTGCCTCCGGAAGGCGACGCGGTCGAGTGCTCGCTCCTGATCGCGTCGCGGGGCGGGCGCGAGTCGTGGCGGCGCGTCTTCGGGAAATCGCCGTTGGTGACGGAGCAATACCGCGTCGCGGGCGGGATCCTGGTTGAGCGCGGGGGGCCGGTCGAGCTTCATTTCCGGCTCGAGATCGACCGGGGGGCGCTCGTCTTCAACCTGGTGGAGGCGCGCTTCTTCGGATTCCGCCTGCCGCTTCGCCTCCGGCCGCGGGTGAGCGGCCGTGAGTGGGGAATGATGCGGCCGTCCGTTTCGATCCGCGCCGAGGCGCCGATATTGGGACTCCTGGTGGCATACGAGGGGACCATGGAATGACGACGGTCCTGTGGCTGCTGGCGGTCCAGGGGGCGCTGGGGGCGTTCGACACGCTCTACTTCCACGAGTGGCGGGCGCGGCTCGTGGCGCGCGGGCCGTCGGTGCACGGCGAGCTCCGCCTTCACGCGTGGCGGTCGTTCATCTACGCCGCCCTCTTCGCGGGCCTCGCGATCTTTGCCTGGAAAGGCGCGTGGACCGGCGTGCTGGTGGCGCTCTTGCTCGCGGAGATCGTGATCACGCTGGCCGATTTCGTGATCGAGGATCGAGTCCGCAAGCCTCTCGGCGGCCTCTTCCCCGGGGAACGGATTACGCACGCCATCATGGGAATCATCTACGGCGCGATGCTGGCGTTCCTCATTCCCCAACTGGCGGCATGGTTCAACGAGCCCGCGGGTTTGGTTGCCGCGGTCGACGCGCCGGCGGGGCTGAAGGGAGTCGTCATCGCGATGGCCGTCGGCGTTTTCCTGTCCGCCCTCCGCGATCTCGCTGCCACGTTCGGCACGGCTTGGGCGCGATACCCGTGGCCTGAGGTGCGATCGGATGAACGGTGAAGCGGGGCTATTCCGCCACGAGCCGCTTGTAGCCCGGCATCAGCGATTTCGTGACCGGACCGGGCGCGCCGATTCGCCGGGACCCGACGCGGGAGACGGGGAGCACCTCGATCATCGCATTCGTCAGGAAGACCTCGTCCGCGCGTTCCAAGTCATGAGGCATCACGCGCCCTTCGGACGTTTCGATCTCCAATGACCGCGCGATCTCGAGCACCGCCGCGCGCGTCACGCCGGGAAGAATCCCCTCCAGCGCCGGAGTCCGGATCCGGCCGCCCTTCACGAGGAAGACGTTCGTGACGCATCCCTCGAGCACCCGCCCGTCGAGACCCTGGAAGAGGAGGTCCGCGAGTCCCTCCCGATGGGCCCGCTCCAGCGTGCGCACGTTCTCGAGATAGTTGAGCGTCTTGTGGCCGAAGAGCGGCGCCCGGGGATCGCGTCGCCATTCGGCGAACCCCACCGCCGCGCCGCGCCGATACCACGCCGCCGGCACCCGAGGCGGTGGCGTCGCCCGGATCATGAACGACCCGCCGGCCGTCTGCACAAGCCGGAGGTACGCGTCCTCGAGGCGGTTGGCTTTCAGAAGGGCCCGCGCCGCGCGATCGATCGCCGCGTCGCCGTATCCGATCCGCATTCCGAAGCGGCGCGCCGAGCGGCGCATCCGCGCGACATGGCGGTCGAGCAGGAAGGGTTCGCCGCCGTACGCCCGCATTACTTCGAATAGGCCAAATCCGATTTGTACCGCGGGGTCGAGAGCAGAGACAGTCGCCTTGTCCACCGTGACAATATTCCCGTTGATCCAGACGTTGGCCGGGTTCATGAGGGGAGATCGATCCCGAGGGCACGCACGATGCCGGTGGCCTTCACGATCGTCTCGTCGAACTCGCGCTCGGGCTCGCTGTCCGTGACGATGGCGCCGCCCGTCTGGAACCACAGGTCCTCGCCGCGCTTCTCGACGATGCGGATCGCGACCGAGAGCCCGACGCTCCCGTCGAAGCCGATCCAGCCGATCGCCCCCGTGTACGCGGCCCGGCGCGTCGGCTCGAGCTCGTCGATGATCTCCATCGCGCGGATCTTCGGCGCGCCCGTCACCGAGCCGCCGGGGAACGTCGCCCGCAGCAAATCGACCGGACCCGCGCCGCGCCGCAGCCGCCCCTCGACGGTCGCGACCAGGTGGTGGACGGTCGGATGAGATTCGAGCGCCTTGGGCTCCGACACCTTGACCGACCCGTACTCGCAGACGCGCCCGAGATCGTTCCGCTCGAGGTCGACGATCATCGCGAGCTCGGCGTCGTCTTTCGGGCTCGCCATCAGCTCCGCCTTCAGCCGCGCGTCCTCGTCGCCCGCCGCCCCCCGCGGCCGCGTCCCCTTGATCGGGCGCGTCACGACCCGATGTCCATCCGAATGCAGGAAGAGTTCGGGCGAGGAGCTCACCACCGACCGCGCGCCCATCCCGAGCAGGGCCGAGTAGGGCGCCGGACTCGACGTCCGGAGCCGCGTGTAGATCTCGAGCGGGTCGAGCGCGCACCGCGTGTGGAACC
>Ga0075423_10000397_pt1 | contig 34565 bp, 30 predicted proteins | sample SoiMethybrSBSTD2_FD_80114 | JGI IMG/M metagenome (GOLD analysis project Ga0075423, IMG submission 80114) | Bulk soil microbial communities from a Populus tree surrounding site in Tennessee, USA - Soil MetaG P. TD hybrid SBSTD2 | ecosystem: Environmental > Terrestrial > Soil > Tree plantation...
CCCACTGTCACGGATCGGTGATCCCGCCGTCGTGGAGCACGTACTTCCCCGTCGGATAGACCGCCTCTCGCTGGTTCGGCTCCTGCGCCACCGGGGCCACAGCGTCGACGCCGACCGGCGGCGGGTACACGTAGCGGTATTCGTACGGATAGGGGCACGGAGCACTCGTCTCGAAAGTAACTCACCGGATCGTTGGAATCGCCTGAAAAGTCTGGCCGAAGAAGAGCGAGACGGATGCCGACCCAACGACATGGGCGCTGGCTAGCGACTGAACCGCGGATTTGGAGCGCCGAGCCGGAAGCGCGCAAGCACTCCGTCGACCCCGCCTCCGGCTCTGGGCTGGAAGGCACCGTGAACTGGCCATGTCCGCGAGGTAGTCTCGCCCGCGATGTAGAAGCGCCCCCATACATCGACTGCGGCGGCTCGTCCAGCAGCGCCGGGACGACTTCCGAGATAGGTGCTAAAGAGTAGGTGGTCGAGCGTCGGGGCGAGCTTCACGGCGATAGCATTTGGCGCACCGCGCGGCCCACGCTGGAACGCATCGCGGGTGACGGGGAAGTCGTCCGAGAATGTTGCGCCGCTGAAGTGAACAGAGCCACTGGCATCGATTGCCACGCCCTCCGCACTCTCGCCAAAGCGACCACCTATGTAGGTGCTGGCGAGGAGCGTGGTGCCGTCGCTCGAAAGCTTCGCAACCACCGCGTCTCCGCGGTAGTTCGTCCCGTCTCCCGTGCCGCTTTTTCCCGACCGGCCGTAGACTCGTTGGAATGCCCCTGGCGTCGTGGGGAAGTCGGGGGAGGTCGTGCCACCGGCCAGGTAGGCGGTGCCATCTGCAGCGATCGCGAGGTTGTGCGTTTCCAGGTCTTCGCTCTCCGAGCCGCCAAGATAGGTGGCATAGTCGAGGCGGCGTCCGTTCGAATGCAACTTGGCGAGGTAGAAATCTCCGTTGGCCCGGTATACGCGGCTCAGGGCGTTCGGCGTGGTAGGAATATCCGTCGAGGTCGTCGTTGTGAGGTAGTAAACATGCCCTCGCCGGTCGACTCCGATCGAGGGTGTCCCCTCCTCGATGCCGGATCCTCCAAGGTAAGTCGCCCAAATAACGCGGGTACCGTCGGCCGCGATTTTTGCGAGCACACCATCCTTGCCGCCAGCGCGGTTCGGCTGGAACCCACGTTGGAATGCTTCCAGCACGGCAGGCGGGTACGCGCCCGTCGAGGTCGACGCGGCAAGATATATGTTGGCCTCATCGTCGAGTGCGAGATCCCGAAGCGGATGCGACGGGTCATCGCGCGCGCCAAAGTAGCTTGCGAAGACGAGCTGCCGGCCATCAGGGGTGAGCTTGGCGACGAAGCCGCTCTGCGCGGGATAGGGCCCGCTCGGCGGGCCGCCATTGAATTCAGTCTGGAACGCGCCAGGCGTGACCGGAAAGGCGGCGCCAGCCCTTCCCGCGACGTAAACATATCCTCGGCTGTCCAGTTTGATCGCGTAAGCCCGGTCTACGCTGGGCCCGCCCAGCAGCGTGGACCAAACGAGATGCCCTTCCGGGTCAAGCTTCATAACAAAGACATCGATCCCACCCCCGTGGCGTCGGCTATAGGCCCCACTGGTGGTGGGGAAGTCCGTTGAGTCGGTACCTCCCGTCAAGTAGACGTTCCCGTTCCGATCGATCGCGATGTCGCGCACGGACTCGTGACCGGAGCCCGCCACGTAGCTCGACAAGTCCGGGCCGATCGCCTCCTCCTGCAGCGACCTGTTCACGCAACTGACCACAGCTAGAGCAGCCCCGGCAACAACCATGCCGAGACGTGGAATCTTGCCGGTAGTCCGGGGCTTGAGTTGTCCGCCAGGCCGATCACCACTGCGGCTCACTACGTGGCAGAGTCGCTCGCTGTAGGAAATGATTTTCTCTCTTTGGCCTGGTCGATACCTAAGTCCACCCGTTAAGTCGTCAGTTCCGACCGAGAACGTCGCTCGTGAGCCTTGGTGTCCCCGTGCAAGGGACTGTTTTGATAGTGATACCTCGAGCGCGACGGAACATCCCGAACTCTTGGCTTTCGTGGCGCTAAATTTGCTCGTTTTCGCCCCTTCCGAGCCAAACCTGAGCCTTGAGGGTCCAACCATTGTGACTATCTCGGTGGTTGTTCCGGTTTTCAATAGTCCCGAACAGCTGTCGAAATGCCTGGACGCCCTGCTGGCCGCATCGCACTCGGAGGTCGAGATCGTTGTCGTCGACGACTGCTCGACGGATCGCACTCGGCTTGTGGCCGCGGCCTACCAGCGAGTAAGGGTTGTGCAGATGGACCACAACTCGGGCCCCGCCGCCGCGCGCAACCGGGGGGCTAGAGAGGCCGGCGGCAGCATTATCTTCTTCGTCGATGCCGATGTCGTCGTGGCGCCGGACTCCGTCGATCGGGTAGCTCGGACCTTCGCCGACCATCCGGACGTCGCGGCCGTCTTCGGATCGTATGACGCTCGCCCCGCCGCAAAGGGAACTATCTCGCAGTATCGGAACCTGCTCCACCATTTCGTGCACCAGCATGGCAACCAGGAGGCGTCGACGTTCTGGGCGGGCTGTGGAGCCATGCGCCGCCCTGTATTCGAGGCAGTGGGTGGATTCGACGCCAAGCGTTTTCCGGTACCCTCGATCGAGGACATCGAACTTGGCTTCCGGGTCCGGCGAGCAGGCCATCGGATCCTTCTCGACAAGCAGTTGCAGGGAACGCACCTGAAGCGCTGGACGCTGACCTCGGTCATCAAGACCGATGTGACCCGCCGGGCATTGCCCTGGGCCCGGCTCATTTTGGAGAGCGGAAGCGCTCCCGGCGATCTGAATCTCAAGCGTGGCCAGCGAGTCAGTGGCGCCCTCGTGGTTCTTGCTTGCGCGCTCACCCCTCTGATGGCGCTGCGGCTCGAATCGGCGGCGGCTCCGCTGCTAGCGTTCGCGGTCGCTGTCTCGCTGAACTGGAGCCTGTACCGCTTCTTCGCTCGCCAAGGCGGCGTGATGTTCGCCGCGGCGTGCGTCCCGCTCCACTTGCTCTACTACCTCTACAGTGTCCTTGCCTATGCGATTGCTTGGGCGGACATCCGGCTCGGAGGCTGGCGAAGCCGAAGCCTGCTGGTCCGCGGGGCGTCGATCGGACCAAGACGATAAGGACATGGTGTCCAAACGGCGCGTAGTGGTGTTCGGCGCGGGCCCTGCCGGCCTGACCGCCGCCTATGAGCTTACCAAGCTCAGCGAGCGTCCGATCGTGCTCGAAAAACGCCACACCGTTGGCGGTCTTGCGTGCACCGAGACGTACAAAGGCTTTTACTTCGATATGGGTGGCCACCGATTCTTCACCAAGGTTGAGGAGGTGAAGAAGACATGGGACGAGGTGCTGAAGACCGATTTCCTCCGTCGGCCGCGGCTATCGCGGATCTATTACGGGCAGAAGTTCTTTCACTACCCATTGAAGGCATTCAATGCTCTCGCCGGCCTCGGCCTGTCGGAGAGTATTCTCATCCTCTTCAGCTACTTCCGCTGGCAGCTGTTTCCGTATCGTCGTGAGGAGACCTTCGATCAGTGGGTGACTAATCGCTTCGGCCGGCGACTCTTCCTGACATTCTTCAAGACCTACACGGAGAAGGTCTGGGGAATTCCGTGTTCGGAACTGAAGGCGGAATGGGCGGCCCAGCGGATCAAGGACTTGTCGCTGAAGACCGCATTGATGAGCATGTTCCTGAAGCCCCGCCAGACGATCAAGACGCTCATCGAGGAGTTCGACTATCCCCGCCTGGGCCCGGGGATGATGTGGCAGGCCATGGCTGAAGAGGTCGTGCGCCGTCAGGGAGCGCTGTTCCTCAACTGTGACATAGTGCAGGTGAAGCGGACCGGCAATCGCATCGACGGCGTGGTGGTGGACCGAGACGGGTGCACGGAAACGATCGAGGGAACCGACTTCATCTCCAGCATGCCGGTCACGGAGCTGGTCCGGAAGCTCGATCCCCCAGCGCCCGCTCCCGTATTCGAGGCCGCTGGGCACCTGAAGTACCGGGATTTCCTCACGATCGTTCTGATCGTTAACAAGCGGGACCTGTTCCCCGATAACTGGATCTACATCCACGATCCCGGTGTTCGAGTGGGTCGGATCCAGAACTTCAAGAACTGGAGCCCGTACATGGTCCCGGATCCGGAGAAGTCGAGCCTGGGTCTCGAGTATTTCTGCACCGAGGGCGACGACGTCTGGAGCATGCCCGATGCCGAGCTGATCGACCTCGGTAAGCGCGAGACCGCGTCGATCGGTCTGATCAGACCGGAGGACGTCGAGGACGGGTGCGTCGTCCGTGTACCGAAGGCGTACCCCATCTACGACGCCGACTACCGCGATTACCTGGCGACGGTGCGCGAGTTCGTCGACGGACTGGACAACTGCCAGACGATCGGTCGGAACGGGCTGCACCGGTACAACAACCAGGACCACGCAATGCTCACCGGCATGCTGGCCGTGCGAAACCTGATGCGTGGGGAGCGCAACGACCTGTGGAGCGTCAACACCGACCAGGAGTATCACGAAGAGATCCGGTCAGAGAAGACCGTCGAAACGCACGATCTCGACGAGCTGGTCGAGGGCGTACTCGAGCAGGTATTCCTCAAGCTCGACCGCGTCGCGCTGGGCCTCTCGGCCGGTACGATGAGCGCCCTCCTGCTGTTTCTCCTGACCCTGATCCTCGTGTTCAAGGGCGGGGACGTGGTCGGGCCGCGACTCGGCCTTCTCAGCGAGTTCCTGCCGGGGTACACGGTGACCACGGCGGGTAGTGTGGTCGGTCTGGCATACGGATTCACGGTGGGGTTTATCGGTGGATGGGGCTTCGGGTTGCTGCGGAACGTCTCGGTCTTCCTGTACATGGCGGTGATCCAGCGACGCGCCGAGCTCCAGCAGTTGCGCAGGCCGCTGGACTATTTTTGATGGGGCATGCGATGCGACATGATCGGTCCATCTCGGTTGCCGCATCGGGAGGTACCATGACGGTCAGCGGCAACGGGCTCGAGAAGGTCCTGCTGACGCGGGTCCTCCGACTGAACTCGAAGATTCATGGCGTGGTGATCGGGCTCCTGGCCGGGCTGGCCCTCTTCGTGGCCACCAACTGGCTCGTGCTCAAGGGGGGAGCCGTGGTCGGCCCCCATCTCTCGCTGCTCGGGCAGTACTTCATCGGGTACCGGGTCACCTTTGTTGGAAGCCTGATTGGATTCGCCTACGCGTTCGTCTCCGGGTTCGTCGTCGGCTACGGATTCGCGAGCCTCTACAACGTCTTCGCTGATCTGCACCAGCGGCGCGCTCGGAGACGAGGGTGACCGGAGCCGAAGCCCGCTCCGATGCCGGGGTCCTGCTCCGACGGCGCCGAGGGCTCCGAAGGATCACCGTCGGTCTAGGGCTGGCGTTGGCGCTCGGGGGGATCGCGCTCTCCCCAACCGCGCTCTTGCACGCCCTGTTGCCGGATGGGACGGACCCGTCCTCAACGCTCGCGCTCGGGGCGCGCCTGTTCACGTACACGCTCATGGTGCTGGGCGCCTACATCGCGGCGGCCGCCTGGTGGCTACCTCCGCGCGTGGCATCGGCCGAGCGCGGGGGACTTTCCGAAAGGCCGTTCGTGGCCGTGATCCTGGCCGGGACCATCGGGCTCGCGGCGGCCCTGCGAGCGTATTCGTTGGACTCGGGACTTTGGTACGACGAGATCCTTATGCACGTCCAGGAGTCGTCGAAATCGTACGGCGAGATCCTCACCACGTACGATTCGAAGAATCAGCACTTTCTCTATACGCTGCTCGCCCGCCTGGCGATGGACTGCTTCGGGGACACCGCCTGGGCTCTTCGGCTCCCCGCCGCACTGTTCGGGGTCGCGGGCGTTGCTGCTCTCTACGCGTTCGCCCGCGAGGTCACCGATGCCTCGGAGGCGCTGCTGGCCACCGCGCTGTTGGCGTTCTCGTACCACCACGTCTGGTTCAGCCAGAACGCCCGTGGGTACTCGGGCATTTTGTTCTGGGCCCTCCTCTCGAGCGCGCTGCTCCTCCGGGCGCTCGGCGATGGTCGGCAGCGCTGGTGGGCGCTGTATGCGGTAACGGCCGCTCTCGGCGTCTACACGCACATGACCATGGTGTTCGTGATGGCCGGTCAGGCCCTCGTCTACCTCTCTACGGTGTGGACGCGCCGCGGGCGGCCTTCGCCCGCCCGCTGGGATGGCTTGCTCCTCGGCTTTCCCCTGGCCGGATTGCTCATCCTCCAGTTCTACGTGATCGTCCTTCCTCAGGTATTGACGGGTGTCGCCAACGAATCGAGCGTGGTCACGGTGTGGCGGAATCCCGCCTGGGCGATGATCGAGATCCTCCAGGGCTTGCGGATCGGGTTTTCCGGCAGCGCGGTCGGGTTGGTCGCTCTGGCGGTGTGCACTGTCGGCCTGGTGAGTTTTGTCCGGACGGCCCCGGCCGTGGCGACGCTGCTGATCGTTCCGGTGACACTGTGCGCGGCGGTGGTGATCGGTAGCGGCCACCATGTGTGGCCGCGCTTCTTCTTTTTCGCGTTCGGGTTTGCCGTTCTGATCGTCGTGCGGGGTGCCAGTGTGCTCGGCCGCTGGATCGGGACGGGCCTGGGACTCCCTCCCGCTCGGGCGATCCAGGCAGGCACCCTGGCCTCCCTCTTGCTGGTCGCCGGCGCCGCCGTCGCCCTACCACGGGCATACGCTCCCAAGCAGGACTTCGAGGGCGCGTTGAAGTTCGTCGAAGCGAGCCGAGCGCCCGGCGACTCGGTGGTGACGGTCGGACTCGCGACGATGCCGTATCAGCGCTTCTATAAGGCGAACTGGGGGAGCGTCGAAAGCGTGGAGTCGCTGGAGGCAGTGCGATCCCGAGGCCGGCGGACGTGGCTCGTCTATACGCTGCCGCCCCATCTGGACGCGGTCTACCCCGACCTCATGCTCCGGATCAGGAATGAGTTCCAGGTCGTCCGGATCTTCCCGGGTACCCTTTCGGGCGGCGCGGTCATCGTCTGCCGATCGGAAGGGATACCGAGAAGTGCGCGCGGCGGAGGCGCGTGATCGTGGAGCGACAGTTCGGCGACAGCCACGCCGACGCCGAGCGAGGCGTATCGGTGGTAATTCCCGCCTACAACGAGGAAGCGGCGGTGGGCGCTCAGATCAAGGCGATCCGGCGCGTACTGTCCGTCGCCAGAACACCGCATGAGATCCTGGTTGTCGACGATGGCTCAAACGATCGGACGGCCGCCGAGGCAGTAGCCGCCCACGCGCGGGTGCTCCGGCATCCCGAGAATCGAGGCTACGGGGCGTCCATCAAGACGGGCATCAAGGCGGCCGGCTACGACCGGATCGTCATCATCGACGCCGACGGAACGTATCCAGCGGAAGCAATCCCTGACCTGTTGACTGGACTCGACGCCGCGGACATGGCGGTAGGGGCGCGGATCGGCCCGCGCGTGCACATCCCGCGGATCCGGCGGCCGGCGAAATGGATCCTCGGCTGGCTGGCCAATCGCATCGCCGGCCGAAAGATTCTCGACCTCAACTCGGGGTTGCGGGCGTTCCGCCGCTCGTGCGTGGCGCCATACTTCCCGTTGCTGTCGGATCGATTCTCGTTCACCACCACCGTGACGCTCGCGCTGATCGCGGACGACTATCACGTCGTGTATCACACGATCGAGTACCACCCACGCGTCGGGCGCTCCAAGATCCGACCCCGCCACTTCATGGAATTCATGATCCTGGTGGTCCGGATGGCCATGCTGTTCCAGCCTCTCAAGGTGTTCACCCCGCTCGGCGTCACATTCCTCGCCGGGGGTGTGGCGAAGGTCGCTTTCGATATCGTGGCGCTGTTCAAGCGGGCGGATACGGCCGAATGGTCGCTTATCTACCAGCCGGCTATCTCAACCTCGGCCCTTCTCCTGCTTCTGGCCGGGCTCCAGCTGTTGATGGTCGGGATGGTGGCGGACAGTGTGCTGAGGCGGCTCGCGCAACAGCGGGGTCCTCTGGTGCAGTCTCGGGCGATCCGGGCGGTCGAAGAGCAGTATCAAGAGCCCGGTGAGCTTCTGGACTGACGCCGATTCTCGAATCGATGCCGCTAATTGAACCGATGCCGTTGCGTTTCATTCTTCTCGCGGGGCTACTCGCCCACAAGTCGCTGTGGGAGGTGCTCAAGCGTCAGCGGGCCCCGCGTCCGCCGTCGACCCGCGGGCCGCTCGGGCCGCTGACGATCGCGACGAAGGCGGTCAAGATGCTCGTGCTGCTCTTTCTCGTCGTGCAGACCCTGTTCCTCGATGTACTGCCAATCACGGCCGAACCCGGCGCCCTGCGAGGTGTCGGGCTGGCCGTCTTTCTCACCGGACTTGTCATGGCGATGACTGGACGGCTTCAACTGGGGCGGAACTGGGTGGACCTCGAGGACTACACGGTTCTGCCCGGCCAGGCCCTGGTCGCACGCGGCCTGTACCGGTATGTGCGCCATCCCATCTATGCCGGTGACATCATTCTCCTCATCGGGCTCCAGCTGGCGCTGAACTCGTGGCTCGTGCTCGGCGTGTTGCCGGTGGTCATCGTCGTGGTACGACAGGCTCGGGCCGAGGAGAACCTTCTGCTGCGCACGTTACCTGGTTACCGCGAGTACTGCGGGCGAACGAAGCGTTTCATCCCCCTGGTCGTATGACGTCGACCCATGTCGTGATCCTGGGCGCCGGCCCAGCCGGACTCGGAGCGGCGTTCCGGCTCAGCCGGCGCCCTGCAACGCGGGTCGCGGTGCTCGAGCGCAACCCCGTGGTCGGGGGCAACGCCGGCAGCTTCGATGTCGGTGGGCTCCGGGTCGACTATGGGAGCCATCGCCTGCATCCAGCCTGCGATCCGCGGATCCTCGCCGACATTCGAGAGCTGCTGGGCGCCGATCTGCTGGATCGCCCGCGACATGGGCGGATCAGAATACGCGGCCGCTGGATCCACTTCCCGCTCAAGCCGGTGGATCTTGCCTTGCGGCTGCCGCCGGGCTTCATCGTGGGTGTCGCGGGAGACCTTGTGCGGAAGGTGACGAAGCGTCGGCCACCGATGCCGCTCGCCGGCGAAAGCTTTGCCTCGGTGCTCGAAGCCGGCCTCGGCAGGACGATCTGTCGGGACTTCTACTTCCCATACGCCCGCAAGATCTGGGGCGCGCCACCCGAGGAGCTCGCGGCGGTTCAGGCGAAGCGCCGGGTGTCCGCGGGCTCGCTAGCCAAGATGCTCGGCAAGGTCTGGTCCGCTGTTCCAGGTTTGGGCCGATCCCGCGGGAGCCGCTTCTTCTACCCCCGCAACGGCTATGGTCAGATTTCCGATGCCTACTGCCGGGCCGCGCAGCGGGCCGGAGCGGACATCCGGCTGGAGGCACGCGTCCTCGAGATCGAGACACAGAACGGGACGGTGGTCGGGGTCCACTACGAGCGCCATGGCCAGCGGTACCGGCTGGCCGCCGACCACGTCTGGTCGACGATTCCGGTGACGGTCCTGGCGCGCTGTCTGCGTCCCGCCCTGCCGGCCCAGATCCTTCAGGCCGCGGAGAGGCTGGAGTTCCGGGCGATGATCCTCGTGTATCTCGTGCTCGAGCAGGTCCAGTTCTCGGAGTACGACGCGCACTATTTCCCGGAGGCTGACATCGCGATATCCCGACTGTCCGAGCCGAAGAACTACAGCGCCTCGGGCAGGCCGGGCCGCCTCACCGTCTTGTGCGCGGAGCTGCCGTGCTCCACTGACGACCCGACCTGGTCCCTCGACGACGAGGCGCTGGGAGGGCTCGTGCGGGACGCGTTAGAGCGCGCGGGCCTTCCGGTGCGGGCGCCCGTGAAAGAAGTGCTGACGCGGCGACTGCCCAATGCGTATCCAATCTATCGTCGCGGCTACAAGGAATACTTCGACTGCCTGGACGAGCAGGTGGATGGCATGGCCGGCCTGGTCACGTTCGGGCGACAAGGCCTGTTCGCTCACGACAACACGCACCACGCGCTGTTCATGGCCTATTGCGCGGAAGACTGCCTGCGGCCCGATGGCACCTTCGACCGGCTCCGCTGGCAGACGTACCGACGTGACTTCGAAACTCATGTGGTCGAGGACTGAAATGGAATCGCGCCCGGCGACTGCCCCCGCGGAGGCGACGAGAAGTGGCCTGTCTGGGGCGCGGCTGGCCCGCAACTTCGTCCTCCTCGGAGGCGCTGAGGTCTTCAGCAAGGGCGTCACGATCCTGGCGTTCGCCTGTCTCGCACGGGTGCTCGGGCCCGCGGACTTTGGCGCCCTCGAGTTCGCGCTGGCGGTGATCACCATCCTCACGCTCCTGGTAGATTGTGGACTGTCGCCATACGGAGCGCGCGAGGTCGGCAAGGACCCGGGAAAGACCGGCGCCCTCGTCCGGCACATCGTCGTCACCCGTCTCGCCTTGGTCCTCGTCGCGTGGGCCGTGCTTCTCGCGCTGGTCCTGACGCTCGACCAGCCGTGGCCGACCCGTCGCGTGCTCCTCCTCTATGGGCTGCCGCTGGCGGTGCTTGCCGGTTCGCTGTCCTGGGTATTCCAGGGGCGCGACGCGATGGGCGTGGTGGCGGGTGGCTCGTTGCTTCGGTGGTCGATCTTTGCCGCGGGCATTGCCCTGGTGGTCAGGGATCCCGGCGACACATGGAAGGTCCCGCTGGTGGAGGCCGTGGCGATCGGCGGCATGGTCGCGCTGTACGTCTGGATGTTTCGCTCTCGCTTCGGCACGTGGGGTTCCGGAGTGAATACCGGCCACATCGCGGCGCTTCTGCGCGAGACGTTTCCGATCGGCGCCAGCGAGCTGACGTGGGCGCTGCGCGTGTACTTTGCCACGGTGGTGCTCGGGGTCCTGGTAGGTGGAGCGGACGTCGGATGGTTCGGTGGCGCCCACCGGATCGTGCTCGCGCTGCACACCTTCGTATGGCTCTACTTCTTCAACGTGTTGCCGTCGATGGCGCGGACGAGCGGGCGCCCACGGGCCGAGCTGCGTGCCCTGATAGGGGGCTCTCTGCGAGCGAGCGCCTGGCTAGCTGTTTTCCTCGGTGTTGTCGTTACCGCGCTGGCCGAGCCGATCGTGACCGTCCTCTACGGCCCGGCCTACCAGGCATCCGCTCCCGTGCTGCAGGTCCTCGTCTGGCTCGTGCCGGTGGCGGCGATGAGTGGTCACTACCGCTACGTGCTGATCGGCTATGGCCACCAGCGCCGGGAGTTCATGGCCGCGGTGGTGGGCGCCGCCGTCGCCGCCCTCCTGGGCATGATCATGGTCCAGCGGTTCGGCATGCTCGGGGTAGCCGGCGCGCTGGTCGCCTCGGAGGTTGCCATCTGGGCGCTCGCGTTTCTGTTTGTTCGTCGAGAGGTAACCGCGATCCCCGCGGGGCGAATGCTCTGGAAGCCGGCCGCGGCCGGCGCCGGGCTCGCGAGCCTGTTCTGGCTCTGCCCGCCGCGCACCGGTTGGCTGCCCGCCGCCTTGGCGGCCGTCGCCTACTGGCTGTGTGCCGGACTGACGGAGCCGCAACTCCGCGGTGATGTCCGAGCGCTCCTCTCGGGGCGTCGTGTCTCGACGCGGCCGAGGATCGTGTAGACGATGACGCCGAGCAGAACCTCCGTCGAGTCGGTCACGCCGGCAGTATCTCCGCGATGGCGGGTGGACGGGGTGCCGCCCACCGCCCCTCCCGGGTTGGCCCTGAGGCTGTTCGCTACCTGCTGGATGCTCTTCGCGCTCCACTTCGCGACAAACACTGTCCGTGAGATCTATCCGGCTCTCAGCCTCGGCGATCACATGAGTTTCAACGTGTCGGAGTATGCGGGTTTCCATCCAGACATCTTCGAGCTGCCAGGCCGCGGGGTGTTCATCAACAACAATCCGGGGGCCTCCATCCTCGCGGCAGCGCCGTACACGCTCGCGCGTCCCGTGATCGATCGCGTCGTCGACCATATCCAGCGCGGCCGGGCGACTGCACCGCGGGCGGTACCGGAGTACCGGACGATCTATCCCATGGCGCGCGAGTTCGTGGCCAAGGCCCGGGAGCGTGGCCTGGACATCAAGTTCGGTCTCGCAGCCGCGGTCATGCAGGCGGGCCTGATGGCGCCCTTCTCGGCGGCGAGCGTCGTCGCGATGTTCTGGTTGCTGCAGAGCCTGACCAGCTCGAGTCGGATGGCGCTCTGGCTCGCGTTCCTGTACGCGTTTGCCACGCCGGTGCTGTACCGGACCGCTCAGCTGAACCAGAACATTTTGGTCGCCCATTGTGCGCTCTTCGCATTCGTGCTCCTGTGGCGGCCGTGGGACGAGCCCGGTGCACTTCGGCGTCCGTCCTACGTGCTGGGCGGCGCTCTGGCCGGCTGGTGTGTCGTCCTCGACTACAGTGGCGTGGTTGCCCTCGCGGCTCTCGCCATCTACGCTTTGGCCCGTAGACGGGCCCTGCCGCGTGAAGCGCGCTCGGGGTGGGATGTGTGGCAGTTCGCGATGGGTGCCGGCGCCGCGCTGGTCGTCCTGCTCGGATATCAATGGGCGGCCTTCGGCAGCCCCTTCTTGCCCGCTCAGACCTACATGCCGCCGGCCACCTTCACGCATCACGGCTATCGCGGCATGGACTGGCCGCGCCTGGATCTCCTGTGGGAGACCGCCTTCGGGATGCGCTATGGGCTGTTCACGTCCGCACCCATCCTCTTGCTGGGACTCTATGCTCCGGGATGGCGACGTGGGCGGGGTGGCCTGCTCGGCTCCGGCGAACTGGGCTTCGTCGTTCTCTTCTGTGTGCTGTTTTTCGTGTTCGCGGCGGCGAATCAGTACGGCCGCATGCAGTTCAACAGCGGAGTGCGGCACATCGTGCCGGTCACCCCGTTCTTGTTCCTGCTGGCCGCCGGGCCACTTGCCCGGATGCCCGTACCCGCCGCCGTGCTCATCGGGATTCTGGCGACGTACTGGTCCTGGTGCCTCGCGATGTACCGCGATGTCGAGCAAGGCATGGGCGTCTTGGAGTCGGTGATCCACATCACGCTCGAGGGTTTCCGCTTACCGTGGCTCACGACCCTTCAGCAGCTTGGCTACGTGGCCAACACCTCGGTGGCGCCGGTATTCGCGTTGACCGCAGCTGTCCTGTGGGTACTGTGGCGGTGGCGGCCCGACACCAACACGGCGCGGACCAGTCATAGCGTGCCTGCCGCCAGGGGTGGCCGATGAAGACACCCTTTGCGGCCGACCCGGACACCACGGCGGCGGCGGTTCGGGCCGGTGCGCGTGGCCGCTCGCTCGCGGTCCTCGCACGCTGGTGGCCGTTCATGGGCTGGTGCGTGCTGGTGCTGGTCGGTCAGGTCGCGACGTTGGCGCTGATCGATGCCGGCCGCCTGATCCAGTATCAGCACTACCGGCCACTCAAGGCCCTCGACTCGCCATGGGGGACGGTCTCACTCGTGTGCCTGCTGCTTCAGGCGATGCTGGTGACCGTCGGCATCGGACGACGCTGGGCAAGCCTCTGGAACTGGGCTCGCGCTCACCTCGGCATCGGCACGCTCTTGGGCGCTGGCGGTGTTGCGGTCGCCTGTAGCGCGGCGGTCTCGCGTGATGTCCACGCCTATATTGGCGAGGTGGTGTTTGCTAGCGCCGTGCAGGTCGTCAATGTGGGGACGCTCATTCTGGTGGCCTTGGCGCTTCCCAGCGCGGCGCTCCCCACGGTACAGCGCTGGGTTGAAGGCCTGCGCCACCCTTCGGCGAGAGTCGACAAGCTCGTGCTCGGCGCCGCACTCTGGGTGACCGCGCTCACGGCCCTGCTGAATGTCCTGGCTTACGAGCGCCATCCGCATGTCCCGGACGAGGTCCTCTATATCTTCCAGGCGCGCTACTTCGCCAGTGGCCAGCTGACCGTGCCGGCGCCTCCCGTGCCGGAGGCGTTCAGCTTCTACATGATTCCCTTTCGATCGGCGCAATGGTACTCCCCGTTTCCGCCGGGTTGGCCTGCCGCGCTCGCGATCGGCACGCTCCTCGGCGTCCCCTGGCTCGTCAACCCACTACTCGCCGGCCTGAACCTGGTGCTCGTCTTCCTGCTCCTGCGCGAGCTCTACGGCCCGGGTACTGCACGTATGGGTGCACTGCTCATCGCCATTTCGCCGTGGCACATCTTCCTCGGGATGAGCTTCATGGCCCAGCCGCTCACGCTGACATGTGGCGTCGCGGCCGCGCTGGCCCTGATCACCGCGCGTCGGACCGGTCGAGCACGCTGGGCTTTCGTGAGCGGGTTGGCACTGGCGGCGAGCGGACTCGTCCGTCCGCTCGATGCTGCCGTCATTGGTGTGGTCCTCGGGGTCGCGGTGCTCGCGACGGGTGTGAGCGCATTTTCGTCGCGCTCTGCCGGCGCGTTTCTCGCCGGTGCGGCACTCCTCGGCGGTGTCGGCCTCACCTACAACAAGCTCATCACGGGCAGCGCCGTGCGGATGCCGCTTGAGGCTTACTATGAGGACTACTTCGGCCCTAAGGTCAATGCCCTCGGATTCGGCCCGGAGCGCGGGTTCGGCTGGGCGCTGGATCCCTTCCCGGGCCATGGACTTCTCGACGCGCTGGTCAATGCTAGCCTGAACGCATTCTCGCTCAGTACCGAGCTCTTCGGCTGGGGCATCGGATCGCTCGCGTTCGCCGTGCTGCTGCTGGCCTCTCGGCGTGCCCGCCGGCGTGACTGGGGCATGTCGTTGGTCATCGTCGCGGTCGTGGGAGCCTACAGTCTCTACTGGTATAGCGGCGGGCCGGAGTTCGGTGCCCGGTACTGGTATCTGGCGATCGTTCCGCTCGTGGCACTCACGGTGAGAGGTATCGAGTGGCTGGCGGACACCCTCGAGACCACGACCGGAGCCGGGGCGCGCGTCTTCGTCGCGGTAGCGGTGGTGTGCGCTCTGACGCTGTCGACCTATATTCCCTGGCGCAGCGTCGACAAGTATTACGGCTTTCTCCGGATGCGTCCGGATGTTCCCGCGCTGGCGGCCGAGCACGGCTTCGGGCGCGGCCTCGTCCTGGTGCGAGGCGACTGGCATCCGGACTACATGTCTGCGTGGGTATACAACTCACTCGATTGGAATGCTGCCGGCGGCCCGGTCTATGCCTGGGACCGCAGCGATGAGGTCCGGGCGAAGGTGCTCGCGGCGTATCCCAACCGCCCGGTCTGGGTCCTGGACGGACCCACCCGGACCGGGGCCCGATTCAAGGTAGTCGGCGTCCCGGGCTCGACGCGATGACTACGGCACCAGCGCTCCCGCACAGCCGGACGATGCGCATCGGCGTGGATGGTACATGCTGGACCAACACGCGCGGGTATGGCCGCCACGCCCGGTCGCTGCTCTGTGCTTTGGTCCAGCTGGAGGATCCCGCTCGGTACACCTTCGTGGTCGACTCTCCGGCGGTCGAGCCGATGCTTCCCGAGGGGGCCACCGTGCAGGTGGTCAGGACGAGCCACTCGACCACCACGGCCGCCGCCGCGAACGGGCGTCGGTCGGCCGCGGACCTATGGCGCATCGGCCGCGCGATGTCGATGGCCGCGGTCGATGTCCTGCTGTTTCCGACGGTGTACAGCTATGTGCCGGTCTTGAGTCGGGCCAAGAAGATCGTCGTCATCCACGACGTGATCGTCGAAACCTTTCCGCAGCTCACGTTGCCGCGCCGCGACGCTCGAATGCTATGGCATCTCAAGGTGGGCCTGGCGCGCTGGCAGGCGGATGCGCTGGTGACCGTCTCCGAGCACTCGCGTCGGGGAATCATCGAACGGTTCAAGATGCCGCCCGACCGTGTCTTCGTGGTGAGCGAAGCAGCAGATCCCATTTTCCGCGTACTAGACGGCCCGCGTCCCGGGCCGCGCCTGTCCTCGCTCGGCCTTGGCGCGCGCCGCTCGGTCGTGTACGTCGGAGGATTTGGACCGCACAAGAATCTCGGCACACTGATCGAGGTGTTCGCGCGGGTGGCTGGGACCCCGGAGTTCCAGGACGTGCAGCTTGTCATGGTGGGGGAGTTCAGGCAGGAGGTGTTCCACAGCGAGTTCGAGCAGCTGCGGCGGCAGGTCGAGTCCCTTGGGTTGACCGAGCGGATCATCTTCACGGGATACCTGTCGGATGAGGAGCTGGTCGTGCTGCTGAACCTGGCCACGGTTCTGGTGCTGCCGTCCCTCCTGGAAGGCTTCGGTCTGCCCGCGGTCGAGGCCGCCGCTTGCGGCTGTCCGGTCATTGCCACCACCGCGAGTCCGCTGCCGGCGCTGCTCGGCGACGGTGGCCTGTACGTGGACCCGCTCGAGAGCGGGCAATTGGAGGCCGCCTTGGGGCGGGTACTGGCCTCGCCTAGCCTGCGTCGCTCGATGCGCGCGGCGGGCCTGGCCAGGGCGAGCCAGCTCACCTGGGCGGCGGCGGCGCGTCAGATGATGACGGTGATCCACCAGGTGGTGAAGTGGTAAAAGGGGAACGAAAGTGAATATCGTCGAACGAGTGGTGCGACACAGCCGGATCACGTTGGCCAACTATCAAGGCCGGCCCAGCCCGCCCTTCCTCGTGCTCTTCGTGAACTCGATCTGTAACATGAAGTGCGAGCATTGTTTTTACTGGCGAAGCTTGAATCAGCGCGACGATCTGACCCACGACGAGATTGTCGCGCTGTCGCGCTCGCTCGGGCGGATCGAGAACCTGAACCTCTCCGGGGGCGAGCCCTTTCTGCGCCCGGATCTCGGCGCCATCTGCCGTCAGTTCATTCAGACGAACAGGGTGGAGCAGATCTACGTACCGACAAACGGTTACTTCACCGACAAGACGATCCGGCAGCTCACCGATGTCCTGCAGGAGCCCTCGCTCAGGCTGTTCGTGGTGGAGCTGTCGCTCGACGGCATGGCCGAGTTCCACGACCGGTTCCGGGTCTCGCCGGGCTCGTTCGACCGGGCCATGCAGACATACGATGCGCTCGCCGATCTGCAAAAGCGAGATCCCCGGCTTCGGATCCACGCGATCTCGACTGCGACGGACACGAACATGGACGAGATCGAACGGCTGACAACATTTCTCTTCGAGCGATGCCCGCAGATGGATCACCATAACCTGGCGATTATCCGGGGCGACCGTAAGAATCCATCGCTGCATGCGCCAGGCCTGCAGCAATACCAGGATCTCTACAACTACCTCCGGCGTCTGTGGGAGCCACGCGAGACGGGCCGCTACGGAGCCATCGTCGAGCCGATGCTGCAGTGGACCAAGCTGCAGACGCTCAAGGAGAAGACGCAAGTCGTACCCTGCCGGGCGGGACACTTAAGCGCGGTGGTCTATGCCAACGGGGACGTGAGTATGTGCGAGATTCACAAGCCGCTCGGCAATCTGCGCAAGCAGACCTTTCCGGAAATCTGGAGCTCGGAGCAGGCGGAGGCACTTCGTGCGTCGATCGCACGCAAGGAATGCTTCTGTACCACCGAGGTGTTTCTGTGGCCCAGCATCGTGTATCAGCCTCTGAGCCTTGCCAAGGCCGCGACGGGTGCGAAGATATGGCGGCGGCCTCGGTGAGACGCATCGCGATCCTCTCCTACCACGGCCTGGACGACAGCGGGTCGGTGCTGTCGGTGGCTCCCCGTGTGTTCGCCGAGCAGATGCGAGTGCTCCGAGATCTTCCCGCCCGCGTGGTTGCGCTCGACGAGATCGAGCGCGCGCTGACTGGGAAGGGCGCCGGAGGCGACCTGATTGCTATCACATTCGACGATGGCTTCCGGAGCGTGCTCGAGCACGCGTATCCGGTGTTGGCGAGGTATGGATTCCCGGCCACGGTCTTCTTGGTCACTGACTACTGCGGGGGTACCAATGAGTGGCCAGGGCAGCCCGGGTGGGTGCCGCGGGCGCGGTTGCTGCATTGGGCAGAGGTCCGAGAGATGGCGGCCGGGGGGATCGCATTCGGAAGTCACACGCGTACTCACCCGGACTTGCGTCGGGTGACAGCGACGCAGGCTCGGGAAGAGCTGGCGGGGTCGAGAAAGGCGATCGAGGATGCCCTCGCCCGTCCGGTCACGGCGCTCGCGTACCCGTATGGCACGTTCGACCCCTCGGTGAGGCAGCTCGCTGAAGGGGAGTACGCGATGGCGTGCTCGACCGACCTCCGATTCGTGAGGCCCGGTGCCGACCCCTTGGCCCTGCCGCGACTAGACGCCTACTATCTCCGGCGTCCGGCAATCTTTGGCGGAATGCTCGGGCCCTCGGCAAGCGGTTACCTCACCGTGCGTCGGTGGCTCCGGGATACTCGTCGGCGGCTGGCGTGGGCGTGACGATGTCACGGCGGGTCGACTCGAGAGGGCGTCGGCGGGTTCTGATGGGGGCGTGCGCCTTGCTGGCCGGGTTTGGCGGGGGCTGGCTGGTCAGCGAAGCCGCGCGGCCGGTCGTCAAGCTGAACCCCGCGGTCACCTATCAAAGGATGACGGGGTGGGAAGCGACCGCACAGGCGGGCCAGCTCGACACCACGCGAGGAGGCCTCTCTGCCGCGTTCGTCAGGTATAAGGATCGGCTCTTCGATCTGGCGGTGAACGACCTCGGCATCAATCGGCTCAGGGTGGAGATGAGAAGTGGCTCGGAGAACCCGCGCGATTACTTCACCGAGTTCCTCGATGGCCGGATGAGCTATTCGGAGTGGAAGCGACACTGGTACGAGAAGGTCAACGACAACGCCGACCCGATGGTGATCGACCCTCGCGGGTTCCAGTTCTCCGAGGTCGATCACGTCATGGACCACATCGTCGTTCCGATACAGCATCGGTTGGCGGCGCGAGGCGAGCGACTGTCAGTTGTCCTCACCTACGTGGACTTCGGTCGATCCCCGTTCGAGCACTACGACAACCCCGAGGAATATGCAGAGTTCATTCTGGCCGCGTTCGAGCACCTGCGTGCCCGGTACGGGCGGGTGCCTGATGCCATCGAGGTTGGGCTCGAGCCCGACAACACGCCCTGGAATGGGACGCGGCTGGGCCGGGCAGTGGCGGCGACGGCAAGACGGCTAAAGGCGGCCGGTTTCTCGCCGTGCTTCATCGCGCCCTCGACAACCGATATGGCACATTCGGTGACCTACTTCGACGACATGATAGCCGTGCCAGGGGTACTCAGCGTGCTGCGAGAGCTGTCGTATCATCGGTACCGTGGCGTGTCCGATCGAGCGCTACGCGAGATTGCCCGCCGCGCCACCCGGCACGACCTCGACACGGCCATGCTCGAACATATCGCCAGTGGGCACGAGGATCTTTTCAGCGATCTCACGATCGGCCGGGTCTCGGCCTGGCAACAGTTCACCCTAGCCTACCCTACCGAGGACAACGGCGCCCAGTACTACTGGGTCGATCAGCGCGACCCCAGCAACCCGACGGTCCATCCGGGTCGACGCACTCATTTCCTGCGGCAGTACTTCAAGTACGTGCGGGCGGGCGCGACGCGAATCGAGGCGGGCTCAACGAGCCGACACTTGCAGCCAGTGGCGTTTGCCAACCAGGACGGCGGCCATGTGGTGGTCGTCGAAGCAACGGCAGGAGGTCCGTTCGCGATCGAGGGCCTTCCCGCGGGCTCGTATGGCGTTTACTACACGATCGAGGGGGCCGCGGGAGCAGATGGCGGCAATGTAAGGATCGTGACCGGCCAATCGCTCGAGATAGCGATTCCCTCGAAAGGCGTCATCACCGTGTACGCCAAAGATCGGCGGACACCAGGATCGGCTGCAGCGGGTCGGGCGTGCGCATGACGGCCCTGCGGTTTTGCCATCTCACGACGTTCTATCCGCCGCACAGCTTCGGGGGCGACGCGCTCGGGATCCAGCGCTTGGCGCGCGCCCTCGTTCGGCGTGGCCACCATGTCACGGTCGTGTGCGACGTCGACGCGTACAACGCCCTGCACGGCGGACCTGAGCCCGAGCTGGAGCCGGAGGCGGAGTCGGACGGGGTCCGCGTAGTTCGCCTCCGGAGCGGCCTCGGGACTTTGTCGCCGTTCTTGACCCAGCAGTTCGGGGCACCCGTGGTCAATGGTCGACAAATCGCGCGGCTGCTCGAGAGTGAGGCGTTCGACGTCGTCAACTTCCACAACGTGTCGTTGATCGGAGGGCCTGGTCTTCTTCGTTTTGGAAGCGGGGTCAAGCTCTACATGGCCCATGAGCACTGGCTCGTGTGTCCCAGCCACGTGCTCTGGCGGCACGATCGTGAACCATGCACTGGGAGACAGTGCGTGCGCTGTGTCACGGCGTACCGTCGGCCGCCCCAGTTTTGGCGCTACTCCCGACGTCTCGAGCGGGCCGCTCGACACATCGACACCTTCATCGCGATGAGTGAGTTCAGCCGGGCCAAGCACCGCGAGTTCGGATTTGAGCCCGAGATGGACGTCCTTCCGTACTTCTTGCCCGAACCCGTCGCGCCGCCGGAGAGAGGGCCGCTGAAGTCGCCACACGACCGGCCCTACTTTCTCTTTGTTGGTCGCCTCGAGACGATCAAAGGGCTCGACACGGTGATCCCGGTGTTTCGTGACTACCCGACGGCCGACCTGCTCGTGGCGGGGGACGGGACTCAGGCGACCGCACTGACCGCGCTCGCCGCGGGCTCACCGCGCGTTCGATTCCTCGGCCGCCTGGCGACCGAAGCGCTGGCGCCCTACTATCGGCATGCCCTCGCACTCATCGTGCCGTCGGTAGGTTTTGAGACGTTCGGCATCATCCTAATCGAAGCATTTCAGAACGGAACTCCGGTCATCGCGCGACGGATTGGACCATTCCCGGAGATCGTCGATCGCGCCCAGGCCGGGGAGCTCTTCGCCTCGTCCGCCGAGCTGGTTGCGGCCATGCGCCGCATCCAGGATGACCCGGCGTATCGGGAGACGCTCGCGCGGAATGGATCCGCGGCCGTACCGCGCTACTGGACCGAGAGCGCGGTGGTCCCACGCTACCTCGACATCGTGCGTCGCGCCGCCGCCCGCCGCGGTATCACTCACGTGGTCGACGCACTTCCTACCCTGGCCTTGCGGGAGGCAAGTTCCTCAGGGTGATCTTGATCACCGGCGGCGCGGGGTTCCTTGGATCGCATTTGGCCGAGCGCCTCCTCGTCCTCGGCCACGACGTCCTTGTTCTCGACGATCTTTCCACTGGGCAGATGGCGAATCTCGCCGGCCTGGTCGGCAAGCGACGCTTTGCGTACCGGATTGGCAGCGTTACCGACCGGCCTCTGGTTGCCGAGCTCGTAGCCCGGCGTCACCGTACACCTGTCCGCCGCAGTAGGGGTTCGCCTCATCATCGAGCGGCCAGTCCACACGATCGAGACCAACGTGCATGGGCCCGAGATCGTGCTGGCCTGCGCAGCCAAGAAGGAGAAGCGGGTCATCGTCGCGTCGACATCCGAGGTCTACGGGAAGGGCACGAAAGTCCCGACAACATCGGGACTGCCCGTGCAGTGACGATTAACCGGTTGGCCGAGATGATCCGGGATCTGGCCAAGAGCGTATCGCCGATAGTGCGAATTCCTACGATGAGACGTATGCCGAGGGATTCGAGGACATGCAACGGCGGGTTCCTGACTGCTCCAAGCTGTCCCGGACCATCGGCTTCACGCCGACGACCCCTCTCGAGGCGATCATTGCGGACGTGATCGCGGATCAGCGCTCGCGTCAGGACCGACCCACGGAGGGTTGCGAGTGAACTGCGTCTTCTTGACCTTCAAACAGAAGTGAGCATCTTGCCTCGATCCATGTCGGACTCCTCCACGCTTCCGGGTGCCCGACCGGACCGAGCTCGTGGTTCAGCGGGCTGGGGAAACGTTGTTGCAAACTGGGTCGCGTTTGGCTTTACCGCGTCGATCGCCTTCGCGATGTCGCCCTTTGTCCTCCACAGTCTCGGGGACACGTCGTATGGGATCTGGGTCTTGCTCACCACGATGGTCGGGTACCTCGGCCTACTCGATCTGGGCGTCCGTGGGGCGGTTACCCGGTACGTAGCGCGCTACCGAGCAACGGCAGAGGACGTCGAGGCCGGGAAAGTAGCCTCGGCGGCTCTCGCCATCTTCGCGGGCACCGGCCTGCTCGCGCTGGTGATATCGGTGGGGCTGGCGATCTTTATCCTCCCCCTGTTCTGGATCCCGGCCGAGTACATCGGGTCCGCGCGGGTGGTGGTGATGCTCGGCGGCGCGGCAGTTGCCATATCTCTGGTGAGCGGTGTCTTCGGGGGTATCCTCGCGGCGACGGAGCGGTTTGATCTGCTAAGTGGGGTGGATATCCTTAGCACCGCGCTGCGCGCGGTATCGATCTACGTCGCGCTAGTCAACGGAGCCGGGCTCGTCGGTCTCGCGACCGTCCAGCTCGGGTATAGTCTTGCGCGCGGCATCCTGAACTACGTCCTTGCGCGCCGGCAGTATCCCGGGCTTCGTCTACGGGTACGAGACTGCGGGCAGTCCGAGCTGCGGCGGATCTTCTCCTTCAGTCTCTTCTCGACGGTGCTCCACATGTCCGAGGCGGCGATCCTCGAGGCGGACTCGCTGGTGATCGCAGCATTCATGCCCGTCCATATGATCACCTTCTTCGCCATCGGCGCGAATCTGACGGTGTACGCTCGCAGCGTGATCGGCGGGGTCTCACAGACCGTGACACCCCGCACGAGCGCCTTGCAGGCGGGCGAGCATCAGGATGAGCTGCAGCGGGTGACCCTCAACTGGGGCCGCCTGGCCACGCTCGCGGTGTTACCCATAGTCGGGACGTTCCTGGTACGGGGGGAATCGTTCATCGGGCTGTGGATGGGTATGGAGTACGCAGCCACGTCTGGCCGGATCCTGAGCATCCTCTCCGTCGCCCTGGTGGCGGCCGCCGGTCGTCAGGTCGCGACGTCGGCGATCATTGGAGTAAACCGCCATCGTCAACTGGCGCCCTGGTATGTGGGGGAGGCCGCCGTCAACGTCGGGCTCAGTCTCGTGCTGGTCCAGTCGATGGGGCTCGACGGGGTGGCGCTTGGAACCGCAATACCGAGTCTCCTTGTGAGCATATTGGTCATCCCCTGGTATGTTCGGCGGATCCTTGGAATCTCGACCTGGCACACGTGGCTGGAATTCTGGGTTCGTCCGTTGCTGGCGATGGTGCCGTTCATGTTGGCCTCGTATGCGGTCGAGCGTCTATGGCCAGCGGGCTCTGTGCTCGAATTCTTCCTGCAGGTTGCCGCAATTCTGCCCGTAGCGTTCGGGGGGACCTGGCTGGTCGGGCTAGAACCGAATGAGCGCTCGTCATGCTCTCTTGCGCTGACCAGGCGCTTCCGGACGTTGCGAGAGCGGTCCTGATGATGGTCATGTCGTCGCGACGTCGGACCTGCTGGTCCCCGGACTTCCCGCACAAGATGCGTCGCTGAGATGAGCCGGCCCAGCGCGTCGGTAGTCATCGCCTCGGGTGCGGGCGGCGACTTCCTGTTTCGCTGCTTGGCTTCTATACGCGAGCAGGTCACGAGCGGCGACGGAGAGATCCTGGTCGTGGACCGCCAGGGTGAGGCGACCCGACGGCGGATTACTCGGGAATTCCCGGAGGTCCTCGTGATCGCCGCACCAGCAAGTCAGAGGCCGACCGTGCCACAGATGCGCCGAATCGGGGTCGAGGCGGCGCGCGGGGAGATCGTGGCGATCATCGAGGAGCACTGCACCGCCCCATCCCACTGGTTCGAAACCATCGTCAGGACGCTCGCTCCTGCCGACTCCGCCATCGGCGGACCGATCCTCGACAGTGAGTTCGCCCGCCTGCGCGACTGGTGCGTCTATTTCAGTGAGTACCACAATTTCATGCCGCCCTGGGAGGATGGGGAGAGGCTTATGCTCAATGGCGCAAACATCGCCTACTGGCGGGCGAAGCTGCTGGGCCATCGCGATGTGCTCGATTCTGGGTATTGGGAGGTAGTGGTCCACCCGCGTCTCGCTCTCGACGGAGCATTCAGAGCCATCGATGCGATGGGAGTTCATCACACGGGACCGTTCGACTACGGATACTATCTCCGTCAACGGTACCTGCTGAGTCGGGTCTGGGGCGGTACGCAGAAGGACCGCGTATCGTTGGCGACGCGTGCGATCCACCTCTTGGCCGGCCCGCTCTTCCCGGTGTTTCTGTTCGGTCGGGTGACTCGCCGGGTGCTCGAGCGGAATCGCCTCGTCGGAACGTACGCGGCGACGCTGCCGCTGCTGGTTCCCGCCTGGGTTGTCTACGCGTGGGGCGAGTGGCTGGGGTATTTATGCGGCCCTGGGGACGCATTGGAGAGGGTCGAGTGACGGACGCGCCGGACTTCTCTGTGGTCGTCGGCTTGATCTCTGGCCGGAAAGAGGCTCTTCGGCGCTGCCTCCGCGCGCTGCAGATGCAGACGGTCAGCTCGCGGATGGAGATCATCGTGCCGTACGACGATCCGGTGGCCGAAGTCGTATCGCTTCAAGCCGAATTCCCAGATGTGGTATTCATTCGCGCGGAAGGTCTCGATACAACGGCGGCCCGGGCCGGTGCGAGCCGCGAGCATCACGACACCCTGCGTACGATCGGGATCCGGGCCGCAAAGAGAGACCCGATCATGTTGACCGAGGACCATGCGTGGGGCGCGAACACGTGGTGTGAGGAGATGTGCGAGGCCCTCGCGAGAAACCCGGCGGCGGCGGCGGTCGGTGGTGCAGTGGAGTGCGACAGCGATAGGATGCTGAACTGGGCAGTATGGTTCTGCGATTTCGGCCGCTACCAGAGCCCGCTGCCCGAAGGCTGGTCCGAGTTCGTGAGCGATAGCAATGTTGCCTATCGCCGGAGCGCCCTTGATCGCGTCGAGCCGGTGTGGCGCAACGACTATCACGAAACAGCAGTGCACGGGGCCATGGTCGCCGCCGGATTCGAGCTGCGCGCGGCGCCTCGCGCCATTGTTTGGCAGTCCCGGAGAGACCTAACCTTGATTGCCGCGCTACGCGAGCGCTTCGTCTGGGCGCGGTCGTTCGCGGCCACCCGCGCGCGGTTAGTGGGCTCGCCCAAACGCTGGGTGTACGCGTTCCTTTCGCCGTTATTGCCGATGGTTATGTCGTGGCGCCTCTGGAAGGTGACGGTCCAGCGAGGGGCGAACTCAGCGCGCTTCTTCAAGGCGCTGCCGCTGATCATCACGTTGCAGATGATGTGGGCCGCCGGTGAATTCGTAGGTTACGTCACCGCGGATCCTAAATAGTGGCCAAGGGACGCCTGGGCGGGGTGATCGCCATCCTCTTCGTGGGATCGATCCTTCGCTTTGCGTACTTGGATGCCGATCCCGACTACTACGCGTGGGTGGGCTACATCACCGACGAGGGTCGATGGGTCGAGCATGCCCGCGGTCTGGCGCTGTTCGGGCAGGCCACGGAACTGGACTGGCCAGCCCACGTGCACGTGGCGCCGCTGTTCGACCTGGCGCACGTTGCAGTATTCGGACTCCTGGGCGTGAATCTGTTCACCGCGCGGTTGCTGACCGCTCTCTCCGGAGTGGCGCTCCTTCTTACGGTCTGGTTGCTCCTGCGCCGCGTGATCTCAACGGAGGCAATGTTCGGGGCTGTTGTTCTGCTCGCGTTTGACGTGGATCTGATCATGCTCAGCCGGGTATCGGTCCCGGAGATGGCTGCGATCTGGCTGGAGATGGTCGCTTACTGCGTGCTGATCGGTGGGGCCGCCACGCCGGTTCGGATGGCGCTGGCCGGGTTCTGCGTGCTTCTCGCCGTCGCCACAAAAGCCACCGTGCTCCCGACTCTGCTCATTTTTTCGGTGCTGGTCTTTGTCCTAAATGTTCGCTATTCGGAAGGATCAATATGGCATCAACTCTTCTCGTTGTGGGGGGGCTTCGCGTGCGTGCCGATTCTGGCGGGGGTGGTCTTGGTCGGGTGGCGTCCGCAGTTCGACCAGGCGGCCATCGGCGACACCTTCCGCGTGATCGGTCTGCTTCTCGCGCCGGCCAGCCTCTACTCGGTACTGAAGTTCCCCGTCGAGTCGGCAGTGGCCCCCACGCTCAACGTATGGGCAATGGCGGCTTGTCTCGGGCTCGGGGGAAGGCTAGTGACCCAGGGCACCGACGACGACCCGCTGGGCGACAGGCTCTACGTCACGTCTGGAGTCTGGTGCGTCCTCTATCTGGTTATCATGCTGACGTTTGCATACTTCCCCGATCGCTACAAGATCCACATTCTGCCGCCCCTTGCCGTGAATATCGCAACGGGCCTCAGTCTGCTGCACCGGAGGGGACCTACGGAGGTGGGTGACAGACTAGCCCGGCCACGGTGGAGTCGGCGCCTCGTCGCCGCGGCATGCTTTGGAGTTCCGACCGCTGCGTTTGCTGCTCCGATGCTTGCGTCGGCGTATGGGTTCGTCGGAGGTAATCCGGCGCAGCTGCGCGTGCGCATTCTCTGTATCTTAGTGGCAACGATTATCTCTGTCGGCGTCGTGATTCGCCGGATGCAGAACGGCCACTCGTACTGGCCGTTCATCGTGTTTCCCATCGCCGCGACCCTGATCTGGCTCCTGTCCATCCGTACCGGAATCGGAGCGCGCCCATTTTGGCCCGATGAGGGCTTGCACGGTGTCCAAGCCTGGTGGCTTGCGACCGGCTGGACTACGTTGCCGGTGGCATGGGTGGGCACCCTTGCGCTGGGACGGTGGACCGGGTCATGGCGGCTCCGGGCGGCACCGGTCGTCGCATCGGCCATTGCCCTGCTCGCCATTGTCCGAATCATCCCGTCTTACGTCCATCCGCATTACACGATGAAGGAGACAGCTCGACAGCTCGAGGTCCTCCTGCGAGACGTGTCCGGGACCATCGCCACATCGCGCGCCGAGGGCCTCTTCAACGGGAATAGATTGCACTATCGCGCGATTCCCGATGACTGGGAATGGCGTCCCGACGTGCTCGTTATCGCGTTTTTCCCCCTCTTCCGAGATCCGGGGAGTGTCGTCGAGCACGAATATCGTGAAATGAACCGCTTTGAGCTCTTTGTCTCACCTGAGTACGACGACGCGTCGCCGGCTCGAGCGGAAACAACGAGGCCGCGTGAGACGGTGCGCCTCTATCAGCGGAAGCGATCAGGCGAAGTAGTGCCAGCGTCGTCCGGAGGATAAGGTCTTGTGGCGATCGAGAAGGCTTCGCTAGTGGCAGGATTGTTCGGCGGCTTGGTTCGCCTGAACGCGTTGGCAGCGCAAATCATTCGGTTCATCGCACTGCTCGGAGTAATCATCGCCGGCGTCGTGGTCATCGTTCTGGGCGGACGCGGAGAATCTTCCCGCCTCTGGCACACGCTTTTGCTGCTATTGGTTCTCGCACTCCTTGCGTGTCTTCTGGTGTGGATCGCGCTCCTCGTGATGTCGAGCCTTGGCGCGTCTTGATACCTTAGGCAGAGACCTGCCCCACGAACTGTGTGCTTCGAAGCTGGAGAGTGGCGACCTTCGGAGGAGCTCCACGCGGCCGGGGCGGTGTGCCGGGCCTGCGCAAGCACCGATCAGAACACTTGCTGGAGGACTTTTTCGGCGGCCTTGAAGAGGCACGTTCTACTGCACGGCCTGCTTCGTCGAGTACCTAGGCAGCGTTCTGGCTGCCAAAGATCATACCGATGGAAACGAATCCTGCGACGGATAGGCAACGACTAGCTCGAATGCTTCCTGTGGCACACGGGATCCCCATTCCAGCTACTGGGCCGGTCCGACGGGACTCTGGTGCCTCGTAGTCACTTGCTTCCAATGCTTCGTGTCTCGTCAATACCGGCTCGTTTAACAGATTCGGCGCCGACAAGCGTCCTTCTCGTTGCCGCAGGCTTTCTGCTGTATATCGGAAATGTCGTGCGCCATCTAAATGCCCCGTGGGACGACGCATATATCACCTACCGCTTTTCTGAACATCTCGCTCAGGGTCGCGGCCTTGTATGGAATGTAGGCGGTGATCGTGTCGAAGGGTTCACGAGTTTTCTTCATGTGATACTGCTGGCGGCTGGCACGTACCTCGGCCGTCCACCGGAGTGGTTGAGCCTCAGATTGGGGATCGGTGCGGTAGTTGTCACACTCGTACTCCTGGTGTGGTCCAGCGTTGCGCTCGCCGATCGCTTATCGACCGGTGCTGCCGCTGTCATTGCGATGTATCTGGCGGACGATGCCACCGCGATCCATAGTACCTCCGGCCTGGAAACACAGCTATTTTCGGCACTTTTGGCGGGTATGTGGCTGTCAGCTTGCTTCTGGATACACAAGCCGACCTGTAGGACGTCAACCTGTTTTGCTGTGCTAGTCGTACTGTCGGCTTTGTGCCGGCCGGAGGGCGTCCTATTTGGAGGTGTCCTGCTGTGCGGACTTGGGGTTTTGAGTTGGACTCGACCAGCGAGACATGAGTATCGCTTGAGGGCTACTGCGCAGCTTATCGCCGCGAGTTCGCTCGTAATCCTCCTAGGCGGCACGTATGCGGCGTGGAAATATTCGTACTTCGGGTATTTGCTTCCGAATCCTTACTATGTCAAATCTGATCGCCTTTCGTTCTCCGGTTATCGATACGTCGGCACGTTTGTGTTGCACTTGTCACTCCATTTTCTGCCCGTGCTTGCCGTCGTAGCTCTTGTGTATGGGGCCCGAAGCTGGCTTAGCCGGGATCAATCCCGGGCTGCGGTCGCTCTTGCCGTCGCGGCCTCGGCTGTTGGACTGGTCTACTATTCCACGATCATTCACGAGGTCGGTGGTGCCTTCCGATTCTGTTACCCGATACTTGTCTTGCTCGCGGCGGCTTCGGCAATAATCTGTACTCCGTCGGATACGTCTCTCGAACGGAGCGTATCCGTGCACACAAGCCGACTGCTTGTTGGCGCTGTCGCGATCGTGGCATTAAGCGTTACTCAGCCATCGTGGCGATTTTCGCCCTCGCCGGTACCAGACTTCAACGCGTACCATTTCCGAATCGCAGCTGCCTTGAGCAATACAGGACTGAAGTCTCGGGCCACTGTGTTGTGCGACGCCGCTGGCGTGATTCCTTACCTCAGCGGATTCTCGCACATCGATCGCGTGGGCCTCACCGACAACTTCCTGTCAGGGCGCACCCGTCACACGTCCGCTGAGAGAGAGGAATATCTATGGAGCCGGAGAGCAGACGTCTACATTGGGTATGAGCCGCCAGCAAGTCGCGATGCGCGCGGACCGACCGAGGACGTTGCAATGGAGAGTTACTATGTGAAGACGGTGCTGTTGCGACATAAGCTGCGACTGATCGAGGATCGAATCTTTGTCCAGGAGCCTTCATTGCTCCACGCACGGATGCGTCGGCTGCGTGATGACTGGGTTCTGGTTGGAGAGATCGACTGGCCGGGTGTACGACTGTGGAAACTGAAGAGCTTCGTCTACATTCACAAGGAGAGCCAGTATCGTGAACTTCTGCACCAGGAACTCGTCAAACTTATAACCAGGCTGCCTGGAGAGATAAGCCTTGAGGACGACGTGCGAGCGGCGGGTCCGAGGGACGTTGCGCGGTGACGATCCGCATGTGGTAATTCTCGCAGCTAGGCAGCCGTGCCGATGCTCGTGATTCGGTCGAGCGGGGCACGGTGGATGCCGCCTATCGAATGACAGGCGGTGAGAGTGAGTATGGCCAAACGCATCTGTCACCTCAACGGCTGGGGGGTGGTGCTAACACCATCGGAAGAGTACGAGCGAGAACACAGGGGCGTGCTGCACGCTCTGAGTCGGCAGGTTCACCGTGACATCATTGCGGATGTAGAGGCCACCGATAGCAGACTACCGAGTCTCCCTTGCAGGGTCCGCTGGACGGCGGAATGGCTCTGCGTCCGAAAAGGCCCGGAGAACATTCGCCAGGATGTACCCGCGGACTAGCCAGAACGCGCTGGCGAGTACGGCACTTACGGCGGCTTGACCGGCAGAGCCTTCACGTCGAGGGAGAGTGCCTGAGCGTAAGCGTGGCGGTCGCAAGGCCGTCGCCCCGAGGCAGTCAGATAGCTCTTGGCTGCGCCTCGAGGGAATACAGTTACGAACTCGTTCAACGGGAGTTCCAGCTTGAATAGAAGGGACCCCAACGGGTCATAGAAGTCGAGTTCGATCGCGGCAAAGGTCGCTTTGATCTCAGCCACGGAGGTGAGGGGTGTGCGCAACACCTGTGGTGTGGCCGAGTGCGGCGACAGAAATCCTGTCAACGTCGTCGACTGATTCTGGCTTGTCAGCGACGACTCGGGTATAGGCTGAACCCTATTGTTGTCGGCCGGAGCGAAGTTGACGTGATAGTGGAAAATTCTGAACTCACATCTAGTGCTCACGGTGAGGGTGGGGCCACCTGACACATCTTGAGTGGACCACTGCCGAGCAACTAGTTGCCGCTCCAAGCGAATATCTAGCCATTCGAGCCGAATCTGCTCGGCGACGAGAACCAGCACGATAGTAATGAGGACCGCTGGCAAAGCGCGAACCGCGACGTGTGCTGCTAGGGTGCTGCTGTCCCGTTGAGGGCATCTCCGCACAGGATGTTCGCCCGTATTTCGCGAAGGTTCGTTCCTCTCAGGCGTGAGCAGCGAAGGTCACTCTATCCGCGAACCACCTCGCGCCCGAGTCTGCCTGATTCTATCTCGAAACTGTCGGGGAGTGGGAGTCCCGCGGTCGGGCCTGATGCCAGCCGCCCACGCTGATGCTACGTGGGCATGCCAGCGCCGCTATCCCGGGCTCGCTCCGTGTCTTTTGTGTGCTACTCGGACCCACCGGGACCTGTCGACTCACCTGCACCTCGTGAGTCTCTACTCGGTCCGGCCTCGCGCCTGCTGACTCTCATGCAAACCGCGCCCACCTGCGAAGGGTGTGAAGGAGCACCTCGTCCATACGGCGCGGCCCCCGCATTCTTTTCCTCGTATCCGTCCAGCACCTGACCAAGCTGCTTCTGCCCGGAAAGGCGTGTTAAGGGAAAACGTTCCAGTACCGCTGTCCTGAGCTAGAGCTACCCATCTAGGGAGGCAAAGGCATTCATCGTCACCCTTGACTGGCACGAACCGGGCTGTCGTCCGCTTCTACAACCAGCGCGGGACGGCAGCGCAGTGGATCAAGGAGGGGAAACCGGCCACCCACCGGGCCCGGATCTCCTGTCACCGGTTCCGGGCCAACGAGGTCCGACTGCTGCTCCGGGTCATCGCCCACAACCTCGGCAATCTGCTGCGGCGGCTCGTCCTGCCTCTCGCCACCCAGACTTGGTCCCTGACGAGCAGCGCCTGTTCAAGACCGGTGGCCGCCTCAGTCGGCACGCCCGGTACTTCGTCCTGCAGCTGGCCGAGAGCTACTTGACACGGCGCCTCTTCGGCCAGATCCTTGAGCGCATCTCGCGACTCGGGTGGCATCCGACGTGACCGGGCGGACCGCTCGGACGGGGAGCCGGATCGGCGCCGGCGGGGGTGTCTCTGAGGTGATCGTTCCCGGGGGGGAGACCTCGGGACACGCGGGGCGAGTCGAGGAATCCCGAAAAGCCCGCTGGATGACTACTCCACACCGGTGGAACGGCCGACTGGAGCGCGTGCGGCGTGCTTGGTGTCACAGGCGGGAGCGGAAATTGGCTCCATATCGGAAATCCCGGTGAAGACGTGAGCGTGCCGGTCGCCGTGATCATCCCCGCCTACAATGCCGAGCGATTTCTGGACGAGACGCTCGAGAGTGTCGAGGCTCAGACCGCGCCACCGAGCGAAATCATCGTGGTAGACGATGGCTCGACCGATCGCACCGCGGAGGTCGCGCGCCGCCACCGCGCGACCGTGTTGAGCCAACCGAACGTCGGGCCGAGCGCGGCCCGCAATGCGGCGATCCGCTACACCGACCAGCCGTGGGTGGCGTTTCTCGACGCCGACGACGTCTGGGAGCCTGACAAGCTCGCGGTCCAGTGGCAGGCGGTTCAAATCTGTCCCGAGGCGGGCGCCGTCTTCAGCGACTTCGTCGAGTTCGACGCGAAGGGACCCGTCGGAGCGCCGTACTTTTCCCGGAAGCCGCATTACTGGGCGATCAAGCGAACCGAAATTGCGCCGGGAGTGATGGTGTGCGACCGGGACAGCCTCGGCCAGCAGGCGCTCGAGGGAAGCTTCTTCGCGCCCTCGACGCTGCTGGTGCGCCGCAGCCTGCTCTTGCAGATCGGGCTCTTCGATCCGGGCGTGTGGGGACGCGAGGACACAGACTGCATCCTGCGACTCCTAACGGTGTGCCCGACGGCGGTCGTCGAGCGGCCCCTGATGCGGAGCCGGTTGCACCTGACGAACCTGACCCAAGATCACTATCGGATGGCGCAGGCCGGCATCGCCCTTGCCCAACGCGTGATCCAGAACCCGACCCGATATCCGGCCGGCGCAGTGGAGAAGTACCGGAAGCAGTGGCCGGTATGGGAGCTGAATGCCGGGCGTTTCGCGGAAGATCGGGGCGATCTCGGGGGCGCCCGTCGGCACTATATGGCGTCCTGGCGCCTCGGAGGAGGATTCACCGCGCTAGGCTCCGCAGTCCTGTCTTGGTTCCCGACGCCGGTGCGCGGCGCCACACGTGCCCTGCGGCATCGACTCCTTCCCGCTGGCGGCCGAACCTAGAAACCGCACCCGATGCGCTGAGTGCTCACCACAAAATTATCAAAGTAGCGTTCCTGGGCCTGCGGCACGCCGTCGTTCCAGTACTTCTCGAGGTACATGAGCTCTTCGCGGCCCGCGGCGGCGTGGCGCTCTATCGCTGACCACGCATCTGCGCTAGGATTGCCGAGATCGCGATGACTCCCCGAGAGCTAGCCGGTGCGCTGCGCCGACAACTGAACCCTCGCCGGGCGCGCTGGCAGAGGCCCGCTGCGCTCGTGCGCGCGCTGCGGCTGCGGCGCGGTGAGACGGTGGCGGAGATCGGCTGCGGTCCGGGTTACTTCACAGCGCGCCTGGCGCGCGCGGTGGGGCCGGCCGGGCACGTCTTCGCGGTCGACCCGGAGCCGGCAGTGCTCGACATCATGCGCCGGCGCCTGCGCGGCGTGCGCAACGTTACGCCGGTGCTCGGACGCGAGGACGATCCGCTGCTGCCGCGCGGTCGGTGCCGCACCGCAGTACTCATCAACGTCTACCACCACATGCACAGCGGGACGGCGTTCCTCCGCCGGCTGGTCGCCTCGCTACCCCGCGACGCGCGCGTGATCAATGTGGACTGGAACGAGACGTCGGAATTTGGGCCGCCGCCCCGGCAGCGTGTGCCCCGCACCCGTTTCCTGCGCGACGCCGACCGCGCCGGGCTGCGGTTGGTCACCGCGCGCACGATCCTGGCGCACCAGTACTTCCTAATCCTACGCCGCGCGCGCTGAGCGCGGCCCGGCTGGTCCTCACTGCTCGCGGCGGCGGGGGCGTCAAGGTCGAGGTCACCCGAGGGGCTGACATCCGCACGTCGCTAATCAAACGACCGGCCCGCCCACCCCAGAGGCGGGCGCTTGTGGTCGCCAGCCGGCGCGCCCGCAAGAACACCGCGCGAAGCATCGCCCGCGTCAACTTCCCCGTGAACGTGTTCTGCTGGCTCGGGTGGAAGGTCTCACTCCGGCCCTCTCCCCAGACGGAAGAGGGGGAAGCCGTGCCAGAACCCGAATGAATCGGGCGAGGCTTCGCAGGTGCGACTCGTCTTTACCGGTCGCTGGGTCGCCCGGCCTTCGAGCGAAGGGACAGCCCCAGGAGGGGGCCCATCCCCCTTCCAGGTCGGCTCGCCGGCGGTCCTTACGGAATTCCGGAAACTCGCCCCGTGGTGAGATGGACGACGAACAGGATGATGCCGACGAGGAACAACACCCAGGAGATCTGGGGACCGCCCCGAAGTTCAGCGCGTGTCGGCCATTGCCGTTGCCATTGCGTCTCGAGCTCAAGGGCCGCACGCACGTCATCTCCCAGTACTCGGTCATGGCCGCCGCCGCTCTTTCAATCGTCTCGTTCAGCCGGACTTGAGATTTGGGATCCGCCGAATCGCTTCCCTCTTCAAGACGAAGCCGGTAGCGCGAATGAATAGAGAGATCCATCAGGGATAGGAGAATTGGTTGGTACATCTCGCGCCCGAGACCCCAGCGTTCCCTCCGCCGTGCCGCCTGTCCGCCTAACCATGCCGCACCGAGCCCGACTGCTCCCATCACACAGAGACACAACAGGTCAAGCCATGCATCACTCATTCGCGCTATTCCAGCAGCTCCTCCACCGGCACGCCGAAGGCGGGGACGAGGCGCTTAAGGACAGGTAAGAATGGATTCTTTCGGACGCCGCTTTCGATCATCGAAATGTAGGCCTCGCTGACGCTGCTTCTTGCTTAGCGGCGCCTGACTCAAGCGCCGCCGGTCACCTCTTGGGATAGGCCGTAAAGATGTAAGGGGGCGGCGTGCCGGCGGGGGAGGCGGCGAAAGCCTATCGCCGGGCGCTCAGCGAGCGGCTCGGCGAAGGGCCGTCACCGTTATCGTTGCCCGCTCGCGCCGGCGACTGTCTCGCCCATCTGCCCCACCAGTTGCGATAGCTCCGGGTGACCCCAGATCGAATCAACCGACTCATAGTGGCTCACCTGCCAGCACGAGTCGTCGATCAGCCGGCCGCCCCACCCGTACTCGATCGCGAACTGGG
>Ga0075423_10000399_pt1 | contig 34550 bp, 31 predicted proteins | sample SoiMethybrSBSTD2_FD_80114 | JGI IMG/M metagenome (GOLD analysis project Ga0075423, IMG submission 80114) | Bulk soil microbial communities from a Populus tree surrounding site in Tennessee, USA - Soil MetaG P. TD hybrid SBSTD2 | ecosystem: Environmental > Terrestrial > Soil > Tree plantation...
GCGGGTCCGGATTCACATCGTCGAGTGTCCGGAACAATTGCTCTTTCGCGTGAACGTAACCCGATGTGCGGTCGCCACCAACGCAGACGCCAATCGCGCCCGGTGCACATCCCTTTCCCTGCGCCTGCCACACCGCATGGAGGATGCACTTGCGGACGCCTTCGATGGATCGGTCGGCGCGGCCGAGTCCCGCCAACTCGGCAGGCAGTGAGTACTGCGCGTTCATGTTCTCGCAGCCGCCGCCTTTCAGAATCAGCTTCACTTCGATCTCGTCGTCGTTTTCCCATTGCTCGAAGTGAATGATGGGTGTGCCGGGCCCGAGGTTGTTGCCGGAGTTGTCTCCGGTCAACGAATCGACTGAGTTGGGTCGCAGTTTTCCTCGTTTGGTCGCTTCGGCGACGGCCTCGCGAATCTGCTCCTTCAGGACGATCTGATTCACGCCGACCGGCGTCTTGACTTCGAATGTCGGCATGCCGGTGTCCTGGCAGATCGCGCCCTCGCAGTCGGCGGCCAGATCGATGTTCTGCGCAATCACCGTGAGCGCCTGGGCCGACTGCGTGCCGGCTTGCTCCTGGCCCATGGCGACCTTCATCGCCGCGCGCACATCAGGTGGCAGATCGGTGGAGGTACGAACGACCAGGGAGAGCACGCTGTCGAAAAACGCTGCAGACATTCAATCAGTATACTAAGGGGTCGGGAGTCATTTGTTGAGGACATTCCTGCGCGCGATGTTCAGGACTGGGGTTAACAAATGACTCCCGACCCCGTTCGTGTCGAGCACGATCCTCTCGGCGAACACACGGTCCCCTCCGACGCGTATTACGGCATTCAGACGGCCCGCGCCGTCGAAAACTTCCCCATCAGCGGCCTGCACGCGCCCGCCGATCTCGTGGCGGCGACTGTGCTCATCAAGAAGGCCGCTGCCCGCGCGAACGTGGAGCTCGGACGCCTCGAGACACGCGTGGGCGAAGCGATCATCAAGGCGGCCGACGAGATCGTGAGCGGCGCGCTCCGCGATCAGTTCATCGTGGACATTTACCAGGCCGGCGCCGGTACGTCGCACAACATGAACGTCAACGAGGTGCTCGCCAACCGCGCGAGTGAGCTGCTCGGCGGCGCCAGGGGCGAGTATCGGCTCGTGCACCCTAACGATCACGTCAACATGGGACAGTCCACCAACGACGTGTTCCCATCGGCGACCCGAGCCGCGCTCCTGCTTGGCCACGGAGCGCTTGTCGACGCTGCTCGAGCTTTGGCGGCGTCCTTGCACCGTAAGTCTCGTGAGTTCGCGAGTGTCCTCAAAGTCGGCCGCACGCATCTGCAGGATGCGGTGCCGATGACGCTCGGGCAGGAATTCGGCGGCTACGCTGCCTGCGTCGACCGCGGGGCCGACGATGTGGTGCGCGCGGCGGAACAGTTGAAGGAGATGAACCTCGGAGCGACTGCAGTCGGCACGGGGCTCAATGCCGGCGAAGAGTTCAGCGGCCGCGTCGTGAAGTACCTCGGCACCAGCATCGATATTGAGCTCGTGACGGCGGGCAATCATTTTCGCGTGACACAGAGCATGGGGGACGTCCTCGCCTACTCGGGAGCCATGCGGCGTCTTGCGATCGAGCTGGGGAAAGTGGCCAGCGACTTGAGGCTGTTGAGCATGGGGCCGCGGGCCGGTCTTGGAGAGATTGCTTTGCCGGCCGTACAGCCCGGCTCGTCTATCATGCCGGGGAAGGTGAATCCGTCGGTTCCCGAGATGGTGAATCAGGTCTGCTTTCAGGTCGTCGGATGCGATACGACCGTCTGCATGGCAGCGGAAGCCGGGCAACTCGAATTGAACGTGATGATGCCCGTCATCGCGTGGAACACGCTGCATGCATCGACGATCCTGCGCAACGCCATGCGCGCACTGAAGACACGCACGGTCGACGGCATCACGGCCGACGAGAAGCGCACGCGCGAATTACTCGAACGCAGTACGGCACTCGCGACTGCGCTGAGCCCGTACATCGGATACGAGAAGACCGCAGACATCGCGAAGGAATCAGTCGCCACCGGCAAGCCGATTCGGACGATCGTTCTCGAGCGCGGCCTCATCGAAGAACACGAGCTCGATCGAATTCTTTCCGTCGAGGCGATGACGCGTCCCGGCATTCCCGGAGAGAAGCGATGACGGGTCTGGCGAATGCGGGTGTGACCAAGGCGGGTCCAAAAACCCGCCTCTACGTGATCGCGGCAGCGTTGATGATTCTTGTCGACGTAGAGGCGGCCCTTCAAGGCCGCCTGGCACCGCAGACCCGCCTTCATGCGCAGCAACCTCTGGCCCCTCAGAGTCACAGTCGCTTGTTCCCGCCGATCGATCTGGGGCTTCTCGAAAGCCCGGATCGGGCGGCGTGGCAGAAGCCCGAACAGATCATGGACGTTCTTCATGTCGCCGATGGATCCAAGGTAGCAGACATCGGCGCCGGTGCCGGGTGGTTCACGATTCATCTCGCGCGGCGCGTGGGCCCGAATGGCATCGTGTATTCGCAGGATGTCCAGCCCCAGATGATCGAGGCGATACGAAGACGCGTGGGCCGCGAGGGGTTGCAGAACGTGCAAACGCGTCTTGGTGTGGGAAGCGATCCCAATCTCCCGGCCGCCGGTCTGGATGCCATTGTCGTGGTCGACGCCTACCAGGAAGTCGAGGACAGGGTCACGTTTCTGCAGAATCTCGCCAGGGCACTGAAGCCCAATGGACTCATTGGCGTCGTGAACTGGAAGCCGGGGCGCGGCGGACCAGGCCCCGCGGAGAACGTTCGTGTCGACAAGGGTTCGGTCACGGCCGACGTGCGCGCCGCAAAACTTCGGATCGTGGACGAGGAAACGCTGCCCTACCAATACATGCTCGTGCTGGCCCGGTAGGCCGTACGTAATGTCCGGCTTCAGCCGGACTCAAGTAGCCGGTACGTAGTGTCCGGCTTTAGCCGGACCCGTGATCGTGTGGAGTACAATTCGCCCTCATGCCAGCGCCTTCATTTCCCACACTCGTCAACGCTCTTGCTGCGCGGCGCGTCGAAACCGCGCGCGGAATCAGGATCGCTTCCGTCCTCTTCATCACAGTGCTGACGGCAGCGGCTGCGCAGATTTCCATCCCACTACCATTCACTGCGGTGCCACTGACGCTGCAGCCGATGGTTGTTCTCTTGGGCGCGCTGGCGCTTGGATCGAGGCTCGGGACTGCGAGTCAGATTCTGTATCTGGTGGCGGGCATTGCCGGCCTGCCCGTCTTCGCGGCCTCAGCCGCGCTTCCGCCCGGACCGCTCCGTCTGCTCGGACCGACCGGTGGCTATCTCATGGCATATCCGTTCGCCGCGTTTCTCACCGGCTACCTCGCGGAACGGGGCTTCGATCGACGCTACCTCACGTCCGTTCTCGCGATGCTCGCAGGCCTGCTCGTGATCTACACGGCGGGCGTCACCTGGCTGGGGCTCTTCGCGCGCGCCACCAACGACACGCCGCCGGGGATGGGCGCCGCCTTCCTCACGGGTGTGTATCCGTTCATCATCCCGGATCTGATCAAGCTCGCGATCGCCGCTGGACTCGTTCCCGCGTTGTGGCATCTTCTCCGGCCATCCGATTAGGACGACCATGCGGATCGCGCTGACGATCGCCGGCAGCGATTCCGGCGCGGGCGCGGGCATCCAGGCCGACCTGAAGACGTTCGCCGCGCACGGCGTGTATGGCACGAGCGCCATCACCGCCGTGACCGCGCAGAATTCACTCGGCGTGACGATGGCCCAAGCGCTGCCGGCCGATCTCGTCACCGCGCAAATCGAAGCAGTCGTTTCCGACTTCGGAGTACACGCTGCCAAGACGGGTATGCTGCCAAACGCGGCGATCGTCGAGGCGGTGTGCGCGTCCATACGTGATCTCGACATCCCGATGCTCGTCGTCGATCCGGTGATGATCGCGAAAAGCGGCGATCGTCTCGTGGACGACGAGGCGTTGGCAATGATGAAGACAGAGTTGGTCGGGCTGGCCTTCCTCGTCACACCCAATATTCCCGAAGCCGAAGCGCTCACCAACATCGAGATTCGAACCGACCAGGATCGAGAAGAAGCCGCGCGCAGAATCGTCGAAATGGGAGCGAGCGCCGTCGTCGTCAAGGGCGGTCATTTTCCGTCGGACGACATCCGCGATCTGCTGCTGCACGACGGCGAGTTCGTGGAGTTTCGCCAGCCGCGCGTGTCTGGCGTTCACACGCACGGCACTGGATGCACATTCGCCGCGGCGATTACGTCTCATCTGGCAAAGGGTCATGACCTGCGGATTGCGGTCGAGGGGGCTCAGCGCTACGTCGCCGAGGCCATCCGCCATGCCCCACATATCGGCCGCGGTCACGGACCGCTCGGACATTTCTTCAAGCACGCCCGGCCGTAGCTGTCGAACGCGACAAATTCCCCGGCTGGCTATACTGGAGCGGTGCCTGTGCCACTCATTGACGTCGCCCCCGGTGCACTGGACCTTCCAGCGTTGACGCGGGAGGTCACCGGGCAGCGTGCGGGTGATGGCGCAGTTGCATCCTTCATCGGCCTCGTCCGCGATCACAACCAGGGGCGCCGCGTATCCTTTCTCGACTACGAGGCCTACCAGCCGCTCGCCGTTCGCGCGCTGCATCGCATCGTCGAGGAGATCCGGCAGGCGTGGCCGGACACGGGCGTTGGTGTGCACCACCGGACCGGGCGGATTGAGATCGGCGACGCCAGCATCATCATCGTGGCCGTTTCGCCCCATCGCGCCAATGCGTTTGCGGCATGCCGATACATGATCGAGCGCGTGAAACAGATCGTTCCCATCTGGAAGCACGAACACTTCGAAGGCGGGGACGTCTGGCTGGAGGGCGCCACTGCGGATCCCGATGATGAGTCGGCCCGGCAGGCGGCGTATCGCATCGCATGCGCGTAACCGTTCGGCTCTTCGCCCGGTTGCGAGACCTGGCCGGATCCGGGGAACTGATTCGGGACGTCGAGGGTCCCGCGACCGTCCAAAGTGTGTGGAGAGGCCTGGTCGCGGAGATGCCCGCGTTGGGGGAATACGAACGAACGATGTCCGTGGCGGTCAATGCCGACTATTCGCGGATGTCGGCCTCCGTGAGCGACGGCGACGAAGTGGCGTTCCTTCCCCCCGTATCGGGGGGATAATTGAATAGTTGATGGAGTTCTCCGCGAAAATCAGCTGGTCCGGCTAAAGCCGGACACTACGTTATGTTCGACAAACTCACCTCAGTAGAATCGCGCTACGACGAGCTGATGACGCGGCTCGGCACGACCGAAGTGCAATCGGATCCGTCCGAGTACAAGAAGGCTGCCAAAGCCCTCGCGGAAATCGAGCCGCTCGTGCAGAAGTTCCGGGAGTTCAAAGGCGTCGAGCTGGACATCGCCGGGGCCGAAGAGCTGTTTCGCAGTGCGGACCCTGACATGCGCGAGCTCGCAGACGAGGAACTCAAGTCGCTCGGGGCCCGTCGCGAGGCGTTGCTGCAGGAGCTCAAGGTCCTGCTCGTCCCGAAGGACCCGAATGACGAGAAGAACGTCATCCTGGAGATTCGGGCCGGCACCGGTGGGGACGAGGCCGCACTCTTCGCGGGCGATCTGTTCCGGATGTACACGCGGTACGCAGAGCGCCAGGGCTGGAAGCTCGATGTCATGTCGAGCAGCGAGACCGGCGGCGGCGGACTCAAGGAAGCGATCGTGTCGATCGAGGGTAAGGGCGTGTACAGCCGCTTGAAGTATGAAAGCGGCGTCCATCGCGTGCAGCGAGTTCCCGCGACGGAGGCAAGCGGACGCATCCACACGTCCACCGCGACTGTCGCCGTCTTGCCCGAAGCCGAGGAGGTTGACATCCAGATCAACGAAAAAGACCTGCGCGTCGACACGTTCTGCTCGAGCGGTCCCGGCGGGCAGAGCGTCAATACGACTTATTCCGCCGTTCGCATCACTCACCTGCCGACGAACCTCGTCGTCTCTCAGCAGGACGAGAAGTCTCAGATCAAGAATCGGGCGAAGGCGATGAAGGTCCTGCGTGCCCGGCTCTACGAGATCGAGATGCAGAAGCAGCAGGATGCGATCGCGAAAGAACGCCGAGGCCAGGTTGGAAGCGGCGACCGATCAGAGAAGATCCGGACCTACAACTTTCGCGACAGCCGTATCACCGATCACCGAATCAACTTCACCACTCACCAGCTCCACAGCGTGCTCGAAGGCGACATGAGCGAGCTCCTGGAACAGGTGACCTCGTTCTACAACGCGCAGAAGCTCAAAGAAGTGACGACGGTTGGTCCCGAGGAATGACCGTCTTCCATCAGCGCCTCGCGGAGGCACGCGAACAGCTCGTGGCCGCCGGCATCAAACCGGCGGAGGCCGCAATCGACGTCGACCTGTTCGCCCGGACGATCCTCGGCTGGGACAGAGCGCGCGCGCTGATCGCTCGCAGCGAACCGGCACCGGCGGCGCTCGAACCGCGCTTCTCAGAGTGGCTTCGTCGGCGCGCTCATCGCGAGCCATCGGCGTACATCGTCGGCAATCGTGAATTCTGGGGACTCGACTTTCGTGTCACCTCGGACGTGCTCATTCCGCGTCCCGAAACGGAGTTCATTGTCGAGGAATCTCTCGCTATTCTCGCGGCGCTGAAGCTGCCCTCGCCCAGGCTTGCCGACATTGGCACTGGAAGCGGTTGCCTGGCGATCAGCCTGGCTTGTGAGGTCGCCCACGCGCACGTCACGGCGACCGACGTCTCGCGTGCCGCGCTTGGCGTCGCACGCGACAATGCCGGTCTTCATGGTGTCCATGACCGGATCACGTGGGTCGAGACGTCATTTCTCGACGGCATAACAGGTCCATTCGATCTGATCGCCGCCAATCCACCGTACGTCAAAGACGGGGACAAAACGGCGTTGGCGCGTGACGTCCGCCATGAGCCTGACATCGCGCTCTTCGGCGGGGAGAACGGGCTGAGAGGCGTCGAGGCCGTGCTCGACGCGGCGGTCCGTACGCTCGTGAACGGCGGCTGGCTGGTAATGGAATTTGGATTCGGACAGGAAGACGATGTGCGCCGGCTTGTCGCGGCGCGGCCGGTACTCCGCATCGATCGCGTCCACGCCGACCTGCAGGGAATTCCTCGCACTGCGGCGATTCAGCGACGTGAGGCCGCGGGGGCTTCCACCTTCGCCTAAGGCTACGGCGGACAGGAAAGGCCCCGCTCTACGTGGGCCGGTGTAGAGTGCGGTTCACCCCGCGCGAGATGACCGATGACCGACTGTCTATTTTGCAAGATCATCGCAGGTCAGATCCCCGGGCGATTCGTCTACGAGGATCACGAGCTGGTTGCCATTCGCGATATCAATCCCCAGGCACCGCTTCACGCGTTGATCATTCCCCGTCGCCACATCGCGACGTTGAACGATCTCGGTCCGCATGACGATGCGCTGGTCGGTTCGATGCAGCGGGCCGCTGCGGCGATTGCGAAGGAACACGGATATTCGGATCAGGGCTACCGGACGGTGTTCAACACCAACCGCGACGCCGGCCAGACGGTACTCCACATCCATCTCCATTTGCTCGCCGGGCGCGGCCTCACCTGGCCGCCCGGATGAGCGATATGATTCGAGGCTGACCCGAGTCTGGCCCGGACGTGATGTGGGAAAGGAAGGACACCGATGGGACTTTTGGACGGCATCCTCGGCAGTGTGGCAGGGTCTGTTCTCAGCGGCGGTCAGTCGGCGCAAGGCGGGGATCCGCTCGACGCGTTGACCAGCAGTCTCGGCGCAGGCAATCAGTTGCGCAGCAACGACCTGCTCGGCGCCGTGATGTCTTTGGTGCAGCAGAACGGAGGACTGCCTGGCGTGCTCAACATGCTGCGCAACAGCGGACTGGGACAGCAGGCTGATTCCTGGGTCGGCACCGGCCCGAACGCAGCCGTGTCACCCGATCAGATTACGCAGGCGTTCGGCGGTTCGGGAATCGGGAACCTGGCCGCGCAACTCGGCACGTCGAACGGACAGGCCGGATCGATCCTGTCGCAGCTTCTGCCGGAGTTGGTCAACCAGCTGACACCGAACGGGCAGATTCCAGATAACCACAGCGACATCCTCTCGAAGGGGTTGGAACTGCTGCGACGATGACGCATGCGGGTGCGGCCTCCACGGCCGCACCCGGCCCGACCAATGGCCATCACTCTCAGTCCTGAAACAAAGAAACAGCTCCAGGCGTCGATCAAGCGCTATTTCCTCGAACATCTGGACGAAGACATCGGCGACCTGAAGGCTGGTCTCTTCCTCGACTATTGCCTGAAGGAGATCGGACCAGTTGTGTACAACAAGGCAATTGCCGACGCTCAGGCGTACTTTCAGGAACGCGTGGTCGATCTCGAAGGCGTGTGTTACGAGAAGGAGTTCACGTTCTGGGCGCCAAAGTCGAGCGGCCGTGCACCGCGCTGATCAACTCCCAACCTCCAATTCCCAATTCCGCTGTTGGAGTTTGTGGTTTGGGAGTTGGGAGTTTTCGGTCTCTAGTTTATGAGGGCAGGAAGCTCGGTCATCGACCTGATCACCGGGACGCCCGCAACGGGCGCCGGATCGTCCGAGCGATGGACCAGGACGCCACGCATCCCGACACGCCGCGCTCCGTCGATATCGTGAGCGACGCTGTCTCCAACCATCAGCGAATCGCGTGCCTCGACTCCCGCCAGTGTCAACGCCGCTTCGAAAATGCTCGGGTGCGGCTTCATGTAGCCGTGCTCTGACGAGGACACGGCGGCAGTGATCAGGCCCCGAAGCTGAAAGTGCTCCTGGAACGAAGCGAGGCAGCGGTGGGAGTTGGAGATGAGCCCAATCTTCAGGCCGCGCGCCGCGAGTTGCTGGAGCACCGGCGCCACATCGTCATAGAGGAAGAAATGCTGACAGGCGGCCCACTCGTTGTAGATCTCGGTGGCGCACTCCTCCAGTCGAGGTCCGGTGCCGCCCATCTCTTCGATGATTCGTCGCGTATAGCAGACAAAGATGTCGGCATCGTAGGCATGATCCTGTGCGGCGTCGAGGATCGAGGACGCAACACGGACCGCATGCGGAAAGAGCGACGGATCGACGGTCATGCCATAACGGGCGCAGAAGGCGGCGTAGCCCTCGCCTTGAAAGGTCGGGCCCGGGTAGATCAACGTAAAGTCGACGTCGAAGAAGACTGCCGAAACAGGGCGACGGCTCACGCAAGCGTTCCTTCAAAGGGCCCGGCCACGACGATCGTGGCGTGCTCCGGGTCGATAGCCCGGCTAGCGGCCTGATGGACCTGCTCATGCGTCACGGAGCGGAGCAGGTCGGGCAGGCGCACGTCGTAGTCGAGACCGAGTGCAAAGAATTCGACCGTCTGAAGATACGTGGCAATGCCCATGTTGGTTTCGAGCGTCCGTGGCATCGATCCGCTCAGATACTGTTTGGACTCGATCAACTCCTGTTCGGTCGGACCGGACTCGACCAGCTTTCGAAGCTCGGTGTCGATCGAGGCGATCGCCCTGTTCACGTTCGCGGGACTTACCCCGGCCCGGATGACGAGCGGACCTGGCATCAGGTTCGCTTCAAGCGAGCTGTAGACGTAATACGCCATCCCCTGTTGCTCGCGGATGCTATCGCCGAGCCGGCCGCCGAGCGAGTACTGACCGAGGATGTTGTTCATCAGCGAGTACGCGTGATAGGACGCATCCTGGCGAGCGATGGTTGCGAACCCGTACGCAATGTCGGTTTGCGACTTGTTCATCATTGAAACCACACGGCACTGACGACCGGCCTTCGACGGCATCGGCGTGTCTGTCACCTCGGCGACAGTCGCGCCGCTCCAGTCGTCAAACACGGATCGGGCGGCATCGATCGCGCGAGCGGGATCGATGTCTCCAACCACGGCCAATGACAATCCCGTTGGCACGCAGTATGTGGAATGAAAGTGCTGAAGCGTTTGACGGTCGACCCGTTCCACGCTGTCGATCGTGCCGCGGAGCCGACGGCCGTACGGATGGACCGTCCCATAGAGCATCGACATCAATGTCTCCCCGGCGACGGCTGCCGGGTTGTCTTCGTCCTGACGGATCAGCGTGATGATCTCGCCACGGCGACGATCCACCTCATTGGAGGGAAATGCCGGTTGAGTGACGATCTCCGCAACTAACCGCAGAACATCGTCAACGTCCTCGACAAGGCATGTGCACGACAGCGAGAGAAGATGGCGATTCACCGATGTCGAGAGCGTGACGCCTCGGTTGTCGAGTTGCTCGGCAAGCTCGTCCGCCGAGTGGCGATCGGTTCCGCGGTCGATCGTCCGTGACACGAAGTGCGCGAGACCTTGATCCCGCGCCGTGTCGCGCACGGATCCGGCGCGAATGTTGGCAATGAGCGTCACGGCCGGCGTCGTCGAGGTCCTCTTCGCGAGCACCGTCACGCCACTGGCGAGGACCTCACGCGTCGGCGCAAGTCCGGACATCTATCGAACAGGCTCGAAGCGGCCGACGGTTCGGCTCGTTGGCTTGAGACGGTCGGCGGCCACGCGGCCGACCTCCTCGATCGTGACGGCCTCGATGTGTTTGGAAAGGGTCGGATATATCTGCCAGGACGCAATCGTTTCGAAGAACCCGAGCTGATGTGCGATGTTGGTGATGCTGTCGTTTTCGAAAACCAGTCGCGCCCGTAATTGGTTTTTCGCCTTCTGGAGTTCCTGCGCGCTGATGCCATTTACCCGGACACGTTCCAGCTCGCGGATAGCCACCTCCTCCACTCGATCGAGTGACACGCCTTCGGTCGCAGTCACGGAGATGGTGTACAGAAACGGGTCCTGCGTCGGCAGTAATCCTCCGCTGACCGCCGAGGCGAGTCCGCTGTTGACGAGCGCCTGATACAGGCGAGCGCTGCGCTGCGGCGGAGCCGTCCGAAAGCTCGCCCACAGATTGACCCCCTTCGCACCACTCAGGACCGCATCCAGGACGAGCAGCGGCATGAAGTCGCGATGCTTCACCTCCGGGGCGTGAAACCCGATCTTGAGATACGCCGTCGTCCCCTCCTTGGAGATCGTCATCCGCCGTTCACCGAGCTGCTCGGGTTCGACGGTACACGCGCGCCGCGCGACGTCGCTCGACTCCAGCTTGTCGAAGTGCTTCACGACCTCCCGCATGGCGTCGCCGGCGTGGACATCGCCCACGATCACCAGCGTCGCGTTGTTGGGGGCGTAGAAACGACGGTAATGACTGTAGAGGTCGTCACGCGTCATGGTCTGCAGATCCGACAGCCATCCAATCGTCGGATGTCGATAGCTATGCGCGCGAAACGCCGTCGCCGTCAGCTCCTGATCGAGCAGTTGTTCGGGATCGTTCTCCCCGCCCTGGAGCTCGGAGATGATGACGGTGCGTTCGGACTCGCAATCGCCGGGATCGTACAGACAACTCCTCATCCGCTCGGCTTCGATGAACAGCATGCGGTCGAGCGCGTCGCTGGTTGCGGTCTCGGTATAGGTGGTCTGGTCGATCCAGGTGTAACCGTTCCAGTACCCGCCGTACTTTTCGATGATGCCCTTGATCTGGTCGCGGGGAATATTGGTGGTCCCCTTGAAATTCATGTGCTCGACCCAGTGGGACACACCGGTTTGACCCGGAATCTCGTCTCGCGAGCCGACGCGGTACCAACACCACACCGTGGCCAGGGGCGCCGTGTGCACTGACTGAATCAGCACCCGCAGCCCGTTGTCGAGTACCTCCTCGCGCACGGAGCCGCTCTGTGGGATGTGTTCGAGCGCAGCCATCCAAGGAATTATAGTAAGTAGTAGCTCACGACCTATGCCCGAGTGGAAAGAGACGATTAACCAGCCCCGGACGGCCTTCCCGATGAAGGCTGACCTGCAGAAGGCTGAACCGGCGGCCCTCGATCGATGGAAACAGATGGATTTGTACGGGCAAATCCGTGCAAAGCGTCGTGGGGCGCCGAAGTTCGTCCTGCATGACGGGCCGCCCTACGCCAACGGTCAGATCCACCTCGGGACGGCGCTGAACAAGATCCTCAAGGACCTCGTCGTGAAGTCGCGCACGATGGCCGGCTTCGATTCGCCGTACGTGCCTGGCTACGACTGTCATGGCCTGCCCATCGAGCTGCGCGTCGATCGAGAGCTTGGTGCGAAGAAGCGCGACCTCTCGATGGCGGATTTCCGGCGCGCGTGTCGAGCCTACGCCGAACGCTTCATCGGTGTGATGACGGCCGAGTTCCAGCGGCTGATGGTGTTCGGCGAATGGGATCACCCGTACGTGACGATGAGCTTCCGCTACCAGGCGGATATCGCGCGGGCGCTGGGAAAGCTCGTGGCCCGGGGGCTCGTCTACAAGGGCAAGAAGCCGGTGCACTGGTGCATCCACTGCCGGACCGCCCTCGCCGAAGCCGAGGTCGAATACGACGATCACTCGTCTCCATCGATCTACGTCGAATTCCCGCTACGCGCTGAAAGCGCCGAAGATGTCCGACGAAAGATTCCGGCGCTTGGCGGCCGCGACGTCTCGGTACTGATCTGGACGACCACGCCGTGGACCATCCCTTCGAACCTGGCCGTTGCGTTTCATCCCGAGTACGATTACGCCGCGTTCGACGTCGATGGCCGTGCGGTGATCGTTGCCGAGGCGCTCGCCGAAACGGTGGGGCGAATCGTCGGGCGCGCCTTCGATCGGCCGTTCGCCCGCTTCAAGGGCGAGGAGCTCGAAGGGGTCGAGTTCCAGCATCCACTCTACGATCGCGCGTCGGTCGCAGTGCTGGGTGATTACGTCACACTCGAACAAGGCACCGGTGCCGTGCACACGGCCCCTGGCCATGGCGCGGACGACTTTCTGACAGGCATCAAGTACGGCCTCGAGATCTACGCGCCGATCGGCCCCGGTGGCCACTTCCTCGACAGCGTCCAACTGTTTGGCGGCCAGCGTGTATTCGATGCCAACCCGAAGGTGGAACAGGCGCTCGCTGATCGAGGCCGGCTCTGGCATCGCGAGACCTTCTCGCACCAATACCCCCACTGCTGGCGTTGTCACAACCCCGTGATCTTTCTGGCCACGTCGCAGTGGTTCGTGCGAATGGACGGCGAGGCATCGGTTGCGTGCGACGATGGCCAGTTGCGGACGCTTCGTGAAGCGGCGCGCCACGCAATCGATCACCAGGTGAAGTGGATTCCCTCGTGGGGGCGCGATCGCATCTTCAACATGGTGTCGAACCGGCCTGACTGGTGCATCTCGCGCCAACGCGCGTGGGGCGTGCCGATTCCAGCGGTCGATTGCACGCGCTGCCGCGAAGCCGTCCTGACTCCGGAGTTGATCGAGCGAGCCGCGGATATCTTCGAGGAGTACAGCGCCGACGCCTGGTACGAGCGCCCAATCGAGGAGTTCATCCCGGCGGGGTTGACCTGTCCGTCGTGTGGAGGCACATCGTTCGAGCGCGAGCGCGACATCCTCGACGTGTGGTTCGATTCCGGCTCGAGCCATGAGGCGGTGCTGCCCCGCTATAACGAGCTCACATGGCCATCGGACATGTATCTCGAAGGGAGTGATCAGCACCGCGGCTGGTTTCAGAGCTCGCTGCTGGTCGCGCTGGCGACACGCGGGCGTCCGCCGTTCCGCGAGGTACTGACGCACGGCTTCCTGATCGACCTCGAAGGCCGCAAGATGTCGAAGTCGCTCGGGAACACGATCGTGCCGCAGGAAGTCATCAAAGAGAGCGGCGCCGAAATCATCCGCCTGTGGGTTGCGATGACCGAGTTCACGGAGGAGCTGCGCGTCAGCAAGGAAATCCTCACGCGGGTCATCGACGTGTACCGCAAACTGCGGAACACCTGCAGGATACTGGTGGCCAATCTCTATGACTTCGATCCAGCGGCGGATCGATTGCCGATCGATCAGCTCGACGCGGTTGATCGCTTTGCATTGGCGCGCTACGGGCGAGCCGCTGAACGCATGCTGCGCGCATACGAGGAGTACGACTTCTCGACGGTCTCGCAGACGATGAACATGCTCGCGACGGTCGATCTCAGCGCGTTCTACGTCGATGTGACCAAGGACCGCATGTATACGCTGGGTGCGCGATCGCGCGAGCGGCGGTCGACACAGACGGCGATGTATGTCATATGCGAGGGGCTGGCGAAGCTGCTCGCGCCCATCCTTCCAGTGACGGCAGACGACCTGTGGCGCTACATTCCTGGAGCGCGGTCGGCATCGGTGCACCTCGAGGACTTCCCACGAGTCGAGGGTCTCATCGACACGGCGCTGCTCGAGGAGTGGGACGCGCTGCTGGCGGTTCGAGAACAGGTCAATGCCGCGCTCGAGCAGAAGCGTAAAGACAAGATCATCGGCACCTCCCTAGGCGCCTGCGTCGTGCTGAAAGCAAGAGGGCCGGTGGCCGCGCTGCTCGACCGTCATCGCGCCGAGCTGCCGATGCTGCTCAATGTCTCCGACGTGTCACTGACCGTCGAGTCAACGAACGGCGAGAGCGGCGTCGACGTCGAAGTAGACAAGGCACCGGGCGTGAAATGCGCGCGTTGCTGGCGATATGTGTCATCGGTCCGCACAGAACCTGAATGGGCAGGCATTTGCGACCGGTGCGTTGAGGCGCTGGCTGAGCCGGTGAACAGCTGATCGTGAAGCTACCCCGGCCAGTCCATCTATGGGTCGTCGCGGCTGTGGTCGTTCTCGACCAGCTGGTCAAGGCGGCCGTGCGTCCGAGGCTCGGCTTGTTCGACAGCGTGACCGTCATCCCGGGATTCTTCAGCCTGACGCGCGTCCACAATACGGGTGCGGCCTTCGGCCTGATGAACGCCGTTGACGTTCCGTTCAAGACCGTGCTGATGGCCCTGGTGCAGACCACGGCACTGGTGGGTCTGGCGATCTACGCCGCCACGCTGGCTCCAGGGCAGTGGCTGACGCGAGTCGGTTTGTCGTTCGTGATCGGCGGCGCCCTTGGTAACCTCATCGACCGCGTGTACGCGGGATATGTGCTCGACTTCTTTGACTTCTACTGGGGCGGCTGGCATTTCTGGGCCTTCAACATCGCCGACGCCTCCATTACGATCGGAGTAGCGCTGATGGTCCTTGACCTGCTCGGCGTGGGGCATTCACGTGTATCCAGAACTGTTTAAGATCGGCCCGCTCACCGTCTACTCCTACGGCGTCCTGCTGGCCGCCTCCTACCTCCTCGGTCTGCGGCTGGCGATGACCCGCGCGCGGAAGTGGGGCCTCGATGCCAACCGCGTTCTCGACCTCGGGATCTACATCATCATCGCGGCCCTGGTCGGCGCGAAACTCATGCTGCTGCTCGTCGACTTCGACCAGTTCCGCCAGTCACCCTGGGAACTGCTCGCGCTGGCGCGATCCGGCGGTGTCTTTTATGGCGGCCTGATCCTCGCGGTTGCGGTCGCGTTCTGGTACATCGCCAGGCATCGCATGCCGTTTTGGACGACCTGCGATGTCTTCGCTCCCGGGATTGCCCTGGGACACGTAACCGGTCGCCTCGGCTGCTTCGCCGCCGGCTGTTGTTACGGCAGGCCGACCGATGTTTCGTGGGCCGTGACATTCACCAATCCGCTCGCGGCCGCGAACGTCGGGACACCGCTCGGCATCCCACTGCACCCGACGCAGCTCTACGAGGCGGGGGCCGAGCTGCTGATCCTCATCCTGCTGCTGGTCACTGAGCGTCGAGGCAAGCTCTTCGCCGGGCGCACCTTCTGGGCGTATATGTTCCTCTACGCCGTTTCGCGCTACCTCATCGAGATCTATCGAGGCGATCCGCGCGGCGCGCTGTTTGGCTTCTCGACGTCACAGTTCATCTCCCTGATCCTCGCGCCGCTCAGTCTCATCATGCTGACATGGCTGGCCAAAACCACGCCGGAGATGCCGCCACAGGAGATGCGCGGACGCCGACGCGCGGCTGCGTGACACGCAAGCCCACGACCGAGAGCCGATCAGACGCCGAACGCCAAGCTCACAACGTCGAGGGCTCAGTGCACGACGGCGAGAGCCGCACGTTCCTTGTTCCTGGCGACCTCGACGCGCAACGCCTCGATCGCGTGCTCGTCGCGCTCCTCGGCGATTACTCCCGTTCGCAAATCCAGCGCCTCATCTCCGACCATCACGTCGCGATTCAACGGCAGGGACCGAAAGGTCCGCGCTCGTACGAGGCCAGGGCCAACCTGCCAATTCACGAGGGCGACGAGGTCACTGTCTCGCTGCCGTCAGCCGCACCGTCAACCGTGGCGAGTGAGGCAGTGCCGCTCGACATCGTGTACCAGGATCGCGATCTCGCCGTCGTGAACAAACCGGCCGGCATGGTGGTGCATCCGAGCGCCGGTCATGCATCGGGAACGGTCGTCAATGCGCTGTTGCACCACCTCGACGACCTGAGCGGCGTGGGAGGGGAACTCAGGCCGGGCGTCGTGCATCGACTGGACCGCGGCACGTCCGGCCTCATGGTCGTCGCCAAGAACGACGCGGCTCACCACGAACTCGCGCGCCAGTTCCACGATCACGAAGTCGAAAAGGAATACATCGCGCTGGTCTGGGGCGTGGTCCAGGCGGGGCGCCGTATTGAAGCCGCTATTGGTCGTGACCCGTCGAATCGCCTGAAGATGTCGACGCGCTCCAGCCGGGCTCGTGACGCGGTCACACGCATTACGCGCGCGCATCACATGCCGGGCCTGACCTTGTGCCAGGTCGCGATTCATACCGGACGCACGCATCAGATCCGCGTGCACCTGAGCGCAATCGGCCATCCGATCGTGGGCGACTCGACCTATGGCGGCGTTCATCGCCGTGTGCCCGGCGACATCCGCGCCGTGCAGCGCTTGCAGCGGCCGTTCCTCCATGCCGCGCGTCTGGCGTTTACGCACCCCGCCGACGGCCGGCGAATGCAGTTCATTGCCGAATTGCCAGACGATCTCACACAGGTGCTCGAGGATCTCCCCGGCTGGCCGCCTGAAGACAAGGACGAGGCATGAGCGAAAACCCGATCGTCCCCACAGAGATTCGAACCATCTTTCAAGGCCGCGTCTTCAGCGTTCGCGTCGAAACGATTCCGCTGCCCAAGGGCGGCGAGCTGCAGGCCGAAATCATCCGGCACCCGGGCTCGGTTGTGATCATTCCCATCACCGCACAGAACGAGATCATCCTCGTCAGGCAGTACCGTCCCGCAATTGGCAGGTGGGCCTGGGAACTTCCGGCCGGCGGCCTCAAACCGGGCGAGGATGCCGCACATGCAGCGCGACGCGAGTGCCAGGAGGAGACCGGGCAGGTTCCGTCGCGACTCGAGCGCATGGGTTCGTACTTTCCGACACCAGGCTACTGCGACGAAGAGATGACGTTCTTCAAGGCAACGGGCCTGCGAGCGCCGGGTCCTGACGATGACGAAGCGCACCAGGACGAGGATGAGGACATCGAGGTGCGCGCGTTCACGCGCGATGAGATTCAGCGAATGTTCGGCGCGGGTGAAGTCATCGACCTCAAGACGATCGCGGGGCTGTCGTTGGTCAACGTCCAATTCCCAATTCCCGACTCCCAAAAAGAATCGATGTAGTTGGGAGTTGGAAGTTGGGAGTTGTGGGAGCTAAAGTTATTGCAACGAGGGCTGCACCTTGCGGCTCTTGCGATCGCTACGCGCCTTTGCGGCGGGCAACAATCCGAGCAGCAGGACCTCGTCCACGGTTTGAACGTAGTGAATCGTCAAATCCCGTTTGAGCTCCTCGGAGAGATCCTCTTTCACGTTCTTCTCGTTCTGCTTGGGCAGGATCACTTCCCGTATACCCACTCGTCGCGCGGCGAGGACCTTCTCCTTGATTCCTCCGACGGGCAATACCCGGCCTGAGAGCGTCAATTCACCCGTCATCGCGATGTCACCGCGCACGGGACGCCTGGTCAGTTCGGAGGCCAGCGCCGTCGCCATCGTCACACCCGCCGACGGCCCATCCTTGGGAATTGCGCCCGACGGTACGTGCAGGTGAATCTCCGCATTCTTGAAGAAGTCGGGATCGGCACCGTACGCGGCGGCGTGGGCGCGGAACCAGGAGAGCGCGGCGCGCGCCGATTCCTTCATCACGTCGCCCAATTGCCCCGTCAAGGTCAACGTTCCCGAGCCCGGCATGCGTGACGCCTCGACGAGCAGCACGTCGCCGCCGGCCGGCGTCCACGCGAGCCCGATCGCCACGCCGGGATCCTTGGTCCGCTCCTCGATCTCCTCGTCGAGGAATGTCGGCGCCCCCAACATGTCCATGACCACTGCTGGAGTAATCGACAGCGGCGCTTCATCGCCTTCCGCTCGTCGTCTCGCGGCCTTCCGGCAGAGGGCGCCAATTTCGCGCTCGAGATTTCTCACGCCAGCTTCCCGCGTGTAGCCGCGGATCACCGTCCGCAGCGCATCGTCGGTGATGACAAGCTGCTCGGGGGTGAGACCGTGATTCGTAATCTGTTTCTGGGCCAGGTGGTCGCGGGCAATCGCGAGCTTCTCTTCCTCGGTGTAGCCGGGGATTTCGAGCACTTCCATGCGATCTCTGAGTGCCGGCGGAATCGGGTGCAGGACGTTGGCCGTCGTGATGAAGAGCACCTCGGAGAGATCGAACGGCACGTCGAGGTAGTGATCCCGAAACGAGTTGTTCTGCTCAGGATCGAGGACCTCGAGGAGCGCCGATGCCGGGTCACCACGGAAGTCGGCGCCCAGCTTGTCGATCTCATCGAGGATGAAAACCGGGTTGCGAGACTCGGCGCGGCGCAGGCCCTGGATGATCTGTCCCGGCAGCGCGCCGATGTACGTGCGGCGATGGCCGCGGATCTCGGCCTCGTCGCGCATGCCGCCGAGCGACACGCGAACAAACTTGCGCCCGAGCGATCGGGCGATCGACTTCGCCAGCGACGTCTTCCCGACCCCGGGCGGGCCAGCGAAACACAGGATCGGGCCTTTGACGTCAGGGTTGAGTTTGCGCACCGCCAGGTACTCGAGGATGCGGTCCTTGGCTTTTTCGAGGCCGGAGTGATCGGCGTCGAGGATGTCTTTGGTCTTCGGCAAGTCGATGACTTCCTCGGTGCGCTTCTGCCACGGCAGCGTGACCAGCCAGTCCATGTAGGTTCGCGAAACCGTGTATTCGGCAGCGGCGACCGGCATTCGTGCGAGGCGGTCCAGCTCGCGCAGCGCCTCCTTCCGCACGGCTTCCGGCATGCCTGCCGCATCGACCTTTTCCTGCAACTCCTCGATGTCCTTGGTCTGATCGTCGCCTTCGCCGAGCTCCTTCTGAATCGCCTTGAGCTGCTCGCGCAAGAAGTACTCACGCTGGTTGCGGCCAACCTCGGACTGAACTTGCGACTGAATCTTCGATCCGAGCTCGAGCACCTCCAGCTCCTTGATCAGAATTCGATTCAGCGCATTCATGCGCTCCCTGACGTCGAGCTTCTCGAGAACTTCCTGCTTTACGCTCGTCGTGATCGTCGTGAGGCTCGACGCGATGAAATCCGCCAGGCGGCCCGGTTCAGTAATGTTGGCCGCCAGGGTTTGCAGGTCGTCGGAGAGCAAAGGCGACAGCGAGACGACCTGTTGAAAGCTGGTCTTGATATTTCGCAAGAGCGCGTCGATCTCGAGCCGCTGCCCCTCGTCGAGCGATTCAGGTGCTGGCGCCACGCGGCCACGCAGGTACGGGCGGCTCGATGTGATCTCCTCGAGCGTCAGCCGCGACAACCCCTGCACAATCAACCGCAGGCTTCCGTCGGGCAGCTTGAACATCTTGTGCACGTGGCTCGCGGTGCCCACGAGATGAAGATCGCTCTGGAGCGGCTCTTCGACCGATGCGTCGCGCTGCGTGAACACGCCGATCAGCTTGGCGCCTGACATCGCGTCGTCGATCAGGCGAACCGAGGCCTCACGCGCGACCGCAAGAGGCATGAACGAATTTGGGAAAAGGACAGTGTCCCTGAGCGGAAGGATCGGCAACTCGCTGGGTACAGGCAGCGGCCGGTCACTCGGCATGTCCAGATCGAGCAGGTCGTCGCTCATAGGCGGGAACGATCCTTCATTCAAGAATTCTTTCGGACGCGAGGGAAGGGCACGAGGCTATCACAAGAAAAAAAATGCCCAACTCCCTGATCGGGGGAGTTGGGCACCAAGGGCCCGAGATGTTGTCTGAACGACTTCAGTTAGACATGTCGTAGAAGAGCGTCGACGATCCACGCTTCTGCTGCGCCATGCGCTCCCGACGCTCAGCGGTCTCACGAGCCTCTTCGCAGTCCTTGCAACGCACTGCAAATGGCAGAGCCCGAAGGCGCGCCTCAGCGATTTCATCGCCGCATTCGAAGCAGTCGCCGTAGGTGCCCTCCTCGAGCCGCCTCAGCGCAGCATCCACCTTGGTGAGGGTCTCGGACTTCATCTGTATCAGCGCGAACTCGATGTCTTCCTGGATGTCGACCTCGGAGCTCTCCCCCTGATCCAGCACGTCCCTTTCTTTGTTGCCCTCCGCCCGGGCGTCGCGAATCTTCTCGTGAACCGAGTTCAGCAACTCCCGACGGCGATCCTCGAGCATTTTCTTTAGCTCGTCATAGCGGCTCGTCTTTGCCGCTACCTTCTTCCTCGTCGTCGTCGCCATGATGCCTTGCTCCCTTCCCCGTCCGCCTCTTTTATTCGAGGCTGTTTAACACCCTTATGATGTCCGCGGACTATGCAATCGGAGTGCCTAACTGTGAACGAGGCCTGATGGCTCGGCAGAACGGATCTGCCTTCGCTCGCGGCCTGTAGACTGCATAGTCAATGAAGTCATTGCGTCTCTATGAATTAGCACCGAACAACTCAACCACCTTGCACTGTTGAATCTTTAGACGCCGGTGGACGCATCGAGGTTTTCCGCTGGATGTCCTCTGCGGATCACAGCCCAAAACCACGAAATCGTGACCCACCTCCACCAGTTTCGGCTGATCAGGCTGGGAACACTCCCCCACTGCCAGTTCAGAGGAACCTGGAGCCGGAAAACCATAAGGCACTGCAACTATTTGGAATACCTGACGTTACGGTGAGAGTGCCAGTTCTGAGAAACCCAGCAAAAAAATTTCACCCCTGGCATTTGACTCCGGGGCGAGACCGAAAGGCGGATCGACGTAATTGTCGATAAATCAACAATGCGTCTAATTTTCTACATGACACACCAGTGTGCGCCGATCGACACTGATATCGGACACCCGACGCTCCTGCTGGTTACGACCGTTGCCTGACCCGCCCGCGTGTGCGAAGCTCACCGTTTATGACCTGCCCATCGTGTGGCCGGCGAAAGGGGCGGCGTGACTGCCCCGCCCTGCGGGGCAGTATCTGCACGATCTGCTGTGGCACCAAGCGGCTGGTGGAAATTCAATGTCCCGACACGTGCCCGCATCTGGTCGCGGCCCGTGAACATCCGGCTGCGGTTGTGAAGAAGCAGCAGGAGCAGGATGTCGCGGTCCTCCTGCCGACAATCAACCACCTGACCGAGCGGCAGCATCAGTTGTTCTTCCTGATTCATTCCGTGATCGCCAGCCACAAACCGGACACGCTCAGCCGCCTGCTTGATGAAGATGTCGCGCAGGCCGCCGCGGCCGTGGCGGCGACCCTGGAGACCGCGGGTAAGGGTGTGCTCTATGAGCACACGCCCGCCTCTCTACCGGCACAGCGGCTTGCAAGGGAGATCACGGCGATGCTCGCCGAGGTGAGGGCCCGCGGAACCAAGATCTACGATGGCGAAGTGGCGATCGCGCTCCGCGCCATCGAACGGGGCGCGCGAGATACCCAGAAGCAGGCGGTCGGCGAGACCGCATACATATCGCTGATCGGCCGCCTGCTCCACCTTCGCAGTCGGCCCGCGACGGAAGAAGCTGCCAAACCAGCAAGTTCGCTGATTCTGCCCTAAGGCTGCTACAATGTGGGGTTTGTGCGTCCGGCGGGAACCCTTGCCGGGCGAATGGCGTTGCAACACACACCGCGCGAGCACTCGTGCCGGTGCCTCAGCGAGACAGGAATATGGCGAAGCGATGTGAGGTGTGCCACAAGGGCCCCGTCGTCGGGCGGACGGTCTCCCACGCACACAACGTCGGGCCCCGGCGGTTCGAGCCCAACCTTCAGAGAGTGCGAGCCATCGTGAATGGCGCGACCAAGCGCATCCGTGTGTGCACGCGATGCCTCCGCAACGGCAAGGTCACGAAGGCGGCATAAGCGTGCGACAGGTCATCAGCGCGCCCGACGCGCCCAAGGCGATGGGGGCGTATTCGCCCGCGATCAAAGCGGGGAATCTCCTTTTCGTCTCAGGTCAGATCCCGATCGACCCGGCCAGCGGCGAACTGGTCACCGGCGACATTGCAGCTCAGACCGAGCAGGTGATGCGTAACGTCGGAGCGTTATTACGAGCGGCGGGCGTCGGCTTCGAACACGTCGTCCGGACGACGGTGTTTCTTACAGACATGGACGAGTTCGCGGCGATGAATGAGGTGTACAGCCGCCACGTCGCGGCACCACCGCCGGCGCGTGCCACGGTGCAGGTCGCGCGACTGCCCCGCGGTGTAAAGATTGAGATCGACGCGATAGCGGTATTTTCATAAGACCTTCATGCTCGCGCCGTTCTTTCCACGCCGAGCACACCCTGCACGCCCTTGATCGACTTGATCACCTTTTCGAGGTGCTTTACGTCGCGGATCTCGACGGTCATATCGATGCGCGCCTGACGATCGTCCCCGGTGCGCGCTTCCATGTTGGTGATGTTTGTGTTGATGTCCGACACGCGCGCGCTGATTTCGGCCAGCATGCCTTTGCGGTCTTCGACCTGCATCGTGAGGCGCACGATGTACGGTGCCTGATCGGTGCCGGGGCTGTCCCATTCGACGTCGATCCGCCGTTCGGGATCGAACATCAGGTTCAGGACGTTGGGGCAGCCGAGCGAGTGCACCGACACACCTTTTCCGCGAGTGATGTAGCCGACAATCCGTTCTCCCCGGATCGGATTGCAACACTTCGCCCGGAACACCATCACATCGTCGGTGCCGCGGACCTTGATCTTGTCGGAGGACAAGCCTGGCCGCAGCACGCGCCTGACGACCGACACGACCGGCGAGTCCTCGCGCAGCTGTCCGTTGGGCGCGGACTTCTGCAGCACGGTCCGGGCGGCAAGCTTGCCATAGCCGATGTGAGCGAGCAGCTCGTCGGCCGACTTGGCTCCGTATTCCGATGCGAACCTGGCCAGCTCGGGACTCTCGAGCAATGTGGCCGGGTTCAGGCCAAACCGTCGCGCCTCTTTGTCGAACAGACGACGACCCAGGTCGATGCTGCGCGTCCGCTCCTCGGCCTGCAGCACGTGTTTGATCTTGCTGCGCGCTCTCGACGTGACGACAAACGACAGCCAATCCCGGCTTGGCTTGTGACCGCTTTGCGTGACGATCTCGACGATGTCGCCGTTTTGAAGACGCGTGCGGAGCGGCGCCATGCGCCCGTTGATGCGCGCGCCGACGCACTGGTTGCCCACATCGGTGTGAACCAAGTAGGCAAAGTCCACTGGCGTCGCACCGCGCGGCAGCGAGCGGACTTCGCCTTTCGGCGTGAAGATGTAGACCTCCTCGGGATAGAGGTCGATCTTCAGGTTCTGCAGGAATTCCTGCGGGTCGCGGACCTCCTGTTGCACCTCGAGGAGTTGACGCATCCACTGGAAGTAGCGCTCGTCGCGATGATCGCCGACGCGTCCTTCCTTGTACTTCCAGTGTGCGGCGATGCCTTCCTCCGCTCGGCGATGCATCTCCTCCGTCCGAATCTGCACTTCGAACGGGAACCCGTGCTCGCTGATGACCGAGGTATGTAGCGATTGATAACCATTCGGCCGCGGCATCGCGATGAAGTCTTTGAAGCGGCCGGGCACCGGCGACCAGGTCTGATGGATGATGCCGAGTGCCGCGTAGCAGTCCTTGACCGATTGAGTGATGAGGCGAAGCGCGACGAAGTCGTACACGCGTTCGAGATCGATCATCTGCCGTATCAACTTCAGGTGAATGCTGTAGAGACGCTTGATCCGCCCGTCCAGGGTATTGATCGGGATCTGGGCTTCATCGAGGCGCGCGCGCAGCGTGCGCGTCAGCTCGTGGATGATCCCTTCGGAATTCTTTCGTCGGGCCTCCACCTTCGCGCGCAGCGCCTCATAGGCCTTCGGCTCGAGATACTTGAACGACAACTCTTCCAGCTCGTTCTTCACCTTGCTCATGCCAAGCCGGTTGGCAATGGGCGCGTAGATGTCCAGCGTCTCCTGAGCGATCTTGATACGGCGCTCCTCGGGAAGGTGATGGAGCGTCCGCATGTTGTGCAGACGATCGGCGAGCTTGACGAGGATGACGCGGATGTCATCTACCATCGCGAGCAGCATCTTCCGGAAGTTCTCGGCCTGCCGCTCTTCGCTCGATGAAAACGGAATGGCGCCGATCTTGGTGACGCCCTCGACGACGTGCGCGATCTCCTTGCCGAACAGCTCCTGAATCCGCTCAGGTGTGGTGAGCGTGTCCTCGACAACGTCGTGCAGCAACCCTGCGGCAACGGCCACGACGTCGAGCTTCATGTCCGCCAGTGAATCGGCGACCTCGAGGGGATGGACGAGGTAAGGCTCACCCGAATGACGGACCTGTCCCTTGTGCTCGAGGGCCGAGAACACGTAGGCGCGTCGAAGGAGCTCCAGGTCCGCCTCCGGGCTGTAGCTCCGCACCTTTTCGAGGAGGGTCTCGAATCGAATCATGAAGAACGGTGTCTAACTCGTACGACGCGTGATCGGACCGCTGGGTACCCAAGTTGAAGGTGCCGGCCAGCCTACGCGCGAAGCGCTGCGGCGAGGTCTCGCCGTAGCACAGGCGAAGGCGGATATCTTCATGATAGCCGGACCCTTGACTGGCTAGAAAACCGATCACTATACTGGCGCGTTTGCCGGGCGCGGTCCGTCCCAGCCGGGCTGTCGGAGCCGTAACAGATAGGTCGTTGTAGGGGAGATTTTGCGATGCACAAGTTTTCGTCAAAGGCCTCGGTGAGCGTGCTCTGCGCCGCCCTTGGTCTCGCCGCTGCCGGCTGTAGCCAGATCAACACATTGAAGGCGACCATGGCCTTCAAGGATGCGAATCAGCTCTACCGAGGCCAGGACTTCCGCGCGGCGGTGGCGAAATACAACGAAGCCATCGACCTGTGCCGGGGCTCGGAATCCGAGTGCAAGGACCCGAAGCTGAACCCGGCTTACTTCTTCCTTGCCAATAGCTACGACAACCAGTATCGCCCCGCCCGCCGTGGCGAGCCGACCAACGACCAGCTGCTCACCAAGGCGATCGAAAATTACAAGAAGGCTGCAGAAGTCGTGACGGAGCCGCTCACGAAGCAGCGAGCGATGGAGTATCTGGTGGCGGCGTATGGTCCCGACAAGCTCAATGAGCCGTCCGAAGCGGAGCCGATCCTTCGCCGCATGATCGAGCTCGATCCGACAGAACCGAGCAACTACACCTACTTGTCACGCATCTTCGAAGAGAACGGCGACTACGAGCAGGCCGAGCAGTTGCTGGTGAAGGCGCGCGATATGAAGCCGAATGACCCCGGGGTCTATATGACGCTCGCGACCTTCTACAACCGCCAGGGTGAGTTCGACAAGAGCATGGACGCCCTCAAGGCCCGTGCGGAGAAGGAACCGAACAACCCGGAAGCGTTCTACACGATCGCGCAGTTCTACTGGGAGAAGGCGTATCGCGACTTCACGATCTCCGACGCGGACAAGATGAAGTTCGTGATGGCAGGCAACGAAGCGATCGACAAGGCGATCCAGCTCAAAGCTGACTACCCGGAGGCGCTCACGTACAAGGGCCTGCTGCTGCGGGTCCAGGCGAACCTGGAAAAGAACCCGACGCGCCAGCAGGAACTGGTCAAGGAGGCGGGCGTCTACAGCTCGAAGGCCCAGGAAGTCCAGCAGAAACAGCGCGCGGCCGGCGCCGGCGACTAGCCGAGGCAGCTACGTTCCGCAACCGCGGTCAGGCTTGGGGCCGCTCTCTCGATTCCGAGGGAGCGGCCCTTTTCAGTTATACAATCGGTAGACGTTTGCGCCCTTCCAGGCCGAAGTGGCGTCGGCCGTCGCAGGCTGCATTCTGTTCGCCCCGTTAAGTTCCGAGTCGTGAGAGACCGTCGCCGACGTGATTCGGCTGTTACGAGCCTTTGTTAGCTTCGTCCGACAGTCAATCCGGTCAACGGCTTCAGCGGAGTGTGTATGAAACACAGCTGGTTTTTGTTCGTATTCGTCGCGCTCTGTCTGACCACAGTTGCGCCATCGATCTACGCCCAGAACGTCACCACCGGTAGCCTTACCGGCACGATACGCGACTCACAGGGAGGAGTGCTTCCCGGGGTCACCGTAACCGCCACTCACACTCCCACAGGCGCCTCCTACGAAGGCGTCACGCAAGGCGATGGCACCTTCACCCTGGTCAACGTGCGAATCGGGGGACCCTATGACGTCGTCGCAAACCTGCCAGGATTCCGCGAGGCCAAGAAGGATGGCGTGATCGTGAATCTGGGGCAATCCACGTCAGTCGATCTGACAATGCAAGTCGGGGCTGTGAGTGAAGTGGTGATTGTCACCGCCATCGCATCATCGGTGTTCACGAGCACGAACTCCGGCACCTCCGGCAATATCGAACAGGGTGTCATCGAGAACCTGCCCACCATCCAACGCAGCCTGACCGACTTCGCCCGCGCCAACCCGTTCTTCGCGCCGTCGAACACCAATGCGAACTCAGGAACCACGCTGAGTGTGGCGGGCCGCAGCGGCCGCTATAACAACCTCCAGATTGATGGCGCTGTGAACAACGATCTGTTCGGTATCGCCGACTCCGCTCTGCCGGGTGGTCTGGCCAACACTGAACCGATCAGCCTCGCAGCCATCCAGGAGCTGCAGCTCGTCGTCTCCCCGTACGACGTGCGACAGGGTAACTTCTCCGGCGGCGGAATCAACGCCATCACCAAGAGCGGAACCAACACGTTGCGGGGCGAGGCGTTCTATGTCTTCCGCAATCAGGACTGGGTGGGTAACGGTGTCGATGACCGTCCGATTGCGACCTTCAGCGATAAGCAGTTCGGGGGGAGCGTCGGCGGCCCGATGGCGCGCAACCGGGCATTCTTCTTCGGCAGCCTCGAGTGGCAGCGGCGGGAAACACCCTCGGGCTGGTCGGTGGACGGCTCGTCCGGACAGACATTCGGCCGGCAGGCGGACATTCAGCGCGTCCTCGATATCGCGCAATCGCGCTACGGCTACAATCCGGGCCCGATCACCGAGTTCATTCGTCAGAATCCGAACGACAAGGTCTTCGTCAGGGCCGACTTCAACCTGACGTCACGTCACCAGCTCACGGTCAGGCACAACTACGTCGATGCGCTCAACGACGTCGGCACCATCTCGAACACGCGTTACTTCTTTCCCGACCAGTTCTACGAATTCGACAGCACGGTCAACTCCACGGTCGGGCAACTGAACAGCACGCTGGGCCGGATGGCCAACGAGGCGCGCGTCACGTATCAGCGCATCCGCGACGTTCGCAATAATCGGAACTCCCCGTTCCCCCAGGTGAACATCCGAATGGGCAACAGCCAGGACGTGCGCTTCGGCACCGAGCAGTTCTCGGCCCGAAACAGACTGGATCAGGACATCCTGGAGATCAACGATGACCTGACGCTCGTGCACGGACAGCACCAGTGGACGTTCGGTACGCACAACGAGTTCTTCAAGTTCGACAACCTCTTCATCCGCGACAACTTCGGCACCTACGACTTCAACAGCATCGATCTGTTCGAACAGGGGATTGCGCAGCAGTACGACTACAGCTTCTCGCAGACGTCGGATCCGCTGCAGGCGGCGAAGTTCTCGGTCTACCAGCTCGGGTTCTACGCCGGCGACGTGTGGCGCCTTCGCAGCAATTTCACGGTCACGTATGGGCTCAGACTCGACGTGCCCATCTTCCCCGACGATCCGTTGCCCAACCCGACGGTCCAGTCGCTATATGGGATACGAACCGACATCGTTCCCCACTCGCAAACCTGGTCGCCGCGCGTCGGCTTCAACTGGGACCTGAGCAACGACAAGACGCAGCAACAAATCCGCTTCGGTAGCGGGCTCTTCGGCGGGCGCACTCCATACGTCTGGTTATCGAATCAGTACACGAACACTGGCAACGAGTTCACCCGCATAAGCGCGGCGTTCAATGCGAACAACAGGATTCCGTTCGTCGCCGATACCACGCGGCAGCCCACCAACGTAGGCCAGGCAGCGACCAATGAGATCGACGCCGTGGACGAGGACTATAAGTTCCCCAGCCTGCTTCGCGGTAACGTCGGGTACGATCGCAGCCTGTTTGCCGGCCTCATTGGCAATGTCGAACTCCTGTATTCGAAGACGCTTCAGGACATCGACTACAGGAACCTCAACCTCGCGGTATCCGGACAGCGACCAGACGGCCGGCCGCTCTACACGCGGGCGAATCCAGCCTTCAGTGACGTCATCTTCCTGACTAACACGAATGAGGGTAATACCTGGACGATCGCGACCAAGCTCGAAAAGCCGTTCCGGAATCGATGGTACGCGCAGGGCTCATACCTTTACGGGCGCTCGGAAACAGTCAACGACGGCGGTTCGAGCCAGGCGAGATCGAACTGGATCAACAACTACTTCGGGGCCTCTGGCGTCAACGACGTCCCACTGGCAATGTCGAACTTCTCCCCCGGCCATCGAATCACGCTGTCGGCAATCTACACCCTCCCGGTGCGCAAGACGGAGGCCTCGTTCTCCTTCTACTACAACGGCCAGACCGGGCGGCCATACGCGTACCGCTATAACAACGATGTCAATAATGACGGGGGGACTACCAACGATCTCTTCTACATCCCACGCGACGCGAGCGACGTCATCATCAGCAACGGCACGTTTGACCAGCTTATGGCGTTCATCAACGACGGCTGCGACGGGATGACGCCGGGAACCATCGTCGTCCGCAATTCGTGCCGCGCGCCGTGGACAAACTCATTGGACTTCGGTACGGCCTTCCGGGTACCAATGGGACGCTATCGAGGTGAGATCACGTTCAACGTGCAGAACCTCATAAACGGGTTTAACAGCAGCAACGGGTTGGTGGAGTACGCAACGTTCAACGGCATCACGCCAGCCACCGCGGCGGTCGATACCGCCACCGGTAAGTGGATCTACACTCTCACCAACTTCGTGACCTCGCCTGCCGCGAATCCGCGCTTCTCGCGTGACGATCTGCGTTCGCGTTGGCAGGGACAACTCGGATTCAACTTCCGGTTCTAACCAGTAAACCACCTGTCGCGGCGGGTCTAAAGACCCGCCGCGACGTGCTGTTTGCGCGATAGACTCTACACATGAGCCGCAGGCGTGTGCTGCTGTTGATCCTGCTCGCAGTGTGGTGGGCGGGAACAGGACGAGCACAGGCGCCTGTAACGGATCTCAAGCCAACGGTCATCCTCGTGTCGCTCGACGGATGGCGGTGGGACTACGCACAGAAGTATTCGGCCCCTACCCTGGAGCGGATTATCAAACGCGGTGTCAGCGGCCCCCTGATTCCGAGCTTCCCGTCCAAGACATTCCCGAACCACTACACCATCGTCACCGGTTTGTACCCCGGCCACCATGGAATCGTGGCTAACGCCGTCGAGGATCCGCCGACGGGACGACGGCTGACGATGTCGAATCGAAAGGAAGTTCAGGACCCGATGTGGTGGGGCGGAGAGCCCCTCTGGGTTACCGTGCAACGCGCAGGACAGATTGCAGCTCCATTCTTCTGGCCGGGCTCGGAGGCGCCGATCATGGGACCCCGCGCTCGATTCTGGGAGCCGTTTTCAGAGGAGTTTTCAGCAAGCGCCAGGATCGCGCGCATTTTCAGTTGGCTCGACTTGCCAGTCGCAGAGCGCCCAACGTTTCTCACGCTCTACTTCAGTGACGTCGACGGCGCCGGGCACGATAACGGCCCGAATTCTCCAGCCGTGAGACAAGCAGTACGGCGCGTGGACGGCTACATGGACCGGCTCATGCGCGGTCTCGCCAGCCGGCGCATCGAAGACCGAGTCAACGTAGTTGTCGTGTCGGATCACGGTATGAGCGAATCTGGCACGAACCGGGTCGTCGTTCTGGACGACTACGTTTCGGCGGAAGGCCTCGACATCATCGACCTCAATCCGACACTGGGGATCTTTCCGCCGGCGGGCCGCGAGGAGGAGGTATATCGGGCCCTTGCAGGAGCGCATCCACGCCTGAAGGTGTTTCGCAAGGCCGAGACTCCGCCGCACTGGCATTATCGCGATCATCCGCGCATACCGCCGATCGTCGGTGTGATGGACGAAGGGTGGCAGATACTGCGAAGAGCCGCGCTGAGTGCGCAACTGTCGAAGGGGCAGACGGGACCTGTCGGTGTGCACGGCTACGACCCGCAGACGGCAATCAGCATGCGGGGGATATTCGTGGCGGCCGGCCCTGCGTTCAAGAAAGGCGTGACAGTTCCACCATTCGAGAACGTGCACCTCTATGACGCGCTGGCAGCGGTGCTTGGCGTCACCCCTGCGCCGAATGACGGCGATTCCAGCGTAGGCCGATCGTTCCTGCGTTGATCACGCGGAGGCTGAAGCCTCCGCTCTACGGGTCGCGACTATGGAGCTGCATCGTAGAGCGCGGGCTTCAGCCCGCGCGTACGAGCGTACAAAACAAAGGCCGTCCCGTGAGGGACGGCCTTTAAGAATCCAGGAGCGGCTGGTGCCTAGTCGCCGCCGGCGCGACGCATGCCTTCGGTCACGATGCCGACCTTCTCGACACCGGCGCCCTTGGCCACGTCGATGACCTCGACGATTTCACCGTAGCGCAGCGTGCCTGCGCCCATGATGAACATCGTCTTCTCCTTGCGTTCCTCGAAGACTGACCGCAGCTTCTCTCCGAGCTGGCCAAGGGGGACGTCCTGGTTGTTGATCGAGATCTTCTTGTCCGCCGTATAGTTCAGCACGATCTGGCTGAGATCGGGCGTCGCCTGCTTCGGCTGCTGTGTCTCGGCTGGCAGGTTGACGTCGAGACCGCGCTGGTTGAGCGGCAGGGTCACCATGAAGATCACGAGGAGCACGAGCAACACGTCGATCATCGGCGTGATGTTCATGTCGGCATTGGCTTCAAGCTTCTTGCCCTTGAAGACCTTTTCGGCGCCGTGGTGCTGGTGGATGTGAGCCATTACTCGCCTCCCTGCGTCGTCGTGCGCCGTGGGTCGGTAATAAGCCCCATGTCCTCGATGCCGCTCGCGCGCAACTCGTCCATGGCGTCCATCACGGCGCTGTACTCGACATCCTGATCGGCTTTGATGATCACGATGCGGTCCTTCTTGCCCTCGAGGACCTCCTCGACCTTGCGCCGGAGATCACCGGCCTGGACTGGCACGGTGTTCAAGTACAGACGCTTGTTCGAATCGATGGCGAGCACCGTCTGGTCCTGGGTGTCAGGCTTCTCGCTCGTGTTGGCCGCCTGCGGCAGCTTCACGCTGACGCCCTGCTGCAGCAGCGGCGCCACGATCATCATGATGATGAGCAACACCAGCATGACGTCGACGAGAGGCGTGACGTTGATATCGGACTTGACTCCACCGCCGCCGCCTAGTTGAACTGCCATAGTTCAGACTCCTGAAGTCGCAGCGTCCTTACGCCGTCTTCTTGATGAAGTAGTCGACGAGCTCCGACGAGGAGTTGTCCATCTCCACGTTGAAGTACTCGAGACGGCTGGTGAGGTAGTTATAGAACCACACGGCCGGAATCGCGACGAACAGTCCGAGCGCGGTTTCGACAAGCGCTTCCGCGATACCGGCGGACACGCCAGCGATACCACCCGAGCCGGTCGACGCGATGCCGACGAACGCGTTGATGACGCCGACGACCGTGCCGAGCAGTCCGACGAACGGCGCCGTCGAGCCGATGGTGGCGAGCGTGTTGACGCCCTTCTTGAGGTCGTTGCTGGTGAGCGCGGTGGCGCGCTGGATCGAGCGGCGGACGGTGTCCAGAACGTCATCGCGGTTCAGCGTCGAGCCGCTCTCCTGCTGGAACTGATACTCCTGGAGTCCGGCCAGCACCACTTTCGCGAGGTGGCTGTAGCGATAGTCCTTGGACGCCGACAGCGCAATCGCCTCCTTCAAGCGGCCGCCCTGGAGATGCTTGGCCACCTGCGGCGCGTACATCTTCGACTGCTTGCGCGCCTGGTTATAGGTGTAGATGCGCTCGATGGCGATGCCAACCGACCAGAACGACATGACGAACAACACAATGGCCACGCCCCAGGCGAGTGGTCCCATCTGCGAGAACATATCCACGAGGTCGAGACCAGCACCACCACCGCGGGCCGCTTCCTGCGCAAATACCGGTGTGCTCAGCAGCGCGAGACCCGCCGCTCCACAAACAATCTGACTGAACCGACGCATGTTCCGAACTTCCATTACGGCATCCTCCGCATCCCTGTTAAGGTTTGCCTGTGTTGGCGCGTGGCCCAAACCGAGTGAACTGTACCGTTAACTGAGCGTGAACTGCACTGTGACGGTCATAATGACCGGCACCGGAACGTTATTGAGCAAGGTCGGCGTGAACTCCCACTGTCTCACCGCATCGAGCGCGGCCTGGTCGAGCAGCGGAATCGAGCGAAGCACTTTAGCGTCCTGCACCTTGCCATTCGGACCGATCACCGCCTCGATGATCACGACGCCCTGAACACGTGCTGACTGCGCGATGGGTGGGTATTGCGGATTGACGTGCTTGGTTTTGGTGGGCTGCTTGATCTGCCCGCCCACGCGAACCGGCTGAGTCGGGGGTGGCGGCGGAGGCGGCGGCGCCTCAGGCAAGCCACCGACGACACCGCCGACGACACCGCCGGGGATGCCGCCTTCAACTCCGACGTTGCGATCGAAGTTCGTGTCGATCGGCTCCGGCTTGATTTCTACGGGCACCTCGACCGGCGCCGCGTTCGGGTTCACCACCTCGACCGGCTTGACTTCGGCCGGCTTGGGCGGCGGCGGGGGCGGTGGCGGCGGCGGAGGCGGTGGTGGAGCCGCCACGAATGCCATCATCGACGGCGGCGTTGGCAGGATGTCAGTCGCCATCAGCGGGATGATAACCATCGCCGCAATGATGGCTGTCTCCAGCAGAATCGTGACCCCTACCGATTTGCCCTGGTTGCCCCCAACCCTGACGGTCGGGTCGGCGATTTCGCCAAACATGCGGTCATCACGTGGCACCGGTCTTCATCCTCCCTGGAGTCCCGCGCAGCCGCGCGGAGCGGCCGATTATAGCTAGGGCCAAAAAACAGTGTCAACGAAACACGCGGTCTCCCTGGATGGCCCAGCCAGAAATCTTAGACACCGCTTCTCTGAAAGTGCTCCGGTCTCCTCAGCATTGGAGACCGCGCATTCTATCGCGGTTTACGCCTATTGCAAGGACGATGAGAGGCGATCACAGCCGGAGATTGACCAGAGTCAAAATCCGACGACACCGGCGGATCCGGTATGACACTGCTGTGACGCCTCTCAGCCGACCGCGACGCGAATTAATCGGCCGCGCCGATGCGCATGCCGTAGAACGAACGATACACGAACACGACAGACACGGCGAAGAACGCCGCCGCCAGCAGATGGCTCACGTTGGAGCCGACGTCAGTACTCAGCCGCACGGCCAGCGACACTGCCAGCAAGCCAAACAGCGTCGTGAACTTGATCACCGGATTCAATGCCACTGATGACGTGTCCTTGAACGGATCGCCCACCGTGTCACCCACGACCGTCGCCGCGTGCAGCGGCGTGTTCTTCATCTTCAGCTCCGTCTCGACGATTTTCTTCGCGTTGTCCCACGCGCCGCCCGCGTTGGCCATGAACACGGCCTGGTAGAGACCGAAGAGCGCGATCGAAATGAGATAGCCGATGAAGAAGAACGGCTCGACGAACGCGAATGCCAGCGTCGCGAAGAACACCGTCAGGAAGATGTTGAACATCCCGCGCTGCGCGTAGATGGTGCAGATCTCGACGACCTTCTTGCTGTCCTCGACCGATGCCTTCACGGCCCCTTCGAGCTTGATGTTGGCCTTGATGAATTCAACCGCGCGGTAGGCGCCCGTGGTCACCGCTTGTGTCGACGCCCCCGTGAACCAGTAGATGATCGCGCCGCCGGTCACGAGCCCGAGGAGGAATGGTGGATGCAGCAGGCCCAGCTTGTCCACGTTCTGCGTCAGGCCGAGCGTCAACTCCATGATGATCGAAAAGATCATCGTCGTCGCGCCGACGACCGCCGTACCGATGAGCACGGGCTTGGCGGTGGCCTTGAAGGTGTTGCCGGCGCCATCGTTTTCTTCGAGCAGGGCCTTGGCGTGCTCGAAATGACCATTCAAGCCGAAGTCCTTCTTCAACTCCTGCTGGATGCCGGGGATGCCTTCGATGACCGACAACTCGAACACCGACTGCGCGTTGTCGGTGACCGGTCCGTACGA
>Ga0075423_10000401_pt1 | contig 34466 bp, 34 predicted proteins | sample SoiMethybrSBSTD2_FD_80114 | JGI IMG/M metagenome (GOLD analysis project Ga0075423, IMG submission 80114) | Bulk soil microbial communities from a Populus tree surrounding site in Tennessee, USA - Soil MetaG P. TD hybrid SBSTD2 | ecosystem: Environmental > Terrestrial > Soil > Tree plantation...
GCAGGAGAAGATGCGCGACGTTCGGGCTGAGGGGAACAAAGAGCGCGATGTGCTCGACCAGGGCGAGAGCTCCGAGGTCGACATTCAGGAAGACATCGAGTTCGCGCTCATTCAGATGAAGTCCGAGACGTTGGTCAAGGTCGATGCTGCGCTGCGTCGGCTCGACGAAGGCACCTACGGCAACTGCTTCGAGTGCGGCGAGGAGATCGCGGAGGCACGGCTGCGTGCCCTCCCGTTTGCGGCGCGCTGCAAAGATTGCGAAGAGGCCAGAGAAACCGCCGAACGGCGTGAGCGCATGATGGCGCAGAAGCGCGGTTCGTCGGCACTCTTCTTCGACTCCGCAAGCTAATCGCGCGCGAACGCGCATCATCACCCCATTCAGCCACCGGGATCGCGCACGCGGTCCCGGCGGGCTGGTCCTCCGACAGCCCGGCTTCTCCGAATCGCGCGCATTTTCTTGCGCGTCTCATCAAAGTAGGAGAGCATCCGCCCATGAACGAACGAGATGACGTGCCCGATCTCGAAGAGGTGTCGGCAAATGACCGGCCGCTGGCCATTCCTGACGAGCTGCCGATTCTGCCGCTGCGCGACACGGTGTTGTTTCCCAACTCGTTCATGCCGCTGGCCGTGGCACGCGAATCGTCGGTGCGTTTGATCGACGAAGCGATTTCGGCGGGCAAGCTCATTGGCGTGTTCACGCAGCGAGATGCCTCGGTGGACGAGCCGCAGCAGTCGGACCTGTACGAAATCGGTACCGCGAGTCACATTCACAAGATGTTCAAGCTGCCGGACGGCAGCCTGCGTTTGATTGTGCAGGGCCTGGCTCGTCTGCGTCTCGAGGAAGTCACCGAGACGCGACCCTACCTGCGCGCGCGCGTGGCGCCGGCCGTCGAGACGCTGGCCGAGACCGATCGTCTCGAGATCGATGCGCTGCTGAGAAACATCAAGACCAGTTTCCAGAAAGTGGTGTCGCTGTCGCCGCTGCTCTCTGAAGATCTGCAGACGCTGGCCGCCAACATCACCGAGCCCGGCCGCCTCTCGGACTTCATTGCCTCGAGCCTGTCGACGATCGCAACCGCCATCAAGCAGGAAGCGCTCGAAACACTCGATGTGCGCGCGCGAATGGACACGTTGAATCGGATCCTCGTCAAGGAGCTCGAGGTGCTCGAGCTCGGATCGAAAATTCAGTCGCAGGTCCAGTCCGAGGTCGGTCGTAATCAACGCGAGTACTTCCTTCGCGAACAGCTCAAGGCCATCCAGAAAGAGCTGGGCGAGGGAGACGATCAGACCAAGGAGATCGAGGAGCTCACCGAGAAGATCGAAGCGGCCGGCATGCCCGAGCTGGTGAAGAAGGAAGCGCTTCGCGAGCTCGATCGTCTGGCGAGGATGCCGGTGGCCGCCGCCGAATACACCGTGTCGCGCACGTATCTCGACTGGCTGATCATGCTGCCGTGGCAGAAGCGCACCGAGGAAGTGATCGATCTCCCGAAGACCAAACAGGTCCTCGACGCCGATCACTCGGGACTCGACAAGGCCAAGGAGCGGATCCTCGAGTACCTCGCCGTTCGCAAGCTCAATCCCGCCGTGAAGGGACCGATCCTCTGCTTCGCGGGACCCCCCGGTGTGGGCAAGACATCACTGGCGCGCGGCATCGCCACCTCGCTCGAGCGCAAGTTCGTACGCGTGTCGCTCGGCGGCATGCGCGACGAGGCGGAGATTCGCGGCCATCGCCGCACCTATATCGGCGCGCTGCCCGGCCAGATTATCCAGGGCTTGCGCCGTGCCGAGTCGCGGAATCCGGTTTTCATTCTCGACGAGATCGACAAGCTGGGATCCGATTTCCGCGGCGATCCGGCGTCGGCGCTCCTCGAGGTGCTCGACCCGGAACAGAACAACTCGTTCCGCGATCACTACCTCGACGTGCCGTTCGATCTGTCGGAGGTGCTGTTCATCACCACTGCGAACGTGCTGCACACCATTCCGCCGGCGCTGCGCGATCGCATGGAAGTGCTCGAGATCCCGGGCTACACCGAGGACGAGAAGCTGGCGATCGCCCGCGATCACCTCGCGCAGAAACAGATCACGAATCACGGGCTCACCTCGGAGCAGCTGACGATCACCGATGACGCAATCCGCGCGGTGATACACGGCTACACGCGCGAGGCCGGGGTGCGCAATCTCGAGCGCGAGATCGGCGCGCTGTGCCGCAAAGCCGCACGACGCCGCGCCGAAGGCGACGAGACGCCCCTCACGATCACGCCAGCAGTCGTGACGCAGATGCTTGGCGCGCCGACATTCCTGGACGAGGAGATGGAGGAGCGCACGAAGGATCCGGGTGTCGCGATTGGTCTGGCGTGGACGCCGGCGGGCGGCGATGTGCTGTTCATCGAGGCGTCGCGGATGCCGGGCTCGGGCACGCTGACGCTGACCGGTCAGCTTGGCGACGTGATGAAGGAATCGGCGCGCGCCGCCTTGTCGTGGTTCCGCGCGCACGCCGGTGCCTATGGCGCCGATCCCGATTTCTTCAAGAACGCCGAGATCCACTTGCACGTGCCGTCCGGAGCGATTCCGAAGGACGGGCCATCGGCAGGCGTGACGATTGCCGCGGCACTCGCATCGGAGCTGACACAGCGTCCGGTTCGCGGTGATTTGGCGATGACCGGCGAGATCACGCTGTCCGGCCGCGTGCTGCCGGTGGGCGGCATCAAAGAGAAGGTGTTGGCGGCCCGTCGCGTCGGCATTCGCGAGGTGGTCCTGCCGCGTCAGAACGAGAAGAACGTGCTCGAGGATCTCAACGACGATCTCAGGCGCGAGATGACGATCCACTATGTCCATAGCGTGGACGAGGTGCTGCTGCTCGCGCTGATGCCGGCGAAAGCCGGGCGCCCGGAGCGCAAGGGGACTCGTCGGGTGCCGGCGCATCTGCAGTGACATGACGCTCGACGCGTGTCTGCCCGCGCATCTACGCGGGCCTGAAACCACCATCACCCGGATGGCCATGGGGTTTTCGGGGGCGGACGTCTATCGCGTTGAAGCCGGCGGACAGACGTTCGTACTCAAGATCACCGATCGGACCGCGGCGTCCGACGAGTGGCGCCGCGCGCTCCGTGTTCAGGAGCTCGCGGCCGCCGCCTCGCTCGCGCCTCAGATCGTTCACGTCGACGAAGACCATCGCGCCATCGTCACGGCGTTTGTCGTCGATAAATCGTTTGCGGCTCTCTTCTACAATCCTCCGACTCGCGACACCGCGCTCGATCTGGCGGCGACGACAATCAAACGCGTTCACCAGATCCCTGCGCGCGATAGCGAGTATCGGGATCCGTTGAAGTTTCTGTCGACGCTCTGGGCGCCGATGGCGACCGATGCCGGTGTGCCCTCGTTCGCACGTGATGCGATTCAGCGCCTTCTCACCGAGAAGCCACCCTCGCTCGATCGCGCGATGGTGTTGAGCCACAACGATCTCAATCCGACGAACGTCCGCTACGACGGCGAACGTGTGCTGCTGCTCGATTGGGATGTGGCCGCGCTGAACGATCCGTTGTACGACCTGGCCACACTCGCCATGTTCTTTCGCATGGACGACTCAGCCTGTCGACGACTGCTTGCCGCATACGACGGCGAATCATCGGCGGTGCTTCCCGAACGTTTTGTCTACAACCGCCGGCTCGTTGCCGTTCTCTGCGGAGCCGCGTTTCTTGGCACAGGCACTCAGGGTGCAGAGACTCTGGAAGACACGCCCGCGCTAGGCGAGATCTATCGCCGCATGCTGTCGGGTGCGCTGAATCTGGCCGCGCCTGAGGGAAGAAGAGCCTTTGGTCTGGCGCTGATCAAAGAAGGCGTTACGCGCGGCTAGAGGGCCGCCCCCAGGCGGCGAAGCCGCGCCTCACGCGCGCGTAGCGCGCGCCCAACCGCGCCGAAGGCGCGGCCCTACTCGGCCCGAAGGGCCGAGCCCTACTCGCGCGCGAGCGCGAGACCTGCCAGGGTCTTCATGTCGACGATCTCGCCCGCCGCCATCATGTCGTGTACTTGTGCGCGCGTGAATGCGCGCGGCTCGAGATCTTCGTCCTCGTCCTGATGCGCCGGTTCATCGGAGGGTCCGGGCGTCCTCAACCCGGTCGCACGGAAGAAATGCATGATCTCGTCGCAGAATCCGGGCGAGGGATAGAACGATCCGACGCGTTCGAGCCGGTCGGGAATCAATCCGATCTCTTCGTGGCACTCTCGTATCGCTGCGCGCTCGATGTCTTCATCGGGCTTCAGCGTGCCGGCCGGCAGCTCCCATACCCATCGACCGATCGGGTGCCGGTACTGGCGCACGAGCATCAGCGCGCCATCGTCAGTCACCGGGATGAGCACCACCGAACCCGGATGACGAACGATCTCCACGGCCAGCTCGCCGCCCTTCGGCAGGGTGATCGTTTCGACCAGCACCGTGAAGACGCGGCCCTTGAACACCGTGCGGATCTCGCGAGGAACGATCGGTCTGTCCATCATCTGCCCTCGATCGCGCCGGCTGCAGCCCGCGCTCTACGGTTTGGTTTCTGGCGGCCACCCAGGGAGATCGTTGAGGACGTCCTCGAGATCCTGCGGCAGTGGGGCGATGAACTGCATGCGCCGTTGATCGCGTGGATGCGTGAACGCCAGCCGCGCCGCGTGCAGGAAGGGCCGCGTGAGCCGCTGCACAGCGCGGATATCTCCGGGCACGCGCCGATGCACGCCGCCGTAGAGCGCATCGCCGACGACCGGATGACCGATCGCGCTCAGATGAACGCGGATCTGGTGCGTGCGCCCGGTGTGGATCGCGACCTGGCACAGCGTCAGACCCGGCATGTGGTGCGCGCGCGTGATGCGCGTCACCGCCTCGCGGGCGTGCTTGGCACGCGCCGACATCTTCTGACGATGCGCCGGGTCGCGGCCGATTGCCGCGTCGATTCGTCGCCCAGCCTGCACCACTCCCCACACCAGCGCGATGTACTCCTTCTCGACCTCGCGATCGTGGAATTGACGCGCGAGCTCCTGGTGCGCCGCGTCGTTCTTGGCGATGACCATCACTCCCGAGGTGCCGCGATCGAGCCGGTGCACGATGCCGGGGCGACGCTCGCCGCCGATGCCACTGAGATCCGTCAGATGATGCAGGAGCGCGTTGACCAGCGTTCCGGACGCGTGACCGGCGCTCGGATGAATCACCATGCCGGGCGGCTTGTTGAGAACGGCGAGATCGGAGTCCTGATAAAGGATGTCGAGCGCAAGGGCTTCTGCTGCAAGCTCGGAAGGCTCTGGGGCAGGTGCGTCAACGGTGATGCGATCCGTCTCGCGCACGACGAGATTCGATTTCGGCGAGGGCAGCAGCCGATCGGACGCGCCGCGATGGATCGCGACATGACCGTCGGCGATCAGTCTCTGGATCTGCGAGCGCGAGTAGTCGGCGAGCACGGAGACGAGAAAGCGATCGATGCGCTGCCCGTCGAAGTCGGCCGGGACAGTGAAATCAAGGCTCACGCAGCGACGCGCCGGCGCTGTCCATGTTCCCGCGGTGTCTCCGGATTGGCGCGCGCGAGCCACGCCAGCATCGCCAGGCTGAGCGGCGCCAGCACGAGCGAAATGACCTGCGACGTCGACATGCCGAACAGCGCGCCGCGCGGATCGCCGCGATAGAACTCGATGATGTAGCGCGAGATCGCATAGAGCAGCATGTAGGCCCAGAACGTCCGCCCCGCGAACGGCTTTCCGCGCTTCTCCGTTGTCAGCAGTAGTACGAGGATCAAGAGCTCGGCGCCCGCCTCGTAGAGTTGCGTTGGATGGAGACGGATGTTGAGCGGTGTTCCCACCAAAGATGCCGCGAGCGGGTTCTTGAACGTAATGCCCCATGGCAGATCAGTGGGCCGTCCAAAGCAGCAGCCGGCGGCCAGACAGCCAAGCCGGCCAGTGACGTGGCCAAGGGCGATCCCCGGCGCAAACACATCGCACGTGGTCCAGAACGGCATGCGGTGCCGGGCGATGTACCAGAATGCCACGCTCACCGCGAGAATCAGGCCGCCGTAAAACACGCCGCCCGATCGCGCGAGCGACAGCAGCTCCATCGGATTACGCAGAAACTGTTCTCGATCGACGATGAGCAGCAGCAGCTTGGCGCCGACCAGCGCAGCGATGATGATGTAGATGCCGAGATCGAGGACGCGATTGGCGTCGAGCCCCCAACGTTTGGCGCGCGACATCGCCAGCCTGAGGCCGAGCAGATAGGACGCTGCCAGGAGCACACCGTACGTGTAGACGGTGATCGGACCGACACTAAACAGTTCTGGATACACGGTAGTACCTGCCCATCCCCAACATCTCGAGCACCATCAGCGCGACGCCGATCGAGATGGCGGCATCGGCGACATTGAAGGCCCAGAAATGCCAGCCGCGCCAGTAGAAATCGAAGAAGTCCAAGACGTAGCCGAAACGAATACGGTCGATCAGATTGCCCGCGGCCCCGCCGATCACGAGCGCGAGACCGGTGCGGGTAAGCCGCTGATCGCTGGCGATCGCCGAGATGTACACCGCCAGCCCAACGAGCGCCGTCGTCTGCACGAGCGCGAGAACGGCGGCTTTGAACGGAAAGTCGAGGCTGTCCATCAGCCCGAACGCCGCGCCCGTATTGTGGATCCGCGTCAAGCTGAAGAACCCCGGAATCAGCGGCACGCTTTCATAGAGCCCGAGCTTCGGCCGGATCAGCATCTTGACGATCTGATCGAGCAGTAGCACCGTCGTGGACAGCCACATCGGGAGGCGATGGATAGCGGTCGTCACGTCAGGCCGCCGCCGTGCCGCCAAGGGCGTCGACGCACCGATCGCAGATGCCTTCCCATTCCGGCTCCGTTCGCACGCTCGGGACGAACCGCCAACAGCGCGCGCATTTCACGCCGCGCGCGCGGTCTACCGTGACCCGGACGTCATCGCTCCCCTCAGCCTCGGCGGTCAGCGAAACTTCAGACACGTTGAACAGCATCGGCAACTCGTCGCGGTGCGCGTGAAGCAGAGCCGCAACGCTGCCCGTTGCCGCCAGCTGCACCTGTGCGCCCAGTGCCGTTCCGATGAGTTTATCCTTGCGCTTCTGTTCGAGTGCGGCGTTCACCGTTTCGCGGACCTCGAGCAGTCGGGTCCACTCCTTGACGAGCGCCGGATCCACATACGCTTCGACGCGTGGAAAGTCGGCGAGGTGCACGGATGACTCGCGGCCGCCAGGCATACGGCGCCAGAGGTCGTCTGCGGTGACCGGCAGAATCGGCGCCAGCAGCCGCGCCAGCCCATCGCAGATGAGATACATCGAGGTCTGTGTCGACCGCCGCTCATGAGATTTGACTGCGAGCGTGTACATGCGGTCTTTTGTCACATCGACGTAGAACGCGCTGAGATCGACCGTGGCCAGTGTGTTGATCGCCTGCGAGACGGTCGAGAAATCGTAGTCGTTGTAAGCACGCAACATCCGTTGTGCCGCCTCTGCATAGCGCGCGAGCGCGAACCGGTCGACGGCGGTGAGATCGCCGACGGGCAGCAGGTCGACCGCCGGATCGAAATCGTACAGGTTCGCGACGAGGATGCGGCACGTATTGCGGATCTTGCGATAGACGTCGATCACACGGGTGAGGATCTCGCGGCTCACCCGTAGTTCTTCGGTGAACTCCGTCATCGACACCCATAGCCGGATGATCTCGGCGCCGCTCTCCTTGATCACCTCCTGCGGGACGATCGTGTTGCCGAGCGACTTCGACATCTTTCGGCCCTCGAGGTCGATGAGGAAGCCGTGTGTCAGCACTTCGCGGAACGGCGGGCGGCCGCGCGTCGCCAGCGCCACGAGCAGCGAGCTTTGGAACCAGCCGCGATGCTGATCGCTGCCTTCGAGATACATGTCGGCCGGCCATCCCAGATCAGGCGCCCGCGCGAGCACCGCCTCGTGACTCGAGCCCGAGTCGAACCACACGTCGAGAATGTCGCGCTCGCGCTCGAAGGATGTGCCTCCGCATGACGGACATGTCAGTCCCGCAGGGATGAATTCCTCGATCGGGCGTTCGTACCACGAGTCGGCGTTGTACTGCTCGAACACCGCCGCGGCTTTGTCGATGATGGCCGTGGTCAGCACGGCTTCACCGCACGAGGTGCAGTCGAGCGCCGGAATCGGCACACCCCAGGCGCGCTGCCTCGAGATGCACCAGTCGGGTCGGTTCGACACCATGTTGAAGATGCGATCGCGTCCCCATGCGGGAATCCATTTCACGTCGTGATCGATCGCCGTGCGCGCCGCTTCGCGCAGCGTGCGCGTCTGGCCGTCGGCACCAGTGATCGCCGGTTCGCCGTCCATGCGGACGAACCATTGTGAGGTGGCCAGGAAGATCACGGGGTTGTGGCACCGCCAGCAGTGTGGGTACTGGTGAGTCAACGCTTCGCGATGCCACAAGCGTCCTCGCTCCTCGAGTGCCTTTTCGACATGCGGGTTCGCGTCGAATACGCGCTGGCCGCCAAACAGCTGCACGGTGTCGAGGAAGTGACCGCCGGGACCAACGGGTGCGTAGATCTCGAGGCCGTACTTCTTGCCGGTGAGGAAGTCGTCCGCACCGTGTCCCGGAGCCGTATGCACGGCACCAGTGCCCTGTTCGAGCGTGACGTAATCGGCCAGCACACCCACCGAATCGCGGTCGTAAAGCGGATGACGGAAGCGAATGCCTTCGAGCTGCTCACCCTTCATCTTCGCGATCGCACGATCGAAGGGCCGGCCTACAGCTTGAGCGACACGCGCGGCCAGACCTTCCGCGACGATCACCGCGCGGCCGTTCACGTCGTACGCCGCGTAGTCGAACTCGGGATGAAAGGCGATCGCCAGGTTCGACGGAATCGTCCAGGGCGTCGTCGTCCAGATGAGCGCCGAGACCTCGCGTCCTGCAAGCGCAGGCACACGTGAAGCCAGCTCGCCGGCCGCATCCGGATTGAGCGGGAACTCCACGTAGATCGACGGCGAGACGTGATCTTCGTATTCAACTTCCGCTTCGGCCAAAGCGGTGCGGCAGTGGATGCACCAGTGCACCGGCTTCTTGCCCTTGTAGACGAGTCCGCGTTCGACGAACTTGCCGAGCGCGCGCGCGATGTCCGCTTGATACCGCGGGTTCATCGTCAGGTAATAGTGATCCCAGTCGCCGAACACCATCAGGCGCTTGAACTCGCCGGTCATCACGTCGATGAAGCGGCCGGCATATTCGCGACACGCGCGGCGGATCTCGGCGATCGACATGTCGCGCTTCTTCGATCCGAGCTCGCGGTCCACCTTCAATTCGATCGGCAGGCCATGGCAGTCGTAGCCGGGCGTGTACGGCACATCGAACCCAGCCATCGTCCGCGACTTGATCACGAAGTCCTTGAGGATCTTGTTGAGCGCGGTTCCGAGGTGAATCTGCCCGTTCGCATAGGGCGGTCCGTCGTGGAAGATGAACTTCGCAGCACCGCGGCGTGCGCGGCGGATCTGTCCGTACAGATCCATGGCAGCCCAACGCTCGAGCGCTTCCGGCTCGGCGGTCTGCAGGCTGGCTTTCATGGGAAAGTCGGTCCGTGGCAGATTCACGGTATCTTTCCACTCGGGCATCTTGTAATTCTAGCCCGGCCCTATAATCCGGGTATGGTCACGGCGGACCCGGAGTTGACCGAGAACTCGACGGTTCGCGAGCACGTGCTCGACAACGGTTTGCGGGTGCTGGTGCAAGAAGTCCACACCGCGCCCCTGGCAACCGTCTGGTGCTGGTATCGCGTCGGGTCGAAAGACGAGCGGCCTGGACTCACTGGCGTCTCCCACTGGGTCGAGCACATGAACTTCAAAGGCTCGACCAACATTCCACGCGATAAAGTCAAAGGCATCATCGAGCAGTACGGCGGCTACTGGAACGGCTACACCTGGATCGATCAAACCACGTACACCGAGACGGCGACGCGTGATGCGCTCGATCGCATGCTGTTCATCGAAGCCGAGCGCATGGGCAGCTGCTTGTACGATCCCGCCGATTGCGAGTCGGAGCGTACGGTCATCATCTCCGAGCTGCAGGGCGGTGAGAACGATCCTGATCAACTGCTCGATCAGGAGCTGACCGCCACCGCGTTCCGGCTGCACCCCTATCGCCATCCGACGATCGGCTGGCTCTCGGATCTGCAGACGATGACCCGCGACGATCTGTACGGTCACTATCGTCGGTTTTACGTGCCCAACAACGCCACATTGGTGATCGTCGGCGATGTCGCCACCGACGAAGTGCTGCGCGCCGTCGATGGACACTTCGGCCGTCTCGAATCGCGCGAAGTCGGCCCGCGCTCTCATCCGGTGGAGCCCGAACAGCTTGGCGAACGCCGCGTCACGATTGCGAAAGAAGGCACGACGGCCTATCTGAAAATCGGCTTCCACGGTCCGTCGCTCACCGACCCCGATTTCTTTCCGCTGCTCGTGCTCGATGCGGCGTTGACTGGCGCGAAAGGCATCAATCTGTGGGCGAGCTTTCGTACGCCGCCGCCGCAGCGCAGCACGCGTCTGTATCAGGCACTAGTCAACACTGGACTAGCCTCGGCAGTGAACGGTGGCGTCGTTCCGACGCAGCTGCCGTTCCTGTACACGATTTCGGCGACAGCCACCGAGGGCACCGAGCTGGCGCGAGTCGAACAGGCGGCTGTTCACGCGATCGATCGCGTACGGGCAGAGGGGATCACCGAGGACGAGCTGGCGAAGGCCAAGACCCAGCTGCGGGCCCGCCTCGTGTTCGAGAACGACAGCATTACGAACATCGCGCATCAACTCGGTTACTTCGAGACGATCGCGAGCTGGCGGCGATATCCGAGCGTGGCCCAGCAGATCGCCGCGGTCACCCTCGAACAGGTGGCGGCAGTGGCGGCCGCGCGTTTCGCACCTTCCAATCGGACGATCGGCTGGTTCGCGCCCTCGTCATCCGACGCGCGCTCCTCAGTCGCTGTAGGCACCGCTTCTCCCGAGCGAGCCCGATGACGACGCCCGAGGCGGGCCGCGTTGAAACCGGTCCGCAGATTCGCGGGTTGTCGCCGATACGGGATGTTCTCGATAACGGCGTCACCATCCTCACCAAACAGACCAACACCACGCCGGCGATCACACTCCATGCGAGCCTGCTTGCGGCTGGGAGCACCTCGGACCCCGCGGCGCTGGCGGGGCTGGCGCACTTCGTCTCGCGCACGATCGATCGCGGCACGGCGCGTCATTCAGGCGACGAGATCGCCGAAGAGCTCGACGGCCGCGGCGTGTCGCTGTCGGTGTCGGTCGGTCGGCATGCGTTGTCCCTCGTCGGCACCTGTCTCGTCGAGGACTTCGACGCCATCCTCTCGCTGCTGGCCGAGATCGTCACGACCCCGACGTTTCCGGCCGTGGAGGTCGATCGTCGGCGCGGCGAAATCGTGACGATGATTCGTCAGGACGAGGACAATCCCGCGGCGGTCGCGACCGACGGTCTGATGGCGATGCTGTACGGGCCATCGCATCCCTACGGCCGCCCGATTCGCGGCACCCTGGACACGGTCGAGCGGATCGATCGCGCGGCGCTGCAGCGGTTTCATGGCGAGCACGTCGCACCCGATGCGATGACTCTGGCCATCGTCGGCGATATCGAGCCGAGGCGCGCGCTGGATGTCGCGTCGCGAGCGTTCGGACCCTGGACGGCGACGCGGCTCGAGAGACCGACGTGGCCGCCGCTGTCAGGCGCGTTCGGACGGCGCACGCGGACGATCCCGATGATGAACAAGTCGCAAACCGACATTGCGTACGGGTTCACCTCGATCGCGCGCGCCGATCCCGCCTACTACGCCTACTCGCTGATGAACAACATCCTTGGCCAGTACTCGCTGGGCGGGCGGCTGGGCGACAGTATCCGCGAGCGTCAGGGCATGGCGTATTACGTGTCGAGTGCGCTCGATGCCAATGTGATTCCTGGCCCGCTGATGATTCGCGCCGGAGTGAATCCATCAAACGTCGAGCGGGCCATTCAGTCGATTGACGCGGAGCTCACCGCGCTCATCGCCAGCGGCCCGACGGCGGAGGAAGTCGCCGAGTCGAAGCAGTACCTGATCGGATCGATGCCACGCACGCTCGAAACCAACGCCGGCATCGCGAGCTTTCTTCAGACGATCGAACGCTTCGACCTGGGTCTCGATTACGACGTGCGCATGCCGGCCTTGCTCAGACAGGTGGCGCGCGACGAAGTCTACGAGGCGGCGAGGCGAGCTGTCGATCCGTCGAAAGCCGCGATTGTCGTGGCGGGCCCGTACGACGGTCCGCTGACGTGATCGCGCCACCCATCACCGCCGTCTTCTTCGACGTCGACTTCACGCTCATTTACCCCGGTCCCACATTTCAGGGTGAGGGCTATGCGCGCTTTGCGGCGCACTACGGGATCGGGATCGATCGCGCACGGTTCGGACACGCCGTTCGTGCGGCGTCGTCCATCCTGGATGACGCGCAGGAACACACCTACGATGCCGAGATATTCGTCCGCTACACGCGGCGGATCATCGAGGAGATGGGCGGCACCGGCGATCGGCTCGACGACTGCGCCCGCGAGATCTACAGCGAGTGGGCGGCGAATCAGCACTTCTATCTCTACGACGATGTGAGCGCGGTGCTGACCGAGCTGGCCGGGCGCGGTTTGAAGCTGGGACTGATCTCGAACTCGCACCGCTGCCTGTCATCGTTCCAGCAGCACTTCGAGCTCGACGGCCTCATCGCTGCGACGGTCTCCTCCTCCGAACACGGCTTCATGAAGCCGCACCCCAGCATCTTCGAAGCGGCGCTCACGCTGGCGGGCGTGACGGCTGCGGAATCGGTGATGGTGGGCGACAGCCTCTCCCACGACATCGACGGCGCGCGGCGCGTCGGCATGCGCGGCGTCCTCGTGCACCGATCGGAGGATCCGCCACCGAAGACTGAGGTGCCAGTGATCCGCTCGATGACCGAGTTGCCGGGCCTGTTGCATTCGTCGCTTCATTCGTAGAGGCCGCCTTTAGGCGGCCTTCTACGGGCCGGCTCAAGCCGGCCACTACGTTTCTAGCCAGGTGGCCATGTGAGGCCGCGTCCCGCGAGCAGATGCAGGTGGATGTGAAACACCGTCTGTCCCGCTTCACGGTTGGTGTTGAACACCGTGCGATAGCCGCGAGTCGAATAGCCATGCTGCGTGGCGAGCGCCACCGCGACTCGATGCATCGCGCCCACCAGCGCATCATCCTCCGATGAGAGATCGTTTAACGTGGCGATGTGCTTCCGGGGAAGGATCAGCGCGTGCAGCGGTGCTTGAGCGTTGATGTCGGCGATGGCGACAATCTGATCGTCCTGATGAAGAACTTTGCCGGGAATCTGGCCCGCGATGATCTTGCAGAAGAGACAGTCGCTCATAACTCGTTTGGGAGTTTATCGTTTTTGAATGATAGCGGTTCGGAGATTCCGGCCCTACTCGGAAGCGTCCGCGCGCAGCACGCTCTACGTCATGGCGCTTTCGAGCTCGCTCGTTGCGATGGGATTCGTTGCCGGCACCACCAACCTGCTGGTTCCGTTCGCCGCGATTTCGCTGCCGGCGGTTTTCCTGCTCGGCATCTTCACCGTCGTCAGGCTGGTCGAAACCGGCCCGGCACTCGCCTTCTTCGGCACGACTGCCAGCATGATCGCGGTACGGACACGAGTAACGCGGTGGCTTCAGCCCTCGCGCTGGATGATGGCTGTTCGAGGGATTCCCTGAAGATCGTCGCGCACGCGGTCGAGGCGGAGCGCCTGACGTGCCGAGACCAGCTGCGCGACGTCGTCGGATTGGCCGAATCCAAATTCCATCAACAGCCATCCGCCCGCCTTCAGCCAACCAACCGCGGCGTCGAGCACGCCTTCCACAGCGATGAGCCCTTGGTCGCCGCTGAAGAGCGCCACGTCGGGCTCGTGGAGCACGGCGAGTGACAGCGACGTTTTGTCGCCGCTCTTCACGTAGGGCGGGTTGGCGACGATGACATCGAAGTCGCGTTCGATGCCATCAAGGTACGTCGCTTCCACAAAGATGATTCGGTCGTCGACCTCGTGAGTGCGGGCGTTCTGCTGTGCGATCGCGAGCGCATCGCGCGAGACGTCGGTGGCGGTGACGTGGCTCGTCTGAAGGGTGTGGGCGAGGCTGATCGCGAGGTTTCCACTGCCGGTGCCGATGTCGGCGATCTCCGGCGACGGCATCTGTGCCTCGCGGACGATCTCGATCGCCTCCTCGACGAGGAGCTCGCTTTCAGGGCGCGGGATGAGCACCGCAGGTGTGACCACGAAGTCGAGTCCCCAGAATTCGCGGTGGCCGACGATATAGGCAGCCGGCTCGTGCGCCATGCGCCTGGCGATCCACTGGGAGAATCGCGGTTCGAGCGATGGAGGCGCAGGCTGCGACTGCTGAGAGAGCAGCCGCGCGCGGTCCCAGCCCAGGATCGTGCACGCAAATAGAGGGACGTCGATTGCGGCTTCGTCGGGAGCGATGCCGGCCGACACGAGTCGGCTGCGCGCCGACGCCAGCATCGCGTGCAGTGTCAATGCTTCGTTGGACCCGGCTCCTCGGGATCGACCTCTGTGGCCTTTTTCAGTTTCTCGGAGTTGTAGAACGAACTCACCTGGTCGAGCAATTCGCTGATGTCGCCGTCGAGGACATCGTGCAACTGGTGCGTGGTGAAGTTGATCCGATGATCCGTGATCCGGCTTTGCGGGAAATTGTAAGTGCGGATCTTCTCGGACCGATCGCCCGAGCCGACTTGCCCGCGTCGTTCCTTGGCGATTGCGTCCTGCTGCTTCTGCATCTCGATCTCGTAGAGACGCGCCCGCAGCACCTTCATCGCTTTCGCGCGATTCTTGATTTGTGACTTCTCGTCCTGCTGCGACACCACGAGACCGGTGGGCAGGTGCGTGAGGCGAACCGCGGAGTAGGTGGTGTTCACGCTCTGGCCGCCGGGGCCGCTCGAGCAGAAGGTGTCGACGCGCAGATCCTTTTCCTCGACCTTGATATCCACTTCTTCAGCTTCGGGCAGCACGGCGACCGTCGCCGTCGACGTGTGGATGCATCCGCTGGCTTCGGTCGCGGGCACTCGCTGGACGCGATGGACGCCGCTCTCGTACTTCAAGCGGCTGTAGACGCCTTTCCCTTCGATGGACACGATCGCTTCCTTCAACCCGCCAGCACCGCTGTCGCTCGTCGACATCACGTCGAGCTTCCATCGCTGGCGCTCGGCGTAGCGCGTATACATGCGGAACAGATCCGCGGCAAAGAGTGCGGCTTCGTCGCCGCCGGTGCCCGCCCGGATTTCGAGGATGACGTTCTTCTCGTCGTTGGGATCCTTCGGAATCAGAAGCACCTTCAGGTCCTGCAGCAGGGCGTCCTTGCGCACGGCGAGCGACTTGAGCTCCTCTTCGGCCAGCGCGCGCATGTCGGCATCGGACCCCTTGGCCAGCTCCTCGGCGCCTGCGATGTCCTGTTCGACGACCTTGTACTGACGAAACTTCTCGACCAGCGGCTCGAGCTCGGAGAGCGTCTTGGCCGCTTTCCGGTACTCGGCCGCGTCCGACTGCAGTTCCACCGTACCGAGCCGTGCGGATAGCTCTTCGTAACGCGATTCAACGGACGAGAGTTTGTCGAACATGAGTTCTTGGTCCGGCTAAAGCCGGACACTACGTCTATCGGTCCGGCTCAAGCCGGACGCTACGTTCTATTCGGTCCGGCTCAAGCCGGACGCTACGTTATCCTCCGGAAACCGGAGGAAGAAACGCGACCTCGTCGCCGTCGGACACCGGCGCCGACATCCTCGCATAATCGGCGTTGACGGCGACCGACATCGCCCGCTCGTAATCGCTGAGCGCCGGCATTTCCGAGACCAGCACCCTCCACACTGATTGGACGGTAGCCGGGCCGGGCACGTCCCGGACCAGCTCGCCCGAGCCGGCCAGATCTCTCAACCGCGCGAACAGGCGAATGGTTACGCGCACGCGATCTTATAGGCGGTCTGGCGCGCCGCTTCATCCTCGGGATCCGCGACGGCACCTTCCAGCCAGACATCGCCGCCCGCGAAGTGTTCGTGTTTCCAGATCGGCACGATCTGCTTCACCCGTTCGATCGTGTAGCGGCATGCCGCGAACGCGTTCGCTCGATGCGCCGAGACCGCCACGATGATGATGCTCGCCTCCCCGATCTCGAGCCGTCCGATCCGATGGTGCACGGCGACGCGTGTATCGGGCCAGGCGGTGTGCGCTTCATCGACAATGCGTTGAAGCGTGCGTACCGCCAGCGCCTCGTACGCTTCGTAGACGAGAAACTCCACACGGCGTCCTTGGTTGTGGTCGCGCACGAGTCCGCTGAACGCCGTGACGGCACCGTCGCCCGACCCTGACGAGGCGACCGCTTCCGTCAGCGCCTTCAGATCGAGCTCACCCGGCCCGACCGCCACCAGAGGCACTGCCATCTCTCCAGTATAGCTAGCGACGGGCCGCCTGAAGGCGGCCCCTACGGCTGACGGGTCCACCTGTAGAAATGGTCCATCGGGCCGTGGCCCGAACCAAGCTCGATTCCAGCGGCGATAGCCCCGGCCACGTACTCCTGCGCGCGAGGGATAGCCTCCTGCAACGCTCCCCCGAGTGCGAGCGTGGCTGCGATGGACGAGGCGAAGGTGCAGCCAGTGCCGTGCGTGTGACGCCCGGCGATTCGCGCGTGCCTGAACTCGACGAATTCACCATGGCCGTAGAGCAGATCGCGGATCTCAGGAGCGTCGAGGTGGCCGCCCTTGATCACGACGTTCTTCGCCCCGAGTGCGGCGATTCGTTTTGCCGCCTCCCGCCGATCCTCGTCCGTTCGAATCGCAATGCCACTCAGTGTCTCGGCTTCAGGAATGTTGGGCGTCACGAGAAACGCGCGCCGCAACAGTTCCGCCTTCATCGCCTCGGCCACATCGTCAACGACGAGCGAGTCGCCGCTCTTGGCGATCATCACTGGATCGACTACGAGCAGCGGCAGCTCGAGATCGCGAACGGCTGCGGCCACCGCTTCGACGATCGCCGCTGTCGCCAGCATCCCGGTCTTTACGGCGTGGGCGCCGATGTCGGACGCCACCGCCTCGATCTGCGCGGTCACGAGGTCAGCTGAGAGCGCTTCGACCATCGTGACGCCACGCGTGTTCTGCGCGGTCACTGCGGTAATGGCGCAGGTGCCGTACACCCCGTGCGCGGCAAACGTCTTGAGGTCGGCTTGAATGCCCGCGCCCGCGCCCGAATCGCTCCCCGCGATCGTGAGCGCCGTCCGCATGGAAGACAGATCCGCTAGCGAGGACGTCCGATGACGCGCCACACCGCGGGAACGAGCCCGGCAGCGATGGCGAGCTTGACGATGTCGGCCACCAGGAACGGATAGAGTCCGGTGGCGAGCGCTGCGGCGAGACCAACCGGTGAGCCGCCGGCGATCGGCCGCGCGAAGAACGCCAGCCACGCGAGGCCACTCGCGAAGATCAGCGCCAGTCCCGCGAGCATCGCGACGAACGATCCCGCGTAACGACGATCGAGACCGCGCTCGGCGAGCCATCCGGTGACGAACGCGGCAAACGGATAGGCCATCAGATATCCGCCCGTCGGTCCGAGCAAGCGAAGGGGTCCGGGTGGAAGCGACGCCGACGCGGCAAACACTGGCAGGCCGGCGATGCCTGCGGCGAGATAGAGAATCTGACTCGCCGATCCAAGACGCGAGCCGAGCGCCAACCCGCCGATCAGCACCACCATCGGCTGCATGGTCAGCGGCACGTCCGTGAATGGCAACGGCACGCTGATCTGCGCGGCGACCGCTGTGAGCCCGGCGAAGAACAGCACTGAGAGCGCGGGCACGAGGGACGCACCGCCCGCGACGTCGCGGCGCGCCGTTGCTGACGTCAAAACGTTGAGCAGCGTAGCGGATGTGGTGGCAGACATCGCCGGGGATTGTACTACTCAAGGGCGGGTCTAGAGACCCGCCTCTACGAACGTCGCTGAAGACCCGCCTACGGTGCCAACACCAGCAAGTACTGATACGGCAGGTTCTCATGCGACCGCACGCGCAGATGCGCGGTGCGCGCGTCTGCTTCCACTACATCGCTCGGCACGCGTGCGTCCGCGTTCGGCCCGGGGCCGCCCTCGCCGGGTTTCCAGTTCACGATCCCGATCATGCCGTTCGGTTTGAGCGCCTGCATCAGGTTGCGCAGCAGGGTCACGCGATCACCGACCTCGACCTCGGCGTACACTTCGACCAGCAGCGCGGCGTCGAGCGACTTGGGATACAACTTGGGGTCGCTTCCAGAGCCAAGCCGCGTCTGCACGTTCTGCAACCCCTCGCGAGTCACGCGTCGCCGGATGGCCTCGATCATCAACCGCTGCACGTCCTGCGCGTAGACGATGCCGTTGGGACCGACGCGCCGTGCCAGTCGGATCGTGAACCATCCAGCGCCGGCGCCGATGTCGGCCACCGACGCGCCTTCGGCGATGTGCAGCGCGTCCATGATTTGATCCGGCTTCTGCCACGCCGCGCGATCCGGCGATTCGAGCAGTCCCAGATCGAGCGGCGAATACAGCTTGCTGTGTCGCTGCGGCGCGAGCGCGTCGGGTCGGGCCTGTGTTTGCGCCCGACCGATGGTCGTGCCGCGGGTCAGCACGCACGCAGCAACGACGGTCGCCGCCATCGCAACACGTGCGGTCATGAGTGAGGCTTTCCCACGATTCCCGGGCGCGTCATGGCGTCGACTGACAGTATGGCATCGAGCTGGGTCGGATCGAGCAGCCGCTGCTCGAGCACGAGATCCCGGATCGAGCGGCCCGATCGTACTGACTCTTTTGCCAGTTCGGCGGTCTTCGCGTAGCCCAGATATGGGCTGAGTGCGGTGGCCATTGCGGTGCTGCGATCCAGCAGCTCGCGGCAGCGCGCTTCATCGGCCTCGATGCCGTCAACCGTTCGGGTCCGCAGGGTATCCATGGCGTTTCGGAGGATAGTCGACGCGTGCAGAGCGTTCCACGCGATGACCGGCATCATGACGTTCAATTCGAGCTGACCGGCTTCGGTGGCCATGCAGATGGTGGTGTCGCACCCGAGTACCTGGAAGCACACCTGATTCACCATCTCGGGAACGGAGGGGTTCACCTTGCCTGGCATGATCGACGATCCCGGCTGCACCGCAGGCAGACCAATCTCGCTCAACCCAGCGCGTGGTCCCATGCTGAGCAGGCGCAGATCGCTCGCGATCTTCGACAGCTCCACCGCGAGCCGTCGCATGGCGCTCGAGTAGGCCAGCACGTCGCCCATGCTCTGTGTCACGCGAAAGCGGTTGGGCGCAGGCTCGACATCGAGACCGGTCATCGTCTTGATGTTCTTGACCGCGCGCGCCGCGTAGTCGTCGCCGGCGTTGAGGCCGGTGCCCACCGCGGTCGCACCGAGATTGAGCTCCTTCAACTGGTTCGCAGCCTGCTCCACATCATCGGCACCCCGTTCGAGGCACGCCGCGAAGCCGTCGAATTCCTGGCCGAGCGTGATCGGCACCGCATCCTGCAGATGGGTGCGACCAACTTTCACGATCGCGTTGAACGCCTCGGCCTTGTTGACGAACGACGCGGCGAGCGCGCGAGCAGCGTCGACGAGACCGCGGTTGATCATGAGCAGCGCCAGACGCGTCGCGGTAGGGAACACGTCGTTGGTGGACTGACTCATGTTGACGTGATCGTTGGGGTGCACGAGACGATACTCGCCGCGCACGCCGCCAAGCAGCTCCGAGGCGCGATTGGCCAGCACCTCGTTGGCGTTCATGTTGTGCGATGTCCCCGCGCCGGCTTGGTACACGTCGACGACGAACTGATCGCGGAGCGCGCCGCCGAGGATTTCGTCAGCGGCGCGCGCAATGGCGCCGCCGATACGCGAGTCGAGACGGCTCAGCGACATGTTGGCCTGTGCCGCCGCCTTCTTCACGAGGATGGTTGCGGTGACGAGATCGGCCGGCGCGCGCAGACCGCTGATCGGGAAGTTCTCGACCGCCCGAGCGGTCTGGATGCCGTAGTACGCATCGGCGGGAACCGCATGCTCACCGAGGGGATCGCGCTCGATCCGCATAGACCCCATTCTCATATACTGGACGGATGCCGCAAGCCTTCTTTGACAGCGTGCTGGATCTGGTCATCCGCACCTCGACCGATCTGCCTCCCGACGTCCGCGCGGCGATGAAAGTGGCGATTCAGCTCGAACAGTCCGGCACGCAGTCGTCGCAGGCGTTGTCGATCATCGCGCAGAACATCGATCTGGCTTCCGACTGTGAAGGCGCGATCTGTCAGGACACCGGCATGCCGACCTTCGAGGTCAAGACCCCGGTCGGCGCCAACCAGATCGAGATGAAGAAGCAGATCCGCGAGGCGGTGGCCGAGGCGACCACGCGCGGCAAGCTGCGGCCCAACTCGGTCGACTCGTTGACCGGCGAGAACTCGGGCGACAACCTCGGACCGGGCACGCCGATCATTCACTTCGAGCAATGGGAGCGCGACGAAATCGAGGTGAAGCTGATTCTGAAAGGGGGCGGCTGCGAAAACATGAACGCGCAGTACTCGCTGCCGATGGAGCTGGCTCATTTGGGCCGCGCCGACAGGTCACTCGATGGCGTGCGCAAGTGCATCCTCCATGCGGTGTGGCAGGCACAGGGCAAAGGTTGTGCCCCCGGCGCCGTCGGCGTGTGCATCGGTGGGGATCGCACCTCGGGCTACGTCAACGCGAAAGAGCAGTTGTTCCGCACCCTCGATGACGTGAATCCGGATCCGCGGCTGGCGGAGCTCGAAGCGTCGATCATGGGTGAAGTGAACAAACTCGGTGTGGGCGCCATGGGATTCGGCGGCAAGGTGTCGCTGATCGGCTGCAAGATCGGCGCGCAGAACCGTCTGCCCGCGAGCTTCTTCGTCTCAGTTGCGTACGACTGCTGGGCCTATCGTCGTCTTGGCGTGGTGCTCGATGCGAGCACTGGCGCGATCGCGCGATGGTTGTATCGCGATGCGGCGCAGCCGGTCGTGCACATGGCCGATCAATCGGGCTTCCCTCGCACCGGCCGCGAAGTCGCGCTTCGCGCGCCGATCACGGAAGACCAGATTCGATCGCTCAAGGTCGGCGACGTTGTCCTGCTGTCGGGCCGCGCCTACACCGGCCGCGACGCGGTGCACCATCACCTGATGAAGCACGATCCGCCCGTCGATCTGCGCGGCGGTGTGATCTATCACTGCGGTCCAGTGGTGGCCAAAGACGCGAATGGTTGGCGCGTGACAGCGGCTGGTCCGACGACCAGCATTCGCGAGGAGCCGTATCAGGCCGACGTGATCAAGCGCTATGGCGTGAGAGCCGTGATCGGCAAGGGCGGAATGGGCGCCAAGACGTTGAGCGCGCTTCGCGAGGCCGGTGCGGTTTACCTCAACGCCATCGGCGGTGCGGCTCAGTTCTACGCGCGCACCATCACCAGTGTCGATGGCGTCTCACTCTTGGAGTTCGGCACGCCTGAGGCGATGTGGCATCTCACGGTCGAGAATTTCCCGGCGATCGTCACCATGGACGCGCACGGCCACAGCTTGCACAAAGAAGTAGAAGAGTCCTCGGCGCACGAGCTGGCAGAGATTGGTAAGTAGCTGTTTTTACAGCAGGATACGGTTGCGACGCTATCAAGCCCAGCTTGCCCGTCTCTTACGCCGGAGCGTATAATTCCACTAGGGTTTCAGGAGCAAACACCACCATGATCAACGTGTCCCCAATGGCAGCCACGAAAATCAACGAGCTGCTGACCGAAGAGGGCAAGACCGGTAGCGGCCTGCGTGTGTTCGTTCAGGGCGGGGGCTGCTCTGGGTTCCAGTACGGTTTGATGATCGAAGAAGGCGGCGGCGTCGGCGATCAGGTTTACGAGTCGAACGGCGTCAAGCTGTATGTCGACCCGGTCAGCATCAGCTATCTGAAGGGCGCCGAAGTCGACTTCGTCGATACCGTCACCGGCGGTGGCTTCACGATCAAGAATCCGAACGCGACGTCCACCTGCGGGTGCGGCTCGTCGTTCAGCGTTTAGTCCGTTTTTCCCCGTCAGGGTGATCGCGTCGTGACGACACTCCCCGATCTGAGCAGGCTGAAGCCGGTCGGCAGCAAGCGCTCGAGCAAACGGGAGCAGATCGTCAATGTCTTTCTGCGTCAGGAAGGGCATCTGTCCGCCGACGATCTGGTCGATCTGATTCGCCATGAGGATCACCGCATCAGCCGCGCGACCGTCTACCGCACCTTGCAGTGGATGGTCGACGCCGGCATCGCCCGCAAAGTGGACTTCGGCGAGGGCCGGTTTCGCTTCGAGCACTCCTACCGTCAGCCGCGTCACTTTCATCTGATCTGCAAGAGCTGTCACCGATCGTTCGAGTTCCTCAGCTCCGACATCGAGGGCCTCGTCGAGGAGGTGGCCGCGGCGCGCAACTTCACGGCGTCGCAGAGCGTCGTGCAGATCTACGGAACCTGCGAGGCCTGTCGCACCGGCCGCGCCTCGGCGCTCGAAGGCGGCCACGCCGATATGGTGTTTGCACGTGATGCGCTGCGGATTGCGATCGCCACCGAGCGCAGCGGTCTCGATTTCTACACGCGTGCGGCTCGTCTCACGCGCGATCAGCGCGGTCGCAAGGTGTTCCAGGATCTGGCGCTCGAAGAGAAGGAGCATCTCGGCAAGCTCGAAGCGCGCTACGCCGAGCTGCTGCAACGCGATCCGCAGCTCGAATCGCGACCGACGTTCCTGTTCTTCAAGGGCGCGGCGAACGGGTTGTTCGCCGAGGGCGCCGAGCGGCTGTCGCGCGGCGTCGACGATCAGCAGGCGCTGATGATCGGCATCCGGTGCGAGCGCGGCTCTCACCGCTTCTTCAAAAAGTACGGCGAGCGCTTCGAGGACTCCGAGGGCAAGCAGATCTTCCTCGAGTTCGCCGATGAGGAGCGCGAGCATCTCGATCTGCTGATTCGCGAGTACCAAGCTCTCGTGAAGCGTCAGGGCCGCCCGCGCCGACGCCAGCGCGCGACGTCGGCACCGGCCACGCGCGCCAACGCGCGGTGAGCCACACCGACCTGCATCTCCACACCACCGCGTCCGACGGCCGCTTGTCGCCCTCGGAGCTCGTCGACGAAACCGTCCGCGCAGGTCTCACCGTCATCGCCGTCACCGATCACGACACGACCGCCGCGGTGGAAGAAGTGCGGCAATTGGCCGGCCGCCGCGGCGTTGAAGCCATCGCCGGCATCGAGGTGACCGCGGTCGAGAACCAGCGCGATGTCCACGTGCTGGGCTACTTCCTCAATCCAGCCGACGATGGGTTCGCGCGTTTCCTCGAGGCCCAGCGCGCGACGAGAGTGGCTCGCGTGCTTGCCATCGTCGAGCGCCTCGAGGATCTCGGGATGCCCACCGATCTGCGGCCGTGGTTCACCGATGCCGCGGCTCGATCGGGCCGATCGATCGGACGTCCGCAAGTCGCGCGCGCCATGGTGCAGGCTGGTCACGTCGCGAGCATGCAAGAGGCGTTCGACAAGTGGCTGGGCCAGGACGGTCCGGCGTTCGTCGCGCGAACGGGACCTTCGCCCGAGCACGTGATCGATGCGATTCATCGGGCCGGTGGTCTGGCGTCGCTCGCGCATCCGGGGCGAACGGCGATCGATGCACGCATCCCCGCCCTTGCGGCCGCGAGTCTCGATGCGATCGAGGTCTATCATTCGGACCACGACGCGACCGCGGTGGAGCGGTATCGCGCCATGGCCCGCGAGCTCGGTCTGCTGACCACCGGAGGGTCCGACTTCCACGGTGATCCGGCGCGCGGTGTGTCTCCAGCTACGGCGACGCTGCCCGACGAGGAGTGGCAGCGCCTGCGAGCCGCGCGGCATCGCCATGCCCTCGCGTGACCCACTCGTCCGGCTCCGAGGCGTCACCAAGGATTACCGAGGACTGAGGCCGCTCCGGATCGAAGCGCTCGACATCCACCAAGGGCAGGTGCTCGCCGTCGTCGGCGTCGATCAAGTGATGGCCGAAGTGCTGGTCGATCTGATCACGGCCGCGATCGTGCCGGACGCTGGTGATGTCGTCGTGTTCGGCCAGGGCACCCGCGACATCGCCAATCGCGACGAGTGGCTGGCGACACTCGATCGATTCGGCATGCTCACCGAACGCGCCGTGCTCCTCGATCAGCTCTCGGTGCAGCAGAATCTCGCGCTGCCGTTCTCGCTGGCGCTCGACGATCTGTCATCGAACGTGCTCGACCGCGTCGCGTCGCTTGCCAGGGAGCTCGGGCTGGCCGAGCAGCTCGACGAACCGGTGGCGGCGCTGCCGGCACACCTTCGTGTTCGCGTACGTCTCGGTCGAGCGCTTGCGCTCGATCCGCACGTGCTGTTGGCCGAGCATCCCAATGCGACCCTCGATGATCGCGAGCAGACCGAGTTCGCACGTGATCTGTCGCGAATCGCAAAAGCGCGCGGGGCTGCGTGCCTGGTGCTGACGGCAAGTCGCCGCTTCGCGCAAGCGGCGGCGGACGATGTGTTTGAGCTTCAGCCGGGGACGGGCGCACTGAAGCTGTCCTCGGGGTGGCGCCGCTGGTTCTCGTAACTCGGAACGCGCTCGGGAGGGTGTGGAGGCCGCGGCGAACGAGCTGGCCGGTCCGAACAAGGGGCACCGGCCGAACGAACGCGGTCAGTTTTCGATCAGTCGAACTTCCCCGGCGCGTGGCCCTTTCGTCGAATCCTCGGACGAGAATTCGACGCGCTGTCCTTCGCGCAGCAGCTCGAACACGGCCTGGCGGACCGCGCTGCGATGAAAGAAGTGCTCGATGCCGCTCTCATCACGAATGAAGCCGAAGCCCTTATCGATGAGGAGGCGTGCAATTGTCCCGGTCGGCATAGCCGTGCCCTCCGATGCGAACGAAAGCTGCGCCAGTGTAGGGAAGTCAGAAGTCGGAAGTCAAGCACCCCAAACCCTTTGAATTACCGTGATTTGCGGCGCTAGCCGGGCTCCACGTTACCATCCCATGTGCTCGCGGGAATCATTCTTGCCGCCGGGAACTCGACGCGCATGGGCACCCCGAAGGCCCTGCTTGAGACGGCGGACAGCCAGCTCTTCGTCTCGCGAATCGTCCGCACGTGGCACGCGGCTGGAGTCGACGAGGTCATCGTCGTCACCGGCCGCGATCACGACGCGATTGCCGCGGCGATCGCACGTGACGAAATCGCGCCACCACCACTGATCGTACAGAACCGAGATCCATCACGAGGTCAGCTGTCGTCTTTGCTCGTTGGCCTCCAGACCGCCGCCTCGTCCGATGGTGTGTTGATGACGCTCGTCGACAGTCCGCTGGCCACGCGCGAAACCGTCTCGGCCGTGATCGACGTGTGGCGCCGATCGCGCGCGCCGATCGTGCGCCCCGCGATCGGCGACACGCACGGACATCCAGTGTTGTTCGATCGCGCGGTGTTCGAGGAACTGCGTCGTGCGCCGGCGACGGTGGGCGCCAAAGCGGTCGTGCGTGCGCACGAAGGTGAGATTGTGAACGTGCAGGTGAGCGACGAGGGGTGTGTCGTCGATTTCGACACACCCCTCGACTACGAGCGTTATCTGAAGAGGTACCGCAACCCGCCCCAGAACTGATAGTTGACGTCGGGATCGCTCATGCGATCGAAGAACTGCCGCCACTCGACGCTGAACTGCAGCTGGTTCTGGTTCGCCGCTCCGACGATCGGGAAGTGCGCCGTGCCCAACCACGCCGCCGTGACGGAGTCGGCACTCGAGTGGTTGAAGTCCCACAACGACAGCCCGGTGCCCAGCTGCACGCCCTTGCCGCGAACGAACCGGTATCCAACTTCGCCGTCGGCGAAGAGGCTGGTGCGATCGCTTTCTTTCAGGTTGAACGCCACGCCGATCGCCGGCGCGAAGTACCAACCCTGATTCTTGTACTGGATGCCGCCCTTGATGCCGACCAGCTGATTGCCAAACGCCGGCACGACGTTGTCCGGTCTGATCGTTCCGAGTCCGGCCGGATCGAGATCGTCGTACTGACGCTGTTGCTTGCCGAAGTACCCGGCGATAAACGGTCGGACTCGCAGCGCGGCCTCTTCGGCGGCCTTACGATCGGCCTCGGCTTTCTCGGCAGCCCTGCGCGCTTCTTCAGCCTTGCGCGCCTCTTCGGCCTTGCGCGCTTCCTCCGCCTTGCGGGCTTCTTCCGCTTGGCGCGCGGCATCGGCCTTCGCGGCTTCCGCTCGCTTCGCCTCTTCGGCCTTGCGCGCGGCATCAGCCGCCGCCTGCTTCGCGGCGTCCGCCGCACGCTGTGCTTCGGCGGCCTTCCGTGCTTCTTCCGCGCGGCGCGCGGCCTCGCGGCTCGGCTCGCGCGAGACGAGCGCGAGGTTGCCGCAGATCTTCGGGACGAAGAACGTGTAGGTGCCGACGAGATCGTCGACGACGAACTGAAAGCCCTCGAGCGGCTGCTTGCCGTCCCATCGCGCGGGACCGGTTATCTGTGGTCCGTTGCGACGATACGCCATCCACTGAAACTCGGCGCCATTGGGGACCGACGTTTCCATGACAGTGCCTTCAGTGAGCGCCTTGATTACCTCGGGGCGGGCGGTGCTCAGCCCAGCCTTGTCGAGGACGGAGCCGATGTCCATCTGAATGCGCGGCGCCGACATCGTCTTCTTCAACGCATCGACAGTGCGAACGGGTGCCGTGAATCGTGTTGGACCTCCAAGCGATCGGAGCGACTGCACTTTCCCCGTCGCTTGTTGCGCTGACGCCACAGTGGGCAGAGTGAAGCACAGTATCGCAGCGACTGCTGTCAGCAGGCCGCGGATGCACAGACGTGAACTCATTGTCGGATTCCTCTGAAGGAGGGAGGAGCGAAAATGCACATAAAGTCTAACGCCCGCTGGCGGGAAAAACCATCAGGTACACCCAATACCGCGCCAGATATATCGATTTGAACTCGCTTGCCTACAGTACATGACACCGCAGCTGTAGGCAGGTTCCGCGCCTCGCGAGCGACTCATCATGTGGCCGGCGTCAGGTGGTTTCCACGACACGGCCCGACCGCACCACCGCGCCCAGCTCGGTGGTCAGCTGTTCGGCCAACTGAGGTCTGCCATGAAACGCTGCCGGCGTGTTGTGCAGGAGTGCAATCCGCGGTCTCGCCGATTCGTACACCACCACGACGCTCTGCACCGCGTTGACGGCTGGGTTCAACTCCCGCTGTCCGGGTGGAATCATGCCGACCACTGCGCGAAGCAGCGCCACCTGCGCATCGAGCGGTGCGACCTCGCGTATCTTCGCGACATACGAAGCAGTCGGATGACTGGAGAAGATCGCACGCAGCTCGGTGCTGGTGTGCGCGCGGCCGTTCATCTGCGATCCGTCGAAGCCGACGATGCGGCAGTGTTCAGTGAAGAGCTCGGCGAAGCCATCGGCGTCGCGGCGGTTCCAGGCCTCGAGCATTTGTGTGTACAGCGCGACGATGGATTCTGCGGTCAGGGCGGGTGCGACGCTCATCGAGTCGTTCTGAGGGAGAGACCTCAATCATATCGGGTCTCCGGTCCATTGCTCGACCGCAATCGCATAGAGAAACGACGTCCACCATGTGCCTTTGGCGAATATGTGTCGCTCGAGCGTCGCCTCGCGACGCAGGCCGGCCTTTTCGAGGACGCGAGCGGAGGCGTGATTGCCGATATCGCAGGTCGCGAACACGCGCGACGCGCCCAGACTCTGGAATGCGGCGACGACCAGGGCGCGCGCCCCTTCCGTCGCATAGCCGTGACCCCAGGCGTCGCGGGCAAGGATGAAGCCGAGGTCGGCCTCGCCGCGGCCATCGAACGTAAGATCGCAGGCGCCGATCAGTCGATCGTCGGTGGTGCGCACGATCGCCAGCTCCCAGAGAGTGCGTGGCGTGACGGTCTGCGCCGCGATGACGTGCTCGAAGTAGAGTCGCGTCTCGTCTTCGGTGCGCGGGCCGTAGAACATGAAGCGCGTGACGTCGGCATCCGACGCGTACGCATGCACCGCGTCGAAGTCGTCGTGAACGAAGTCGCGCAGCTGCAACCGTGCTGTGCGGATCGGAAGAATCACGACGGCGTCAGAGCCTTCTTCATGAACACGCACGACATCGATCGGCCGGACGGTAAGCGATGGCTGCCGCGGCTGGTTTCGATGAAGCCATGTCGTTTGTAGAAGTCGACGGCTGCCAGCGACGCGTCGATCTCGAGACTCGACGCGTGGCTCGCGATGGCATCGGCCTCGGCGGCGCGAAGCAGCGCCGAGCCGACACCGCGGCGCGCCGCCGATCCTCGGACATACACCCCCACGCCGTGATCGGTCCCGTACTGTGCATGTGTGGAGAAGCCGAGCACGGTCGACGAGGCGTCGTCCTCCTGGTCGATGGCGACGAAGAACACCTCACCCCGACGCATCGCACGAAGATACAAACCGGCCTCGACGTGGGCGCCCCAGTCCTGCACGATGGCGGGTTCGTAGTAGCTCGGCCCGATCGAGTGGATGGAGTCCAGGTGCGCGGACGCGATTGCCTCGGCGTCCGAAGGTCCCGCGCGGCGAATCTCGAAGAGGACCCGCTGATCCATGGCGCCCTTCAGGGTGGCAATAGGATACGATTCCTGTCGGCGCGTCCCCGTTCGACGCGCGCATTCCTAGACAACGGATGACCCCATGTCGATGCGCACATCCGTCCTGACGTTCACCGCGCTCGTCCTCGCGTCGTCCGCATGGGCGCAGGGCCACGGTTACACGCCTGCCGATATCGAAAACGGCGGCCAGTTGTATCAGGCGAACTGCACCGGCTGCCATGGCCCGGATGGCGACGGTGTGCCCGGAATCAATCTGGGCAGCGGCAAGTTCCGCTACGGCACCACCGACGATGAGATCGTCAAGATCATCCTCGGCGGCCGGCCGGGCACGGCGATGCCGCCGAGCAACTTCTCCGAAGGACAGGCCGGCACCATCGTCGCCTACTTGCGATCGCTTGCCGACTCACCTGCAACCGGACCGACGCTCAAAGGCGACGCGCGCCGCGGCCGCTCGCTCTTCGAGGGCAGCAAGGGAGAGTGCCTCGCGTGCCACAGCGTCGGCGGCATCGGCGGCCGCGCCGCGCCGTCATTGACCGAGGTCGGGTCGTCGCGGCGGGCGATCGAATTGCAGCGCGCGCTCCTCGAGCCAAGCGCAGAGATTCGATCCGACAGCCGTCAGGTGCGAGTCGTGACGACGCAGGGCGCAACGATCACGGGACGTCTTCTGAACCAGGACACGTACACGCTACAGCTGCAGCAAGCGAACGGCAAACTGACGCTGCTCGACAAGACCAATCTCCGCGAGATCACCATCCTCAAGGAGTCGCCGATGCCGTCGTACAAAGACAAACTCGACGCGCAGGAGATCGCGGACGTGATCGCGTACCTGCGCTCGCTGAGGGGTCGGCCATGACTCGACGGCTATTGGTGGCGTTCGCAATGGCTGTCGCCGCGCTCTTGGCGGCGGCGACAGTGCGGGCACAAGTCGGATTCGATCGCATCCTGCGCGGCGACGCAGACATGCAGGATTGGCTCACCTACTCGGGAGGGTTGATGGGCCAGCGGCACAGTCCGCTCACACAGATCACACCCGTCAACGCCAAGAGCCTCGAGCTCCAGTGGGTGTTCCAGGTGCGATCGCTCGAAAAGTTCGAGGCCACACCGCTCGTCGCCGACGGCGTGATGTACACGGTGCAACCGCCCAATGACGTGATTGCGCTCGATGCCGCGACCGGTCGCGTGTTCTGGGTCTACCCGTATATTCCGTCGCCGCTGGCGAGGCTGTGCTGCGGGCGCGTCAATCGCGGTCTCGCGATTCTCGACAACACGCTCTACATGGCCACCATCGACGGGCATCTGCTGGCGATCGATGCCAAGACCGGCGGCCTCGTGTGGAACGTAACCGTGAGCGGTGCTCGTGCGGAAGCGGGCTATTCGTTCACCGTCGCGCCGCTGATCGTGAAAGACAAGGTGATTCTCGGAAGCGCCGGAGGCGAGTACGGCATTCGCGGATTCCTGGCCGCCTTCGACGCGAAGACAGGTAGAGAGGCGTGGCGCTTCAACACCATTGCAGCCCCTGGCGAAAAAGGCGGCGAGACGTGGCGCAACGAAGCGTGGAAAGTAGGTGGCGGTTCGGTGTGGGTGACCGGCACCTACGATCGCGATCTCAATCTCACCTACTGGGGTATTGGCAATCCCGGTCCTGACTGGAACGGCGACGTACGTCCCGGCGACAACTTGTACAGCGACTCGGTGGTCGCACTCGATGCCGACACCGGTCAATTGAAGTGGCACTTCCAGTTCACGCCGCACGACGTCTACGACTACGACTCGGTGCAGGTGCCGGTGCTCGCCGACATGCCCTGGCAAGGCACGATGCGGAAGGTGTTGCTGCTCGCGAATCGCAACGGGATCTTCTACGCCCTCGATCGCACAACGGGACAGTTCCTGCTGGGCAAGCCATTCACCAAGGTGACGTGGAACACCGGCCTCGATGAAAAAGGGCGGCCGCAGAACATGGTGCCGCTCACTGAAGAAGGCGTGCAGGTGTATCCCGGCGTGCAGGGTGCGACCAATTGGTACTCGCCGTCGTTCAGCCCGCGCACCGGTCTCTTTTACGTCTCGACGTGGGTCGACACGTATTCGACGTTCATGAAGAGGCCGGTCGAATACAAAGAAGGGCAGCGCTACACCGGTGCGCTGCCGGCGATGCCGATCCGCCTGCTGACGCCCGGACCGGCCATCAACCGCCGCCGACCCGAGGAAGGATCGGGCGCGATCCAGGCGATCGATCCGAAGACCGGGGCCAAGAAGTGGGAGTACGCGATGAGCGACGTCGTCGATGCGGGCGTCCTCACGACGGCATCGGATGTGTTGTTCTCGGGCGGGCGCGAAGGCTACGTGTTCGCGCTCGATGCGCGCACGGGCGCGATGCTGTGGAAGGCCAACGTCGGCGGCCAGGCCTCGAACGGCCCGATGACCTACGCGGTCGGCGGCCGGCAGTACGTGGCGTTCGCGGCCGGAAACGCCCTGTTCGTCTACGCGCTTCGCCAGTAGGGGCCCCGAACCCCGAACCCCGAACCCCGAACGCCGAACCAGATTACTCGCGACCCAATTCCGAGCGTATGCGTCGGTTGTCCTCGAGAAACGGCTCCAGCGCCTTCGGGTTTCCAGCGAAGGACTCGCGCAGCACCTCGAGCGCGCGTTCGGAGTAATCGAGCGCCAGCACCGACTTGCCCTGATCGGACAGGATGATCGCTCGGTTGTTGAGCGCCGCGCCGTAGTGCATGTCGTGCGTGCCGAGTGTCTTCTCGAAGATCTCGAGCGCGCGATCGCTGGCGCTCTCCGCGGCCTCCCATCGCTCCTGCGCGCGCTTGATCATTGCCACGTTGTCGTAGACCATGCCCAGGTACGCGCCGACATCGCCGGCATCCTTGGCCATCGCGATGATCGCGTTGTATTCCAGCACTGCGCCGTCGAGATCGTCGAGCTCACGGCGCAGCGCCGCGAGATCGAAATGGGCGCCGATGCGCAGCGCCAATGAATATCCCTCGGACAACTCCACCAGACGCTGCGCGATCGGCAGCGCCTCGGCCATCTGGTTGGCGTCGAGCAGACGTCGGAACTCGCGCTGGAGCGCGCGAATGTCGGTGGACTCCTTCGTGACCGCAGCGTCAGCAGTGGGCGCGTTCTGCAGCGCATCCGCCGCCGACACCACGACGCCGAACATCAGCACCAGGGTCGCGAGGCAACCGATCAGTCGGATGCGCATGGACGATCGCGATCATATCAGGGGCCAACCGCGCCTCCGGCTGGAAGGCGGTAGAGGGTGACCTCCGTATTGCGCGCCCCTGCACACGCGATGGCAACAGTTCCCGCAGCCACGGAGAAATCGTTGACGCCACACGCACCCCATGGATGTAGCAGCATCGTCGACGTGCGCGAGTCGAGCGCGATCAGGATCGATTGATATCCGTCGCGCGCGGCCAGCAGCGTCGACGTGAGCCGACGCACTCCCCACAGTGACCCGTACAGTTGGCCACCGGCGGACCGCTGGCCGGTGCGCAGATCGAATCTCCAAAACCGCGACCACCGCCCGTCGAATGAGACACACACGACGTCGTCGACGCCGATCGGCGACATCGGGCATTCGACGCTCAGACGCGACCTGACGATGTCGGTCTGGCTGTCGATACCGGCGCGCACGAGCCTGGTTGTCGAGTGCCATTCCTTGTAGCGCCAGAGCAGGAGTGGCTGCTGCCACGTGCTCATGACACCAAACACGAACGGTCCGTCGCCAAAGCGACCTTCTGGATAGTCCTGGCCCGCCGCGATCGTCCAGGTGGTTTCGTGCGTGTTCGTGCTGTCGATGCGGCCATCGATCCGCATCATCTGCCGGCCCTGTGGCTTCAATGCCCGCCAACGTCCGTCGGGCGCTGCTTGAATCTGCCACAAGTCCTTCGACTCGATCGGCAGCGTCCACATCTCGCGGCCGCTCCGCGCCTCGTCGACGCGCAGCCTGCTGCCGTGAGCGGTGCGTTCCAGCGCGAGTACCCTGTGCGCGTCGACGAGCACAGCTTGTACTGCTTCGAAGGATCGCGACCAGCCACTGGCGCCGACTTGGTATCGACGCGGGCTGAGGTAATCGTCTTCACTCTGCGGGTCGTCGGCGTCGGCCGCCAAAAGGAAGGTGTCGCCATCGGCAGCCAGCGACACCGCGTTGAACGAACCATCGACCGTACGTTTTGAGATGGTCGCCAGGGACACCGACGTTTCGGTGAGCTCGGGCATCGACGTGGCCAGGTCGTCGCGAACGACGCCGAGGAGGAACCAGGGCGAGCTCACCGCGATGGCCACGGCTGCCGCACCGGCAACGATCGACGCGGTGCGACGCGTGCGTGGATCTGATGAAAACCACAAGAACGCCGCGAGTGACATCGTCGCCGCCGGAATCCACGCGTGATCGCGGACCGCGACGTGCAGATCGAAGAGGTTGCGCGTGTCGACCGCGATGAACAGCACGCCCAACGCCACTGGCACAGCGAAGGCAAGTGGCTCGATCCAGCGCCACGCCGAGTCGTGTTGGGCCGGTTCGTCGCGACCGAGCGCACGAGCCTCCCACAATGCGAACGCCGAGAGCAGGGCCAGCACCAGCATCTCGGTGTAGCTGTCGTCGGCGTTGGCGGCGATGGCGATGGCGGTGCCGATCAACGCGATCGAGAGCGCAATCATCAGTCGTCGGGTCGGTCGCCTCAGCACCAGAAGCGCCGGCGTCACGACGGCTGCAAAAGCGCCGAACGCCAGAGCCATCATGAGTCCCGTGACGGCGACCAGCCGTTCGCCGATGCGGAACCGCGTCGACGTCGGTGCTGCCGCCACGATCAGATGGTCCACGCGATCGAGCGCCGCCTGCACGCGCGCCGCATCGTGCTCGTGAAGAGAGATCGACCATCGCCGTGCGTGACGATCGCCGGCGGTCAAGGCGAGCGATCCACCGCGGCCGGCGGCAATGCGCAGCTCACTCAGCTCCGAAAACGCGAGTCTCTCCAAGCGCTGTGCGCGTTCGACGATCTCGTCGGTTCCTGTTGTGTCGCCCGGAGTGGTCCAGAGGAACGTGACGCGTTCGTGTTCGATGAGAGCCCACCGCCCGGGCTCTGGCGACGCGATGACGATGCGCTCGCCTGAGGGTAACGGAGCTGGAGCCTGTGCGTGTCGTCGAATGTCGGCGATTCGCTTCGCGAGGCTGGGGTGAGTGGCTCGTTCCTCCGTACGGGCAGACCAGCGGCGTGGGACGTGATTGACGGTGTAGACGTGCGTCAATCCGCTGATCAACGCCTCGGGGTTCCCGCAGAGATCGACTGCTCGCAGGTCGGCTTCGGTCTCCTTGGGGCGCAGACGTTGCGTTCGCAACGCCAGGCCGCAGAACACGACGGCGATGGAGATCGCGGATATCCAGGAGGGCAGCTCGCTCGAGAACCGGTCGGCGAACGTGCCGCCGGCGATCAACACGGCGATGATGGCGATGCCCACGAAAGAGAGGCGCCGCAGACGTGGAGTGTAGTGCTCGAGATGGGCAACCTCGTGAGCGAGTATGGCCGTGATCTCTTCGACAGAAAGACGTTCGAGCAGCAGGTCGAAGAAGAGTACGCCGTTGCCGGTGAGCGACGGCAGCGCGAGGGCGTTCATGAATCGGCTGCCCTCTGCCCCAGCTCGCCACAACGCCGGAGTCGACACGTGTGCGCCGTTGAACACGCGCTGGAAGCGCTCATCGAGATCGGGTCGTGCGAGAGGTGTGGCCCCCAGCACGAAGAGGAGCACACGCGTATACCACCGATGCCACGCCAGTGCGCCGACGAATGAGAGACC
>Ga0075423_10000402_pt1 | contig 34463 bp, 31 predicted proteins | sample SoiMethybrSBSTD2_FD_80114 | JGI IMG/M metagenome (GOLD analysis project Ga0075423, IMG submission 80114) | Bulk soil microbial communities from a Populus tree surrounding site in Tennessee, USA - Soil MetaG P. TD hybrid SBSTD2 | ecosystem: Environmental > Terrestrial > Soil > Tree plantation...
AGGTCGGTCCCGGGGGAGGCGTTACGCGCGGCGGCAACCTTCTCCGACACCTTCTTGGCAGGCAGGTGCCCACCCTCGCCCGGCTTCGCGCCCTGGCCGATCTTGATCTCGACCAGGTAGGACGAGTTCAGCATCTCGGAGGTGACGCCGAACCGCCCCGAGGCCACCTGCTGGCCGCGCCACAGCGGGTACTTGCCGTACATGTCGCGGATCTCGCCGCCCTCGCCGTTGACGCACACGATGTTGATCTGCTTGGCCGCCTCGGGGTACGCGCGGAAGGCGGTCTCGCCCTGTGAGCCGAACGACATCGAGCTGATCACGATCGGATACGAGTGGCGACCGACGCCGGGATCGACCTGCGAAGGATCGATCGGCTCTCGGTCAGAGCGCAGGTCGAGGATGTGCCGCATCGAGATCGGCTGTTCGCGCTCCTGCTCGCGGACCTTGAGCGAGTACTCCTCGAAGCCGGAGCTGCCGTTCGCGGCCGCGATCGCCGCCTTGTAGACCTTCGGGTAGAACCGGAATGTCTTGGCGGGCTTGTCCTCCTCCTGGCCGGCGAGGATCCGCTGGCGCACTGCCGCCTCCACGTCGAGCTCCGCGAACCCGATGCCTGCCGACTGGGAGCCGTAGTAGGCAGGCGCCTCGAACACCTCGGCGACCTCGGGTTTCACGCCGATCGAGGAGAACTGCCGCGCGTAGCCACGCACCTCGTGGATCCCGATCGTGGAGATCACCTTCTCGATGCCCTTGCGTAGCGCCGAGCAGATGTTCGAGATGTCTCCTTCGTAGTCGTCGACGCAGATCACCTCGATCATCACGTACGGACACACCCCGTCCGCGCCCAGCCCGAGCGCCATGCAGACGTCGTGCACGTTGCGGATCGCGCCCGACCGCAGGATGAGCGCTGTCCGGCGGCGCAGGTTCTTCTCCTCGGGCCCGACGCGGTAGCGGCGCAGCGCACCGTCGATCGCTGAGAGCACCAGGTGCGGATCGAGGAAGGGCCGCTCGCCCTCGTAGGCGGTACGGTCCGAAAGCACGAGCAGCTCGGCGCCGTCCAGGACCTTCTTTGCGGCTTCGTACTTGAGCCGCTCCAGCGCCCCCTCGGTGGTCTCGGTCTCGAGGCACGAGATGTCGATCACGCCGCCGCGCCCGCGGAAGCACTCCCAGAGATCCTCCAGCAGATAGGTCTTGTGCTCCCTGGCAACTCGCCTGTAGACCGAGTCAGACAAGGGCGCCATGTCGTCGTGGCCGCCGAGGATGATCGGGAACGCGGTCTCGATCGTGCCCGGCTCGTGATCGGGGTGGTCCATCGACGGGCGCGGCCCGAACACCGAGCGGCATGAGAAGTGCTCGATCTCGCGCTCCCGGTCGATCGCCGGGTTGGTCACCACCGCGACCGTCTCCTTGAAGTAGTCGGCCAGGTTTTGACGCTCCGGCGAGAGCGCGGCGAGCGGACCGTCATATCCGAGTGACCCGATCGGCTCGGCGCCGTTGGAGGCCATCTGCTGGACGAGTTTGACGTCCTCGCGCTGCCACCCCATGCCCGCCAGCACCTTGTCCTCGACCTTGACCGGCTCGGACGGCCCAGCGGCCGCGTAGCCCGGGATCTCGGCGCCCTCGAGCGGGCCACCGGTCGGGATCGCCTGCTCGAAGCCGGCCACTTCCTCGGCCCCGGTCCGGTCCAGCCACCTGCGGCGGACCAGACGCTGCATCTCCTGATGGTCGTAGAGGCGGGCGCTCTGGTCACGCTTGATGCGCACCATCACCTTCTCGCCGGGGGAGAGCGGCTTCGGCTCCCCGGTCATGTCCGCCACCGACACGACGCCCGGCTCGGAGGTGAACACGTATGCATCGTGGGCCTCGATCTGCCACAGCGGCCGCAGGCCGAGGGCGTCGACGCTGAACACCAGCTCGTCGCCGTAACGGGCAATCAGCGCGATCGGCCCCTGCGCGAACGGCCCCATCGCCTGGCGCAGGTACATGTAGAAGCCGCGCAGGTCTTCCGGGAACTCGCGGATCTCGTTCACGATCGGCGGCACCGTCATCTCCATCGCCTCCGGCAGCGACAGCCCGCGGCGGTGGATCAGCGTCTCGATCGTGCGGTTCAGGTCCTGTGAGTCGGAGGAGTCGTCACGGATCGGCGCGCCCAGCATGCGCGCCTCCGAGCGCAGCGCCGCGATCGTGTTGATCTCGCCGTTGTGTCCGAGCACCGAGAAGGGCTGGACGCGCATGAAGGACGGCCACGTGTTGGTCGAGTAGCGGTTGTGCCCGAGCAGCGCCGCGGTCTCCGTGCGAGGGTCGTTGAGGTCGTTGAAGTAGCGCTCGAGCACCTTCGGCGCACCCATCACCTTGTACACCGCGGTCTCCGCGGCGAACGAGGCTATGTGCACGTCGAGCTCGCTCTCGAGCTCGATCGCCGCATCGAAGAGGCTGCGATCCCGCGCGGACGCGTCCGGCACGAGCACCGCCAGCTGCCAGAAGTGCGGCTCCTCCTCGCGCGCGGTCGGGCCAAGCGCGGTGCTGTCGACGCGGTCGAGGCGCTCGGCCAATACGCGCAGCCCGCTGCGGTTCAGGATCTGGCGGGCGTCCCGCGTGACCTTCGCCATGTCGGCCTTGCGGGACACGAATATATGAGCGATCGCGAAGGCAGGGTCGAGCGCGAGCTTCGGCGCGTGCCCGCCGTTGCGGACCTCCTCCTGCCAGATCGCCCGCGGGATGTCGATCATCACGCCGCAACCGTCGCCCTCGCCGTCGACGTTGCCGGCGCGGTGCAGCATCTTCTGCAGCGCCGCGAAGGCATTCGTGACCACGTCGTGGGTGGCGCGCCCGTCGCGGCGGACGGACGCGTACAGCGCGCACGCGTCGCGGTCCTCCACAGTCTGAGGAGCCCGGCGGGGCCGGTACGACTGGAAGGGCGAAATACGCCCGGCTTGCGGCTCGGACACGCGACTCACGCCAGCGGTGCTGCCCTGCGAGGAGTTGGGACTCAATTGTCCTCCCGGATTCCGCACCTTCTTCGAGCGGGCGCGCGACGGGTTCGTGAACGGATCGGAAGTATAGTGCCGAGGCACGCGGCAAGCAGGAAGCCGCGCAGGATTGCCCAATGTCGACGATCCTCCCGCCTCCCAGCCCGGTGATCTCGATCCTGTCGCAAAAGGGCGGCACGGGCAAGACCACCATGGTCCGGACGCTCACCGACGTATTCCGGCGCGTCGGACTGGACGTGCTGGCGGTCGATCTCGACCCCCAGGGAAACCTGTCCGACTACTTCGACGTCGACCCGGACGCGTATCCCACGATCGGCGAGGTGCTCACGGAGCGAGCCCGCGCCGCGGACGCAATCCACAAGAACATGATTCCGGCCAACCTCGGGCTCGCCGAGGCGGAGCTCGTGCTGGGCGGCAAGATGGGGCGCGAGCTCACGTTGAAGCGCGCCCTGCACGAGTCGCGTCGCCAGTACGAGATGATCCTCGTCGACTGCCCCCCGGCGCTCGGCCTGCTCACGGTCAACGCGCTGGTCGCATCGACGCACGCGCTCGTGAGCGCCGAGGGCGAGTACTTCTCGCTGCAGGGCGTCGAGCAGGTGCTCGAGGTCATGCAGCTCGCGCGCGACAACCTGAACGAGGGTCTCGAGTGGCTCGGCGTGGTGATGAACATCGCCGACCTTCGGACCAACCACTCCCGTGACGCGCTCGCCTCGTTGCGCGAGAGCTTCGGCGACCGGGTGTTCGCGTCGATCATCCGCAGATCGATCCGCTACCCCGAGTCGGCGGAGCGCGGCGAGTCGATCCTCGACTACCGTCCGGAGCTCGGCGCCGACTACATCTCGCTCGCGGATGAGCTGTTGACGCGGCTCGGCCAGGAGGAGACCCGCGAACGGCTGAGCGCGTTCCGCGGCGAGCTGGTGCCCGCCGGCCGGCCTGCCGCCGAAGAAGGCTGGTAGGTGGCGGAGCACTACGACGTCCCCGGCAAGGTCGTGCTGATCACCGGCGCCGCACGCGGGATCGGAGCGGAGGCGGCGCGTCAGCTGTACGCGAAGGGCGCCCAGATCTCACTCGTCGGGATCGAGCCCGAGCTGCTCGAGCAACGGGCCCGGGAGCTCGGCGCGCGCGCGGCGTGGTTCGAGGCGGACGTGACCGACACCGAAGCGCTTCACGGGGCCGTCGACGCCACCGTCGAGCGGTTCGGCGGGATCGACGTCGTGATCGCCAACGCCGGCATCGCCCCGATCGGGACGGTCGCGACGATCGATCCCGAGGCCTTCGAGCGCACGATCGAGATCAACCTGCTTGGCGTGTGGCGCACGGTGCGCGCGACCCTGCCGCACGTCGTCGCGCGTCGGGGCTACATCCTGCCGATCGCCTCGCTCGCGGCCGCGCTGCACATGCCGCTGATGGCGCACTACGCGGCCACCAAGGCGGGCGTCGAAGCGTTTTCCAACTCGCTGCGCGGCGAGGTCGCCCATACCGGCACCAAGGTGGGCGTCGCCTACTTCAGCTTCATCGGCACGGACATGGTCCACGAGTCCTTCGAGGAGGGCCCGGCGAAGCTGCTGCGCGAGAACACGCCGGGACCGGTCTCGGGCGTTGCCTCGGTCGAGTCAGCCGGCCGCGCGATCGTCCGCGCGATCGAGCGGCGTGCGCGCAAGGCGTACGCACCGCGGTGGGTGCCGATCCCGCTCGCGCTCCGCGGCGTGCTCCAGCCGCTGATCGAAAAGCAGAATCATGATGCGATCGAGCAGGCCGTGAAGCTCACGGACGCGGAGGCGCCGGCCCGCGCTGAACAGCCGCTTGCCGAGCGGGCGACCTCGGAGTAGGCTCGGTGGAATCGGGGGGTCGGGCACAAGACTGCTGACCGCGGCGCTGCTCTTGGCGCTGCTTCTCCCGCTGCCGGCGCGCGCCTCGTTCCCGGGCCAGAACGGCCGGATCGCCTATCAGAGCGTGCAGGACGGGAACGCCGAGATCTATTCGGTCAACCCGGACGGCACGAACCCTACGCGTCTCACCAACGACCCGGCGCCTGACGGGACGCCGGCGTGGTCACGCGACGGCACGAAGATCGTGTTCACGAGCGCCCGCGACAACCACAACCACATCTTCTCGATGAACGCTGACGGCGCCGGTGTCACCCAGCTCACGTTCGGGAGCCCTTCGGACGAGGAACCGACGTGGGCGCCCGAAGGCACGCACGTCGCCTATCGGTCGGTGCCGATCACCACCGACGCGCTCATGATCATGAACGCGGACGGGACGGGGCAGCACTCGATCAGGACGAGCAGCACATCCAGCTACTCGGACCGGGCGCCCGCGTGGTCGCCGACCGGCGAGCCGATCACTTTTGACATACGCAACGAACCCTCCAGCCACGAGATCTGGACGATCTCGCCCGACGGGTCCCATCTCATTCGTGTGACCATCGATGGCAGCCGCCCGGACTGGTCGCCGGACGGCACGCGGATCGTCTTCGATTCGCAGAGAGCCTTTGCCTACCGAGACAAGGGTCTTGCGATCGTGAACGTCCAGACCGGCGCTGAGACCGGGATTCCGAATACGACCGATCTCACCGATCCCGTCTGGTCGCCGGACGGCACGCGCGTGGCCGCCACGGACGGCACGTACATCTACACGCTGAACCCGGACGGCACTGACAGGAGGTTGGTGGCGGAGGGAACCGCGCCGAGTTGGCAGGCGCTCGACCCGCCCCCGTACCCTGGCCAGACGTACCCGCGCCCACGGGGTGCGACCCCGATGCAGGTCGCGCTCGTTCCGGAGTATCTGGAATGCAACGGTTCGGCGTCCAACGACACGCACGGGGCACCGCTGGCGTTCCCGTCGTGCAGCCCCCCGCAACTCGGCACGTGGAATCTGACGATGGGAACTCCCGATGCAAATGGTGCAGGGTCACGGTTCATCGGGTCGCTTGTGTTCCGGGTCGTGACCGGCGACGTGCGCGTCGAGTCATATCTGACGGACGTTCGCTGCAAGTCCACGGTCGAGCCCGACCCCGGTACGGAGGGATTCCCGTGCCGGGCGGGCGAGATGGCGGACTATGTCGGCGAGATCCAGGGCTATCCGCTCGTCCGCATCACAGACATGCGAAACGGCTGGCAGGCAAACCAGCCCGGCACCACCGCCAACCTCCGCTTCCCATTTGCGATTCCCTGCGTGGCAACCGCGTCGGACTCCGTGGGGTCCACATGCAGCGGGTCCACGACCTTCAACTCGGTGGTCCCGGGAGCGATCCAGGCCGGTGCGAGATCTGTGTGGGCGATTCAGCGCGCCGACGTCTACGACGGTGGCGCCGATGGTGTCGCCTCGACACAGTCGAACAACGGCCCCTTCGTGACGCAGGGCCTGTTCGTGCCGTGACCTGAACTAGAGCTCGGCCACGTCCGCGCCGAGCGCGACGAAGTTGAGCCGCCGCACCTCGGCCGTGTCGCCGACCTCCTCGCGCAGCCGCTCGACCAGCGCGCCGGTCTGCTCGAAGAAGACCCAGAACAGCACCGTCGGCCCGGCACCGGAGATCGTCGCCCCCAGCGCGCCGAGCTGCGCGGCGCGACGGACCAGGTCCATCGAGCGCGGGTAGAGGCGCTCGCGGGCCGGCTGGTGGAGGCGGTCCTGGAGCCCACGGGCGATCTCGGCGAGGTCGGCCTTGGCGAGCCCGAGTGCCAGCACCGCGGCGTGCGCGACGTTGAAGGTGGCATCCGTGAGCGGCACCTCCGCCGGCAACGCCGCCCGCGCCTTCGCGGTCGGGACCTGCTCTCGAGGGATCACGGCGACGGCCTCGAGGCCGGCGGGCGGCTCGAGCCCCGTCACGTGACCGTCGGCGCAGATCACGAACCCCCCGTGGACCGAGGCGGCGACGTTGTCGGGGTGCCCCTCGATGTGGGCGCCGCGCTCGAATATCTCGTCTCGCCCGAGCGCCAGCTCATACATGTGATCCGCCGCCACGAGACCCGCCACAATCGCGGCTGCGCTCGAGCCTAGGCCGGCGGCGAGCGGTATGTCGGAGCGCATCCGGAACGTGAGGCCGTCGGTCTCGTGCAGATCGGCAAAGCCGCGCACGCACAGGTTGCTCTGGTCTTGCGGCAGGTCCTGATCGCCCACGTCCACGGAGAACTCCCCGGTCTCCTCGACCTCGAGTTCCAGATAGGCCGAGACCGCCGCCGCCATGGCGTCGAATCCCGGACCGAGGTTCGCCGATGAGCCGGGCACGCGCACCCGGCGACGCCGGCCCATCTAACCGAGCACGGCCCGCTCGACCTCCGCGAGCTCCGGGTCGCACGGGATCACCGGCGGCGCGGCGCGAAGAGCGGCATCGGGGTCCTTTAGGCCGTGGCCGGTCAGCACGCACACGAGCATCGCTCCTTCGGGTGGACGCTTCAGCACACCCGCGACGCAGGCGGCCGACGCGGGCTCGCAGAACACGCCCTCGTTCGATGCGAGCCACCGCTGCGCGTCGAGGATCTCGTCGTCGCTCACAGCCTCGACCGCGCCGCCGGCTTCGTCGAGCGCCTGCAGCGCCTCGGCCCAGCGCGCCGGGTTGCCAATGCGGATCGCGGAGGCGACGGTCTCGGGACGCTCGACCGGCCGGCCCAGCACGATCGGCGCGGCGCCCTCGGCCTGGAATCCGTACAGCCTTGGACGTCCCTGGCCGTATTCGCAGAAGCCCTTCCACCAGGCCGTGATGTTGCCGGCGTTGCCGACCGGGATCGCGAGCGCGTCCGGGGCGGCGCCCAGCTCGTCGCAAACCTCGAACGCGGCGGTCTTCTGGCCCTCGATCCGGTAGGGGTTGATGGAGTTGACGAGCTCGACGGGCTGGCGCTCGACCAGCTGCTTGACGAGCTCGAGTGCCTGGTCGAAGTTGCCGCGCAGCGCCACCACGCGGGCGCCGTGGATCACCGCCTGCGCAAGTTTGCCCTGCGCGATCTTCCCCTCCGGCACGATCACGGCGCCGCGCACGCCGGCCCGCGCCGCATACGCGGCGGCGCTCGCGGCGGTGTTTCCGGTCGAGGCGCAGATGATCGCCTCGGCGCCATTCGCCTTCGCCTGTGAAACGGCGACCGTCATGCCCCGATCCTTGAAGCTGCCGGTGGGGTTCATGCCCTCGAACTTCAGATGGGTCTCGATCGCGAGCCGCTCAGACAGACGGGGCGCGTGCACGAGCGGGGTCGAGCCCTCCATCAGCGTCACCACCGGGGCATCCGCAGCAAGCGGCAGGCGGTCGCGGTAGCGCTCGATCAACGGCCGGCGTTCTTTGAGCGCTTCAGTCACTTACGAGGTGAACTCCTCCTCGATCACGCGAATGGACCGGGGCGCCGATCGCATCAGCGCCAGCTTGGAGATTTCGCGCACGGCTGCGTTGAATCGTCCCTCGGCAACCGGGTGGACCACCATCACGAGCCGCGCGTTGTCGCCCATGCCCTTTTGCACCACGCTCTTGACGCTCACCTGATTGTCGCCCAGCACCCTGGCGATCTGCGCCAGCACGCCGGGCTGGTCGGCGACCTCGAGATGCAGGTAGAAGGCGGACTCGACCTCGTCGCCCGGGATGAAGCGCAGCTCCTCGATCGGGTCGAGGTCCATGCCCTGCGAGCTCATCACCGACACCACGTCGCCGAGCACGGCCGACGCGGTCTGTGGTCCGCCCGCCCCCGGGCCCGAGAGCGTCACCTCCGTGATTGCGGGCGACTCGAGCGTGACTGCGTTGAACGGGCCCACCACCGACGCCAGCGGGTGACCGCCGTAGATGAAGCACGGGAACACCCGCACGGTCACGCCGCCGTCCAGGCGCTCGGCCACGCCGAGCAGCTTCAGCACCAGTCCGAACTCCTTCGCGTAGTCGATGTCGTCGGGCGTGATCGCCTCGATTCCCTCGAACGGGACGTCGACAAGCCCCACCGAGGCGTGGAAGGCGAGCCGCGCCAGGATCGCCATCTTCGCCGCCGCGTCCTTGCCGTTCACGTCCTCCGTCGGGTCTGCTTCCGCGTAGCCCAGCTGCTGAGCGTGTCCCAGTGCGTCCTCGTAGGTCGCGCCTGTGCGCGCCATCTCGGTGAGGATGTAGTTGGTGGTCCCGTTCACGATCCCGTGCACCTTCTCGATGTGTGCGCCCGCGAACGACTCACGCATCACGCGGACCACGGGCACCACGCCCGCCACGGCGGCCTCGTATCGAAGCTGTGCGCCGCTGGCGCGCGCGGCCGCGAGCAGCTCGTCCCCGTGCTGGCTCAGCAACTGCTTGTTAGCGGTCACGAGCGCCTTGCCGGCCTCCAGCGTCCGGACGGCGTATTCGCGGGCGGGCTCGATGCCGCCGATCAGCTCCACCACCGCGTCCGCGCCGGACAGGATCTCGGCGAAATCGCCCTTCGATCGCGTCAAGACGCCGCTCACCTCTGGCCTGCGACTCGTGGCGGTCGCGATCGCCTGGGAGCGCTCGGACAAGAGCGCCGCGAATGCCGACCCGACCGTCCCGTGACCGAGCAGGCCGACTCGGAACGGCTCGGTCATTCGTCGCGCGCCGCGAGATCCTCATAGGTCTCGCGGCGGACGACCGCCCGCGCCGTACCGTCCCTGCAGAAGATCACCGGTGGTCTCGGCACACCGTTGTAGTTGTTCGCCATCGCGTACCCGTATCCGCCTGTCGCCGGTGTCACGAGCACGTCGCCCGGCCGGGGATTCGGGAGCGCCACGTCGCGGATCAGGATGTCTCCGGACTCGCAGTGCATGCCGGCGATCGTGGCCACGTGGGTGGCGGGAGCGTCGGGGCGGTTCGCAATCGCGGCCTCGTAGCGGGCGCCGTACAGCATCGGCCGCAGGTTGTCCGACATGCCACCATCCACCGAAACGTAGGTGCGCACCTCCGGGATCTCCTTGACGGTCCCCACCCGATAGGCGGTGAGGCCCGCGTTGCCGACCAGCGAACGGCCGGGCTCCACCAGGATGCGCGGCACCGGGTCGAAAGTCTGCTGAATGCCGCGGACCTTCACGTCCACGTAGTCCTCGATCGAGGCGGGCTCGTCGTCCGCGGTGTAGGCGATCCCGAGGCCTCCACCGACGTTCAGCATGCGGCAATCGATTTCTGTCGCGCGCACGAAATCCGCGAGCAACTGGATCGTCTTCGCATACGGCTCGAGCTCGAAGATCTGGGACCCGATATGAGCGTGGATCCCGACCAGGTCCAGTCGCGCCGATGCCTGCGCGCGGCGCACCGCCTCGGCCGCCAGGCCGTCCTCGAGACCGAAGCCGAACTTCGAGTCGATCTGGCCCGTCTGGATGTACGAGTGCGTGGACGGCATGATTCCCGGCGTGACGCGGATCATCACGCGCTGCTGCCGGCCGGCACGCGCGAGCAGCTGCTCGGCCAACTCGATCTCCTGGAGCGAGTCCAGCACCAGGTAACCGATCCCCGACTCGAAGGCCAACTCGAGCTCCGCCGCGGCCTTGTTGTTGCCGTGCATGAAAATCCGCTCGGGCGGAACGCCGCCCCTCAGCGCCAGGAACAGCTCGCCCCCTGAGGCGACGTCGACCGACAGTCCCTCCTCGGCCATCAAGCGGTATGCGGCCGTGATCGGGAGCGCCTTCGACGCGTAGACCACCTCGAAGTCATCCGTGCGGGCCGCAAACGCCTCGACGTACGCGCGGGCTCGCGCGCGCATGTCGTCCTCGGCATATATGTACGCGGGGGTGCCGAAGCGCTCGGCGAGCTCGACGACGTCGCAGCCGCCGACCTCGAGGTGGCCCCGTTCGTTGATCACGGTGCCGAGGGGATAGGCCTGGCTCAGGGCGGTGGTCGCCATACTGACCGCCCATTATGGATTACAGCCCTCCGCAACCTCCGACAGAGAGCGGCCGCGTCGATGGAATCGCGTACCACCTGTGGATACCGTCCGGCGACCAGCCGGCTCCCGCCGTGATCGTCTTCCACGGGGCCGGCTCGCAGAAGGAGAACCACGCCGACTTCGCGCGCGCGGCGCTGGCTCACGGCTTCGTGGCGCTCACCTTCGACAACCGTGGTCATGGCGAGACCGAGGGCGCGATGGGGCCCGGCGTGATCGCGGACCTGCAACGGCTCGCTCGGTTCGTCGCTGACCGCTCCGAGGTGGACGAGCGCCGCGTGGCGGTCCGCGGCTCGAGCATGGGCGGGCTGCTCGCGATCCATACGGCCGCCGCCAGCGACGCGGTCGCTGCGGTGGTCGCGATCTGCCCCGCGTCGGAGAGCATGATGATGACGAGCGTGCGCCCGGTCGCGGAGGGCAGGCCGCCGCGGCCCGGCACTTATCTCGACTCGATGCGGATCGATGCGAAGGCGCTGGTCGCGTGGCTTGGTGAGCACGAGGTGGGCGACGCCGTCGAACTGCTCGGCGACAAGCCATTGCTGCTGATCCATGCGAAGGGCGACGAGCAGGTCCCCTACCAGCATTCGGAGGAGCTCTACGCGCGGGCTTCGGAGCCGAAGCGCCTCCTGCTGCTCGAGGGCGGCGACCACCGCTCCGCCCAGCACGACGCCGAGTTGCAGGGCGAGTCGCTGCGCTGGCTCGCGCGCGTCATGTAGCGAGCCGCGTTCTCCCCGCGGCAATCAGGACGCGAACACGGCCCGCCTTCGACCCGCGAGCGCGATCCACGCCGTGCCGATCACCATCAGCGCCAGGCTCTCGATCTGCGGCGCCGTCAGTCCCACCCACACCTGGTCATTTCGGCGAATGAACTCGACGAGGAAGCGCTCCAGCCCCGACAGCACCAGGTACAGCGCGAACAGGAGACCGGGTGCGAACCGATCGCGCAAGCTCCACAGGATCCACGCGACCAGCGCCATCGAGACAGATTCGTAGACGGGCGTGGGCTGGACACGATCGGTGGTGGGCACCGTTCCGTGCGGGTACGACATCGCCCAAGGAAGGTCGGAGACCTTGCCGTAGTCGCCGTCGCCCGAGAGCTGGCAGCCGATCCGGCCGATCGCGTAGCCAAGTGCGAGCGGCGTCGCTGCGAGATCGAGCAGCGCCAGCCCGAGGAAGCCCCGGCGCCAGGCCCACACGCAAACCGCGATCGCCCCACCGATCGCGCCGCCGTACCAGACGAGCCCCGAGCCCGAGAACAGGTTGCCGAAGAAGTCGTCCTTGACCGAGCTCCAGTTCTGGATCATGTAGTAGCCGCGCGCCCCCACGATCCCGCCCACGAGCCCCGCGAAGATGATCTCGTAGGCCCAGTCGGCCGGCTTGCCGAGCTCCTTGAAGCGCCGCCCGCAAACCGCCGCGGCGCCCAGGAAGCCGAGCGCGAACATGATCCCGAAGGTCTTGAGGGTCAGGGGCCCCAGGTGGATCTCAGGCTGCATCGCGCTGCCGATTATCCACTTGTGGCCGGCGCCCAGGCGCGGTTATGCTCGCCACGGGATTCGAGATGCGCATCACCTGGTTGACCGTCGTTGCCGTCGCAACGGCCGTGCTCGCCTCGACGGCGCATGCCGCCTTTCCTGGCGCGAACGGTCGCATCGCGTTCCAACGCGACTTCGAGAGCGAGTGCTTCAACGAGCGCATTTACCTGCACACCATCAACCCGGACGGCAGCGGCCTGGGTGGCCCCCCGATCGACTTCAGCATCGAGAAGCAGGAGCAGCCGTCGTGGTCGCCGGACGGCGCCCGCCTCGTCTACTGGCAGGACGGGAAGATCGTCACCGGTAAGCCGGACGGCAGTGAGCCGCAGTCCTTCGGCTTCGACTCCGAGCAGCCGGCCTGGTCACCCGACGGAACCCGGCTCGTGTTCGCCGGCGCCACCACGGTCGGACCATTTCACGTCTTCACCTCCGACCCGGACGGCGCCAACGCGACGCAGCTGACGTCCGGAACGGGTGAGACCCAGCCTTCCTGGTCGCCGGACGGGTCCAAGATCGCCTACACCGTCACGGGCAGCGGCGACGCCGAGATCTACACCATGAACGCCGACGGCGCCGGCCAGACGCCGATCACGAGCAACACGGTCGACGACGAATTTCCCAACTGGTCGCCGAACGGGGCGCGGATCGTCTTCGCGCGCGGATCCAGGATCTGGACCATGGACCCGGACGGCGGCAATGCGGTGCAGCTCACGTCGAGCGTGGACACGACCCCGGCCTGGTCTCCGGACGGCAACCGGATCGCGTTCGTGCGAGGGAACTCGATCTGGACCATGAACGCCGCGGGCGGTGGGGAGACGCAGGTGACGAGCAACGAGTGCGACGCCAACCCCGACTGGCAGCCGGTGCCGGCCGCCGGCTACCCGCGGCCCAAGGGCGCGACGCCGATGTACGTCTCGCTCGTGCCGGCCTACGCGCTATGCGCCGCGCCCAACCGCACGCACGGCGCGCCGCTGTCCTTCGGCTCATGCGCTCCGCCTGGCCAAACGTCGTCTCAACTCACGGTGGGGACGCCGGACGCGAACCACAGCCCGGCCAAGTCGGTCGGCTTCGCGACGATCACGACGAAGCTGGGCAATCCCTCCACGCCGGCCGACGAAGCCGACGTGCGGTTGATCGTGAGCGTCACCGACGTACGCCGGGCGGGGGACCTGACCGACTATCCCGGCACGCTCGAGGCGCGGCCCCTGCTGCGCGTCACGGACCACGACAACACGCCGTATCCCGGCGGACCCGGGCCGGGGACGGTGACCGACCTCGCGTTTCCGTTCTCCGTGCCGTGCAACGTCACCGCCGACGCGACGGTGGGCTCGACGTGCTCCGTCCTCACGAGCGCGGACGCCGTGCTGCCCGACGCGGTGAAGGAGGGCAAGCGCACGCTTTGGCAGATCGAGGGCTACGAGGTGCGTGACGGCGACGGCGCCCCGTTCCTCCGAGAGGGCCTTTTCATCCCCTAGAGGTAGCCCATCGGATCGACGGGCTGCCCGTTGATCCGAACCTCGAAGTGCACGTGCGGCCCGAAGCAGTGGCCGGTGCAGCCCGATGTGCCGATCACCTGGCCCTGCTTCACCGACTGGCCCACGCTCACGCCGATCGACGTCTGATGCCCGTAACAGGTGGCGATGCCACCGCCGTGGTTGATGCAGGTGTAGTTCCCGTAGCCTCCCACCCAGCCGGCGATCGCGACCGTGCCGCCGGCGGCGGCGCGGATCGGTGTGCCGGACGGGACCGCAATGTCGACACCGGCATGCAGCCGGCCCCAGCGCATGCCGAACGGGGACACGATCGGCCCATTGACCGGCCAGATGAAGTTCCCGCTGCCGTGGCGGACCGGCCCCGCCGTGCCGCTGCCCTGCAGCTGGGCGGTGACCTGGGCCGAGGCCGCCTCGAGGGAGGCGAGGTTGCCTTCGAGGTCCTTCCGGGTGGCCCGGACATGAGAGAGGGAGTTCTGTTTGGCGTCGCGTGCGCTGGCCAGATCGGCGCGGCTGCTCTGGATGCCGGCCCGCGTGTCGGCCAGCTCCTGCCGCTTGGCGGCGATCTCCGCGACAGCCGCCTCCGCCTGCTTCTTGAGCGCCGCCAGCAGCTTCTTCTTGCGCTCGGATTCGTCCTTCAAGGCCTTCACGCGGCCGACGATCTCGTTGTCCTGCTGGTTGATCCGATTCAGATAGTCGGCGCGAACGAGCAGATCGTCGAAGCCGTCCGCCTCCATCACGACCTGCAGCAGATCGGGCTGGTCCGACTTGTAGATCGCCACCAACCGCTTGGCGAGCACCAGTTGCGCCTTCGCCAGCTCCTTTCGGAGGCGAACGTAGCGTGCGTATTCCGCGTCGTAACGCGCCTTCACCCGCGCCAGCTCGGCGCGCCGCGCGTCGAGCACCGCCTGGGCCTTTGCCTCGCGCCGCTGCAGAGAGGCGATCTGCCCGCCCAGTGAGCGGATCCGCCCGCTCAGCGCGCTGATGTTGCTGGTCAGCGTCTGCTCACGGCCGCGGACGTGGTCGAGCTTGGACCGCGTCGACTCGAGCCTGGAGTTGATGCTCGCGAGCGTCTGGCCGCGCGAGTGCGCGGGACGCAGCGCGACGACCGCCAGGATGGCGGTGATCAGGACCGCGACGGCCAGGGCCGTGCGGCGGATGGGGGCTGGTCCTGCCATCGTTCTCTTTCCGGCGCTTACGGGGTTAGCTGTCGGGCTCGCGCTGAAAGAGTCGCGCTACGCCGGTGTCCGGCGATTAGCCCCGAGGGCCCGCGGTGCGGTCCCCGTCATGGAAGGGTGGTTCCCCCGCTCTGCAGGCCTCCGGCCCGCAGACTCAGCGCTTTTCGGCGTCGTCCGCACCTCCCGCGAGCGATTTGCCTGCAAAGCGGCCGGAACTGTATCAGCCAGGACGCGACCGGGGCCGCCGATCCTTCCCGTGCCCGCCGCGGTGCAACCGCTGTTGCCTCTTAGACTCCGCGGCGATGGACCTCGGGCTGGCCGGAAGGACGTGCGTCGTCACGGGCGCGAGCCGCGGCATCGGCCGCGAAACCGCCGGTCAGCTGTGCGCGGAGGGCGCGTCGGTGCTGCTCGTGGCGCGCGGTGAGTCCGACGTGATGGAGGCCGCCGCGGAGTGTGCGCAGCGGGGTGGCGCGGCCCAAGCGCTCGTCTGCGACGTGACCGAGCCGGACGCGGGCGAGCGCATGAACGCGGCCGCCACAGAGCGGTTCGGACCGGTGGACGTGCTCGTCAACAACGCCGGCACGGCTCGTTGGCGCGATCTCGACGACGTGCCCGATGAAGACTGGCAGGTCGCCTGGGAAGTGAACGTGATGGCTCCTCTGCGCGCCACTCGCGCGGTGGTGCCCGCGATGCGGGCCCGCCGGTGGGGTCGCGTGGTGAACGTATCCAGCACCGCGGGGAAGCGGCCGTCGCGCTACATGCCGGAGTACTCCGTCGCGAAGGCCGCGCAGCTGTCGCTGTCCCGCCTGTTCGCGGACAGGCTCGCGGCGGACGGCGTGCTCGTAAACGCGATCTGCCCGGGCCCGACCAAGTCGGAGCTGTGGGTCGGGGAGGGCGGGCTCGCGGACCAATCGGCGGAGCTGTCGGCCTTGTCCGGCGCCGAAGAGGCGCTCGCAAAAGCCGGACAGGGCAGGCCGATCGGCCGGCTCGCGGAGGTCGGCGAGATCGCCGCGGCGATCGTGTTCCTGTGCTCCGAACGCGCGTCCTACGTGGCCGGCGCGGCCTGGAGCGTGGACGGCGGAACGGTTCCCGTGATCATTTAGCCCCCTGGCGGGCTTTCGACCTGCAGCAACTCCCCGGTTCCCGCTGCGCGCACCACCTGGAGCGTGGTGTGCTCGATGTCGAAGCGCTCCTGGAGCAGCTGCTCGAGCCGGCGGCGCACGACGTCGCGATCGCACTCGCGCGCGACGACGATGTGGGCGGACATCGCCGGAAACCCGGACGTGACGGTCCATACGTGCAGGTCGTGCACCTCGACGACGTCCGGATCGGCGGCCAGCGCCTCGCCGACCTCTCGCGCGCTCATGCCGGCCGGAGCCGCCTCCAGCAGCACGTCGATTGGCTCCTTCAGGAGCCGCCACGAGCTGGCGGCGATCAGTGCGGCGATCAGGAGGCTGACGACCGGGTCGGCCGCGTTCCATCCGGTGGTCAGGACGATCACGCCCGCCACCACGACCCCGATGGAGCTGAGGGCGTCGCCGACCGAGTGCCGGAGCACTCCCTCGAGGTTCAGGTCGTCACGCTCGCCACCCAGCAACACGATCGTGGCCGCGGCGTTGCCGGCGAGCCCCACCAGACCGAGCACGAGCACCGCGGCGCCGGTCACGTGGGGCGGGTCCGAGAAGCGCGCGATCGCCTCGAACACGATCAGCGCCGAGACCACGACCAGGCCGATGCCGTTGAAGAGCGCCCCGAATACCTCGGTGCGCTGAAGCCCGTACGTGCGCGCGGCGGTCGGGGCCACCGAGGCGAGGCGCGCCGCGACCAGCGCGATTCCGATCGCGGCCACGTCTGAAATGAGGTGCCCGCCGTCGGCCAGGAGGGCAAGGGAGTGGGCAAGCACGCCGCCGACGATCGTCGCGGCCAGCATCGCCAGGTTGATCGCGAGCGCCGCCAGCATCCGGCCACGGTTCGCAGCCCGGCGGGCGTCGAGATGCGCATGGTGATGGTGCGAGGACTCGCGCAACGGGGCTCAGCGTAGCCGAGCGCCGCGAAGGTCCGGAGTCACTCGTTCGGGGCGAGCTGTGCAGCGGCTTCGGCAAACGGATCCGGACCTGGATCGCCGCCGCTCGCCGCAATCGCGAGCCGCCCCAGATAGTGCTCCCAGCCGACCGAATGGAAGTCCGCCAGCTCAGCGCGCACTCGATGCGTCAGCCGAACGACCGTCGCCTCACCATCGGGTACGAGCTCGACCTCGACCGTGCTGGCGCCGGGTGGTAGCAGGTTGCTCTCGTCCGGAAAGCTTCCGAATCCCCACGTGAACACGACGCGCGTATGCGGCTCCACCGCCACGTACTCGCCCGTGAGGAAGTAGTCGACCCCGGTGTGAACGCTGAACACTCCGCCCGGCCGGGGGTCGAGGACCGCGGACGCTCCAAGCCAGCGCACCATCTTCTCCGGATCGGTGAAGAAGGGGAACACCACCTCCGGCTCCGCCTCCACCCTTACCTCGCGCTCGACGACGCTAGTTTCGCTTTGCGGCTCCGGCATTGGGTCCTCCTTCCTGATCCTGCTCGATCGCGGCCTTCAAGCGCTCGAGTGTCTCACCCCACATCATGTCGAGAAACGACTGAAGCTCTGCAAGTCCTTCCGGACGTGCGCAGTAGAGGCGGCGGGCCCCATCCCGGCGCTCGCCCACCAGGCCGGCGTTCCTGAGCACCGTCAGGTGCTGCGAGATCGTCGGGCGGGTCACGTCGAAGCGCGCGGCGATTTGGCCCGCCGGCAGCTCCCGGTGGCGCACAAGCCGGAGGATCTCGCGGCGGCGCGGGTCGCTGATCGCATCGATGACCGTCTGCATTAGTTTATTTAGTCATGTCTTACGTTAGTATTGATCTATGTTAGGGTACGTCACCGTTAGCGTCAACTAACTAACGGAGGGAAAACGTGATCGGATCAGCGCGAGTCAGGCTTCGATCGATTGTCGCCGTCGCGGCGGCGGCGTTCGCCTGCCTTGCCTGGGTAGGCGGCGCCGCCACCTCGGCTCAGGCATCCACCACCTGCACGTGGGGCGGGACACCGGCCGCGCCGACCGGGATCTTCACGGTGAGCCCGGGGCTCACGAATATCCCATCGGCGGGACCATCCGACTTCACCGCCACTGGCCACCTCGCCGGCAGCTGCAGCGGATACATGACCTTCAGGGGCCGTATCGACGCGGGCGCGACCTGTTCGGATGGCATCTTCGCCGGCACGGTCACCGGGTTGCCGGGCGTCGTGCGGTTCGAAGGGTTCGACCTGACCGGGGTCGCCCCGTCGCGACTCTACGACCGGAGCGGCAACCTCGCGGGCTCGGAGAACGCACAGCTGCTCACCACCGACAATGCGCCGTTCGCGGACTGCGGTACGCCAGAGGGCTTTACGAAAGGCACCTTCAGCTCCGTGATCGAGCTCTTCTGAAGGGAAGGGACCACGGGCCATCCGCCACCGCGGTGGCCCGTGGCCGAAGTCGGGCCCTACCCGAGCTAGTGCGCCGCGACCGTCGCGCGCTCCGCGGCCGCGGGCGTGTCCGACGGGGCGTTGCCCGGAGCCTGCGAGACGACGGCGCCGTTCGCGGTCGCGACCTCCTTGGCGAACTGAAGGCGCTCCGCGTACTCGGCCGCCTGCATGCGGGCGATGACGAGTCGCTGGATCTGTGCCGTGCCCTCGAAGATCTGGTAGATCTTGGCGTCCCGGAACCACTTCTCGAGCGGGCAATCGGTGCTCTGCGCCTCCGGGCCCACCAGGTCCATGAGGGTCGTCGTCGCCCACATCGTGACGTCGCCGCCCTTCAGCTTCGACATCGACCCCTGGCCGCCGGTCATCGGCACCCCGTTGCGGCCCATCCAGGCCGCGCGCCAGACCAGCAGCCGGGCGGCCTCGATCTCGGTCGCGACGTCGGCGATCACCTGCTGGATGCGCTGCTCCTCGAGCAGCGGCCGGCCGTTGTCGTATCGGGCCGAGAGATATTCGAGCGTCCATTCGTACGACGCCTGTGCGATGCCGAGTGCTGAGGCGCCGACCGTGGGCCGGGTGATCTCGAACGTCGCCAGAGCTCCGGAGGACTGCGAGCGCTGGCCGGAGCGGGCGCGGTCGAGCTTCTTCTGAAGCTTCTCCTCTCCACCGAGCAGCGCATCACCGGGGACGCGGCAGTCCTCCAGCACGATCTCGGCGGTCTGCGAGGCGCGGATACCGAGCTTGGACTCCTTGTGGCCGAGACGCAGGCCCGGGTTGTCCTTCGTGACGACGAACGAGGCCTGGCCACGATGGCCGAGGTGGGGATCGACGGTCGCTACCACCACCGTCACGTCCGCGATGCCGCCATTCGAGATGAAGGTCTTGGTGCCGTTGAGGATCCAGTCGTCGCCGTCGCGCTTGGCGGTTGTGCGCAGCGACTTGACGTCCGAGCCGGCCTGCGGCTCCGTGACCGCGTATGCGCCGAGCTTCGGCTGCTCCTTGGTGCCGACCACCTCGGGGATCCAGCGCCCGATCTGCTCGGGAGTTCCCGAAGACGCGATTCCGGCGGCGCACAACGACGAGGCCGAGATCGCAAGAGCGATGCCCGCGCACCCCCAATGGAGCTCCTCGGCGTAGATCACGCCCTTGAGGCCCTCGGGGTCGTTCTGGAGCGACATGATCCAGTCGATCCCGGCCAGGTTCCACTGGTAGGCCTGCTTGATCACCTCGTACGGGACGCTCTCTTCGCGATCGTGCTGCGGAGCGACCGGCCTGATCACGTCACGGGCGAACTTCCGGCAGTAGTCCTTCCACTCCTGGGTCTCGTCGCTGAGGCGAAAATCCATGATGCTGCTCCGGAATCCTCGGCCGCCGGCGGCCGGATCTTCGAGGGCTCACCGTCCGGCGGTTGACTGATCAGTCAACCAATGGTCATATTACCCCGTTCCAGGCGGAACATCGCCTCGAACCGGCCGGCGCAGGCCGCCGCGATGCGGCTCTTAAGACCCGCTCCAGGCGCTATCGTGGCCGCCTCCGATGACTCCGCCGCGCACCAGATCCAGGACTTTTCTGGCGCTCGCGGCGGCACTTTCGGCTCTCGGACTGGCCGGGATCGGGGCCGGCTGCGGCTCGAGCAACCGCAGCGCCGTCGAGGTCCGGCTGAACAAGGAAACGGCCAGGCAGAGCGTGCTTGGCTTTCCGGCGCTCGCGACCAAGAACACCACGAGGGTTGGGGGGAAGGATCCGGTCGCCGACGCCGCCGCGGTCGCGACCGCCGTGTACCCCAGCCGCTCGACCAGCACCCGCCCCCAGATCGTCTCGCTCGTGAACAAAGATGACTGGCAGGCCGGCATCGCCGCCGCGGTGCTGATGTCTCCCCCGCTCCGCGCGCCGCTGCTGCTCGGGGCGCGCGACAGCGTCCCGGACGCCACCAGCGAGGTGCTCGACACGCTCAAACCGCGCGGCTCGACCGACGTGAAGGGTGCGCAGGTGTTGCGCGTCGGGGACGTGGCGGCGCCGAGTGGCCTGCGGTCCACCTCGGTGTCGGGCCATGACGGATTCGCGCTGGCCGACTCGATCGACCTCGTCCTGGCCGAGATCACCGGCCAGCCGACGCCGAACGTGGTGGTCGCCTCCGGCGACGACCAGGCGTTCGCGATGCCCGCGGCGGGCTGGGCGGCGAAGTCGGGCGATCCGGTGTTCTTCGTGCACAAGGACAGCATTCCGCCGGCGACCGAACGCGCGATCAAGCGCCACCAGCGACCCACCATCTACGTGCTCGGGCCGCCTGCCGCCATCTCGGATGCGGTACTGGCGAAGCTGCGCAAGCTCGGCGACGTGAAGCGGATCGCCGGCCCCAATCCGGTGGAGAACGCGATCGCCTTTGCGCGATACACGGATGGTGATTTCGGATGGGGTGTGCGCGACCCTGGGCACGGACTCGTGTTCGCAAACACCGGCCGCCCGCAGGACGCCGGCGCCGGCGCGGCTCTCGGCGCGTCGGGCAAGTACGGCCCGCTCCTCTTGCTCGACTCGTCCACGCGGCTCGCGCCGGCGCTCGAGAGCTACCTGCTCGACATCGAGCCGGGCTACCGGTTCGATCCGGTGCGCGGGGTCTACAATCACGCCTGGCTCATGGGCGACGAGTCCGCGATCAGCGTCGATCTGCAGGCGCGCATCGATCAGCTGATGGAGATCGTTCGCGTGAAGCAGCAAGGTTCCTCGGGATGAGTGGCGCCGAGAGCGCCGAGCGGCTTGCTCCCGGGCACCTCGTGACGGTCGAGGACATTCGCGCGCTCGTCGGTCCCGCGACCCCACACTTCGCGCTTCAGATCCGCGATCGCGTGGCGCGTCTGATCGCGGACCTGCCGGCGGACGACCCCGCCCGCATCGAGGGCGAGCGCGCAATCGAGCGGCTCGAGCGGATGGCTCGCGAAGGCCAGAACCGCGGCCATGTGCAGGAGCACGAGTTGCCGCTTCCGAGCCTGCAGCTCGAACATCCGACCGAAGCTTGAGCGCCGGCGAGCGCGCCCTGCCGCTCTTCCGAGCCGAATACCTGGCCGGGCCGGGACTCCAATGCCGGGACGGCTATCTCGACGTCGTCGTGCGAGACCTGGAGCAGGAGGGCATCGCGCGCGAGCTCATGCAGACCTCGCTGTTGAGCGCCGTCTACGAGCGCTGGTGGCGCCCCGCGCTCGGCCGCGCCGCCAAGGGCCTGCTTGGCCCGGGCATGGCGGACGAGCGGCGCATCGCCCGCCTGCTGCTGGCCCTCTCGCCCGGCGACGGCGTACTCGATGTCGCCTGCGGTCCCGGCAACTTCTCGCGCGACTTCGCGCGCGCGGTCGGCCCCGACGGCCTGGTCGTGGGGATCGACGCCTCGCGCCCGATGCTCGAGCGGGCGGTCCGCGAAACGAAGGGGGCGCGGATCGAGAACGTGGTGTTCGTTCACGGTGACGCCTCCGCACTGCCGTTTCGGGACTCGTCGTTCGACGCGGTGTGCTGCTTCGCGGCGCTCAACCTGTTCGCCGAGCCCTTCAAGGCACTCGACCAGATGACCCGCGTGCTGACGCCGGGAGGACGGATCGCGATCTTCACCAGCTGCCGGAGTCGCACCGCGCCGCTGGCGGCCGTCGAATCGGCGGTGACCGCGCGCACCGGCCTGCGCATGTTCGGTCAAGACGAGATCGCGGACGCGCTTCGCGAGCACGGCTTCGACGGCGTGCGCCAGCGGGTCTCCGGCCTCACGCAGTTCGTGGGCGGGCGCCTGCGCTGAATCAAATAGGTGCGGTGGCCAGCGCTTCGCGCGCCGCGCGGCGGCCCGCTTCCACCATTCCGTCGAGGCAGCTGAAGTCGAGCATTCCGACCCCGCTGACCTCCGGCGTGATCAACACGTCGGCGGCCTCGCGCGCGGCGTTGACGGCCTCCACGCTGCCGAGACTGATCGCGCGCACGAGCACCTCCTTCAGCCTCGGATTACGGCCGACGTCCCGCGGGCCGCCGAACTGCGCTGTGACATCAACGGCGATCACGGGTCCCTCTCCGGCCTTCGCCATCTCCTTGACCGGCAGGTTGTTCAGGACGCCTCCGTCCACCAGCATGCGTCCGTCGCGCTGGACGGGTGGGAGCACTCCGGGCAGGCTCATGCTCGCCGCCACCGCGTCCACTACCCGGCCCCGCCGGTGCACGACCAGTTCACCGCTCACCAGGTCGCAGCTCACGGCGAAGAACTCGCGATCGAGCTCCTCGATCCTGGCGCCGCCGAAGACCCGCTCCAGCATGTCGATCCCGCGCTTCCCGCGCACGACCGAGTACACGGGCACGGTGTAGTCGCCAAGCGGTTTGCGTCTCACGAGCTCGGCCTCGCAGTTGCGCTTGATCGCCGCCGGGTCGAGTCCCATCGCGAACATCGCTCCGATGAACGCGCCCATGCTGCAGCCTGCCACGCGGTCGATCTCGACGCCGGCCGCGAGCAATTCCTCCAGCACGCCGATATGCGCGAGCCCGCGCGCCCCGCCGCCAGACAGCACGACCCCGATCGAGCGCTCGGCCAGCCGCCGGCCAAGGCGCTCCACACCGCGCCCGAATGCCGGACCGGGACGGAGGACATGGCTGACCCGCGGCCGGAGCGCCTCGACCACAGGGCCCAGGTCGACGCGGCCGTAGGTCGGTGCGCAGACGACGAGATCGCAGCCACGCAGTTGAGCGTGACGGGCAATGTCATCCGGAACAGCGCCGCCGGTCATGCAGATGACGCGGTCGGCCTGGCGCAGGCAGAATTCGTTCCAGCCCGTGCCGCCCGGGAACGCTCCCTCCAGCAGCACGTTGTCGTGCTCGCGTTCGTATCGGTCGAGCGTGGCCGCCCAGGCCGCGTCGTGGTCCCGATGATCGGACGCAATCCGTGCCACGTGGCGCCAGCGACCGAGGGCGGCAACAAGGCGATCGCCGAACCCGCAGGCGTCCGGCGCAGGGTCGAGCGGCAGGATCGCGATCGTCACCGGAAGCCCTTCGGGCCGTCCGAGAATCCGGCTGTCGCGCAATCGCGTGCCGAGGATGCGAAGCAGGCCCTGTGCGAAGTGCGGTTCGTCGAGCAGGGCGACGAAGTCCTCCCGTGACACCTCCAGCAGTGAGCTGTCGCGTCGTGCCCGTACCGAAGCGGAGCGGGGTGCACCCGTCAGCAGCGCAAGCTCGCCCACCACGCTGCCGCGAAGCAGAAGGCGCAGCGGCGACGGCTCGGCGTCATCCGCGAACACCTCCAGCCGGCCCGACCTGACGACGAAGAGGGCGTCTCCCGAGTCGCCCTTGTGGCAGAGCCACTCCCCGGCGCGCAAAGTGACGAGTCTCGCGTGCCCGGCGATCTCGGACAGGAGCGAGTCCGGAAGGGATGCAAACAGAGGAACGGAACGCAGCGCATCCGTGGAAGCGACCTCGGCCCCCCGAACTGTGCGCCCACTCGCCGACGTGATGCTCATCGCAGCGTTCCTCGGCTTAACTGTCCTCCCTGCGATTTCCGATCCTCGCAGGCGGATAAGCGCCGGTCAAGCCGCGCGCGAGTGGGGCGGCGAGCCTGCTGTTAGATGCCGGCCAGCTGCGCGACGCGCTCGCGGTGCCAGCGAGCGTCGCCGAACATGACCGAATCGGACTGCGCGCGCTTCAGGAACAGGTGGATGTCGTGCTCCCAGGTGAACCCGATCCCGCCATGCACCTGTAGCGATGCACCGGTCACCCGCGTGCCCGCGTCGGACGCGTACGCCTTCGCCATCGAGGCCGCCAGCGGCGCCGTCTCCGGCTCGTTGTCCGCCGCCCAGGCGGCGTAGTAGGTCGCCGAACGCGCGCCCTCGGTCTCCAGCAGCATCTGCGCGCACCGGTGCGACACCGCCTGGTAGGCACCGATCGGGCGATTGAACTGCTTGCGCTCCTTCGCGTAGTCCACCGCCATCTCCAGCGCCCGCTGCGCGATGCCGGTGAGCTCGGCGGAGACGGCGATGAACGCGCGCGTGCGAGCATCGTCCATCGCACCATCGCCGCCGAACGCGGCGTCTTCGCCGACCTTCACACCATCGAGCTTGACCGAGTACTGCTTGCGCGTCGCATCGATCGTGGGCGTCGGCGTGATCGTCACGCCCTCGGCATCCCGCTCGACGATGAAACGCCGATCCCCCTTGGCGCCGACGACGAGGAAGTCGGCCGTGGCGGCGTCGAGCACGAACAGCTTCTCGCCGTTCAGCGTGTATCCGCCGTTGGATGCCTCGGGCTCGAGGGTGATGTCCGCCGGAGACCAGCCGGCGCCGCGGTCCCAGAGCGCCATGGTGCCGCGCTTCTCGCCCGCGGCGAGTGGTGCCAGCCAGCGTTCCCGCTGCTCGTCGGTGCCCGCCGTCTGAAGCGCCAGCGCCGCGAACGTGTCGGACAGCACCGGCCCCGGTGTGAGGGCGTAGCCAAGCTGCTCGAACAGGACCGCCAGCTCGATCGTCCCGAGCTCCTGGCCGCCGCTGTCGGCGCCGACCATCAGCCCGGGCCAGCCGAGGTCCGAGATCTCCTTCCACAAATCGGCGCTGAAAGCGTCGTCGGTCTCCGCGAGCGCCCGGATCTTCTCCGAGTTGAGCCGCGCCGCGAGGAAGTCCCGCGCCGCGGCCTGGAGCATCTGCTGTTCGTCGGTTAAATCGAAATTCATGACTAACGCAGCTTCGGCAGCCCGAGGACTCGCTCGGCCACGATGTTCTTCAGGATGTCGGTGGTGCCGCCCTCGATCGAGTTCGCGCGTGTGCGCAGGAACTGGTACTGCCAGTTTCCATCGAGCGCGTAGTCCGAGCCGTCCCTGAACTGGCCGTAGGGCCCCTCGATCTCCATCGCCAGCTCCATCAGGTGCTGGTTCACCTCGGCCCACTGCCACTTGCCGAGCGATCCCTCGGGCCCGGGAACGCCGTTCTTCATGATCTTCGTGAGCCCGCGATAGTTGGTGACGCGGAAGATCTCGGACTCGATGAAGAGCTGCGCGAGCCGATCGCGGATCACCGGGTCCTCGGAGGTGGGCCTCCCGTCACGGGACGTCTTCTGGGCGAGGTCGATCGCCTCGCGGATGTGAGTCTTCAGCGCGGCCTGCGCCGCGAACGCCAGGCCGGCGCGTTCGTTCATCAGCGTCGTGATCGCAACGCCCCAGCCGTTGCCCACGCCCCCGACGACGTTCTCGTCCGGGATGTACGCCTCGTCCATGAAGATCTCGTTGAACTCCGCCTCGCCCGTGATCTGGACGAGCGGCTTCACCTCGACGCCATCCTGGTCCATGTCCATCAGGAAGTACGTGAGCCCCTGGTGCTTCGGTGCGTCGGGGTCCGTGCGGGCCACGAGCATGCACCACTTGGCCTCGTGCGCGAGCGTGGTCCACACCTTCTGGCCGGTCACGACCCAGCCGCCGTCGCGCTTCACCGCGCGCGTCTTGAGCGACGCGAGGTCGGAGCCCGCCTCGGGCTCCGAGAAGCCCTGGCACCAGATCTCCTCGGCCGACAGGATCGGCTCGAGGTAGCGCTTCTTCTGGTCGTCGGTGCCGTGGTGGATGACCACCGGGCCGCCCATCACCAGCCCCAGCACGTTCGCGGGCGCGGGAGCGTTGCCGCGGACCATCTCCTCCGAGAAGATCGCCTGCTCGATCAGCGTGGCGCCGCGGCCGCCGTACTCCTTCGGCCAGGAAATCCCGGCCCAGCCGCCGTCGTGGAGCTTCGACTGCCACTTGCGGCGGAAGTCGAACGCGTAGTTCTCGTCGTCCGGCACTTCGCCCGGATGGTTCTGCTCGAGCCAGGCGCGGAACTCGTCGCGAAAGGCCTCCTCGCTCGGACTCAGGGTCAGGTCCATAAGAGCCTCCTCTCGCTCTCGCGCGTTTCGATCAGACCCGCTGGATCAGGGTGCCGGTGCCGAGCCCGCCGCCGCAGCACATCGTCACGAGCCCGATCTCCTTGTCGGGCCGCTCGAGCTCGTGCAGGAGCGTCGTGACCAGCCGGGCGCCGGTCGAGCCGAGCGGGTGCCCGAGCGCGATTGCGCCGCCGTTGACGTTGACCCGGTCCATGTCGGGTTCGAGCTCGCGCCGCCAGGCTGCCACCACGGACGCGAACGCCTCGTTGATCTCGATCAGATCGATGTCGTCCATCTTCATCTTGTTGCGCTCGAGCAGCCGCTGCGTGGCGGGGATCGGGCCGGTCAGCATGATCACGGGGTCGACGCCGACCGTCGTCTGGTCCATGACGCGGGCGCGTGGCTTGAGCCCGTACTCGTCCGCCTTCTCGCGCGTCATCAGCAGCACCGCCGCGGCGCCGTCGGAGATCTGGCTCGAGTTGCCGGCAGTCACCTTGCCGTCCTCCTTGAAGGCCGGCTTGAGCTGCGACAGCTTCTCGAGGCTGGTGTCGGGCCGGATGCCCTGGTCCGTGAGGACCGTCTCGACGGAGCCGTTCGTCTTCACGTCCATCGGGATCATCTCCCGCTCGAAGCGGCCCTCCTCGGTCGCCTTCGCGGCGAGCTGGTGGGAGCGCAGGCCGAGCTCGTCGAGCTCCGACCGCGGGATCTCCCACTTGTCGGCGATCATCTCGGCCGAGATGCCCTGCGGCACGAGGTTGTAGCGCGCCATCAGCTCCTCCGGCCACGGCGAGCCGATCTGGTCCACGAAGTTGAACATGACGCCCATCGGGATGTGGCCCATGTGCTCGACGCCGCCGCCGATCACCACGTCGTGCACGCCCGAGGCGACGAGCGCGGCGCCGAAGTTCACGGCCTGTTGCGCCGATCCGCACTGACGGTCCACCGTGGTGGCGGGCGTCGTGATCGGAAGGCCGGCCTGCAGCCAGGCGTTGCGCCCGATGTTGAAACCCTGCTCGCCCATCTGCTGGACGCAGCCGGTGATCACATCCTCCACGTCTTCGGCCGGGATGCCGGCCCGACTGATGACCTCGCTGAAGGCCTTGCCGAGCAGCTCGTTGGGGTGCGTGTCCTTGTAGTAGCCCTTCTCGGGATGGCCGCGTCCGATCGGGGTTCGCGCGGCCTCGACGATCACGACTTCACGGCCCTTGCCGTTCTGCATCGGTCCCTCCAGTCGGCTCGATGCCGGGCCACTCGCCTCTCTCGAGCAGATCCGGCTGTGAAACTTCGAGAGCCCCGGTGTTGCGAGCTCGTGCGTCCTGCGACGTTTATGTTATCCGATTGACTCATGAGTCAACCGGCACCAAGCGACCCGGATCCCGCACCAGAACACGGAAACGCGGAGCGCCTGGGGATCGCCGGATCGGGCACGATCGCATGTGGGCTGGCAGCGGCGGCGGCCTCCCACGGGATCGAGGTCACGCTCTGGGCTCGCAGCGACCGCTCGTTGGAGCGGGCCCGCGCGACGCTCGCGGACGAGCCCGAGGTGACGCTCACGCGGCGGCTCGACGATCTCGCCGAGGTCTCACTTGCGGTCGAGGCCGTGATCGAGGACCAGAGCGCCAAGCAGGGCATGCTGCGCGCCCTGGCCGAGCGGCTGCCCGACACGGGCTTGCTGGCGAGCACCACCTCCTCGCTCAGCGTCGCAGGGCTGGCGCTGGGCTCCGGCGCGCCGGAGCGATTCTTCGCGCTGCACGTCTTCAACCCGGTCACGCGCATGGAGCTGGTGGAGCTGTGCTTCCCGGACGAGGCGGGCCCGGACGTCCGCGATCGCGCACGGGCGTTCTGCGTGGCGCTCGAAAAGACACCGGTCGAGGTGCCCGACGAGCCGGGCTTCGTCGTCAACCGGCTGCTGTTTCCCTACATGTTCGAGGCCGTCCGGCTCCTCGAGCGAAGCGGGCTCGAGCCCGAGGAGGTCGATGCGTGCATGAAGCTCGGCGCGTCGCATCCCATGGGCCCGCTCGAGCTGCTCGACTTCGTCGGGATCGACGTGGCGGACGCAATCGGCGAGGCGCTGCACGCCGACACCTCGGACCCCGCGCACCGGCCGCCGGGGCGGATCAAGCGGCTCGTGGGCGAGGGCAGGCTCGGCCGGAAGTCGGGCCGCGGGTTCTACGACTACGGGTAGGCCCCCACCTGAGGCCTGCGCTCAGGTCGTGGACTTCCGGCGACCGCCTGCGGCGCCGCGCTTCGCCGGGCGCTTGACGGGAGGGTTGATGCGGGGCGCCGGGTCCTCCTTGCGGCGGCCGGCGATGTCCCAGATCACGTCGGCTTCGCTGATTCCCTGCAGCTCGGCCTGGTCGGCGACCAGGGTCCAGGGCAGCTCCGCCTCCGGGAGGTCGTCCCAGCGCGCGAGATCGAGCGCCTCGAGCGCTCCCTCCAGGTCGGCTCCGACCTCGCCCTGAATCCGGATCAGCTCTTTGAGGGTCTCCAGCTGGCTTTCGGTGAAGCGCGCGCACCACATAGACGGTCCTCCGAGTCCGGGGACGGCAGCGACGGCCTCAAGCTAGAGGCGGGCGCGGACGGATCGGATCGGCCCGGGGGTTACGAACCGCCCTCGGGGGCGGGCACGTGCGGCGTGGCGCCGGTGACGGACTGGATGCGCACCGCGTCGACGCGGTTCTCCCGCACCGACTCCACGCGGATCCGGAAGCCGTTCGCGGTGATCATGTCGCCGCGCTTGGGAAGCCGGCCGAGCTGCCCGAACACGTAGCCGCCGACCGACGTGTACGCGTCCGAGTCGACGGGCAGCTTGATGCCGAAGTCCTCGAGATCGCCCAGCGAGACGTGCCCGCGCACGAACCAGTCTCCGTTCACGAGCTGGCGGATCGACGAGAGCACCGGGTCTGTCTCGTCAACGATCTCGCCCACGATCTCCTCGATGATGTCCTCGATCGTCACGATCCCGGCGGTGCGGCCGAACTCGTCCGCGATCACCGCGAGCGACGCGCGCTGCCGGCGCATGTCGGTGAGCAGGTCGTCGAGCGGCTTCGTCTCGGGCATGATCATCACCTCGCGCACGAAGGGGACGATCGGCACGTCCGGCCCGTCGGCCATCAGCGCCTGCGCCAGCCGGTTCGAATGCACGACGCCGCGCACACGATCGGGGTTGTCGTCCTCGATCACGAGCAGGCGGGTGTGGCCGGAGCTGATGCAGCGGCGAAGGGCCGCCTCGACCGTGTCGTCGATGTTGACCGTCACGAGCGCGGGCGTCGGCGTCATCACCTGCCGCGCCTGCTGCTCGTGGAGATGGAAGACGCCCTCGAGCATGTCGGCCTCGCCGGGGTCGAGGCGGCCGTGTGCCTCCCCCCGGTCGATCAGCCGGCGAAGCTCCTCCGAGCCGGCGATCTCCGTGTCGGTGTCGATCTCGATCCTGAGAATTCGCCTGGTCACGAAGTTGGAGGCCGAGTTCAGCGCCCAGATCACCGGACGCAGACCCTTGCGGAACCAGTCGAGCGGGCGCGCCACCCAGCGGGCGACGCGCTCGGCGTGCGTGATCGCCATCATCTTCGGCGCCTGCTCCCCCACGATCACGTGCAGCGACGTCACGATCAGGTAGGCGATCGCGACAGAGATCGCGACCGCGGCCCCGTGGCTGAGGCTGCCGAACACGGGCTCGATCAGCTTTGCGATCGCCGGCTCGCCGAGGAAGCCGAGGCCGATCGAGGCCATCGTGATCCCGACCTGCGCGGCCGAGAGGTACTCGTCGATCCGGTCCAGCTCGTGTAACGCCAGCGTGGCGCTCTTGGAGCCCTGCGCCAGCTCCTCGAGGCGTGACCGGCGGGAGCGCACGAGCGCGAACTCGGCCGCCACGAAGAACCCGTTCACGAAGATGAGCAGGACCAAGAGGACGAGGAACAGCCCGGTCATGTCAGCGAGGACGACGCGTGCGGATCGATGCCTTGGGGGCGGCGGCGGTCCAATTCAGGCGGACCCGGCTATGTCCGCCGGGACTTCGAGGAGGGTCGTCGCTCATCGTCGACGCGGCTAACGTAGCAGACCGGAGGGCGGGCTCAACGGATGCGGCTGCGGGTGCGCTCGACGGCGCCCAGGAGGTCCTTGCCGCCCTGTGCGGCAAGGCCCTTCAGGCCGCCCGTCCGCTGGCGCCGCCCGCGGCGGACCTGGAGCAACACGAGCGCCGTGCCGGCCGCCGTGCCGGCCACCACCGCGACCGCTGGCCGCACCCAGTTGCGCGGGTCGCGCATGGCCGCCAGCTCCCACTCGGTCAGCTCTTCGAGCGCCTCGATGGCCGCCGTCTGAACCTCCACGAGCTTCAACTCGAGCTCGTCCACGAGGCCTGCCGGCGGGTCCACCGGAGCGAATGCCGACTCCAGGAGCCGTTCGATGCGAATGCGCGGGTCCAGGTTCCCGGCCGGCTCGGTCATGTCTCCCTCACCTTCTGGCCCTTCTCCTCCAGCTCCTGCTCGAGCTGCTTGATGGCGCGGTGGATCAGCACCTTGGTGGCGCCGTCCGTACGTCCAAGAGCGCGTGCGATCTCGCGGTTGTCCATGCCGAGGGCGAAACGCATGATCAGTGCCTCACGTCTGTCCTCGGGCAGCGCGCGCACACCCTCCAGTACTGCAACGGCGTCTTCTCGCCCCACGACCAGGTCCTCCGTGTCGTGGGGCTCCCCCACCTCTGCGTCGTCCAGCACCGAAGTCGGCTTGCGCGAGCGGTCCCGGTAGTAGTTGGCGGCCAGATTGTGCGCGATCCGGATCAGCCACGGCCGCAGCGGGCGGCCGTTCGCCTCGCGCTGAGCGCGCTCGAAGTGCCGGTATGCCTGAAGGAAGGTCTGCGTCGTCAGGTCCTCGGCGTCGTGGTGGTTGCCGGTGCGGTAGTACGTGTAGTTGTAGACGTCGCGCAGATGCTCCCGGTAGAAGTCCGAGAAGTCGCGATCGAGTGCGGCTTTGTCCTCGGGCTTCTGCGCGTTGGGCTCCACGTTGGAGAGCGTACCCCGCGGCTGGCGCCGTCATCATCCCGATCCGCTCAGGCAGCTCGGGAGCGGGCGGACAGGCGACGCGTCCCGGTCAGCCATTGCCGTGCCTCGATGCGTCCCTCGGCCAATGCGGCCAGCCCGTGCGTGGCAGGGGATCGGATCCCGGCCTCGTCCATTGCGCGCGCGAGCACCGGAGCGACGTGGAGCGCTTCAGGCACCTGGCCCAGAACGCCCGGGATGTCCCCGGGCGCGGTTCCCCGCGCGAGCAGCTCGCCGGCGCGCCGGTTGCGGCTGTGCGGGGCGAGCACCGTCGCCACCAGGTCTCCCGCGCCGGCCGCGCCGGCGAAGCTGTCCGCGTCCGCGCCACGCGCCTTCGCCAGCGCGTAGCACTCCGCGTACACCCGTCCGGCGGCGGCGCCGGCGGCGTTGGGCCCATCGGCGAGCGCCGCGCCGGCGGCCAGCGCAGCCGCATTCTTGGCGACTCCCGCGAGCTCGATGCCGACGAGGTCGGCGCTCGTGTCGCAGGTGACGCCGCCCTTGCGGAACGCGCTGGAGAGGAGCGCCGCGAAGGTGCGGTCGGGGGTGGCGACTGTCAGCGACGCTCCGCGCTCGACCGCCTCCACGGCATGGGCCGGCCCGCCGAGACAGGCCACGGGGCGATTGCCGAGGCGCTCGGCCACCAGCGCGCTTGGCGACGTGCCCGGGGTCACAAGGCCCTTGCTCAGGACGAGGACGCCGAGATCAGCGGGGATGCCGTCCGCGACCGACTCGACCGCAGCGGGCAACGCCTGCGACGGGACCGCCAGGCATGCGACGTCGGCCTCTCGCCAGTCGATCGCGTCCTGGGTGGCGATCGTGACCGTGTCGGGCAGAGCGACGCCCGGCAAGTATGCGATGTTGGTGCGGAGCGTGGCCAGCTCACGCGCCTGCTCGGCCGTACGCGCGACCAGCTGAACGGAGGCGCCGCCACGCGCGAGCAGCGTCGCGACCGCGGTTCCCCAGCTGCCGGCGCCGATCACGATCACCCGCCTGATCGGGGGCACGCCGCCGAGGTACTCCCACTGCAGCGAGATGCAGGACCACACCCGATTGGCGATCTCCTGCGCCAGCCCATGTCGCGGCTCGCGGTCGAGCGGACGTGGGTAGGTGAGCGCTCGTCCGCAGCGGACCGTGACGCGGCGAGGCCGGATCAGCCACCCCCGGCGGATGTCCTCGGTCCCCATGATCGCGATTGGGACGATGGGCGCCCCTGTCTCGAGCGCGAGGCGCCCGACGCCGCGTCTGGGTTCCCCGAGCGGGCCCGGCCTCGTCCGGGTGCCCTCCGGGAAGATCCCGACGGCGCCGCCTCGCTCGAGAATCACGCGCGCCGTCTCCATGGCTTGGTCGTCCGATTCGCCGCGACGGATCGGGAACGCTCCAAGCGCCAGCAGGAGCCATGCCTTCCAGCGCTTGTCGAAGAGCTCGACCTTCGCCACGAACCGGAGCGGACGGCGCAGGCAGAGGCCGATCATGAACGGATCGGAGAAGCTGCGGTGGTTGGCCGCCAGGAGCACGGGCCCGTCGGTGGGAATGTGCTCTCGGCCGACGCGGCTCAGACGGAAGTAGACACGAAAGAATGCCTGCAGAATCGCGCGTACGATCCAGTAGACGATCGGAATCGGGCCGCGGTCGCGCGCGATCTGATGAGCTCGGTCGAGATCCATCTCTGCAGAGGAGTACCCCTCTTCGGCGCCCCCAGTTACAGGCCTGCACGGGGCTGGACGATTTGCTGAAGCCGGGGGCCTCGACGCCTAGACTTGGCGGCAGGCCGGAGTAGCTCAGCTGGTAGAGCACCGCTCTTGTAAAGCGGATGTCAGGGGTTCGAGTCCCCTCTCCGGCTCTGCCTGGATCCAAACGGACGCAGGAGCGAGCTTGCGAATCGGAAAACGCCGTTTCATGGACTACGAAACGAGGCTGCTCCCCCACCCCTACCTGGCGGAGCTCGAGCCCCGCGAATTGGACTCCGAGGGCGTCGGACCGACGCGGCTCTCGCCCGGATACCCGGCCTGGAGCCTCCTGTACTACGCGATCCTCTGCAGCATCGACCCCGATCTGGAGGACAACGTCGTGATCGAGACGGGCACGAACCGGGGCGTCTCGACGATCGTGATGGCGGCGGCCTTGAAGGACCTGGGAGCGAATGCCAGAGTCCGCACCGTCGAGCTGAACCCGGCGCTGTCCGACGCGGCCCGCTCGAACGTCGCGAGCGCCGGCCTCTCCGAATTGGTGGAGTTCAATGTGGGCGACAGCCACGATTTCCTGCGACAGGTGTGCGCCGAGGTGGACCACATCGACTTTGCGTTCCTCGACGCCGACCACAGCGCCAAGCATGCGCTCGGTGAGTTCGAGCTCATCCACCCGAAGGTCGTTGCGCGCAACGGCAAGGTCCACTTCGACAACACGAGCGCGGGTGGCGTAGCGAAGGCGGTGCGCCTCATCAAGGAGCGCTACGGCGGCAATCTCGTGCAGTTCGACAACTGCTCCTGGGAGCCGCCCGGCAATGCGATCTGGCAGCCCGGGTAGGCCCTGGGGCCTGTAGCCGCACTCGTGATAGCCCGCAACCAATAGATTGCGTGCGTGGCCCGACTGCCCTATGTGGACCCCGCCGGCGCACCCGAGCCGGTCCGTGACGCGCTCGGCCGCGTGCCGCCGCTCAACATCTTCCGGATGATGGCCAACGCCGACACGGCGTTCCGGCCGTGGCTTCGCTGGGGGGCGGCGCTGCTCGGAGAGCTCGAGCTGGACGCGCTGCTGCGCGAGCTCGCGATCCTCCGGGTCGCGCGGCTCACGCCGCATGCCGAGTACGAGTGGGTGCAGCACGTCCCGATCGCGCAGGCGGTGGGCGCGTCCGACGACCAGGTGGCGGCGCTCGAGCGGGACGACCTCGAGGCCGACTGCTTCTCGGATGACCAGCGGGCCGTGCTGCGTTTCACGACCGAGGTGGTGCGCGACGCGCAGGCATCCGACGCCACGCTCGGCGAGCTCTCGGAGATCCTGTCCCCGCGGGAGATCGTCGAGCTCCTGATGGTGATCGGGCAGTACATGATGGTCGCGCGCGTGATGGCG
>Ga0075423_10000403_pt1 | contig 34457 bp, 25 predicted proteins | sample SoiMethybrSBSTD2_FD_80114 | JGI IMG/M metagenome (GOLD analysis project Ga0075423, IMG submission 80114) | Bulk soil microbial communities from a Populus tree surrounding site in Tennessee, USA - Soil MetaG P. TD hybrid SBSTD2 | ecosystem: Environmental > Terrestrial > Soil > Tree plantation...
CACGACCTTGATGATCGTCTTGAGCGGCTCGGCGAGCGCGTCGCGGATTTCGGCGTCCGTGATCGTGACGCGGATCGGAACGCCTCGTCCCACGTGCCGACCCTTCACTTCCATCGTGGTCGGCGTATCGAGCGCCGTCGCCGATCCGATCTGGAACTTGATCTCCTCAGCGGTGCGCTCGCCGACGAGCACCTCGTGGCGCTTCTTCATGTGACTGATGATCGCTTCGTCGAACGCGTCTCCGGCGACGCGAACAGAGCGGCTGATGACCACGCCCGCCAGCGAAATCACGGCGATGTCAGTCGTCCCGCCGCCGATGTCGATGATCATGTTGCCGGCGGCCTCGGTGACCGGAAGACCCGCACCGAGCGCAGCCGCCATCGGTTCATCCACCAGGAACACTTCGCTCACCTTGGCGCGGTAGGCGCTGTCCTTTACGGCCCGTCGCTCGACTGGCGTGATCTGCGCGGGCACGCCGATGATGACGCGCGGCCGGGCCCAGCCTCCCACCTGTTGATTGGTCTTGCGAATGAAGTGCGTCAACATCTTCTCGGCGGCGTCGAAGTCGGCGATGACGCCATCGCGAATTGGCTTGACCGGGCGCAGGTGCTCCGGGTTGCGTCCGAGCATCGCCCGGGCATCGTCGCCGACTGCTTCGATTGCTCCGGTTGCCGTGTTGAAGGCGATGAGCGACGGTTCACTGACGACGACCCCGCGGCCGCGCGCGAAGACGCACGTGTTGGCCGTTCCGAGGTCGATGGCGAGATCGGTCGCAAGGGCAAAAGGCATAGTTCGGTAATCGGGACGCAAGGGATGTTCCGTCACCACCGACCGCGCCCGAGTTCAAAAGCGTTCGAAAATCCAGCGGTCCGGCCGGGGAGAAAGAAATGGAAGGCCGGACTCTCTTACGAAAACTGAGAGTCGCTGACAGTCTTGCCGCTTAGTCGTCGCCACGCCGAGCCTCCGAGATTGACGACGCACACAACCGTCACCAGCCAGATCAGAGACTCGACCTGATAGCGGTAGCGGGAGGACTCGAGGTAGGTGACCGCGCTGCTGATGCCGACGACGAACGTGATGTTCGCCAGACAGAGCCAGAGGATTACACCGCGCACCCGCATTTCGGCGTCGGCGTCGCGTACGAGTTGCCAGGCGCGGCGCGCCGTCCAGATCATGACGATGGGCAGGAGTGCGTAGAGTCCAACGGGTGGAAACGGAAACCGATGGAACACGCCATTGACCAGGCTCTCGTAACCGCCGAGAACGCGCCGATGCTCGTAGTGGGGTGAGCGTTCGGTGCCCGTGTACGGATGCCACTCCGTCGACGGTGTGAACAGGTCTCGCAGTCCACGCCGCACGTTGGCCGCGTAGTCGAGCGGCTGCGCGCGCAGGTAGTACCAGGCATCGGCGTTGCGTTGCCGGTTCGCCTCCAAGATGACCCAGTGGTTGAAGTTCGGCGCGTGCACAGTCGGCCGGTCCAGCTGTGTGAGCTGGCGCGGCCAGTCCCTGTCAGCACTCCCGGAGAACACGCTCAAATACTCGCGAGGTCCGGCGTACGGGCTCAGCGTCGCAAATGGAGACAGTTTGTGCTCGCGCACCCACTCGTCCCGCGCCTCGGGTGACATTCGGGACACGGTCACATGGGCGTAACTCGACGGGCCGTACGTGAACGCGCTGAAGGTCCCGAACACGATCAGATTCTTGATGTAGAGCGACAGCAGAACCACCGCCGGAGCGCACGACGCGATCACGATTCGCCGTCGTTGTCGGGGCGGATTGAACCGGATACCCAATCCAAGCATGCCGGCAAACCAGACGAGATGAAACGTACTTCTCGTGACCCCAATGACCGCGCAGACGGCAAAGAACGCAAGCCACAGCCGGAACGACTGCCGGCTGAGAGCGGCGTGAAACAACGCCACCGAGAGGCAGAGCAGCGCCGCGACGGGCTCTTCGTAGAGGTAAAGGTGCTCGAAGTAGATCGTTTGGGGCAGTAGAGAGAACGCCACCACCACGATGAGCGACACCTTCGTGGAGAGCCCAGACGAGCGCGCCAGATAGAAGAGCGATTGAACGAGGACGAGGCCGAACGCCCAGAACAGTGTCTGCGCGAGGACGGCCGCGGAGTTTCCGCCTAGTTTCAGCAGGACACCCGAGAGCACGTCCATCCCAGGCGGGAAGGCATGAAAGTAGTAGACCGTTTGCAGGAGCCGGTCGGTCAGATCGGCTGGATCGCTCAGCCACATCCAATCGAGGCTGAAGTTGAAACGAAGGCCGAGTTCGAACAGGAGCAGACGACTGCAGACGAACAGCATTGCGACGAGTCCGTACTCGCGCCAGCGTCGCGGCGTGCCAGACGAGTCTTCGCTCATGCCTTCGCTGGATTGTAGTGCCTCTCAGACGGTCGAGTAAGACCCTCGAAATCTAGGGAGCCGCGCTCTACTCTAGAATCGACTCGATGGCTGAATTGGACGCAATTTCCCCATCGCACGCCGCCGGCGTTCGATGGCGTGCTCAGATGACGTCGCGGTCGCCGCACGAGGCACATCGGACGGCCACTCCACTGGAACTCCTCTTCGACCTGGTATTTGTCGTCGCCATCGCTCAGGCCGCCGGCGAATTGCATCACGCGGTCGCGGAGGCCCATGCGGTTGATGGCCTGATTGGTTTTTTGATGGTCTTCTTCGCCATCTGGTGGGCGTGGATGGGCTTTACCTGGTTCGCTTCCGCCTACGACTGCGACGACGTGCCATATCGACTGCTGGTGTTTGTGCAGATTGCCGGAGCGCTGCTCCTGGCCGCAGGTATCCCTACGATGTTCGAGGCGCGCGCCCCGAATATCGCCGTCGTCGGCGGGTACGTCGTCATGCGGTTGGGACTCGTCGCCCAATGGTTGAGGGCTGGCGCTTCAGATCCCACGCGTCGGACGACTGCGCATCGCTACGTGCTTGGCATCGTTGCGCTCCAGACTGCGTGGGTCGGGATGCTGCTGGTGCCGCAATACTGGCTGCCGGGATTCTTGACGCTCGTTGCATTGGAAATGGCGGTGCCAATGTGGGCGGAGTGGGCGTCACCAACGACCTGGCATCCGCATCACATCGCCGAGCGCTACGGCCTGCTGACGCTGATCGTGCTCGGCGAATCGATCCTCTCCGCGACAACGACCATCGAATCGGCGTTCGCCTCGGGCAGCCGCATCTCGCAACTGGCACCGCTCATCATCGGCGGGCTGTTGATCGTCTATGCAATGTGGTGGATCTACTTCGATCGGCCAGCTCACGATCTGCTGACAAGCATTCGCACGGCGTTCGTGTGGGGCTACGGCCATTACTTCGTGTTTGCGTCAGCCGCTGCCGTCGGTGCGGGGCTCGCCGTTGAAGTCGACGTGATAACGGGCACCGCGAAGATCGGATCGCAGGCGGCGGCCTTCTCGGTTGCGGTTCCTGTTGCGACGTATCTGATCTGCCTCTGGTTCTTGCACGACCGGCCCGAGTATCGCCGCACCAGATCTTACGGCCCGATTGCGGGGGTGCTCGTATTGCTCACCCCATTCTTGGGCTTTTCGATACTGCTCATTGGTGTCATTCTCGGGGTGCTCGTCGCCGTGAAGGTTCTCATGTACTCGAGCGTTGTACAATTTCGGGGACACCAAAGGCAGTAATAGTGAAGCAGCGTCTCTCCGCCGACAACACGGTCGCCTGTGCCACTTGCCATCGGCCCGACCACGCATTTTCATGGTCGCGCAGGTTCACTCGAGGATCAGGCGCTTCGCCCGATCGGAATGGGCATGAACAACGTGCCGAACGCGTTGGCTGACAAGCTGACGGCAATCGAGGGATACAGGCCAAGCAAGGGCACGAACTGTTTTTCGGCAAGGCGAAGTGCCGCCAGTGTCATGCTGGCAACAATTTCACCGACAGCAAGTTCCACAATCTCGGCGTAGGTTGGGATCCGGTTGCGAAACAGTTCAGCGACGAAGGGCGTTTCGTCGCCACGAAGAAGGACGCCGATCGCGGAGCGTTCAAGACACCGACGTTACGCGACGTGACCAGGCATCCACCCTATCAGCATGACGGCTCTGTCAGCACCCTGCGTGAGGTGGTTGAGTTGTACAACCGCGGAGGGCACAAGAACCCTTACCTCGACGTCAAGATGGAGCCGCTCGGTCTCAGCCCCGCGGAAGTCGACGCGATTGTTGCGTTCCTGGAAACGCTCGAGGGCCAAGGGTACCAGGACAAAGCGCCGCAAGCGTTTCCGCAGTAGGCGCCTGTGAAGCAGGCGCGTCTAAAGACGCGCCTCTACGATCAGCTCATTTTGCGCTCGCTGATATCCGGGCCGAAAGCGGCTTGGCCTGCCGCTCCTTGAGCGCGGCGCAGTTCTCGATTCGCTCGATCGTCTGCTGAATGCCTCGCTGCGAGGAGGGAACCGGGTTCTTTTCGAAGAACGCGCGTACCTCGCGCGCGCGGGCCGTCGAGCAGAATCCCCCGGCGGATCCGACGATTGACGGAATGCCCTGGAACTCACCGAGGGTTTTCATAATCGTCTGCCAGTTGGTTTGCACGAATTCCCAGGCCATCTCCTGACTCCACGGCTGCAGCATCATCGTGCCGAGGATCTGGCCTATGTCCTGGGTGCGGACGGCTGGTGAAAGCGCGTATTCGAGCGTGCGTTTCGACAACGCGGGATCCTTGAACCAGGGAAGTGCGCTCTGGAAGCGGTAGTACTCTTCGGGCTGCGCCGCGAGTGTTCCGAGCTTGGCGAGGTACTGGTCGTAGAGCGCCCGATCGCCTCCCATGGCTGCCACCCGAAGAACCGTTGGGGCTATCGTTGCCGGCAGTGAGTGCGGATCCTTCAGATACTGCGTTGCCAGCTCGCGACTACGTTTCTGCACGTCGTGATCGTCACCGCCGATACCGACCAGGTCCAGCAGAGTCGCGCGCCGCATCTGGACCTCGTCGCTGTCCTTCGCGTCGCCGGGCAGCCCCATCGCGCTCAATTGCTGCCCGAAGTGCGTGCGGATCCAGCCTTGATATGCGGGCTGATCGGCCGGCGATACGAGATCCTCACCGATGGTCGCGAGCCGATTGGCCAGCATCCGGATGACGGCGCTCGAGCTGTCATTGGCAAACGCAGCGGCCACATCGAGGTAGACGCCAACGTCGTGGCGTCCGCCCCGAACCATCCACCATTCGTCGCCAAGCAGACCCAAACGTTCGACTGGCTCGATCGTCTTCGACGATCGCGCCAATGCGCGAACGGCTTCAGCGGAGTACTCCGTGAAGTAATAGCCCCGGCTGTTGGCATTGGCGAACACGGCTGCCGGCGCGTCGGTCCCCTGCGAATTCTTCTCGCATCCATTCAGCTGGAATGTCTGTTTGGGACGGTCCATGACTTCACATCGAGGCTGACCGGAGGAGCCCTTGAGACACACCGGAAGCGTCCATGTCTGGTCTTCGCGTGCCGCGCCCGGAACGCCAACGAACCGGCTCATGCTGAGATCGACTTCTGTGGTCCTGTTGGCAACGCAACGCGTCTCCACCGAGAGGACTGGCGCGCCCGCTTTGTCGACGAAGCTGTGCATGACGCGATCGACTGGCTTGCCTGTGACTTTTGCGATTTCATTCCAGAAGTCTTCGCCAGCGGCGTTGGCGTACGAGAAGCGCTTCAAATACGACGTCACGCCCTGTCTGAATGCCTCGGGGCCCACGTAGGACTCGATCATGCGGAGCACGGCGGCCGTCTTCTGGTAGGCAATTCCATCGAAGACCTCGTTGATTTCAGCCGGGGTCTCGACTCTCATCCGGATCGGTCGCGTTGAACGCATCGCGTCGATGCCGAGAGCGGTTTGCGTATCGTTAGCATCGTCGAGCTCGACATGCCAATCGGGTCGCCAGGCCGCGACCGGCTTATTCTCCATCCATGTCGCGAAGCCCTCGTTCAACCAGATGTCATCCCACCACTTCATCGTCACAAGATCACCGAACCACTGGTGTGCGATCTCATGCGCGATGACGGAGGCGACGTTCTTGCGCGTGGTCAGAGAGGAATTGGAGGGTTCTACCAGCAGCAATCGCTCGCGGAATGTGATGGCGCCGGCGTTCTCCATGGCGCCCGCCGAGAAGTCGGGTACGCCAATGATGTCCAGCTTGCCGAACGGATATTTGATTCCGAAGTACTTGTTGTAGAACGCCAGTTGCTGTTGCGCGGCTTCGAGCGCAAAAGCCGTCAGTCCGAGCTTGTCCGGCGTCGAGCAGATACGAATCGGAATACCGTCCGATGCGCCCTCGCGGCAGACGAAATCGCCGACCAGCATCGCCGCAAGATACGTCGACATCTTCGGCGTGCGCGCGAACTTCAACGTGTGCTTCCCGGGATCCGGGCCCGGCGTATCGGAGATCTGCTTGCCGTTCGAGATCGCGGTATCGGCGGAATCAACCATCAGCGAGATGTCGAAGGTGGCCTTGAAGGCGGGCTCGTCGAATGACGGGAACGCGCGCCTGGCGTCGGTCGCTTCCAGCTGCGATACGGCGTATTTCCGGCCGTTGGCCTTGCTGATGTAAAAGCCGCGCAACTTGTCGTTGAGGATTCCGTTGTACGCGATCTGAATCGTGGCTTTGCCTTCCGCAATCGGCTGCGGGACTGTAAACGTCGCAGTCTCGCGCGCTGCGTCTACGGTGACATGCGCTGTCTGTGTTCGTCCGCCAGAAGTGATCGTCACTTCCGAGAAATTGATCTCGGCGGCATGCAAAGTGATTGTTGTCGATGGTTCTGTCAGGACGACATCGATCGACTCCCGTCCGCGGAACGTTTCTTTTTCGAGGTCGGGGGCAAACCACAGCGAATAGTGTTCGGGCACCACGTTGCCAGGGAGTCGTTGTGCGCTGACAGGGACGGCAAAAAAGAGGATGAGTGCGACTAATCGTGAAACTCTGACCATTCTCCCAAGGTAGCAGATGTGGAACGGGTGGGACGGATGGTGGGACGAAGCCCGGCCGCAGGCTACCCGGGCTTGGCAGCGATTTGGCAACGCACAGGTACGGATCCTACGCGGCACGCAAATTCGCGCGGAAATTGCCGTAGCAATCACAGTTTTGGCGGTCGCCTTGGGCAAGGCGCTTTGAAGAGGAGGTTGTCCGTGACCAAGTGGTTGTGCGCACTGACACTGGCGGGGTTTTGCACGGCCTGCGGCGGCCCTACCACGGACCAGCCGGCGACCGGGGCCACGACCGAGGAGGGCACGTCGCCCGCTGCAGTCGCGGAAAAACAAGAGAAGTCAAACCTTCCGACGTATCGGGAAGTGACGATTCCAGCGGGCACGACGCTACGACTGGATCTTCAGTCTGCCGTTTCATCTGACGGGAGTCAGGTCGAGGATACGGTCCGCGCATCACTGCGTCAGGCAGTGAGCATCGAAGGCAAGCCGGTTCTGCCGACGGGGACCGAGCTGGTAGGAACGGTGACAGACGTCGCAAGGTCGGGACGAGTGAAGGGGCTGGCGCGAGTTTCGTATCGATTCAACTCCCTTCGCTACGATAGCGAGCGTTATCCCATCGCGACCGCAGCGATCTCGCATCAGGCGCAGCCGACGAAGAAGAAGGACGCAACGAAGATTGGTGTCGGTGCCGGCGTCGGTGCGGCGATTGGCGGCCTGCTCGGTGGCGGCGGTGGAGCGGTCAAAGGCGCGGCGATTGGTGGAGCAGCCGGAACGGGTGCCGTGTTGGCTACGCGCGGAGACGAGGTGCGCATGGGGCCAGGCGCGAACGTGTCCACAAAACTGACGGAGCCGTTGACCGTACGCGTGAAGATCTAGGGACGGCGGGTCTGACGCGTGCGGTTCGCCGGGTCTAAAGGGCAAGACCCGGCCTACGCTGGCTACGATTCGGCTTCGGCCAGGCCGTACTTTTCAATTCTCGAATACAACTGCGCGCGTGTCAGGCCCAGGAGCTTGGCCGCGCGCGTCTTGTTGTGTCGTGCCTGCATGAGCGCTTTGACGACGAGGGAACGCTCGATGTCCTCGAGATTGACCCCGCCCGCCGGCAGCGACGCCGTGGTCTCATCATCGCCGCGCGCCGGCCGCCGCGGTGCGACCGGCAGGTGCTCGCTTCGAATGAACCCGCCGTCGGCGAGGATCACGGCACGCTCGATGGCGTTTCTCAGCTCGCGCACGTTGCCCGGCCACTCGTAGGTCAGGAGGTGATCCCTGGCCTCGCGTGAAATACCGGCAGCGGGACGTCCCACTGTCTCGCCGATCTCCGCGAGAAACGCATCAGCCAATTCGAGCACGTCATCGAGGCGGTCGCGAAGCGCCGGCAACGAGATCTCAAATACGCCGAGACGATAGTAGAGGTCCTCGCGAAATCCTCCCCGTTGCATCGCAGCGTGGAGGTCGCGATTGGTCGCCGCAATCACGCGGATGTCGGCATGCAGGACGCGAGTGCTGCCGAGGCGCATGAACTCACGTTCTTCCAACACTCGTAGCAGCTTGGCCTGAACCGTGGGCGCCATCTCGCCGACTTCGTCGAGGAAGAGCACGCCACCGCTTGCCTGTTCGATGCGCCCCGGCTTGGTGGACACTGCGCCGGTGAACGCGCCCCGTTCGTGTCCGAAGAGCTCCGACTCGAGCAATTGATCCGGGAGCGCCGCGCAGTTGATGGCGACAAACGGCCCGTGGCCGCGGCGCGACGCGTGATGGATGAATCGCGCGACGACCTCCTTGCCGGTTCCAGACTCGCCGGTGAGCAGCACCGTGGTCTCGGTGTGCGCGACTCGCGCCGCATGCGCCAGGACATCCTTCCACTGCTTCGATTGACCGACGACGCGCCGTTGCCCGGTGCGGGCTTCGAGCTCGCGGGTCAGCGTCGCGACCTGCGCTTCGAGGCGTGCCGCCTTTTCGCGCGACTCGGCCTGGCTTCGCGCCGCTTCCGCGAGGCGCTCGTGCGACAGCGCCAGCGCCAGATGATCCGCGACGCGGCGTGCGAAGTCGACGTCCTCTTCGCTGAATCGATCGGTCTGCCGCGCCAGGAAGAAGAGCGACCCAAATACCTCCGTTCCCAGCGGCATCAGCACGCGAAGCGCCGACCGCACTCCGAGGCGCCGGAAGATCTTGCCGCGCAGACTGGTCGACGAAACCTCTGCGTCGACGTCGTGGATAACGTAGGCATCACCATGAAGCTGGGCCAGGTCATCGCCGCTCAGAGGCTGCGGCTCGAAAAACTCAGGTTCACCTGTCGCGCCCGCCATCGCGTAGACGCGAAACGACGTACCGTCTCCACCCCAGGACGTCATCGCGAGGATGTCGTGCGGCAGGCCGCCGCGAACGACCTCGGACACTTTGTCGAACACGTGACGAATGTCGAGCGCGCCCGCCATCGTCTGGAGCAATCCTCGCAGGCTGTCGATTCGCTCGCGCCGCAGTTTCTCGCGATCGACGATGGCATCGTGTTCGAACGCGAGTCCGAGCAAATCGACGACGTTGTCCATCAGTTTCTGATGGGCAGCGCAGAAGGCGCCCTCACGGCTCGACGTGAGCCACAGGGCCCCGTGCACGCGGGCGCCTTGCCGGATGGTACAGACGATGCGTGAGTGCGTCGTGCCGTCGATGGCGTCGACCTGCGTGGCGGGATCTCCAACGAGATGCCTGGTGACTTCCACCTCGCCACTTTCGCCAGCGGAGTACAGGACGAACGAATCGGCGCGACCGAGTCGAAGCACGTGGAGGCGCTCGAACGGAATCGTCTGGCGGAGCGTTCCGGCCACACCGGCAACCACTTCGCGAAGACTTGGCGCTTCCGCGACCAGGCGCGCAACCGACGTCAGCACGTCCACCGGATCAGCCTGGACCATTACTGGATCCATGTCGAAACAACTGCGGGATCGCCCTCGGGCGCGCGCGCCCAGGTCGAGACCCACCAGTATAATCCCTCCTATATGCCCGTCTCGACGCCCGCCCGCGTCGCGATCGTCATCGCTGCGCTCGTGGCCGTCGTCGTGGGACCCTGGTGGATCAGCCCCGAACGGCGCGTTCATCGCCTGCCCGCTGACCTGGCGTCTACGCTCAGCCACGAAGAGGCTGAGCCTAATCTGCCGGCAATTACCGCAGTGGTTTCATTGCAGTCGCATCTCACTACTGATGTCTTGGTCGATGTGGATGGCTCCGCGAGGCGCGATGCGGGCGGCGACGAGGCGGCGGATGCGCACGGAGTGTCGATCGCTCTCGCGAAAGCCGACGGCCGCTGGCACATTACGAGCGCGCATGTGCTCGCCAGGGATGCAGGCTTGTGAACACGCTCACTCAAGGGCTCACGTGGGTAGATCTTCAGTTTCACGGCCGACCCCAGGTCATCGCCGCCGCCCTCGTGCATGGGCGCGGTGGCGTTGCCATCATCGACCCCGGACCAACGACGTGCCTGCAGACGCTCGAGTTGGGGTTGCAGGCGAGCGGAATTCGTTGGCCCGATGTCCGGCAGATCCTACTGACGCACATTCACCTCGATCATGCGGGCGCGACCGGCACCATCCTGCGCGAGCATCCGCACATCAGCGTCCTCGTTCACGAACGAGGCGCCAGGCACATGGCCGATCCGAGCCGCTTGATCGAGAGCGCGACACGGATTTACGGCGACCGGATGGAGCACTTCTGGGGGGAATTCGCTCCGGTGCCGACAAGCAATCTCGTGCCGCTTAGGGGAGGAGAACGGATCGAGGTCGGCGGACGCACCTTCGACGTCGCCTACACGCCGGGACATGCGGCGCATCACGTCAGCTTCTTCGACGCGTCGAGCGGCATCGCGTTCGTTGGCGACACGGCAGGCGTTTGCATCAACGGCGGTTACGTGCTTCCGCCGACGCCGGCGCCCGATATCGACGTGGAGTTGTGGACCGCAAGCGTCGATCGAATCCTCGCGTGGGCACCCGCGACCCTGATGTTGACGCACTTCGGCCCGGTGACCACCGTCCGTCCGCACCTTGCGGCGCTGCTCGAGAACCTGAAAACGACCTCCGGTGTCGCGTTATCGCTCTTGAAGGAGGCGGGCACTGACGAGGAACGAAGCCGTGCCTTCGCCGAGAAGCTGCGGCACGTGCTCAGAAGCCACATGACTGAATCGCAAGTAACGACTTACATTGTGGCCGCCGCGTACGAGCACCTGTTCAGTGGGCTCGCACGCTATTGGCGGAAGAAGGGCGCCGTGGCCTAGCTGCTGGGGGTGGCCGTTGACTAATTTGCCATCGCGAACTGGTGGTCCGCCCGTGTTGCTGATTGAGCCATCGATTTGGGCTCGACGAGCAGGCGCAACGCATATCCCATCGGGGTACCAGTCGACGTCTTGTGCGGGCCCACGCGATAGACAGCCGACAGCACCTTACCCTCCTGAAGGGCCACGGGGAGCTCTCCGTCGCGCACGGGCCGCTCAACCTGGAAATGAACCAGGCGATAGAGCGGAATCAGGGCTGGGACCTGGCACTCGACGAAGGCATCGACTTCACTGACGTCCCGCATCACGACCGACACGAACCGAAGGGTGCCACTGGCATCGCGCCATGTGAGCCTCGCCGGAATACTGACCTTCTTGCGATTGCCGATCCGTGGCAGTTCGTTCACTGGAATCTGTCGCGTGTCGATTCTCTGAATCACGTGGGCCCCCTGGGAAGTCCGCCTCACCAATTACTTTCAATGTGCAGGCCCACGAAAATTCGAGATGGTCGGATACCGACGAAACTCAGTAAATTGCTGATTTGAAAGGTGAAACTCTCTGTTCGCGTTACGAACAGATGTGAGACGAAATGGATATTTGGTATCCATGAGGGTGTATACCTGATTACAAGGTATCCGCAATTTCACCTTCCAGCCCCAATCTGCGCATCTTGAGGTAAAGGCCTCGTCTGGTCAGTCCCAGGACTCGCGCCGACTCGGAGATGTTCCCGCGAGTGCGATCGAGCGTCGAAATGATCAATTGGCGCTCCACGGTTTCGACGGCTGCTGCGAGGTTGCCGGGGGCGAAGTCGGCCGGCGAGACCGGCGCCGCCATGCCCCCATGGGCCTGTCGGCGTTCAGGAGCTGCAAGGTCGGCCGACAGATGTTCGGGCTCGATCGTGCCGCCTGGCGAGCTCATCGCGACGGCCCGTTGAATCTCGTTTCGCAGCTGGCGCACATTGCCCGGCCACCAGTACCGGGCAAACAGGTCGAGCGTGGAGGAGCTCAGGGTGACCTCCGGCTTGCCCAGCCGCTCGCAGGCGTCCCGCAGAAAGAACGTGCTCAAGTGTGGCACCTCTTCCCGGCGCTCGCGCAGCGGCGGCACCTGGATGCGGATCACACTCAGCCGATAGTACAGGTCTTCGCGAAACTTGCCTTCCGAGACACGCTGTTCAAGGTCTGCGTTGGTGGCGGCAAGCACCCTGACGTCGACCGCCTGCGGCCGCGTCTCGCCGACGGGCATGATCTCGCCCTGCTCGAGGAATCGAAGCAACTTCGGTTGGATATCGAGCGGCAGATCACCGATCTCGTCGAGGAACAGCGTTCCGCCGACTGCAGAGCGGATGAGCCCCTGCTGGTCTGTGACCGCGCCGGTGAAACTCCCGCGCCGATGTCCGAACAACTGACTATCCGCAAGTTCCCGCGTCGTTGTCGTGCAGTTGTAGGGGAGGAACATCGCCGCGCTTCTGGGAGAGCCCACATGAATCGCGCGCGCAACGAGATCCTTGCCCGTGCCGCTCTCTCCGGTGATGAGCACGGTCAGGTTGTGTCCCTGGAGTCGCTGAATCTGGTCGGCCAGCCGATTCATCGCCGGTCCAGCACAGATGAACCCTGGGAGAAGCGGTTCGAGCGATCGACCGTGTTGCTGATCGACAGTCTGACTTGGACGCTCTCTTGCCCCGCACAGATCGAAACCCTGTCGCGAGATGGCGGTGAACATGCGCAGTCGAGCCGCGGCGACATCAGTGAGCGAAGCCGTCAGCTGCACGACACAACGGCGTGTGCCGTCCTCCTGATCCGTGCCGAGTGGTTCCACGAGGAGCAGCCTGTCACCGTGCTCTGAATGCCCCTGCCGCGCCGCATGTGCCAGGCTCATCGCGGCCGTGCCATCGCATCCCGCCGCTGCGACAACGCGTACGTCGCCGCCAGCGGATTCAGTGAACACGGCCACGGCCGACCCTTCAGTGACTTCGAGCAACGCGGCGGCGGTCTCGCGCGCAAGCAACTCTTTGAAAATTGCGGCGTCAACCAGCCGCCTGACGATCCCTTCGTCGGCATCGGAAGGCGAGACGACGAAGACTCTCGGCGGAGCTGAATTCAATTGTTCTCGAACTGTCTGCACCTCGGCCAGATCGCGCTGGGCACCAAGAGACGCGAACTCGCCGGCCGCTTGGTCCAGGTACTTATCCGCGAGGGCCGGCGATCCGGCGGCCACCGACAGCCTGCCAAGTGCGAGATGACTCAGGGCCGCCTGATATCGCTCACCAAGCAGTTGAAAGACATTGGCGCTTTGAGCGAAGTCGTGGTGAGCCGCCTGCGGACGTGGCGAGCGCTCCCGCACGAGCCCGCGGATGCGGAGGAATTCCCCCCAGTTGGCCGGAGCCCTGCGCGGGTCGAGACGACCTTCACACGCTTCCAGCCGTTGCTCGGCCTCGCGCAACCGTCCCGCTCCGATCAGAGCTTCGCAGGCTGCGAGGTCGGCCTGTATCAGATCACTCTGCGGCACGCCGGCGGCCTGCGCGAGCGCGTCAGCCATCTTTACCGCTTCTTCGAACGCCTGCCGCCGGGTGGCCAGCTTCACGCCGAGCACTTTGAGCGACCACTCGTACCAACGCATGGTCTGGGTGCCGTACGCTCCGTATGCTTCGCTGGCTTGTCGCAGATATTCTTCGGCACGCTCATATGAGCCGCGCATCAGGTGGATCTGCGCGAGCGTGTCGAACACGGCGCCAGTGGTCTCATGAAATTGAACGGCGCTTCGTACTTCGAGCGTCCGTGTGAGGACCTGCTCAGCACGCTCGAGATCGCCGAGCTGCACGAAGATCTGTCCAAGTGTCGCCAGTGCGACCGCGAGACCATGGCCCGATCCGAGCGACTGGTGCAGCGCGACGCTGCGCTCGGCGAGGACGAGGGCCTGATCGTGACGATGCTGCATCAATGCGACGTTCGCCTGGTTGTGCACGATCCCCGCGAGCACATCGTCGGCAGGGATCGACATGGCGAGTCGCTCACCTTGCCTGAGGGCGGCAATGGCTTCGTCGGTTCGACCGGACTGTGCGAGCAGCACCGCCGACAGTGAGTGAACCAGCGCGAGATGACGACGATCGCCCACGGCGTGAAGCGCCGACGCCGCCTCGGTGAGGTGCTCGCGCACGATGCCCGAGTCACCGACCTGCTTGTAGCACAGCGCCAGTTCGTAGTGGGTGAGACCGATGGCGCGCGAGTCGTGCGCCAGTTCGGCGTGCTTGAGCGCTCGGGTGTGGAGCGCGATCGCGCGTGACTGCTCGCCTCGCGCGAAGGCGATGCGGCCGTGCAACCGCCATGCGTTGGCGAGGCGCGCGTCAGAAATCGCCTCTTTGAGCGTATCGGGAGCGCGGCCCATGACGGACGAGGCCTGTGCGAGATCGTCCTGAAGGAGCCAGGCTTCCGCCAGGGCGGCGCGGACGCCGAACTCGTCGTCACGGCTAAGCGAGCCGCTTTTCAGGACTCCCTGAAGAAGCGGGGGAACCTCGGTTCCCCGGCCGCGTTCCAAGGCGGCAGCGACGCGAGCCAGAGTGGAAGAAAGCTGTGCAACTGCCACGACAGGAGTATACGAAGTATACACATGAAGGGAAGGGCTATAATCTCTGGTCCAAATGCCGCTGGCGGCCTCTGGCGTGACCCATCAGGGCCGCCGCTCGACAAACGAAGATGCCTGGCTCGTCGATCTCAACCTCGGCCTATTGGTGGTCGCGGATGGGATGGGCGGGCACAACGCGGGCGAGGTGGCTTCGGCACTCGCAGTCAAGGCCATTCGCGACGTTTTTCAGAGCGACGGAAACCCACCCAGCCAGGCTTTGTTGATTCGCGCGGTTCAGACAGCGAATCAACAGATCCTGGCCGCAGCTGCTGAACAACCCGCTCATTCAGGAATGGGAACGACAGTCGTTGCTGTCCTCATCGTGGACGAGAGCGCCTATTACACGAGCGTCGGCGACAGCCGCATCTATTTGTGGCGCAACGGCCATCTGACGCAACTGACGCGCGACGATTCCTGGCTCGCCGAGACATTGAATGGCGACAGCGAGCAAACCCACGACATGGGCTCACACCCGATGCGTCATGTGCTGACCAAAGTTGTCGGCCTCAGACCAGAGCTCGAGCCGACAGCCTCAGAGTGCCCACTCGGTGAGGGCGATGCGTTGCTGTTGTGCAGTGACGGTGTGCACGGCGCTGTTCCGCACGAGCTGCTCGCCACGATGATGGCCAGTCAACGCGGTGTGGAGGATGTGGCGCAGAACGTCGTGCGCTCTGCGATCGCCAGAGGAGCGACCGACAACGTGACTGCCATTGTCGCGCGTGTTGGTCGCTAGCGGGCGGGTCTGTCCGATCGAATCACCGCCCCCTCTCGAATCGGACGACATCCGTAAGCCGGCTCTGCCAGACGCCTGATTGAATCCGCCCGCGCTCACGCTACGTCGAATCGCTTAGCACGTGAATGCGGGCGATGGAGAACGGAAACGAGGCGGCACGGCTTTCGACTTATTACATAATGGTTTAGCTCCTTATGGGACTGATGTGGCGCCTGATCGTACCGGTCGCAGTGGTCTGTGCTTCATGCGGGCAGCCGGAGATCCGTACCGCCCACGAGGCGGAGCTCGCAGCATCGCCGGCGGCCGAGAGCCCGTCATCGAGTTCCGCACCGCGAATCGTATTCCTCGGTGACAGCCTGACCGCGGGGTATGGTCTTGCGAAGGACGAGTCGGTTCCGGCGCTCATTCAGAAGCGATTGAAGGATGCGGGATATCCGTACGAAGTCGTCAACGCTGGTGTCTCGGGTGATACCTCCGCAGGAGGGCTGAATCGCCTCGAGTGGTCGCTCGCGGGCGATGTGAAGGTCCTCGTCATCGAGCTCGGCGCCAACGACGGGCTGCGAGGTCTTCCAGTGGCGGGTTTGAAGCAGAACCTCACAGAGATCATCACGCGTGCACAGGCGCGAAATATCAAGGTGATTCTCACGGGAATGGAAGCACCGCCCAATTTCGGACCCGCTTACACATCCGAGTTCCGCGGCGTCTATCGTCAACTCGCAAAGGAGCACGACGTCGTGTTCGTGCCCTTCTATCTGGATGGCGTTGCCGGAATTCCAAACCTCAACATCGCCGACGGCATCCATCCCAATGCCGAAGGCTCGCGCATCGTCGAGAAGACGATCTGGGCTGCCCTGGAACCTCTGCTGACAAAGCGGACCGCCGACCGAAAGAATCCTGGCCGATGATCCAGCTGCGGAACGTCTCCAAAACGGTTCAGAGCGGCGATCACCCTCTCACCATCCTGCACCCGCTCGACTACACGATTCAGTCAGGGCAGTTCGTCGCGATTGTCGGACCGTCCGGGAGCGGCAAATCCACGCTGCTCGGTTTGCTTGCCGGCCTCGATGCGCCGACCACCGGTCAAATCCTCATCGATGGCGTCGATATCACCACACTCACCGAGGATGGGCTGGCACGTCTGCGTGGAGAGAAGATCGGCTTCGTCTTTCAGTTCTTTCACCTGGTGCCGTCGCTGACGGCGTTCGAGAACGTGCTGATTCCGATGGAGATTGCAGGCAGGCGCGATGCGACCGCACGCGCGCGTCAACTTGTGGAAGAAGTCGGGTTGTCCGATCGCGCTCACCACTACCCGTCACAGCTGTCCGGAGGAGAGCAGCAGCGAATCGCGATTGCGCGGGCGCTCGCCAACGATCCGCCGATCGTTCTTGCCGACGAGCCGACAGGGAACCTGGATTCGACCACCGGGCGCCACATCATGGATCTGCTGCTCAATGTGCGTCGATCGCGGGCGTCGACCCTTGTGCTGGTGACTCACGACGCCGAGCTAGCCTCGCTCGCCGATACACGTCTGGTGCTGCGGGATGGCCGCCCGGTTCCGCAGAACGAGACCCCGCGAATCGTTCCTGCGGCCGAGGCGACGCGATGAGTTTCGTCATCCGAATGGCGCTGCGCGAGATCAGGGCGTCGTGGCAGCGTCTCCTGTTTTTCTTCGTGTGCATCGCGGTTGGTGTCGCATCGATCGTCGCCATTCGCTCGGTGATTCAGAGTGTGCGTCAGGGACTGACGCGCGAGGCGAGAGCCATGACCGGTGCCGACGTGGTGGTCCGCAGCGATCGGCCGCTCGGCGATGAGATCCGCGCGGCCGTGCAGCGCGAACGGGCGACGGGGCGGGTCGGGACCGTGTCGGAGGCGGTCGAACTCGTAACGATGGTGCGACCGGAGGGCGTCGCGACGACTCGCATGGTGGAACTGCGGGCCGTCGAATCCAGCTTCCCGCTCTATGGAACGATGACCCTTCAGGACAAGCCGTACGCGCATGATCTGTTGCGCGATCACGGTGTGCTGGTGCGTCCCGAGCTTCTCGCGCAGCTCAACCTGCGCGTTGGCGATGATCTGCTCATCGGCGCTCAGCGCTTCCAGATTCGCGGCGTCATTCAAAGTGAGCCGGGTCGCAACCTCGGCGCGTTCTCGCTCGGCTCGCGCGTGTTCATCGACCTCGCCGATCTGCCATCGACCGGGCTCCTGTCGTTTGGCAGCCGCGCCTCATATCAGCTGCTGCTGCAGGTTCCGAGTCCGCCGCCGCTGCCGGGACGAAGAGACCCGAGCCTCGTGCTCGCGACCGAACTGTCGAAGACGTTCGTCAACGACTTCATCGGGGTTCGCTCGTATCGGCAGAACGAGGGGCGCATGAATCAGAACCTCTCGCGCGCCGAGAACTATCTGAGCCTCGTGGGACTGGTCGTGCTGATTCTGGGTGGCATCGGCGTGTCGAGTGTGACGCGCGTGTTCGTACAGCAGAAGGTCCGAAGCATCGCCATCCTCAAGTGCGTCGGCAGCAGTTCACGTCAGGTGCTGGCGATCTACCTCACGCAGGTCGTGCTGCTCGGCCTCGCCGGGAGCGCGCTCGGTGTCGCGATCGCGGCCGGTGTCCTGCAGCTGTTACCCCTGTTCGTCGGCAACATCGCTGCCTTGTTGCAAGTCGACTACGGGCTCACCGTCGGGGCAGTGCTGCAGGGCCTGGCCGTCGGTGTGCTCGTCTCGCTCCTGTTTTCAGTCGTTCCGCTGCTGGAAGTCCGCAACGTGAAGCCGTCGTTGCTGCTTCGGCAAGACATCCCGTCGCTCCCGCAGTTCGACTGGTTGAAATGGACGGTGGCGACAGCCGTCGGTGCCGCTCTGGTGGGCGTGGCTGCATGGCAAGCCGGATCGGTCCAGGTTGGACTGTTGCTCTCCGCGGGATTTGTTGCCCTCACGTTCGTGCTGCATCTGGCTGGGGTGGCCCTCATCCGTGCCGTGCAACCGCTGCGTTTCGCACGGTCGTTCGCGCTGCGTCAGGCAGTGCTGCACGTGGCTCGTCCCGGGAACCAGACGCGAATCATTCTCCTGGCCGTGGGCCTCGGTACCTTCTTCATCCTCGGCGTCAGGGCGCTGCAAGTGAATCTGCTTCAGGACTTCTCGGTGCAAGTCGGCGACGATGCGCCCGACATGTTCCTGATGGATATCCAAACCGGCCAACGCGCCGGACTGACGGCATTGATCGACCGCGAGAACGGGGCTGAAAACGCCCCGAAACTGATCCCTGTCCTGCGTGCCCGGATCACTGCCGTTCGCGGTCGCGACGTGAACCTCGAGAGCTACGAGGACGTGCGCGGTCGCGGCGGACTGTCGCGCGAATTCACCATTACCTATCGACCTCAGCTCGAGGCGAACGAGAAGCTGGTCGACGGAAAATGGTGGGATGCCACGCCGGCCGTCGACACGCCGGAAGTCTCGATCGAAGAGAGTCTCCGCAATCGCTTCAACATCCAGATCGGCGACGAGATGCGCTTCGACGTTCTCGGCCGGATCGTCACCGCGCGTGTCACCAGTTTCCGCGAGGTCGACTTCCGTGACTTTCGCGCCGGCGGTTTCATGATCGTGTTCCGCCCCGGGCCGTTCGACAACGCGCCGCACAACTTCATCGCCGCGGTCAGGGGAGGAAAGGACCCAGTTGCAAGAGCCCGCCTCCAGGGATTGATCGTGGCGGACTATCCGAACATCTCCGTCATCGACCTTCGCGAGGTGCTCGACACCATCAAGACCATCGTCGATAACGTGACGCTGGCGGTCACCGTCGTGGGTGCGCTGGTGCTCCTGAGCGGCAGTCTGATCCTGATCGGCGCCGTCTCGATGACGAAGTTCCGCCGTGTCTACGAAGCGGCAATTCTGAAAACACTCGGGGCGAGCAGCCGGCTCATTGCGACGATGCTGTTGCTGGAATACGGGGTGCTCGGCGCCATTGCCGGAACCGTCGGCGCGGCGGGAGCCATCGCCCTGAGTTGGGCCGTCGCGCGCTACGGGCTCGATCTCCCGTGGCAGCCGGCACCGTTCCTGACGATCGGCGGAATCATCGTCACGGCGGGCGCGGTCGCCGCGATCGGCGTGCTCGCAAGTCTCGATGTCCTGAGGCACAAGCCGCTCTCGACGCTCCGAGCGGAGTAGGGGTACAATCACCTCTTGTTCTAGGCGACAAGAGGCCGCCAGGAGAAGCCAGAGTCAATGGACGTCGCGATATACCGGGACGCGCTGCTGAAGAAGCGCGGGGAGCTCCTAGCCGGCTCCGCGGCGAAGCCCCTGCAATGGACGATGGAGAACAACTCCGGCAGGCAGGGCGACATGGCCGACCAGGCCGCAGGCAACAACGAAGTCCACATTCAGCTCAAACTCAAACAGACCGACGCCAAAATCCTGCAAGCGATCGAAGGCGCCCTGCGCCGAATCGAGGAGGGTTCGTACGGGGTCTGCAAGGAGTGCGGCGAGCCGATCGCTGAAGCACGCCTGAATGCCATTCCGTGGACGCGGTCCTGCAAAGCTTGCAAGGAAAAACAGGGGTAGAACACACGTGCAGCAGGATGAACTGCGATCGCTGCTGACCGCGATCACCGCCGACCGTGTAGCGCTCATTCAGCGCCACGAAGCAGGCGCCCGCGTGGTCAGTAACTACGACTTCAACAACGCGTATCAGTACGTCATCGCCCGCGAAGAGACGCATCTCTCGTGGCTGCAGGCTGCACTCGAGGAGTTGGGCGCGCCGACGCCGTCGGCTTCCAGCGAGATTCCGGTCCCGACGCCTTCCAACGCTGGCAAGAATGCGAACGCCGCAGCCTACAGCGGCATCCTCGAAGACGACGCACGCCATCTAGCTGCGTTCGTCGAGCGCTGGCGACCACGGGTTGCGACGGTCACACACGCGCGCCATCGAACCATGCTGGGCATCGTGCTCGGCGAGTCGATGGAGCATCGGCGTCTGTTCGAACAGGCTGCCGCGGGCCTCGAAGACGTCATCGGTCGTCGAACTGCCGGGGCCGAGCGTGTCGGCGCGGTCCTGCCGACGCGCTGGCAGGAGTAAGACACCGGGTGTCATTTGTCACGACAAGCCTCGGGAAATGATACCTGGTGTTCGTGTCGCGATTGCGCTCGGCGGCAACCTTGGCGATCGCGAAACTTACCTGCGCGCGGCGCTCGATGCGTTGCGCCCTCACGTGCAATCGCTGCGTTCTTCGAGCTTTCATGACACGGCACCGGTCGGTGTCGGCGAACAACCTGTTTTCCTGAACGCCGCAGCAGTGGGGGAGACGTCCCTCTCCGCGCGCGAACTTCTCGTGCTCCTGCTCGATATCGAGAAACAATTCGGCCGCGAGCGCCCGTATCCGGGCGCGCCTCGTACCCTCGACCTGGATCTGATCCTGTACGACGACGAGATCATCGATGCACCAGGCCTCGTCGTGCCACATCCGCGGTTCAGAGAACGGCGCTTCGTGCTGGAGCCGCTGGCCGAGATCGCAGCCGATTGGCGAGATCCGCTGACCGGGCGAACGGTGAGCGAACTGCTGGCGGTATTGAGTAGCTGAGTAGCCCTGTAGCTAGGTTGCTGGGTTATCAGGTAGCTGGGCTACTGGGTTGTTCTGACCCAGCTACCTAGCTACCCAGTTGCCGAGCTACCTAGTGGGATGCGCTCTTCCGGAAGATCCCCGCCCATCCTTCTTCGAACAGGGTATAGACAGCCGGCACGAGGACGAGCGTCACGAGGGTTGACGTCAGCAATCCGCCGATCACGACGCGAGCGAGGGGCGCCTGCAACTCGCCACCCTCGCCGATGCCAATCGCCATCGGCACGAGCCCGAGCATCGTCGCGATCGACGTCATCAGAATCGGCCTGAGTCGCGTGCGTCCGCCAAGTTCGACCGCTTCTCGAATCGGCAGGCCGTCGCGGCGTCGCAGCGTGTTGATGTAGTCGACGAGGAGGATGGCGTTGCTGACCACGATCCCGGCCAGCATGATGATGCCGATGTAGGCCTGCATGCTGAATGACGTGCCGGTCAACAGCAGACTGAGCACGACGCCGATACCGGCCACCGGCACCGAGAACATGATGATGAACGGGTCTCGCAGCGATTCGTACTGGGACGCCATCACCGCGTAGACGAGGAGCACCGCGAGGATGAGCACCATCCGCAACTGCTGGAACGATCGCGCCTGCTCCTCGATCTCCGACCCGAAGCCGACCGCGAAGTCGGGCGGAACGCGCACCTGGGTGATGCGGTCCTGCACCGCCTTCACGGCCTCGCTGATCGGGATCTCGGTCTCGGCGTTGACGCGCGTCATGCGCTCCATGTTCTTGCGATCGATCTGCACCGGTCCGGCTTCGCGATTCACCGCGAGCACGTTCTTGGCCGGCACGACCTGGCCGGTTGGCGTGCTCAGGAGCACGTCACCGACGTCCGAGATCTCCTGCCGATCTGCCTCGCGCAGCCGGACGACGACCGGGTACTCATTGCCGCGCTCACGGAATTGAGCGGCGGCAGTGCCGGCAACGTTGGTCTGGATGGTGGTCGCGACGCTGCCAACGGACATGCCGAGCATGGCCGCCTTGGGTCGATCCACGCGCACGGCGATTTCGGGACGGCCTTCTTCGCGTCCGACCTGCACGTCCGCGACGCCGGGCGTGTCTTCCATCACTTTGCGGACATCCTGCGCAACTCTCCGCGCGTCGTCGAGATCGTGACCACGGATTTCAACCTGGAGGCGGCTCGATCCCCCCTGGTTGTTGTTGCCGCCGCCGCTCAGGAACCGCATGATCTGGTTGTTGCCGCCTGCCGGATTGGCACGCACGGCGACCCCCGGGAGTCCCTGGAGCTCGCGGCGCAGCGCAATCGCGATCTGTTCATTCGTGCGCGTACGCTGGCCGCGAGGGACGAGCATGACGCGAATCTGGCCGCGATGCGTGCTGCCGCCGCCGCCGCCACCACCGCCGCCGTTCCAGTTGTTTCCGCCGCCACCGCCGTTGGTGATGATGGTCATCGCTTCAGGCACGCGCTCCCGAACCATGTCTTCGAGGCGGAGCAGGGCTTCCTCAGTTCGCTCCACGCGCGTCCCGACCGAGAGCTCGGCGTTGATGTTGACTTCGCCTTCGTCGGTCTGCGGCATCAACTCGACGGTGATCATCGGGTAGATGATGGCAGCTGCAATCACGAGCACTGCGGCAGTCGCAATCACCGTGGGGCGGTGGTTGAGTGCGACATGAATGGCTCTGCGATACTGCTCGTCCATTGTTTCGAGGAACCGCTCGCTCAGCCGATAGAAGCTAGCCATGATGCCCGTGTCCTTGGCTTCCTCGTCCGGGGTCTTCAACCAGCGGGAGCAGAGCACCGGCACGATGGTCACGGCGACGAACAGCGACATCGCCAGCGAGAACATCACGACGACCGACAGCTGCGTGAACATGATGCTCGCGGTCCCAGACAGGAACAGCAGCGGGATGAAGACGGCGATGTGCGTCAGCGTTGATGCCAGGATCGCCGACCACACTTCTTCGCTGCCCTCGATCGCCGCCGTCATCTTGTCCTTGCCCATGTGCAGATGGCGATGCGTGTTCTCGAGAACGACAATGGCGGCGTCGACGATCATGCCGATGCCGAGCGCGAGGCCGCCGAATGTCATCGTGTTCAGCGTGAACCCGCCGAAGTAGAGCAACGCGAACGTGCCGATGACCGATACCGGGATGGACGTGCAGACGATGAGCGTCGAGCGCACATCACGCAGGAACGCGAAGATGATGAGCACGACGAGAATACCGCCGACCAGCGCGTGTTCCTGCACGTTGTCGATCGCGCGCTGAATGAAGACCGAGTTGTCCTGCGTGACAATCATCCTGACGCCAGGCACTTCCTTGTTGACGCGATCGACTTCCACGCGGACGGCTCTCGCGACTGCAACGGTGTTCTTGCCCGACTGCTTCTGCACCTGAAGCTGAATACCCGGCTTGCCATTGATGCGCATGAACGAGCGACGTTGCTCGGTGGTGTCCGACACCTCGGCGATGTCCCGCAGATACACGGGTACCGCCTGACGCGTCATGACCACCATGTTCTTGATGTCTTCGATGCTCTGGAACTGACCCTGGCTGCGGACGAGGAAGGTCGAGTCGCCCTGATAGATCTCACCGAGCGGCGTGTTCTGATTCTCGGAGCGCAGCGCGTTGACAACCTGGCTGACCGAGAGATTCAGTGCCGTGATCTTCTCTTTCGAGAGGTCGACGTGGATCTCGCGCCGGACGCCGCCGTTCACCGTGACCGCCGCAACGCCGTCGACGCGCTCGAAGCGTGGCGCGATCTCGTTCTGCGCGACCTCACGCAGCGTGACCGGGTCGTAATCGCCCTCGATGCCGATTTGCAGCACGGGCAGCTGGTTCGAGTCGAACTTGAAAATGGTTGGCGGGTCGGCGTCCTCGGGGAGCCGGTTACGCATCCGGTCCACCCGGGTGCGGACTTCGTCGGCCGCCTCTGACAGGTCCGAGCCCCACTCGAAGTTGAGGCGAATCTGGCTGTTGCCCTCGGAGGAGCTCGACTCGACCCGCGTGATCCCGGGAACGGCGCTGACGGCCTGTTCCATCGGACGCGTAATGAGTTCCTCGATTTCAAGCGGCCCGACGCCCGCATAGCTGGTGCGCACGTTGAGCGTCGGCTGCTCGAACTCCGGCATCAGATCGACCGGCAGACGCGAGAGCGAGATGATGCCAAGCAGCGTGACAACCGCGCTGATCATGAACATCGTGACCGGGCGGTGAATGGCTAAACGAGGGATACTCATATCAGCACTCTGTCATGACCTGACGTGAACAACCCGGCGTTCTGAAAGGAACGCCCAGCCTGCTACTGACTGACACCACCGGACGGCGGCTGCGGCGTCCCGTTGCCGCCGCGACGTCCTGACCCGTCTCCGCCAAGGCGGCGCCCTTCGCCACCCTCGCGGCTGGCGTCGCCTCGCCGTCCGCCAGACCCTTCATGGCCTGCCGAGTCTCCGCGTCCTGATGGATTGCCATCGCTGGCGGCAGCGCCAGGTGTCTGGGGAGCACTGCCAGCGCCACGTGCGGCGGGCGGCGGGTCGCCCTGGGCGTCACCCCTCGAGCCTTGTCCACTGCCGCCCTCGCCTGGCGCTGCATTCCCCTCACCCCCGCCGCGCCGTCCGCGGCCCCCACCCGCGCGACCGGCCAGCGCGACCCGGTCGCCATCGCGCAAGGCACCGGCGCCAGTAGAGATGACTTCGTCGCCGTCTTTCAGGCCACTGAGGATCTCGACGATAGAACCCTGCTCGGTTCCCACTTGCACCGTGCGGAACACGGCCGTTTCGTTCTGAAGTTGAAAGACCCCGCGACGGCCACCGAGGTCGACGACGGCAGTCGACGGCAGCACGAGCGCGTTCTTCTTGGTTTGTGTCGTGATACCCACGCGGGCGTACATCCCGGGTTTGAGGCGGAACGTGGGATTGGGGATCTCGATCTCGATGGGTGCGGTGCGCGTCGCGGGATCCAGGACGGGAGATACGCGAGCGATGCGGCCCGCGAATTTCTCGCCGGGAAACGCGTCGACCTCGACGCTCGCATTATTGCCGCTCTCGAGCTCCTTCAGATCCTTTTCGACGACGTTCGCGACCAGTCGCACGCGCGTGATGTCGACGACATCCGCGACCGGCGACTGCTGCGAGACGAATGCTCCGGGATCGACGTTGCGCTTGGCAACGAAGCCGTTCACGGGTGAGGTGATCACCGTGTTCGCAAGGTTGATCCGGAGCTCGTCGAGGCGAGCTTTCGACTGCGTGTTCTGAGCACGGGCGAGATCGAGCTGCGCGAGCGCGGCCTGATAGCGCGCTTCGTTGTCGTCGAGCGTCTGCTTCGGGAGGAGCTGCCGCTCGAAGAGGCTGCGCGAGCGTTCCACGTTGGTCTCGGCCAGCTGCAGATCGGCTTCACGCTGACGAATCGTGGCCAGGGATACTTCCTGTGCCGCTTCCGCCTGCTTCACCTGTTCGACGATCTCGAAGTCCTCGATCTTGGCAAGGCGCTGGCCGCGACTCACACGGTCACCGAGACGAACGGACAGTTCCTGCAGACGGCCGGCGGCGCGCGGAACCACCGTGACCGTTGCGTCGCCAATCAGGTTGCCCACAACGGTGATTTCTTCGGCGAGCGGAGCGCGGGTGGCCTTGGCCAGTTCGACTGTCAGAGGTCCGCGACCACCGCCACCTCGAAACCCGCCACCGCCACCACCGGGAAATCCGCCACCGCCGCCAGGAAAGCCGCCACCACCTCCGCGCCGTCCGCCTCCTTCGCCACCAGCCGCGGCGCCTCCGGCAGGCTGAGTCGTGCGGGACACGCCCAGGTAATACGAAGAGCCGGCGAGTGCAACCGCGGCGATGATGATGATGAACGCTTTTTTCATGAGATCGAAACCAGCACGCCCTGCGACGGGACTCAGTTGTTACCGCCGCCGCCACCGCCGCCGCCGGCAAAGCCGCCGGTATTCGCGTTGGCCCGCGGTGCGGTGGTATTCCCGGGTTGAATGTTGGTGATGCCGACCGAGTTGGCGGCCGGAATCTCCTGCACGCGTTCGAAATCGACCTGCGCGCGGCGATAGTCGAGCAGGGCTCTCAGTTCGGCGTTCTGTGCGTCCCGGAGATCGCGCTGGGCCTGCACGACGAAGAAGTTCGTCGAGAGCCCAACCTCGAACCGGCTCTGCTCGGCCTCGAGGCGCAGTTGGGCAAGCTCTGTCGTCGCTGTTGCGGCCTGCAGTCTTTCGCTGTTGGTATCGACGAGCAGCGCTGCATTGGTGACTTCAGTGGCGATCTGAAGCTCGAGCTGCCGACTCTGCGCGATCGTCTGACGCTGTTGCAAGCGCGCGCGCGCCGTGGCCGCCTCCGCCGGGCTCGTACCGATTGGATAGCTGAAATTGAGCTGGAAGTTCCAGCTTGGCGCGCGTCCATTGGTCAGCAGGCTCAACGCATCGCCGAATCCGCTGGGAATGATCTGGCTTGGCGCGGCACCGAGCGCTGCTCCCGTGGGCCGCACGAATTGGGTGCCGCCAATTCCCGCGAGGCCGTAGGAGGCCGTCAGGTCGAGTGCCGGGAGTTGCGCATCGCTCAGGCTGCGGATCGAAATGTCGTTCGATTGAACCTGCTTCTTCGACTGTTCGAGGTCGGTGCGCGAACCCAGAGCGCGTCTGACGGCAGCCGCCACATCGATCGTTTCAGTCGAATACGTCGGTCGATCGACCGGTTCGAGGTTGGCCGTCCAGTAGGGATCCTCGGTGCCGTTGACAATGAGCCGCTTGAGCGCGAGTTCCGCGGTGCCATGCGTGGCCCGCGCCTGCGCTACAGCCTGACGGCGTGCCGCCTGTTCGGCCTCGGCCTGCGTCACATCCAATGGCGCCAGTGTGCCCACTTCCACGCGAGCGCGGTTGTCCTCAACCAGCTTCGTCGCGAGCTGGAGCGAGTTCTGCGCAACTTCTTCGGCCTGAATCGCGTACACGAGATCCCAGTACGCGTTGCGCACATTGGCGATTGTTCTGACCACGGTCGCGCGCAGTGAGGTCTCGGACATCTCCTGATTGAGCTTCGTGATCTTGAGCTGCGTCCTCATGGCGTCGGTCCTGAAGTTGCGCAGAAGCGGCTGAGTGTATGCCGCAATCAGGTTGGTATTCAGCACCGGGTTGCGAGTCGCAAACAGGTCCGACTGATCCTGTCGATTGTTGTTGAACGCGACCGCGTAACTGCCGCCGCCCCACTTGACGTTCTGCTGCACGCCGTTGTTGGCCGTCACTGTACCCGTGCTGAGGATGTCGCCGCCAGCCGTCTGGCTGCGCGTGAAAGTCGTTGTGTTGCGCGTGCCAAACGTGGAAACGAAGTTCGGGTGAAAGGTCGCGTCGAGTGCAGCAAGGGAGAAATCGTAGGTTTGCGGTGTCAGCCGCTCGACGGCCAGGTCGAGATTGCGATCGAGTGCACGCTCGACCGCACCGTCGAGCGTCAGCTCAGTTCGTACTCCCGGGGGAGGAGGAGGAACAGTTGGTCGCGTTTGTGCCTCTACTTCGGCGGTGCCGGAGGCCTTCGCTTCAGCAAACTTCTGTGCGGCTTCGCGAGCGATTTGATCAACGCGTGCCGATTCAGGAGTTGATTGTGCCGACGCGGGGGATGGGTCCATTACCGAAAGTGCGAGGACTGTCAAAAGGGCACACGAAGTCTTCATGGTTCTTTGTAAACCCTGTTAAAGCGTGTTAACTGGGATTGTTCGTTTCGACGCTATTTACCGCGCTCGTCCTGTCCCGCGCGTTCACGCTCAGCGGCCTGATGCAACGCAGTAAACTTGGCCCACTGGTCCGTAGTCAGAGCCCGCCTCATCCGGAGCAGCATCATTGTCCGAGATTTGTTCAATTCTGCACGGGCGATTTCGACGCGCCCGACCTGCTCCATCACGGCGCCATCGTCACCCTTTTCTACCAACCGTTCAAACTCGGTTTCGGCCTGGTCGAGTGCTCGCTTCTGGACCCGCAGGTTCGGCACCGCAGCCTGGAAGATGTCCTCGAGCCTTCGGCTTTGCTCGGGAGTCAATCCAAGCTCTTTTTTGTACAAGTCCGACTGCCACCACTTGAACCCCTGAGCTGCCGCGGGCGCGGCGAGGAACAGCAGTGCGGCAATCAGCGCGGTCGCCCGCCCGAGCCGGTCAATGGAATGCATGGCTAGCTGTGTTACGACCGCTCGAGAGTGCCTGTTTACGGTCGCGGACGCAATTCCCTAGCTTAGCACGGTTTAGGGCCGAATTTGCGTCGTTTTGAGGGCGCCCCTACGAGGCGCCGACCAGCCAATCCAGCCGTCGGATGACGGCCTCGACGAGGTTGTCCGGGGTCGAAGCGCCAGATGTCAGGCCAATGGCCAGGTTACCGGCCGGGAGCCACCCCTGAGTGGTCAGTTCCTGCTTGCTGTGGGTGGGTTTGTGGCGGATCTCATCACTCGAGACCAGACCCTCCGGATCGGCGATGTGGAAGGTCGGCACCCGCTCGGCGCAAATGCGGGCCAGGTTGCAGGTGTTGCTGCTATTGAAGCCTCCAAGCACGATCATCAGGTCGAGGCGACGCTCGTCGAGCAGTCGAAGAATTGCATCCTGGCGGTCCTGCGTCGCGCTGCAGATCGTGTCGAAGGCACGGAAGCGGTCGTGAAGGCTCGCATCCCCGTAGCGTGCGGCGACCGCCTGCCGGAACATCTCGCCGATCTCCAGCGACTCCGAACTCAACATCGTCGTCTGGTTGGCGCAACCGATTCGTGCCAGATGCACGCCGGGATCGAACCCCGGTGAGCTTGCCCGGGCGAACGCCTCGAAAAATCCGGAGCGATCCCCGCCGTGCCTGATGTAGTCACAGACGGTGGCAGCCTCGGCGCGATCGAGGACCACGAGGAAATGGCCAACACCCGACTGGTACGCCTGCGATGCGGTCGCGCGTGTTTCCTCGTGCCAGTACTTGCCGTGGATGATCGACGTAAAACCATCCGCCGAGTAGCGCTTCACGTTCTTCCAGACGTTCAGCACCGACCCGCACGTGGTGTCGACCAGCGTGCAGCCTCGTTCGACGAGCGACTCGAGCAGTTCAACTGTGATGCCGAACGCAGGCAGGATGACGACGTCCGCCGGTGTCAGGGAGTCGAAGGATTCGCCAGGATCGGTGAGGAACCGGATGCCCTGCGCGCGAATCTGAGCGTTGACGTGCGGATTGTGGATGATCTCGCCCGTCAGATAGACCGTGCGGTCGGGAAATCGCTTTCGCGTCTGATACGCGTAGTCGACGGCACGATCCACGCCGTAACAGAAACCGAATTCCCGGGCGAGATACAGCGTCAGGCGGCCGGATTCGTAGCGGTAGTCGGCCTCTTTGACGGCCGCGACCAGTTCGCTGTGGTAACTGTCCGCGAGAACCTGCGCGACCTCGTGCTTGAGGTCGAGACCCTTGCGGAAAATCAGCGGAGTCTGCGTCATCGCCGATACACGGCGGGCAACGTCAGCGCACCGATCAACGGACGTCCCAGGCGCGCGGCGTCAGGGCGTCCAGCGGTCTCAGCGCGGCCGGGCCAACGCCAATTGCCGCGAGCTCGACCTGCCCGAGCAGTTCGTCGTCGGAGGCATTCGCGCGGGCCTGCGTGGTCGGGCCGCTCGCCACTCGTGTGGAAGGAATCGACTGGCGACTGCCCGGCAGGTCGTGCGCGAGATGTTCCGCCAGCAGTCCCACGAGGAAGGAGGCGGCGACGGCGGCAGCCACAGTACCCCAACGTGCCGGGCGAAGGCGACGCGGCGCAGATTCGTGGCCGTAGCCGGCCGGAAAGGCGATCAGGCGCCCTGGCCGCCCGTCTTGCTCGACACGCTGCATGATGCGCGCGCGCTGACGTGCGAGGCGTTCGGCAGGAAAAACATCATCCGCTTCCTGCGCCATTACTGTCCCGATGTCCTCGAGCGTACCGGCGAGGCTCGAACGCCGGGACCGGCACGCATCGCACTCCTGAAGATGTGTGCGGTCGGATGCCGTGACCTCGAGGTCGAAGTGGATTTCTATGAGCCGATCGTCGGATAAATGCAGTTGGCTCATCTCGCCGACCTCGTGACTGCCGCGGCGCCATCCGCAGCCTGGATACCGGAATCGGACGCGGGCGCTGCCGTTGTCTTGCTCACCCGTTCGGAACCGAGCAACTTCCGAAGCTTGCGCACCGCGCGGAACAAATGGACGCGCACCGTCGCCTCACTCAGTCCGAGTGCCTGACTGACCTCGCTCGTGGTCTGTTCGGCCACATGACACATGGTGAAGACCACTCGCTGGCGATCGGGAAGCTTCTCAATTGCCTCCGCGATGTGCCCGGCGCGCTCCGTGGAGAGCACGCGATCTTCCGGACTCGGTTGAATAGCCGGTGGATCGGCAGGAGCGGAGTCGACGGGTGACGACATCGGCAACGCCCAACGGAGCCTGCGGGCGCGCGCCTTGCGAAGATCGAGACACCCGTTGACGAGAATGCGGGTGAACCACACCTCGAAGGGATACTCTTCTCGATAGCTCGCGATGTGCGTAAACACTTTTACGAAGGCGTCCTGTACGGCCTCGTCGGCGTCGTGCGCGTCGCGGAGGTAGCTGTAAGCGATCCGGACCGCGCGCCGTTGATGCTGCGCGACGAGATCGCCAAACTGCTCCCTCGCTCGCTCGCGATCACCGGCCAGGACCAGCGCTTTGAGACGCGCTGCAAGCGCCGAGTCCCGCGAGGGCTGCGGCGTGACGTCCTGACCCGTGGCGCCTGTCTGCTTCGCGCGTCGAGGAGGTCTTCTCATGTGGATTACGGCCGGCGGGCGCCGGTGTTTACCGGCGGATGCGCGGCGTTTTCCTCGTAAACCAATATAACTCCAATTCCCGGCGAACGCGGGTCGAAGCGCGCATATTTGTCGTCAGCCCATTCGGCTCATCAAGGGGGGAGACCGCGCCGAGTTGACTTGTCTTTGACTGGACCGGTACGATGTGCTCTTTTACTGGCGAAAAGAGAGGCGGAATGACGATTCAGGTTGAGAGGGCGCACGGACTCGAGGCATTGGGCATAGTCAGATCGGGTCGCGTCCACTGGAACCTGGGCACGGCAGCGCTGTACGAAGAGGCGCTACGCCGGGCTGAGGGAAGCTTGGCTGCCGAGGGACCGCTGGTCTGCAAGACGGGCCAGCACACCGGCCGCTCGCCAAACGACAAATTCGTCGTGAAAGAGCCCAGCAGCGAGAAACAAGTGCACTGGGGAACCGTGAATCGCCCGGTGGACGAGGCGAAGTTCGACGCGCTCCATCGCGACATGATGGCGCACCTTCAGGACAAGGAGTTGTACGTCCTCGATGCGTGGGCGGGAACCGATCCGTCGTACCGACTGCCGATCCGGATCGTCAACGAGTTCGCCTGGCACAATCTGTTCGCGCGCAACATGTTCCTGCCGGAAAACGATCCGGTGAAGCGCGCGGCGCACCGGCCGGAGTTCACTGTCATCGACGCGCCGCACTTCAAGGCCGATCCCGCGCGTCACGGCACACGCTCCGAGTGCGTCATCTTCGTGCACTTCGGCAGGAAGATGGTGCTCATCGGCGGCACCCACTACGCTGGCGAAATCAAGAAATCCATCTTTTCGATCCTGAACTACACGCTTCCGCTCCAGGGTGTGTTGTCGATGCACTGCTCGGCGAACATCGGCGCCGCCGGTGACACGGCGCTGTTTTTCGGGCTCTCGGGTACCGGCAAGACGACGCTCTCGAGTGACCCTGACCGCCGCCTGATTGGCGACGATGAACACGGGTGGAGCGACACCGGTGTCTTCAACTTCGAAGGCGGTTGCTACGCCAAGGTCATCAAGCTGTCGCCGGAAGCCGAACCACAGATCTTCAGCACGACCAAACGCTTCGGCACCATTCTCGAGAACGTCGTCATCGATCCCGACACGCGCGCGTTGCATCTGGACGATGCGTCGATGACCGAGAACACGCGTGGCTCGTATCCGATCGACTTCATCGACAATGCCGAGATGTCGGGACGGGGCGGCCATCCGAAGAACGTCATCATGCTCACCGCCGATGCGTACGGTGTGCTGCCGCCGATCGCGCGTCTCTCGTCAGAGGCGGCGATGTATCACTTCCTGTCCGGGTACACCGCCCGTGTCGCGGGAACCGAAAAGGGCGTCACCGAGCCGAAAGCAACCTTCAGCACCTGCTTTGGTGCGCCGTTCCTGCCGCTCAATCCAAATGTCTACGCGCAGATGCTCGGAGAGAGGATCGCCAAGCACGGCGCGCGTGTCTGGCTGGTGAACACCGGGTGGACCGGCGGCGCCTACGGCGTCGGCAAGCGCATGAAGATCGGGTACACGAGGGCCATGATCACCGCGGCGTTGACGGGACAACTGGATGACGTGAAGTACCAGAAGCATCCGGTCTTCAATCTCGATATGCCGACGACGTGCCCGGGCGTACCGGCATCCGTGCTCGATCCGCGGAGCACCTGGCCCGACGCCGCGCAGTACGACGAGCAGGCCCGGAAGCTGGCGAAAATGTTCATCGATAACTTCGTCACCTTCGAGAAGGACGTGCCAGCCTCAGTGAAGGACGCCGGACCGAAGCTGTAACATCCAGTCGTTCGGGAGAACTGAGAAGCGTGAACGACTGGGAAGCAGTCATCGGCCTCGAAGTCCACGCCCAACTGCAGACGCGCACAAAAATCTTCTGCGGCTGCAGTACCCGGTTCGGTGCGCCGCCCAACACGCAGGTCTGTCCTGTGTGCCTGGGACTGCCCGGCGCGCTGCCCGTCCTCAATCGCCAGGCTGTCGACTACGCGATCAAGGCCGCGCTCGCCTGCGGCTGCGACGTGCAGCCGCGATCGGTGTTCGCGCGCAAGAACTACTTCTATCCCGATCTGCCGAAGGGGTATCAGATCTCGCAGTACGAGCTGCCGCTCGCGCTTGGTGGCGGTCTGGACATTGCTGTTGACGGCCACGCCAAACACGTGGGGCTGACGCGCATCCACATGGAAGAGGATGCCGGCAAGTCGCTGCACGAAGGGTTCCCTGACTCCGACCGCCGCACCTACATCGATTACAACCGGAGCGGCGTGCCTCTCATCGAGATCGTCAGCGAGCCCGACATGCGCTCGGCCGCCGAGGCCGGCGAGTTTTTCAGCCGCTTGCGCAACATCCTCGTCTGGCTCGGTGTCAGCGACGGCAACATGGAAGAGGGCAGCCTTCGCTGCGATGCCAACGTCTCGGTCCGTCCGAAAGGACAGACGACGCTTGGAACCAAGGCGGAGGTGAAGAACGTCAATTCATTCCGCTACCTGGAGAAGGCGCTCGAGTACGAAATCCGGCGGCAGATCGGCGTGATCGAAGACGGTGGGAAGGTCGTGCAGGAAACACGGCTGTGGGACACGAGCAGCGGCCGCACGCACTCGATGCGAAGCAAGGAAGAGGCGCACGACTACCGGTACTTTCCCGAGCCTGATCTGCCACCGTTGCTCGTCGACGAGGCGCGCATCGAACGCGTGCGCTCGACGATGCCCGAGTTGCCGGAGGCACGCAGTCGTCGCTTTGTTGCGGAGTACGCCATCCCGCCGTACGACGCGGGCGTGCTGACGCAGTCCGCAGCGCTGGCCGACTACTTCGAGGCCACGGCGCAGGCAGCGAAGAACCCCAAGGCGGCGAGCAACTGGATCATGGGAGAACTGTTGCGAACGCTCAAAGAGCGTAGCCAGGAGATCGGAGATGTTCCGATCCCGCCTGCGGCGCTTGCCGGTTTGATCGCCCTCGTCGACAAGGGAACGATCAGCAGTTCGATCGGCAAGGGCGTGTTCGCAAAGATGTACGACTCCGGGCGATCAGCGGACGAGATCGTCCGCGAAGAAGGGCTTGCACAGAATTCTGATGCAGACGCGCTGTCAGAGATCGTGGCGCAAGTCATCACGCGCAATGCTGAAACAGCCAGGCAGTACCGCGCCGGCAAGAAACAGACATTCGGCTTCCTTGTCGGTCAGGTGATGAAGGCGAGTGGCGGAAAAGCCAACCCGAAACTCGCGTCCGATCTGGTCAAGCGCGCGCTCGAATCCTGAAGAACGCGACAACTGTTCTGGTAGTGTATTGATGTGATCGAAACGCGGCGGCTCTCGAAAGTCTACAGTCGCGGTCTGTACGCGCTGCGTGACCTCACGTTGAATGTTGAGAAAGCCGAGTTCGTTTTCCTGACGGGTCCAAGCGGGGCAGGCAAGTCTACGCTTCTCCGTCTTCTGCTGATGCAGGAACGTCCAACCGAAGGCGAAGTCTTCGTCAACGGCCATAACCTTTCGATGCTCTCGCGCCGCGAGATTCAGGAATATCGTCGCGGCATCGGGTTCGTCTTC